>Ga0335072_10012041_pt1 | contig 12357 bp, 11 predicted proteins | sample Lox_Sample_21_FD_206725 | JGI IMG/M metagenome (GOLD analysis project Ga0335072, IMG submission 206725) | Soil microbial communities from Loxahatchee National Wildlife Refuge, Florida, United States - Lox_Sample_2.1 | ecosystem: Environmental > Terrestrial > Soil > Wetlands | place: USA...
GGGCCCGGGTCCTACGCGATGGCCATTCGCGCATTGGAAAACCTTGCCGCCGCGGGATTCTCCGATGCCAAGATCTCCGTCGTCGTCACCCGCCACAATGTTGACCAGCTCGACGAATTCGCCTCGCTGGCAGACCGTTACGGCGCCACGCTGCGCATCACCCGGCTGCGCCCGTCGGGTCGTGGCGCCGACGTCTGGGATGAGCTGCATCCGACCGCCGACCAGCAGGTCCAGCTGTACCAATGGCTGGTCGCCAAGGGTGAGCGGGTGTTGACCGGCGATTCCTTTTTCCACTTGTCCGGACTCGGGGAACCCGGCGCGCTGTCCGGCCTGAACATGTGCGGCGCTGGGCGGGTGGTGTGCCTGATCGACCCGGTCGGCGATGTCTACGCCTGCCCGTTCGCCATCCACGATCGCTTCCTCGCCGGAAACGTGTTGTTCGACGGCGGTTTCGACAACATATGGAAAAATGCCCCGCTGTTCCGTGAGCTGCGTGAGCCGCAGTCCGCCGGTGCCTGCGGAAGCTGCGGGCATTACGACAGCTGCCGAGGCGGATGCATGGCGGCAAAGTTCTTCACCGGTCTGCCGATCGACGGCCCAGATCCGGAATGCGTTCAGGGCTACGGCACGTCGGGTCTGTCGCAGGAGCGCGAAAAGCCGCGGCCCGCAGGGGATCACTCGCACGGACGGCGCAGCAGCGGACCGGTTCCCCTGAAACTGTCGATACACCCGCCTAAGCGACTCTGCAATGAGAGCCCGGTCTAGCCGTGGCCCGTGACGCCTGGTTTGAGACGGTGGCGATCGCCCAGCAGAGGGCGAAGAAGCGGCTGCCGAAGTCAGCGTATTCCGCGCTGATCTCCGCCAGTGAGAAAGGGGTAACCGTCGGCGACAACGTGGCAGCGTTTAGCGAACTGGGCTTCGCCCCACACGTGGTCGGGGCGGCCGCGAAACGCGATTTGGCGACAACTGTTATGGGACAGGAGATCTCGTTCCCAGTCATGATTTCGCCGACCGGCGTGCAGGCCGTCGATCCGGACGGCGAGGTGGCGGTGGCCCGCGCGGCGGCCGCGCGTGGCACCGCGATGGGATTGTCGTCGTTCGCGAGTAAGCCGATTGAAGAGGTCATCGCAGCCAACCCCAAGATCTTCTTTCAGATCTATTGGCTGGGCGGCCGCGACGCCATCGCCGGAAGGGTGGAGCGCGCCCGGGCTGCCGGGGCGGTCGGTCTGATCGCCACCACCGATTGGTCGTTCTCGCACGGGCGCGACTGGGGGAGCCCTAAAATCCCCGAGCGGATGGACCTGCGCACGGCGGTCCGGATGTTCCCGGAGGCCATCACCCGCCCCGGCTGGTTGTGGCGGTGGGGCAAGACGCTGCACCCGCCGAACCTGCGGGTGCCCAACCAGGCCCGGCGCGGCGAGCCCGGCCCGCCGTTCTTCGAGGCCTACGGCCAGTGGATGGGGACGCCGCCGCCGACCTGGGAGGACATCGCCTGGCTGCGCGAGCAGTGGGGTGGCCCGTTCATGCTCAAAGGCGTGATGCGGGTCGATGACGCCAAAAGGGCTGTGGATGCCGGTGTTTCGGCAATCTCGGTGTCCAACCACGGCGGTAACAACCTGGACGGGACGCCCGCGTCGATCCGCGCACTACCGGCGGTCGTGGACGCGGTCGGCGACCAGATCGAGGTTTTGCTGGACGGCGGTGTCCGCCGCGGCAGCGACGTCGTCAAGGCGCTGGCACTGGGTGCCCGCGCTGTCATGATCGGCCGCGCGTACCTGTGGGGCCTGGCGGCCGCCGGACAGCCAGGTGTCGAGAACGTCCTCGACATCCTTCGCGGCGGCATCGACTCGGCGTTGATGGGGCTCGGCCGCGCCTCCGTCCACGACCTCAGCCCGGACGACATCCTGGCGCCCGCGGGCTTTGCTCGAGCCCTCGGGGTGCCCCCGCCCGCGCCGGCCGGACCGTAGCCGCCGCGGACGCGAGACCAGCGAGCATGCTGATACTCACGTGGCGGACGTGGCGACGGCGACCCGGCTTAGTGAACGATCAGCGGCAAAAAATTTTTCTAGTGCGCCAACAATCAATGCACTGCAGGTGAATTCGTCTTACCATCACCGAGTGGCTGTCCTCGCCGAACTTGGGGGCTCGACGTCGAGCCGGCTAGAGGGCATGTCCCTGGGTGTGATCATTCCGGTGGGATCGACCGAACAGCATGGCCCCCACCTGCCGTTGGACACCGATACGCGGATCGCATCCGAGGTCGCCCGCGAGGTTACCGCCCGCCTGGGTCGTGGGCTCGGCGACTCGCGACTGCAGTGGGTGATGGCACCGGCCATTGCGTACGGCGACAGCGGCGAGCACCAGAGCTTCCCCGGAACCATCTCCATCGGCACCGACGCTTTGACCACCCTGCTGGTCGAGTACGGCAGGTCGGCGACCTGCTGGGCGCAGCGGCTCCTCTTCCTCAACGGCCATGGCGGCAATATCACGGCGCTGGTCCGGGCGGTCGGCCTACTGCGGTCCGAAGGACGTGACGCCGGGTGGTGCCCCTGCACGGTGGCCGGTGCCGACGCGCACGCGGGTCACGCTGAAACTTCCGTATTGCTGCACATTTCGCCGACCGCCGTGCTAACCGACCGGTGGCGTCCGGGCAACGGCGCGCCGCTTGCCGACCTGCTACCGTCAATCCGACGCGGAGGAGTCGCGGCGGTCAGCGAACTCGGCGTATTGGGTGACCCGACCACAGCGACAGCTGTAGAGGGGGAGCGGATGCTCGCCGAGATGGTCGACGATTGCCTCAGCCGGGTCGAACGTTGGGCGCCCGCGCGAAACGGGTTACTCACATGACCCAAACGCGGTTGCCGGACGGGTTTGCTGTGCAGGTCGACCGGCGGGTGAGGGTGCTCGGTCAGGGCTCCGCTTTGCTGGGCGGCTCGCCCACCCGATTGCTGCGGTTGGCGCCGGCCGCCCAGGACATGCTGGCCGACGGCCGTCTGAAAGTCCACGATGCGATGAGCGCCGAGCTGGCCCGAACCCTGCTGGACGCGACGGTGGCTCACCCGCGGCCTGCCGGTGGGCCGTCACATCGCGATGTGACCGTCGTAATTCCGGTGCGGGACAACGCTTATGGCTTACGACGGTTGGTCGCCGCGTTGCGTGGCCTGCGCATCATAGTCGTTGATGACGGCTCGTCGCCACCGATTGAACACGATGACATCGCGGGGCCGCACTCCGACATCGAAGTGCTGCGCCATCCGAAAAGCGTGGGGCCGGCGGCGGCACGCAACACCGGTCTTGCCGCCTGCAAGTCCGACTTCGTCGCCTTCTTGGACTCCGACGTCGTGCCGCGACGAGGCTGGCTGGAAGTTCTCCTCGGTCACTTCTGCGACCCCACCGTGGCACTGGTCGCCCCGCGCATCGTCGGCCTGGCTCAGACCGACCACCTGGTCGCTCGTTACGAAGCGGTGCGGTCCTCACTGGACCTCGGGCAGCGTGAAGCCCCGGTCATCCCGTACACCAGCGTCTCCTATGTACCCAGCGCCGCTATCATCTGCCGCACGTCCAAGCTGCGAGAAATCGGTGGCTTCGACGAAACCATGCGCTCGGGTGAGGACGTCGATCTGTGCTGGCGACTTGTCGAAGCCGGTGCGCGGTTGCGCTACGAGCCGATCGCCCAGGTGGGGCACGATCATCGCACGCAATTGCGGGATTGGATTGCGCGCAAGGCGTTTTACGGTGGTTCGGCCGCCCCGTTGTCGGTGCGGCACCCGGACAAGATCGCGCCACTGATGATTTCCGGCTGGGCCCTTGCGGCGTGGATCCTGATGGCCATCGGCTCGAGCTTCAGCTATCTGGCGTCGCTGGTGGTTGCCGCGCTGACCGGCCGTCGCATCGCGAAGACCCTGCAGGGTGCTGACACCCAGATCTCGGACGTACTGGCGGTAGCGGCCCGCGGCCTGTGGTCGGCGGCGCTGCAACTGGCGTCGGCGATCTGCCGGCATTACTGGCCCGTGGCGCTGCTGGCGGCAATCGTGTTCCGGCCCGCCCGCCGCGTCGTGCTGGTGGCCGCCGTCACGGACGGGGTGGTGGACTGGGCCAGCCACCGCCGACACGCCGACGAAGATGCCAAACCGATCGGTGTGCTGACCTACCTGCTGCTCAAGCGGCTCGATGACCTGGCCTACGGCCTGGGGCTGTGGTACGGCGTGGTGCGGGAGCGCAATATCGGCCCGCTTAAACCGCAGATTCGAGTCTGACTCCTGACTGCAGCTACGCTGCACAGCGATGTCCTGATCATCGGCGCGGGAAGCGCAGGATCCGTTGTAGCAAACCGCCTTTCGACCGACCCCAGCTGTGTGGTGACCGTGTTGGAAGCCGGGCCCGGACTCGCCGACCCAGCGCTGCTGGCCGAAACGACCAACGGGCTGCGGCTACCGATCGGTGCTGCCAGCCCGCTCGTCCAGCGGTATCACGCGCAGCTCACCGAGCGACCGGTCCGCGAGATCACGATCATGCGCGGCACCACCGTCGGCGGTTCCGGTGCGGTCAACGGCGGATACTTCTGCCGCGGATTGCCGCGAGACTTCGACGGTTACGCGGTGCCCGGGTGGGCGTGGTCAGACGTCATCGACCATTTCCGGGCCATTGAGACCGACTTGGATTTCGCCGGTCCCGCCCACGGCGGTGCCGGCCCAATCCCGGTACGTCGGGCTCGCGAAATTATCGGTAGTACACGGTCTTTCGTTGCCGCGGTGCAGCAGGCCGGATTTGACTGGATAGCCGATCTCAATGACGTAGCCAGTGCATCCGGTTTGCCGGCCGGTGTCGGCGCCGTGCCGCTCAACATCGTCGACGGTGTGCGTACCGGCTCAGGTGCGGCATATCTATTGCCCGCGTTGGGACGAGCGAATCTCTCCCTGCTGACCCAGACGCGTGTGGTGCGGCTGCGCTTCTCGGGCAATCGCGCGGTCGGCGTCGACGCGATCGGGCCGGGCGGCCCGATCGCCGCCACCGCTGATCGAATTGTGTTGTCCGCAGGGGCGATTGAATCAGCGCATCTGCTGATGCTTTCCGGCATCGGAGATGCCGCCATACTGCGCGGCGCCGGGGTAGGCGTGGTCGCAGCTTTGCCGGTCGGTATGGCCTGCAGTGACCACCCAGAATGGGTGTTGCCGACCAACTGGCAGGTCGCTCCCGGTCGGCCGGTGCTCGAAGTTGTGCTCAGCACTGCTGACGACATCGAGATACGGCCCTATACCGGAGGTTTCGTGGCGATGGTCGGCGAAGGAACGGCCGGTCGTCCGGACTGGCCGCACATCGGCGTAGCGCTGATGCGGCCCCGCGCCCGGGGCCGCATTTCGCTGGTCTCCGCTGACCCTTGGGTGGCCCCGCTCATCGAGCACCGCTACGACAGCGAACCCGGCGACGTCGCCGCGCTACAGCGTGGCTGCGAGTTGGCCCGCGAATTGGCCAGTGCGACTACGCAACTCGGCGAACCTGCGTGGGCGACATCGCAGCACTTGTGCGGCAGTGCACCCATGGGCCTCGGGGGAGACCCGGCAGCTGTTGTCGATCACCGGTGCCGGGTGCACGGTATCGACGGCCTATGGGTGATCGACGGATCTGTCCTGCCGACGGTTACCAGCCGCGGTCCGCACGCCAGCATCGTGATGCTCGGACACCGGGCCGCGGAGTTCGTCAACTGACCCCGTGATGCGTTGAACCAGCCGCAACTGTTGCCCGTCGCGGCCCGGCGCCCAGGCGCCGATCACCAGCGCGGCTACCGCAATGATCAGTCCGAGCACCAGCAGCGACGATTCCATTGCCTGCAGGAATGCGGTCTGGCTGAGTTCGGCGAGCCGGCTACCCTGCGGGCCGAGCGTTTTGGAGATCTCCAGGGCCTGAGCCAGCGAATGGGAGGCCGGACCGCGCACCGGATCGGGAAAGGCTGCCAAATGCGGCGTGATGACGTGGGCATACCGCGCCGCCAGGATCGACCCCGCCAGCGCGATGCCGAGGGCAGCGCCGACCTCACGGGTGGTGTCGTTGACGGCTGACGCGACGCCTTGCTTCTCGTCGGGCACTGCCGTCATGATCGCTAATGTGCTTGGTGCTGTGCAGAATCCAATGCCGGCGCTCATTACGAGCAGCGGCCACATCATGTCCCAATATGGCGAGTCGACTTGTAGGACCCGCATCCATAAGAACCCGGCCGAGATGAGCAGCAGGCCGATGAACGTCACCAACCGTAGACCCATTCGGGGCAGGTACCACGGCGACAGTACCGACAACGTCAGCATGGGCGCCATGAGGGGACTCAGCGCGAACGCGGTCTGGATCGCGCTGTAGCCCATGACCAACTGGATGTACTGCATAATGACGAAGAAGAAGCCGAACATCGCCATGAAGAAGACGGTGATGGTCGCCGAGCCGGTGGCGAAGTCCGTTCTGCGGAACAGCCGAACGTCGAGCAGCGGATGTCGGCGCCGCATCTCGACGAAACCAAAGACTGCAGCCAGGGCCACTCCGCCGGCCATCGATCCCCAGATCAGCGGGTTGCCCCAGCCGCGCGCGGGTGCCTCAAGCATGCCGAACACAAAAACCGCTACGGCACAAGCGATCAACACCGCTCCGGGCCAGTCCAATGGGGTCGCTTCGTCATCACGTGAGGTCGACACGGTGCACGCCAACACGAAGATCAACGCCGCACAGACCGCAAAGGTCCAAAAGATGGACCGCCATGACCAAAAGTGCAGTAGCGCACCGGATCCGAGCATGCCAATCACAGCGCCAGACCCCGCGACACCAGCCCAAATGCCGGTGGCCTTCGCGCGCTCGTCCTCGGGGTAGGTGGCCGTCAACAGCGACAGGGTGGCGGGCATGATGAACGCCGCCCCGACGCCGGCCATGCCGCGGGCGGCGATGAGTTGCCACGGACTGCTGAACACCGTCGACGCCAGGGAAGCGATCGCAAACGTGGCCAAGCCGATCAGGAAGGCGCCGCGGCGGCCGTAGCGGTCGCCGATGGCCCCGGCGGGCAACAGCAGGCAGGCCAGCGCCACCGAGTAGCTGTCCACTATCCAGGTCAGCTGCGTCTGCGTCGCCGAGGTGGCCACGGCGATGTCGCCGAGCGCGGTGTTCAGCGCGACCATCGACGCGATCACCAGGGTCACGCCCATGCAGGCGACGATCATCGTCCAGATTCGGGCCCGGTTCGAACCGAGTGCGGTGGGCGCTTCAGTACGCTGGTCAGACCGGGCGTAGGTATTGACCATGGCGATGCGTCTCCTTTCGGGGACGAGTCACTTTCGAGACTAACAGTCTCGTACATAGACGGATAGTCTTGCTGGTAAACGGGAGGTGGTCTATATCACCGATAAGACCGATCCGCGGCCAGCGCGTTCTCGGGCTCGGTTGCTGGAAGCCGCCACCGCGCTGCTTCGCGCCGGTGGTCCAAGCGCGGTGACCGTCGATGCGGTCACCCGTGGTGCCAACGTAGCGCGGGCGACGCTGTATCGCCACTTCCCAAGCGGAAACGATTTGCTGGCAGCGGCTTTCAACAGCCTGATACCGCCCGCACCGATGCCGTCCGACACCGGCCCGTTGCGCGACCGCCTCATCGCGGTGGTGCTGGCATTTGGACAGTCGATCGCCGAGTCGGCGGGCATGCTGACCGCGATGAGCTGGCTGGCGCTGGGGCGGGACTTGGAACAGTTGCCAGAATCTCGTCACACCCGCACTGCCGACAGCCCGGCAATCAGCACACTGCGTGAACGCATCGCCGACCAGTACGCCGCGCCGTTCGATGCCATTTTCGACAGCCCTGACGCCGCCGAGCTGGGCGAGATCGACCGTTCCCGAGCGATCGCACTACTGATGGGCCCGGTGGTGCTGGGCCGGCTGTCAACCCTTCCCGACTTCGACTACACCGAATGCGCGCGAGCCGCCGTGGACGGTTTTCTGCATGTGCAGCGCACACAGAACCAGGCGCTCAACGAAGCTCGTAACGAATCGGCAGGTGCTTGAGGCCGCCGACAAACGTCGTGGCGATCAGCTCCGGGTTGCCGTTCAGCTCAATGGATTTCAGCCGCGGAAGCAGCTCGGTAAAGAAGCTGTTCACCTCCATGCGTGCCAATGCCGCACCCAGGCAGAAGTGCACGCCGTAACCGAATGCCAAGTGTCTGTTCGGATCTCGGCCGACGTCAAAGCGGAACGGATCGTCGAACACGTCGTCGTCGCGGTTGGCGGAGACGTAGGACAGATACACCGCCTCGCCCTTGGCGATCGGCACCCCGCGAACCGTGGTGTCCGCGGTGGCGGTGCGCATGAATTCTTTGACCGGGGTCACCCAGCGGATCATTTCCTCGGTCGCCAGCGGCATCAGATCGAGGTTGTCGGACAACCGCTTCCGCTGGTCCGGGTTTTCGATGAGTGCCTGTAGTCCTCCGGCGATCGTCGCGCTGGTGGTGTCGTGGCCGGCGGTGGCGATGATCACGTAGTAGGAGGCGGTATCGACGTCGGACAGCGGCTCGCCGTCGATGCGGGCGTTGGCGATCGCCGACGCCAGGTCGTCGGTGGGCTCGTTGCGACGCGAGGCGGTCAGCGCGTTGAAGTAGCCGAAGAAGTCGAGCAGAACCTGCAGTAGCTCGTCGAGGCTGGTGCCGCGCTTGAACTCCTCGTCGTCACCGCCGAACAGTTCCTGGGTGAGCTTGAGCATCCGGGGGAAGTCCGATTCGGGCAGGCCGAGCAGCGACATGATCACGTAGAGCGGGTAGTTCACTGCGACTTCCTGGACGAAGTCGCATTCGCCGCCCGCGGCTTTCATCTTGTCGACATAGATCTTGGCCAGCTCGTCGGTGCGGACCTTCAGCGCGCGCATCGCCTTGGGGCGAAACCAATCCGCGCCGATCGCCCGCACCAACCGGTGTTTGGGGTCGTCCATGTGGATCAAGGTGCGCAATCCCATTCCGGCGTCCAGCTGGGCGCGCGCCATATCGTCGGCCTCGGCGGTGGCCAGCACTGGTCGCGGCTCGTTGATGAAAAGGTCGTTGGCGCGCTCGATCTCCATGACGTCGGCGTGTTTGGTGATCGCCCAGAACGGCCGATAGGGCGGGCAGTCGACCAGCGACACCGGGGCGTGGGCGCGCAGATGGCTCAGAGCCGCATGTAGCCGCGGTTCGTCGGCATAAGATGTCGGATCAGCGAATACTTTCGCTGCCTCGTCAATGATTGGTGTGCTCATCGGCCTTTTTACTTTTCGCCCGCCGGTTCGGGCAACTTTTTGACAGGTGTCAACTCAGTGTATGCAGTCGTCAACCCTTAGGCTGGGGTTTCGTGGCGATCCGATGGTCTCGTCCGCGACGAGCTTGCGCCGCCTTCATCGTGGCGGCAGTTGCGGTGGCGGCATGTGGCCGGGGCGCCATCACCTCGACGAAGCACGAACCGGCTTATGCCGGCCCGCTGGACGCCGGCATTGTGCGAACCTCGATGGGCCTGATGCGCGGCATGGTCGCCGCGGATTACCGTCTGTTCCAAGGCATTCCGTATGCGGCACCGCCGGTGGGCGGACTGCGGTGGCAGCCACCGCGGCCGGCGGCGAAGTGGCCGGGGACGTTGGACGCCACCAAACCGGGCCCGCAGTGCATGCAAGACACCGGACCCAACCCGCATGTGGGGAAGCCGACCAGCGAGAACTGCCTCACCCTGAACGTGTGGGCCCCGCCGCGCGGACGGGGCAACACCAAGCACGCGGTGATGGTGTGGATCCATGGCGGGGGCTTCGTCAACGGCAGCAGCGACATCTACTCCTCGCGTTGGTTGGCCGCCAAGGGCCAGATCGTCGTCGTCACGGTTAACTACCGACTGGGCGCGCTGGGATTTTTGGCCCACCCGTCGCTCGGCGCGCCGGGGAACGTCGGGAACTACGGGCTGGCCGACCAGCAGGCTGCACTGCGCTGGGTCCGTGATCACATCGCCGATTTCGGCGGCGATCCGCACAAGGTGACGATCGCCGGCGAATCCGCGGGTGGCATGTCAGTGTGCGATCACCTGGTGGCGCCCGGGTCGGCGGGGCTGTTCCGCGCGGCGATCATCCAAAGCGCGCCCTGTCAGGCGCAAGCCGATTTGGCGACCGGCGAGCGCCGCAGTGTGGATTACGCGGCGTCGGTGGGATGCCGCAATCCGGCAAGCACCGCAGCGTGCCTGCGTGCACTGCCGGCGTCTGCGCTTGACCGTCCGCCCTGGTACGTCTTCGTCGGAGACTCCGACGCGCTTTCTGGTCCGGTTACCGGGACACCGCTACTGCCGGACGGACCGGTCGCGGCAATGGCCGGCGGTCGTGCTGCGCGAGTGCCGGTGCTGATGGGCGTCAACCACGACGAGTTCACCATGTTCGCGGCGTTGCGATACACCAAATTGGGCCGGGGCGTCAGGTCCGCGGAGTATCCACGCCTGCTCACAGAAATTTTCGGTGCCGACGGGCCCGCGGTCGCGGAGCACTACCCGCCCGATCGCTATGGTGGGGACGCCTCGCTTGCCTACTCGGCGGCACTCACGGACGGCGTCTTCTCTTGCACCGCAGACCGATTGGCCGACTCGTTGAGCCAGGGTGCGCCGGTTTACACCTACGAGTTCGACGACCCGCACGCCCCCGCGCCGAAACTGTTGCGGGAGGTCCCATTTCCGGTTGGCGCCAGCCACTCGCTGGAGCTGCGGTACCTGTTCAAGGTCGGCGGGGCGCCGCCGTTGAATCGCGCGCAGCGGATGCTGTCCGACCAGATGATCAGCTACTGGAGCCATTTCGTCACCAGCGGCGTGCCGAAAGCCACCGGCCAGCCCGACTGGCCGGCCGAAGGCAGCGATCCCGGCCAGAGCTTCTGGATGGCGTTGCGACCCGGCGGAAGCGGCGTCATCACCAACTTTGAGGAAGAACATCAATGTCCGTTCTGGGCGTCGCTGAAGGGCAGGTCGTGAGCACGCCAGAGCCGCGCGTCTTCGTCGAAGCCTGGTTGACGGCCTGGAACCGCCGTGACATCGACGCGGTGTTGGCACATTTCCATGATGACGTCGTCTTCACCTCACCGGTCGCGGTCCAGGTGATGCCGGACTCCGACGGAGTGGTGCGCGGTAAGGCGGCCTTGCGCGAATATTGGTGCGCCGCACTGAAGGCCATGCCCTTTCTTCGCTTCGAACTTGTCGGTATCTATCAGGGCGAGTCGGTCCTGGTCATCAACTACCGCAATCACAGCGGCACCCTGGTGAACGAAGTGCTGGAATTCGAAGGCGGTCTCGTGCGTCGCGGGCACGGTACATACCGATTGCGCAGCTAGCCAACCGGTGTGACCCAGGTGGTGATGTCGGCGTGCACCTCGGCCAGCCCCGGCTCCATCTGCACCACGTGCGGCAGTACCGGCGAAGTATGGAACGCGCGCCATCGCGGCCGCGGAGAAGAGCCGAGTGCCATCGGGCCTACCGGAAAGCGTCGCCATGCCGCGTAGGTGCTGGTCGGGGCCGTCATGACGACATACCTTACTCTGGAGTAAGAAGCCGTTGCCAGGCGATCCGGCGGCCTGGCCGTCGCCCGGCCGATCGGATTTGGCCGATACCGGGATCTAGGGCATACTATTCGGGTTGCCTTGCGCCGGGTTTAGGCCTGGTCGGGCATACGACCGGCGCCCAAACGGGCGCGTCCGGTCCCATCCTTGGAGCGCGATGATTTCGATCGCGGATGAGGCTGCGTGCGGGTGACACACCCGACCGCGGGGGCCGGTGGACCACGACAGGTAAACAGCGGCGCAACATGCGGGCGCGGACGCCGGATTCATTCGGGCGGTCGGTGCCCAACGGACCGGGTCCGGACACTGGAAGTGAGGAAGCGTGGCGGGACAGAAGATCCGCATCAGGCTCAAGGCCTACGACCACGAGGCCATTGATGCCTCGGCGCGCAAAATCGTCGAGACGGTTGTCCGGACTGGCGCCAGCGTGGTGGGTCCGGTGCCGCTGCCCACTGAGAAGAACGTGTATTGCGTGATTCGCTCTCCGCATAAGTACAAGGACTCGCGGGAGCACTTCGAAATGCGCACCCACAAACGGCTGATCGACATCCTCGACCCGACACCGAAGACCGTTGACGCGCTGATGCGCATCGATCTGCCGGCCAGCGTCGACGTCAACATCCAGTAGGAGATCTGCGAGCAATGGCGAGAAAGGGCATTCTGGGCACCAAGCTGGGGATGACGCAGGTGTTCGACGAGAACAACCGCGTTGTGCCGGTGACGGTGGTCAAAGCCGGGCCGAACGTGGTGACCCGAATCCGCACACCCGAAACCGACGGGTACAGCGCGGTGCAGCTGGCTTACG
>Ga0335072_10012042_pt1 | contig 12355 bp, 11 predicted proteins | sample Lox_Sample_21_FD_206725 | JGI IMG/M metagenome (GOLD analysis project Ga0335072, IMG submission 206725) | Soil microbial communities from Loxahatchee National Wildlife Refuge, Florida, United States - Lox_Sample_2.1 | ecosystem: Environmental > Terrestrial > Soil > Wetlands | place: USA...
GCCAACAACGAGGCCCAGGCCCGCGTAGGTCTGCACGTCCGGCAGCACCGCAAACAGCATGACCGCGGCGCATACCGCCGCTATGGCACTGCCGGCGGCAAACCGCAGCGCGAAGGCATAGGCCTGATCAGCGCGGACCGAGAACAAAATCGTGGTGATCGCCGCCCAGGTTACCGCGCCTGCTCCGTTCGGCCATCCCGTGACGATCCAGAACGCTGCGACGGCGGCAATCGTCAGGAACGCGCGGCCACCATTCACCGCGGCGGGCAGCCAATCCGGCAGCCGCAGCCGTGCCATGCCCCGCCGCGACACCGGCCGAGCGGGATCGCGCTCAAGCAGGGCCAGCCCGTTGAGCGCATCCGACATTCCGGTAAGCGCCGCCGCCGCCTGGTCCGCCAACAGGCGCTGCGATGGGGTGGTGGCCGGAAACGCGGCGAGGCAATGGATCGCGGCCTCGATCCGCTGGCGGCATCGGATGGGGTTGGCACTCCAGGCGGGCGGATCGGCCTGCGTCGGTTGAATTTGCAGGTCCGCCGGCAGGCAGCGCAGGACGGCCGCCGCTTCTGCCCGCGCCCGCGCTTCGGGCAGCCGGATGACCAGGTTTGCAATCGCGCGCCAGCCGGACAACGCGGCGTAGAGACCATCGACCGCCTTTTGCAGCACCGGCGTGTGGTAGCGGATTTGCGACGACTCGCCGATCGCCTGATCGATCACCGGATCGAGCGCGTTCACGCGCCGGATGAAACCGCGCCGCTCCGCCCGGGTGTCGGGAATCCCCGGCCCCGCCAGGGCGAGGGTTTGCACCAGTCCCGCCGTGATTCCGGCCGTCAATCCCGAGAACAATCCGGCAAGTCCGCGCCTGGCACCTCCAAGATCCGTGCCTGCGAGCACGATTCCAGCACTGACGATGCCGATGATGATCTCGGCGAGCCGGCTCACCGCAAAGGTGAAAACCGCCGGTCCCGGTCCGCCGGTGGCACCGAGCGCGTCGCTGGCGATGACGGCCGCGGTAAGTCCTGCGAGCGCCGCGCCGTACGCCGCGAAATTGCGCAGCAGCGTCGCGACCGCCGCGCAGGCGCCGCCCCACAGCGCGAGGCCGGTCAGGAACGCTATGCGGTCCTGCGGGAAACACCCGGTCAGCACGACGATCGCCGTCGCGCCCACCACGGTCCCGATCATGCGGAACCAGGCTTTGCGCAACGATGCGCCAAGCAATGGCTGGCACACGATCGCCGCCGATGTTCCCGCCCAATAGGCGTTATCCAGCTCGAGCCAGAATGCGACGTAGGTCGCGAGGCATACCGATGCCCAGAGCCGAATGCCGAACAGTACCGGCGGCGCCGCGGCGCGCAACGCGGTTTGCAGCCGCGGCAACGCGATCAAGAGTTGCGGTACGCGCAGCGCGCCGGCGAGCATTTATCCCGGCCGGCCGGGCGAAAGCAGCGACGCCGACATGGCAAACTTCCGATGGGGGTCTACGCCTTAAGTGAGAAATCGCATTTGCCCTTGACGATTGCTTGCATCTTCGCCGCACATTTTGCGAAGTTGCCGGAAATCGGCTTGACGGGGTGGTGCGATCCGACCGCGCCGGCGTGGTGCCCGCCGGCATCGCGGCGTCAATTGCCCGGATATTCCCCGCCCCGCGCCGATTGTTGCCGCGTCGATTGTTGCCGCGTCGATTGTTGTCGCGCGGGTTGTTGTCGCGCCCGGTGACGTTGGACACCGCGCCCCGCGCGGCTGGTTGCCGGGTCATGTGCGGTCGGTTGTCACGTCCGGTGACGTTGGCTGCCGCGTCCGCGGCGTTCGTTTCGGATACGCCGGCGTCTCTTCTGTCGCCGGCAGCACCTGCCGCCGGAATTCGATTTCGTAACGTCCTGGTCGCGGCAACTTTTCTGCTGCCGCCGCGTTGCCCGTCTCAATTCTCTGTCAGGCGCGGCGCGGAGTGTCGCCGCGCCAGGCTGACTGTGCCACAACCCGAGGGCCGGCATGCATTCGACCACGCGCCTGGGCATTCGCACGTGCAAGGTTCGGCACGCCGCACCCCCGCAACCCCCAAGCATGAGGAACCTATGCCGGCCTATGCCGCGCTGATGGACCGCGTGTCGGCATTGCTGCAACGCCGCTTCGTTGCGGTGCGGCACCACGCCGCGCGGCGCAGCTTCACCTGGAACGTTTCGGTGATGCTGACCGGAACCGTTGCCGGCCAGGCGATCAGCCTGCTGATGACGCCGCTGATCACGCGCATGTTCACCCCGGCGCAATTCGGCGACCTGGGGGTGTACAACACGGCGTTATTGACGCTCGGCACTGTGGCATGCCTTGGTCTCGAACTCGCGATCCCGATCTGCGTGTCCGGCGTCGAATATGCCCATCTCACGGCGCTGTGCGGTCTCGCGTTGGCGCTGGTGACCTCGGTGGTCGGGCTGGCATGCTGGCTGGTTCCGGCGCGCGATCTGGCCGCGGTCGCGCTGGCGTCGCTGGCCACGAACCGCTGGCTGCTGCCGGCCGGATTGGCCTGGCTGGGCGGCTATTACATTCTGGTCGCCGCGGCGACTCGCGCCGGCAGCTTTCGCGCGATCGCCAGCACCCGCATTTCCCAGGGCATCACCGGCCCGTTCTCCCAGCTACTGCTCGGCGTGCTGGGCGCGGGTACGCCTGGCCTGATCGGCGGCTTCGTGATCGGCCAGAGCAGTGGCACGCTGTTGCTGATGCGGCATCTGTTTCGCAGCCAGCGCGATCTGCTGCGGGGCATCACCTGGCGCGGCATCGCCGCGGTCGCGCGGCGCTATGCCGGGTTTCCGCTGCTGGCAAGCTGGGCACGGCTGCTGGACTGGGCCTCGGGCAGCGTCGTCTACGTGCTGTTTGCCAGCTTCTACTCGCCCAGCGTGGTCGGGTTCATGTTCCTGACGCAGCGGGTGCTGATGCGGCCGCTGATCATCGTCAGCACGTCGCTGTTGCAGGTGTTCACCGGCGAAGCCGGCCGCGCGATATCCGAAGACCCCGCCTTGCTGCGCCGCCGCTTCTACCAGGTGGTGCCGCGCTTGTTCCTGTTGGCCGCGGCCTGGATCCTTGCCGGGAACCTGGCCGCGACCTGGGCGTTCCCTTTGTTCTTTGGCAGCGCATGGGGCGCCGCAATCCCGTACCTGCGCGCCATCAGCATTGCCGGGCTGTTGCAGGCGGTGCTGCATCCCGTCTCCACAACGTTGCAGATGCTGGAATACCAATGGACCGCCTTTGTCTGGCAGATCGGCCGCCTGGCGGCAGTCACAGTGTGCGTGATCCTGCCATGGCGCGCGGGTTTTTCCGCCGTTGCCACGTTGTGGATCGATTCCGCCGTGGAAGCCACGTGCTGTCTGCTGCTGATACTTTTGATGGTGTGGGCAATCGAGCAAACCGCCAGCCACCCGCGCCGGGAGAGTTGAGGTTTGTTCCGCGTCCGGAGCACGCCCTTGTGACGGCGGAGTTTCGCCGCGACCGCCGATATTCCAGACCGCCCTGCATGAAGGAAGATTGGTAATGCGTTTGGCCCTGCTTGTTCTGCTGCTGCCGCTCATCCTGGCCGGCTGCCTGTCGTTCAGCAGCAGCGATCCGCCGCCGCCCGCGCATGACACCACTGTCGTTGTGCCGCCCGGCTCAACCGTGACGCGCTGACGCCTGCCGCGCCGCGACGGTGCGCACCAGGCCCATGACCTGGCCGGAGAACAACACGCCGGCAGAGGAAACCGGCAGGCCGCCGGCATGCAGCATCGACACCGTCCAGGTGTTGCAGGTGTCGAACGCGTCATAAGTACCGGTCGCGGCATAGAACGCGCTGCCTTGGTACGGGCCGTCCGCGAGCAGTCGCGGTGCGCCATCGGGCGACTTCTGCAACGCTTGCCAGATGGCGGCCTCGATGCGCGCGGCGCCATCCGCCGTGACGTGCAGCACCACGACATTGTCGGCGCCGAAGGCAGCTTGGGGTGTCGCGGTCAATGCCGTGACCAGTAGCGCGCTTTCGCTCGGCAGCAATGCGCTCAGCATCTCGCCCAGGTTCGCCTGCCGCGACAGCAGAAACTGCCGTTCGCCGAAGCCGAAAGTGAAGAAGCGCACGCCGGGAAACCGTTGCCGCAGCGTGCCGAGCGGGCCGTGAATTTCGCTGACCGGCAGGCCGATATCGGTGTGCCAGCCGCGATCGTTGACATAGACGATGGCCGGTCCGGGCGGCGCGACCGTGCCGACCGGCGGCGTGCAGCCGGCAATCAGCAGCAGCCACGCCAGCCATCTGGCGGCGCGGCGTGTGCCGCGTCCGCATTTGGCGCCGCCGCTCACGGCGGATTTGCTACGGTGCCGCTGCGTCCGGCGTCTCGCGATCGAACCAGTGCGCGGCGGCGAAGGCGGACATGCGCATGCCCTCATGCGCGATGCCAGGCACCACGATCAGCCGCCAGTTGCAGGTGATGCCGAGCGATGCCGCCTCGGTGCGGCCGCGTTCGAGAAAGTAATGCGCGCGGGCGAACCGATGGGGACCTTGCGCCATGGCAGCGTCATGCCGCGGCAAATTGTCGGTGTCGGTTTCGACATCGCGGTCGCCGGCGAAGATCACCAGCGAATAGGCGAGAAAACGCACCAGATCTTCGCGCGTCATGCCGATGCCGCCCAGGCCGAACGGATACGGACGGTCGAGCGTCGGTTCGCAATAGGCGCCCGCATTGGCCGCGCCGACCGCTTCGAACACGCCGTGCGGCTGCGTCGCCAGCAATCGATGCACGAACTGGCTGCCGGCGGAATGGCCCCACAGATACGTCCTCTCGCGCGTCGTGATGCCGGCGGCGCGCAGCAATGCAAAAACGCGTCCGGGAATGGCGAAGGACCATGCATCGCGCGGGCGCACGCTGCCGTCATCGGCGAGCACGTGACCGATGTTGTAAGGGTTGGGTCCGGGCCACTCGCCCGCGGGAAAGGTGATCGCGACAATCAGCAGGCCATGGCGGTCGGCGGTCGGCACCCAAGCATCGCGGTACTCGCTGCCGTTGCGGTTCATCCCGTGCTGCACGATCGCCACCGGCCGGTCCGGCGTGTGGGTCGTGGGACGATGGCATTCCAGCACCAGCCTGCGTTCCGGGTGGAACGGATCGGTATAGGGAATGCTGGCGGAACCGCCGATCGGCAGCGCCCGCGCCAGCGCGTCGGGTGTCATGGTGGGCACGGCATCTCCCGCGGCACAGTGGATGGCACGGCGCATTCTCCGTTATGGCTGCCGGAACGCAACCTTGCCCGCCGATACCTTGTCCACAACCCGGCAATGGCACCGGGTTCAGGGCCCGAATGCGAAGCCAACGAATCAGTCAGGCGGCGCTGGCTCTACCACGTCATGATGCGCGAAGGCGCGCCATCCACGACGTTGCCGCATACAACAAGGAAAATCGTGGATGGCGGGCCTTCGCCCACCAGGACGCTGTAGGCACGGCCTTGCCGCGGATGACGCACCTATTTCCCCTCGGGCGCTTACGCGTTCAGGCGCGGCGCATCGAACGCAGCGTCCAGGCGACGGCGCCATTCAGTGCCTTGCCCGTTGCGACATCGAATGCCCGCACAACGCTTGCCAGATCGTTGCGCGCCGCCGGACATTGTTCGTCGATCAGGTCGCGTCCCTCGGTTTGCCGCCCCGGCAGTCGCACCAGGCGCAGGTCCAGGCTCACTTCCACCACCGGCGGGCTCGCGGCCGCGCTGTCGTAGCGCGCCGTGAAGGCGCGAACCGCGGTTTCCAGCAGATAGCCGTCGCTCATGGAGTCCCGATCGGTCCAGACATCGGCAATCCGGCCGTCGGTCTCGAATGCTTCCACCAGCAGCGCCTGCAACAGGGCCGGCGCGCGATCGGTCCAGGTGGAATCGGCGTAATAGTCGAACCGCGCCATGCCGCGGGTCAGCGCGATGCGGTCGGAATCGAGATTCTGCGGCGCCGTCGGCAGGCCGATCGTCAGGCTGTCGTGGCGTATCTGCGGCGGCGCCGGATCGAGGTCCGCAGGGTCCAGCCGGTACATCGCCGGCGCAGGCGGATCGGGAATCAGGCTGCTGCACCCGCCCAAAGGCGCCAGGCACGCCATGGCGATAAGGCGGCGGCGCGAGATTGCTGAGGCATTCATGGCGGCCGGTATCCTTCCAACCGGGTACCAAACAGCACCTGCTGCGGATTGCGTTCCAGCCCCTCCGACAGCCGGTTCAGGCTGGCGGACAGGCGGTTCGCCTCGATCAGAAGCTGGTCCAGCCGCGCCGCGTCGGTGGTGGTAAGCTGCTTCAGTCCCGGCGCGCTGGTCTGCACGACCGAATCGAGATCGCCGGCCAGCTTGCTCGTGCGCTTGAAGGTCGTGGTGGCGGACGCGACCAGTTGATCCGCCTTGCCCGACACATGTTCCAGGTTCGCCGCCACAACGTCCGCCGCCGCGCTCGCTGTCGCCAGGTTGTGCATCGTCTCGCCGGCATCGGCGATCGCGCGGTCGATATCCTGGCTCCGGCGCGCAATCACGCCGGTGGTTTGCTGGAGATTCGTCAGGGTCTCGGCGATCGCCGCGCGGTTCTTGTCGTCGAGGATCGCCTCCACGCGATTCGCAATCACCAGCAGATGAGCAAGAACCTCCGGCGCGTTGGCGAACACCTGCTCGAGCGAGGATGGCCGCGAGGCGATGGTGGGGTACTTCTGCCCCCGCGCCGCGGTCAGCATCGGTGACGCCAGCGTGCCGCCCGAGATCTCCACGTAGCTGACCCCGCCCAGTCCCTGCGTCTCCAGCGACGCGACCGCATCGGAATGCAGCTCGATCGAGCCGCGAATGTGCATCAGCAGCGTCACCAGCCTGGGATCCTTCGGGTCGAGGTCGATGCTGGTCACGTGACCCACCTGGATACCATTCAGGCGGACGGCGGCACCGGTGTCCAGTCCGCTGACCGAGCCTGAGACGTGGGTCTGGTAGATCTTGAATTCTTCCTTGAATTCGACGCGTGCCAGCCACAGCGATGCGAGCACGATGCCCGCCATCACCAGCAGGACGAAGGCTCCGACCGCAACGTAATTGGCGCGTGCTTCCACAGGTTGCCGTCCGGGTCAGGGTTGCGTCACGGTATGCTCGCTGGCGAAATACGCGTGGATCCACGGGTGCGGATCCTGCGCCAGGCTGGCGATCGTGCCGATCCTGATCTTGCCGTCGACCAGCACGGCAATGCGGTCGCTGGTGGCGCGCAACGTCTCCAGGTCGTGCGTCACCATGAACACCGTCAGCCGCAGGCTTTGCTGCAACTCGCGCACCAGCACGTCGAATTCCGCCGCCGAGATCGGGTCCAGCCCGGCGGTCGGCTCGTCGAGAAATAGCAGCTCGGGATCCAGCGTCAGCGCGCGGGCGAGGCCGGCGCGCTTGCGCATGCCGCCGGACAATTCGGCGGGATATTTGGCCGCCGCGTCCGGCGGCAGCCCGACCATGCTCAGCCGGACCGAGGCGATTTCGTCCATCAGCCGCTGCGGCAGGTCGGTGTGCTCGCGCAGCGGGGTCTGCACGTTCTCGGCCACGGTCTGGTCGCCGAACAGGGCACCGTCCTGGAACAGGACGCCGAAGCGAATCTGCACGTTCACCAGGGCGTCGCCATCCAGCTTGTTCAGGTCATGGCCCAGCACTTCGATCCGCCCGCCGGCGGGATGCTGCAAGCCGATGATCGAGCGCAGCAGTACCGACTTGCCGGACCCGGAACTGCCGACCACGGCGAGCACTTCGCCGCGCACCACGTCCAGGCTGATGTGATCATGCAGCACGCGCCCGCCGATGCGGGTGACCAGGTCTTCGACTCGGATGGCGAGATCGGGGTCGGCCATGGCGGTCAAATGCCCAGCTTCGAGAAGACCACGGAAAACACCGCGTCGGCCGCGATCACCAGGAAGATCGACTCGACCACCGCCTGTGTGGTGTGCCGCCCGACGCTGGAGGCGTTGCGCTGCGCCAGGAATCCCTGGTGGCAGCCGACCAGGCCGATGATGAATGCGAACACCGGCGCCTTGATCACGCCGACCCAGAACGTCCAGCCCGACACCGCGCCGCGCAACTGATGCAGGAAGGCGGGGATGGTGATGCCCAGGTCGAGGTTGCAGGTCACCGCGCCGCCGATCAGGCCCATCATGTTGGAATAGAACGTCAGCAACGGCAGCGTCAGAATGATGCCCAGCAGGCGCGGCAGGATCAGCACCTCCACCACGTTGAACCCGGTGACCTGGATGGCGTCGATTTCCTCGTTGAGCTTCATCGTGCCGATCTGCGCGGCGAAGGCGGAGCCGGACCGTCCGGCGGCGATGATGGCCGCCATCAGGCCGCCCAGTTCGCGCAGCACGCCGACGCCCAGCAGGTTGACGGTGAACACGTCGGCGCCGAAGCGGCGCAACTGGTCCGATCCTTGATAGGCAAACACCACGCCGATCAGGAACGAGAGCAGGCCGACGATCGGGGTCGCGTTTAGTCCGGTCTCCTCCATCTGGTGCGCCAGGGCCGCAACCCGCAGCCGGCGTGGCCGCACGATGGTCGCAACCGTCTCGAACACGATCAGGCCGAAGAAGCCGACGAGTTCGTAACCCTGATAGACCGCGGTGGCGAAGCCGCGGCCGATGCGTTCCAGCTCGGTGACCAAAGTGGGTGCGGGCGGCGGCGGGGCCGGGGGCGCCCGGCATTCATGGTCGATCGTGTGGACCAGCGCGCGGTATTTCGGATCCACATGCACCGGCCGCACCGCGGCGCCGCGATGCTCCAGCATGCGCTTGGTGCGCAACAGCAGCCAGGCGCCGACCGTATCCAGCCGCTCGATCGCGCCGCAATCGAATTCGACGTCGCGAAGCGGTCCGGCATCGAGCGCACGCATGATCGGGTCGAGACGGCGCGCCTCCGACCGGACCCACTCGCCGCCGACCACCAGCCGGAACGTGCCGCCGCGTTGCTCGGTCTTGTACCAGGCAAGGTCCGACCTCGGCCGCGCGTGCATCAACGGCTCCGATGCGCTGAGTTTATGTCATGCAGCGTGCCGGACTATGCCCGGTGGGTATTGGAGATAGCTGCGCTGTTTTGTCGCTTTGGCGCGGCCTGCCGCCGCGTCCGGTCGAGCGCGCCAGGCCAGGATTGCCCGGGCGATCCCGCCTGGCGCCGCGACCGATGCCGCGCCGTACCGCCAGCCGCGTCTACTGCCTGCGCGCGGTTACAGCCAGCGCGCCCAGGACTTGGTGCGGCGCAGCGCCTCGGCCGCGCTGGCCGACAGGCGCCACGGCGCCTCGCTTTCCGCCGCGACCGGTTGCCGGCGCAGACAGCCGGGGCAGCGCACGGATTGATCGGCGCGGGCCGAGGTGAGCACCATCCGCGCCCCGCAGCACCCGCACAATCGCTGCCGCCGCGGGTCCTGCGCCGCATCGCGGACAAGCTGCGCGAGCATCGGGCCCCGCACCAGTGCCAGCGGCAGGTACCGCATTTTGTGACGCCTCCCTCTCCCTGACAGACTCATACCGCCGTCCAACCATGCCCGGCAATCCGCCGATCGGCCGCCGATCGCGCGTTGGAGGGTGGTTCACCCATGATATACCGGCGCCGGCGCGCGGGGTGAGACCTACGCCACAGCGCGACGCCACGGCACATGAGGAAACCATCATGCCAACCGACGAGCCGCAGGGTGACCGCCCGCCATCGCCCGCGGCACAGCCGCCATCGCCCGCGGAACAGCCGCTGCCGGGCGGTATGCAGCTTACCGCGATGGACCCCACGTTCCGCGACTGTCCGCACGTCCCGCTGGACCGCCTGCGCGCCGCCGCGCCGGTGCACGACGACCGGCAATTCGCCCGATGGTTCCTGACGCGGTTCGAGGACATCAAGGCGGTGGTTTCCGACCGCAACCTGTCGGTCGACCCGCGCAAGACTCGGCCCGGTTCCTATTCCCGCCGCATGCTGATCGGCGATGCCCCGGTTGAGACCGTCGAACTGAGCATGCTCCACCTCGACGATCCGGATCACCGGCGCATCCGCAGCCTGGTCACCCAGGCGTTCAACCAGCGTGCGGTGGACGCGGCCGGGACGCGCATCCAGGCGATCGCCGCGCAGTTGCTGGATGCGATCGCGGCGGGCGAGGCGTTCGACCTCATCGCGGACTACGCGGCGCCGCTGCCGATCATGGTGATTGCGGAAATGCTCGGGGTGGCGGATTCCGACCTGGCGCAATTCAAGCGCTGGTCGGATGCGCAGGCGCAGACCTTCAACCTGGCGCGCACGGCGGAGCAAACCGCGGCGCTGGACGACGCCAGCACCGCGCTGCGCGACTATTTCCGGCGGATGATCGAGTACCGGCGGCGCCATCCGGGGACCGACATCGTCAGCGGCCTGGTCGCGGCGCAGGCAGGCGGTGACCGGCTGACCGAGCGTGAGATCGTCATCACCTGCAATCTGCTGCTGGTGGCCGGCAACCTGACCACCACCGACCTGATCGGCAACGGCATGCTCGCCTTGCTGCGGCATCCTGCGGCGATGGCGAAGCTGCGGGCGCAGCCGGTACTGCTCGATCAGGCGATCGAGGAAGTGCTGCGCTACGACCCGCCGGTGGCGCAGACCACGCGGATCGCGACATCGGCGCTGGCGATCGGCGATACCACGGTGCAGCCCGGCGAGGCGATCACGATGTCATTGCTCGCGGCGTCGCACGATCCCGCGCTGCACGACGATCCGCACCGCTTCGATATCGAGCGTGGCGACACCACGCATCTCGCGTTCGGCGGCGGCGTGCATTACTGCCTGGGCGCGCCGCTGGCGCGGGCCGAGGCGCGGGTGGCGATCGGGGAGTTGCTGCGGCGATTTCCGGGGTTGCGGCTTGATCCGGCGCACGAGGTGGTGCGGAAGCGGGCGCCGGTGTTCAACGGCGTGGCGGCGCTGTGGGTACGGGCGGACTGACGCGGCCGAGGGTTGCAAGCGAGCGAGCTTGGAATTCTGCCGCGTGACAAATGGCGACAGTACGAGACGAGGTCTTCTGTCACGCCTGTTGTTTGCGTAATGCACAGCTCCGGACGCGACATTACGGAATCATCGTGATCGCCGACGGGCTTCCGGCGCTGATGCGCTGACCGGCCGGTTCGATCCGCCCCGTCGTCTTGTCGACCCGGAACCCCGTGATGTCGTCGCTGTCCTGGTTGGCGGCAAACAGGAAGCCGCCCGTTGGATCCAGGGTAAAGAAGCGCGGCTTGCTGCCGCCGGTCGGCGTATGGCCGAGCAATTGCAGGTGCCCGTCACCGGCGATCGCGAACAATGCGATATCATCGCGGCCGCGGTTCGAGACATAGAGAAATCGCCCATCGGGGGCGACCGCGATCTCGGCCGTGGTGTTCTTGCCGCCGTGACCCGCGGGCAATGTGCCGATCACCTGCGCTTCCGTCAGCGTGCCGCTGTCGGCGGCCCAGCCGTAGGCCGTGACAGTCGAATCCAGTTCGTTGTTGACATACAGCACCGGCAACGACGGGTGAAAGATGCAGTGCCGCGGCGCTGCTCCGGGACGCGAGGCCACCGGGCCTTGCTCCGTCAGTTCGATCCGCCCGGCTTCAACATCGAAGCGGAACACGAACGTGCAGTCGAACCCCTTGTCAGGCACGATGACGTAGCGTCCGCTGGGATCGAAGATCGCGGCGTGGGGATGCGACGATGCCTGCTGCAACGGATCCGGCCCCGGCTTGCCCGGAAGCTGGAACAGCTGATGCACGGGCAGCAACCGGCCGTCCGGCTCCAGCGGCATCACCGCGACGCTGCCGCTGCCATAGTTGGCAACGACAAGATGGCGTGCACCAGGGGGCAGCGCGGTATCCACCGGGTTGTTGCCCCGGCATGGCATCTGGCTCAGCAGCGTCAGGTGGCCGGTCTCGGCCGCGATGCTGAATGCGCTGATGTGGTCGCGCCCGCCATGCACGGAAAACAGAACACGGCCATCCTGCCGCAACGTGAACAGGGATGGGTTGGCGAGGCCGCCCAGGTGTTGAACGTGGCGCCAGGCGCCGCCGGGACTGTCGATGCGGTAGACGTGGATGCCGTCGCCACGGCCGTCGCGGTCCGCGGTGGTGTAGCCGCCAACATAGGCAAACATGCGTCTTCCTCCCGGGTCGTGCGTCATCGTCCGGCGTGCCTGAACCGGCGGCCGGATCGCCGATGCAGATTGCGTCTTCGCCGCGCGCCCCGCAATTGCGGGCGAGTTATCGCGCGGAGGTTATCGCGCGGAGGCCGTCACCGGACATAACGCGGCGGCCATCACGGGGGAGTCATCGCCTGGTCCAGGATGATGCGCGGCATTGCGGGGTCGTCGGCGATCGTGCCGAGGTCGAGCAATGGCGCGCCGCCCG
>Ga0335072_10012043_pt1 | contig 12355 bp, 13 predicted proteins | sample Lox_Sample_21_FD_206725 | JGI IMG/M metagenome (GOLD analysis project Ga0335072, IMG submission 206725) | Soil microbial communities from Loxahatchee National Wildlife Refuge, Florida, United States - Lox_Sample_2.1 | ecosystem: Environmental > Terrestrial > Soil > Wetlands | place: USA...
TGCAGATAGTAGTCGTGTCCCGCCGCGACCTCGACGGGCAGGATGTGTCCTGGAACGCGGGTGGCAAACGCCAGCTCGCCCGACGCGCCGATGGCGCGGTATTCCGTCATGAACAGGCTGCCTCCGCCGGCGACGCGCTTGATGGCTCCGAAGATGCCTCCGCCGCCGGCAAATTGTGTGTGGGTCGTCATCTGGATTGAAGCGCCCATCCAGGAAAGCTCGCCGGCCTCGGAGATGATGGTTTCGTTGGGATCAAGAATAAACTCGAGAACCGGCATGGTAGTGCCGACAATACGGTTTTGCATAAGGAAGCTCCTGACAAGTCAGTATACGAACAGAGAGTGGTACAGGTTCACTATGCTGGTTTGACAGTGGCCGTCGGATTCTTGGGATTGGGAGCTGGATTCGGAGTCAGGGTAAACGTCTCGATTGGGCGCTTTGCCGGAATCAGCGTCAGCCCCGTGTTCTTTTCCAGAGCAGATTGAACTGCCGCAAAATTCTGGGAAGTTAGTGGGAAACTGACCATCAGACGTGCGGAAATACCCGACTCATTTATAACTGGCGTTCCCAGTGATTCTTCAAGCGCTTCCGCTATTTTGTCCACACTGGCATTCATAAGCTGTATCTGCTGCGTCTTTTTGTCGTAAAACGCGAAGCCGCCTCCGTGAGCAGACAAGGACAGGTTCGGCAGCGGTTTCGTCTTGTCCACTACGTGAAGGAGGTAGACATTCTGTACCGCGATACGCCCCTCGATCTTCACTCCACATGCGGACTCAATCGCGAGCTCAATCGCATCTGCGAGCCGCGTGGCGTCAGTTGATGGGGCATGGAGATGGAGGTTGTATACGGTCTTTGCAAGCTCGCCGTTGACTTTCACGCGGCCCGGTGGAATCCCAAGAGCATAGACCAGCAGGGTGTCCGGCGTCGCATTCATGATGTCGAGCATGCCCGGCCCGCGGAGAAAGATGTGTGTCATCTGCGGGTCGTCGCCGGGTCGAATCGAGAGTTCAAATAGCGCATCGGCCGTGCTCTCTTCTTTCCTTACCTGGTCGTTCATGGCCGACGCAACCGCAGCCTGCATCTCGGCGTCGACTTTTGCGTCTGCTTTGCTTTCGATCGTGGCCGGTCTCCCCATCGCGAGCTGCAGCAGAGCATCGCGCCGCAAACGCTCGGGGCGCACAGACGTTGAAACCACACGGCCCTTGGTGTCGATAACGATGGTCGTCGGACGGGGCCCCACGCCGAATCGCTTAAACACCTCGCCGGAAGTATCCAGCATCACCCATCCACTAATAGGTCTTTTCTTCAGAAAGGCCTTAACGATGGCGGGATCTTCATCATCAACAGCAATGAACTGGACCTTCTTTGGATCGAGCGAATCTGCCAACTTGTTGAGAATAGGAATTTCCGCAACACACGGCGCGCACCATGTGGCCCAGAACTCCAGTACCACCACTCTTCCGCGCAGCGCAGGCCAATTCGCTTTTGCCCCCTCGGGAGCCTGCAGCAATTGGGTATAGGTGAGTGCGGGAGCGGGAGTGTCCGGCTTGGGCAGCAATTGCCCCTGCGCAAAAAGCTGTGAGAGTAGCAGAAACAGCAAGACTGTAATCGAGTGTTTCACCCTGTTTCTCCCCGGAATGCCAGTGTATAGGCTCTCTTAAAAGCGAAAGGCCATCCCGCAGGATGGCCTTTGTTTTCGTGTATGCCCGGGTTAATCGCCCATCACGGGTTCTTCTGCCTTGATGGTTGCCTTGGGCGCTGGAGCGATCGAGGTTATCGGTACAATGCCTTCGACCGGCTTCTCGCCGAGAACATGCTCGCGATAGAGCTTGGCCATCTGAGCATTTTCCGCATCCTGCTTCAGTTTGGCGTCGCGGGCGCGAATCTTCTCTTCACGGGCGTTCTTGGCGATGCCCGACTTCTCGAAGGTGTCGTTCGCGGCAGCATCTACATGCTCCTTATGCAGAAGCAGCGTGTGCTGCGCGTCGCCCATGCCTACCTTCTTCCCGCCGGCAAAGATTTCATGCCGCCCATGCTCTTCATACCACTTGGTGAGCGTGGACGTCATGTGCATCTTCTCGATGATGTTGCGCCAGCCCACGCCCGTGTTGTACGCGCAGAAGCTGATCTCACCTTCCTGCGTGGCGTAAGGGATAATGCACTGCTCGGTGCGGCGGAAGTCGTAGTTGAACAGGTCCTGGAACCACATTCCGGCGATGAACAGGAAGTTCCAGCGGTCCGCGCGGCGCTTTTCAATGTCTTCCATCGTGCGGTCTGCAGTCACCTTGCCATAGTTGCGGCCGGTAGCTCCAAAGCACTTGTCGAACTTGGCCAGCAGGTCAACGATCTTGAAGTGCGTTGGCGACTTGGTCGGATCGTAGTTGCGCAGCAGCGCCAGCGTCACGCCGAAGATCGAGAGGAACTTTCCGCGTGCCGCGTCGTTGATCTTGGCAACGTCCTTGGCCAGGCGGTCGGCGTTCAGGAACGCGGTGACCGGGACAGCTTCCTTGGTCTCCTTGTCGATCATCAGCGCCATGCCGATGCCGCAGTTCGGGTGACAGCCGCAGGAAAGTTGGCCCCAGTCGCGGTTCGGCCCGTGGACCAGATCGGCCCAGTCGGAGAACGTGCTCATAAAGCTGATCGGGAACCAGTCACGGACCGGCTCGCCCAACCCGCACTGGTCCTTGATCTCATGCGCCATATGGCTCAGCGTGTAGCGCTGCGCCTCGCGCCGCTCATCGCTAACAGCCTCGTCGCGTCCGGTAAAAGAGACGGGCTGGAAGCTGATGAAGTTGATCTTCTTCGGATTATCGAGCGCAAACTGGACGATGCGGCCCACCTGCTCGTTATTGATGCCGTTGATGATCGTGGTTACAGGGACGATGTCCACACCAGCCTCGTGCAGGTTGTGGATGGCCTGGAGCTTCACATCGAACAGGTTGCCGACTTTGCGGTGCGAATTGGCGGCGTTGCCGATTCCATCAAATTGTAGATAGGCATAACGCAGGCCCGCTTCGGCCGCGGCACGGCAGAGCTCCTTCGACTTCGCAAACTCAATGCCATTGGTTGCGGCCTGCACCGAGTTATAGCCAACCTTCCTGGCGTAAGCGACGGCATCCAAAAAGTAGGGCGAAAGCGTCGGCTCGCCACCAGAGAACTGCACCGACATCTGGCGGCGCGGCTTGATCGTGATGGCGTTGTCGAGCATGGTCTTGATCTCGTCCCAGGTCAATTCGTGGACAAAGCCAACCTGGTTCGCGTCCATGAAGCAGGGATCGCACATCATGTTGCAGCGGTTGGTCAGATCAATGGTGAGCACGGATCCGCGTCCGTGCGTTACGGTCGACGTTCCATGGTTGTGCAGCTTGTCGTCGTTGTGGGCACGAATATCGCGGCCCGGAAAGACCTCTTCAAGGTGCTTGAAGAAGGCGGTGTCGATCGACATCACATCTTCAAAGTGGCCGTGCTTGGGGCAATCCTTCACCATCAGGATCTTGCCGTCACGCTCGATGATCTGTGCCTTGATCTCGCCGACCTTCTCGTTCAGCAGAATCTCGTGGGGTAGCTTGCCGTCCAGAATCTGCTGGCGAATCTCCGGCACACACTTGGGACACAGCGAGTCCGTGGTCCGCGGCCAGCCGAGCGGCGGCTTCTCTTTTTGATAGGACTTGAGCAGGGGCTTGTCCGACCATTTGGGCGTGAAGGACGCATTGGGCCGGATGCTGTTCAGCTTCTCAAATACCGACCACGCGCCCTGGGCTGCGATGGTCACCGCTCTCTCAGCATATTTGACCGCTTTTGACATGGTTCAATCTCCTCTTGCTCGTCGTCCGCCCTGTAAGCGGGCAACTGATAATTGTGATGCTTGAAACCCTCGGCGATGATGCGTTGGCCAGCCGGCAAACTGCTTCGATCAGAAGAGCTTACACAGTTGTAAGCATAGTCTTCGGCACGGGATAGATGAACCACTTAGAGCTGAATGGTGAAAATCGGCATCCGGTTGGTAAATGCCGCTGGCGAACGGGACAGGCCCTCCAAACCCTCGCTCCGCACCGATACTCCAGCCGGTGTATCTCTGGGATCGCAGACATATGTAGTTCCGTTCAAATCCTCAAAGGAAATCCTCGGGTGTTCTATAAGTCAACACGCTGTTGCATGAAGCATAGTTGCCCGAACGGTGAGTCCCGGTAGTATGGATGAGGAGGGTCTCTTAGTCCGGATGCGCGTCTCCTACCGTCTTTTTTTCTACGCCAGTCTTCTTTTGTTCTTCGCAGGGTTTGCGATTTCCGCGCGCGCGCAGAATTTTCTCCACAACAGCGAAGCATCCGTGAGCGCCTTCGGCCAGTTCACTTCAAGCGTCAGCGGCAACGGCATTTCACTCAACACCACCGATTCCCTTGGCGGACAGGCCGCTTTCCGGCATAGCTTCCACTGGTGGCTGGGGTTTGAAGGCAGCTACAGCTACACGCGGTTCAACGAATATTATTCAGCGCTGCCCTATTCGGTCCAGCACAACTTCCACGAGTTCGCAGGGTCGTACCTGGTAAGTGGAAGCAATGTTCTGGGATTCCGCCCCTTCGCCCTGGCCGGGCTTAGCGGCATTATCTTTTCGCCTTCGCTCAACGGCGGACAGAACCTCCCGTGGCAGGGAGAAACAGGACTGAATTTTGGAGTGGGTGCCGAACATGCTCTGATGACCTCGCACTTCGGCATCAGGATTGAATATCGCGGCCTTTACTACAAAGCTCCCGATTTTGGCGACCCTGCGCTTAAAACGGGGAGTTCACGCCTGACGTCCGAACCGCTGGTTGGCGTCTATTACCGATTCTGAATCAGGGCTGAACCCTCTCGTGACGGTGACGATGAAAGACAGCATCCCGCACGTCTGGCCAGAACTCCAGAAAGAGGTCCCCGCCCGCTTCCCCGGCGAGCGAAACTCCCCAGGTTTCCATCACTACCCGGGCATTTGCGCTCGGCGCCGGGTAGTAGGTCAGCGTCAATGCCGAGCCGGCAAGATGGCCGAAGATGTCGGAGTAATTAAAGCTGCGCGTTCCACGATCGCGCCGGGTTACAACCACCTGCTCTGCGGCATAGAGCCCCCGCGCCATGATCCCTCCATACGCCTTGCGAAAGTAACGCGGGTCCTCGTGCGTCAGCGTCGGCAACAGGCTGTCTGAGAAAAAGCGAAACGAACTCACCCGCAGAACGCCTGCACCCAGCCGTTCACCAAAGGCCGCCGAATCGCTTCCGTATTTCGGATCTCCATTGGTCAACTGCTCATATCCCGCTGACACCACCACCGGAAACCATCCCACTGGAGTAATCTCTTCGTGCGCCCAGAAGAGCATCTTGTCGCGAGGATACAGCGGGGGAACCTTTTCGCCAGGATCAACAACTCCATACCACTTCGAGGGTGCGTAAGAATTTGTATTCGAGGCGTGCTCAGGGGGCGGCCCGCTATCTGGCTTGGGTGCATCCGGCAAGGATTGACCGGTCTGGCAAAGTGCGGAAAGTGTCAACAGAGAAAGCAAAAGAACCATGGCACAGGAACATCGCGTACTTGCCATCAAAGTGTTGTCTCTCAATCTGCAGGAATTCTTGGGCGGCAATAACGGAGCCGCTCTTTGAACGAGCTGCGCCCTCCGCATCTAATAGACTAGGTTAGAGACGGATTCCGGCAGCGGAGATGTATGCACGGCAATTTTCGCAAGTAGGTAACTGGCTAGGCTCAGGGCAGCCAGAGTTTGGTTGATTCCGCCCCGCGCACTGCCGATACTGGGAATATGGCAAATCAGGCGAGTGACGACCTCAGAGATTTCGGGCGCAGGGTCGAGGAGAAATTCAACCAGACAATGCCGCGTGTCGAGGAAGAGGTGAAGAAGGTAATCACCTATCTCAACGACGAAGTAGTGCCGGGTGTACGCGAAAACTCCTCAAAGGCCCTGAGAGTGGCCGCAGAACAATTGACAAAGCTGGCCGAACATCTCGACCGCAACACCGGAGGGCGCTGAGGTGAGGCGCGGCGGTTGGATTCTGGCAGGCGTGGCGCTGGTGTTGCTGCTGGTTACTGGTTGCAGCCATCGCGCGCAGGTAGCCTACGTTCCACCACCGCCACCGGTTACAAACCAGAACACCTATCCGCCGGTTGGCGAGAATCAGCCTGTAACTCCGCCTGCGGGCGAACAGCAGGCGCCCCTGGGTACACCAATTTACTCTGAAGTGGGTATGGCGAGCTGGTATGGGCCTCCTTACAACAAGCGGCGTGGCGCCAATGGTGAGATTTATGACGAGAACGCAATCACGGCGGCGCATCGCACGCTGCCCATGGGATCTCTCATTCGCGTCACCAATCTTGAAACCGGACAGTCGGCAATGATGCGGATCACGGATCGCGGACCGTTTGTGCCCGACCGGGTGATTGATCTTTCGGTTGGCGCAGCCAAAGCCGTCGGCGTATGGCGTCCGGGGACGGCGAGGGTACGCATTGACGTGTACGAGAGCCCCAAGCCTATTAACGAAGGTGGACGCTGGTGCGTGCAGATCGGCGCCTTCTCACACGCGGGTGCGGCAAAAAAACTCGAGGAACATCTTGAGCACGAATACGAGTCCGCCAGCGTGATTGAATTCACCGGCCCGACCGGGCATTGGGTCAGGATTCGCCCCGAAAACGGAGATCGCCGCCGCGCCATTGAAATCGCCAACAGCCTCCGGCCCAAAGAGGGCGAAGCTTATCTGGTGCGGCTCGATTAAATTTTCAGATCACCCACTGAATCGGCCTTCCTGCAGGCAGCGGCCTCGTTGTGCCTGGTCGCGCGCGGCCTCCAGCGCCGTTACCTAACCGCTCGCTAAGGCATGCCGCTTGCGTTTGCTCTGCCACAAACGCAGCGCGAAGAACGGGCCCTTGTGCATTCGATGAGAGCAGGTACAACAGCGCACCGGAAATCGCAGACCGAACAGGAGAAGGATATCCGTCCTGCGAAAGTGGGACAGGCGAAACGTAGAATTAAAACATGAAGGACAAACCATAGATCGCTCTCCTCCTGTGGAGAACCCGATCTGGGGGAAAAAGTCTGCTTTTCGGCACCGGCAGGTAAATAGACGGACTGGCTGCCGATCCGTTGGCAGTCTGATTTCCAGTTTGCAGAACTACGGATAGTAGCAGTTTCTTAGTTCGATGCCTCACAAGGCTCTGTAGATGCTTCCACCCTCGATGTACGCGCATAAATTCCATACAGTTTCTTCAGTTTTGCGCTAATGTATTCGCAGGCAATCCCGGCCCGGAAGCCAGCGCCCGGGTTGCCGGGGTGAATGATGACTTGGGATGTGTCCTTTACCTGCGATATCTGTGGCAAGAAAAAAGGCGATGCCAACCACTGGTGGATGGTCATGCTCGGCGATGTTCCCTGCTTCGACGAAGGCCAGCCCGGCCTGCGTTTCACTCTGCTGCCTTGGAATGCGGCGGAAAGCCGGAGTCACGATATGCACCACCTCTGCGGCCAGGGCTGCGCTATGAAAGCCATGGAACGGTTTATGACCACTGGCGCAATCGGCACGCTCGAAGATGAAGCTACGGAAACCGCCTATCGCTGAAGCATTCGCAGAAATACTTTAAGCGTCGAATAAGCTCGGAGCGTTGACGTTTCGGGTCTGCGCTTTCTCACTGCGCTTCTCCGGCTTCCCTGAGGAGGACAATATGCCCAGAATTTCCTGCAGCTCACCGCGCAGTTTCAGCAGTTGTTTCTCCGCCGATTCATGCCCCCCGCGCTTGAGCGGAAGTTCAGTCTGCGCAACTTTCTTCGCCTCTCGACTCTCTGCGGTAAATACCTGACGCGCGCCGGCGATGGTATAGCCGTCCACATACAGCAGTTGCTTGATGCGGAGCGCAAGCTCTACATCGCGCCTGCGGTACAGCCTTTGTCCAGTACCGCTCTTGTTGGGCTTGAGTTGCGGAAACTCTGTTTCCCAGAAGCGCAGAACGTAGGCTTCGATTCCGCACAGCTTGGCGACATCGCCGATCCGGAAATACAGTTTATCGGGGATGGACGTGCCTGCAACGGACGCATTGGAGATGGGGGAAGGCGTCTTGCTCTTTTTTTGCGATGTTTGTTTAATCATTCGCACCTGAAAACTGGCACAGGAATGGCCCCTCATCCACAGCCTCTGCGCCTGCTACTCGAAAGTATAGGCCACCCCGGCGATTGATGGAACCAAAACAGTGGAACAGACAGCAAGGCATTCGCGTATCCTCAGGCAGAGAATTTTTCGCTGGAGAACTAAGCCATGAAAAAAGCGCTCGCGTTTCTTGCCGTCTTCAGCCTGCTGCTGGCCGTCGGGTGCCGTGTTCAGGTGGATAAGGATTCGAACGGCAAGGAGAAAAACGTCAAGATCGACACGCCCTTTGGCGGCCTGCGCGTTCGCTCAGGAAACACCAGCGCGGCCGACGTAGGTCTTCCCGTGTATCCCGGTGCAACGATCGCTCCTGACGATCAGGGAGACAAATCCGCCGATGTGCATATGGGCTTCGGCGAATGGCAGCTCAGCGTCAAAGTCGTCAACTTCCGGACATCTGATTCGCAGGACAAAGTCCTCGCCTTCTATCAAAAAGCGCTCGGCCGCTATGGAGATGTCATCCGCTGCCAGGGCAACCAGGCGGTGGGAACACCCGCCGTGACTCAGGAAGGCCTGAACTGCTCCGAGGGCAACAGCAATACCCACGTCGAAACATCGAATCACCTCAATCTCAGGGCTGGTTCGCGCCATCATCAACACATCGTGACAATCGAAGATAGTAGTGGTCCCGGAACCCGCTTCGCTTTGGTTGAATTACAACTGCCCGCGGCGATCGACAAGGACTCGGCAAAGGACGAATAGAGCCGGCCGAAAATGCAATATAAAGCCGCCCTCATCCGGCGGCTTATGGTTTTTCCTTCGAAAATCAATGCCTTTCAGGCAACCGAAAGATTTGCGGGAGTCTCCGACTGAGAGTCTGGTCTTCAACCCTGAAGATACAGATCATGGCTCTCGGTCCCCGAAATCTGCGGAGCCAAGCCGCAGGCGTGAAAACGAGAGAACAAGGATGCACGATGAAAACTCTCCCCCTAATGCGAAAATTGCTACTTGTCATCGCGCTGGGCATATTGCCCGGCATTACCTTTGCTCAGGTCGCGGTATCGATTACGATTGCCCCGCCTGAATTACCCGTCTACGAGCAGCCAATTTGCCCGGCTCCAAATTACATATGGACTCCCGGATACTGGGCTTGGGGTTATGACGGCTACTACTGGGTTCCTGGTACGTGGGTTGAGGCCCCGAGCGTGGGCCTGCTGTGGACCCCCGGATACTGGGGTTGGAACGATGGAAGCTATATTTGGAACGCTGGCTATTGGGGCCCTCAGGTGGGCTTTTATGGTGGCATCGATTATGGCTATGGTTACTACGGCGAAGGCTTCTACGGCGGACGATGGGAAGGCGACCAATTCAGCTATAACACCGCTGTGATGCATGTAAATCCCGCCGTCATTCACCACACCTATGTCGATCGCGCGGTTATACACAACAGTGGCATGCGTGTGAGCTTTAACGGTGGACACGGCGGCATTCAGGCTCGCCCAACTGAGGCCCAGATGTCGGCAGAACACGCGCGGCGATTCGGACCGGTCGCGGCGCAGACGCGCCAGGTAAGTTTCGCTCGTGAGGATCGCGCCAATTACGCGAAGGTGAACCACGGAGCGCCCCCTCACGCGGCGTTGCAACGTCCTGCCACCTCTGAAGCAACCTTCCAAAAAGCAGTTTCGGCCCGCGGCGCTGAACCTGAGTCTCATGCTGCAGTCCGACCCGAGGAACGTCCCGGCGCAAGAACTGAATCGCACACCGCGGCCAGATCCGAAACACGGACTGAGCCTCACTCGACTCCGCGGCCTGAAACCCACACCGCACCTCGTACCGAATCGCATCCGGTAGCGCGACCTGAATCGCACACCGCGGCCAGACCCGAAACACGGACTGAGCCTCACTCGACTCCGCGGCCTGAAACGCACGCCACCGCACCTCGTCCCGAGTCGCATCCGGCAGCTCGGCCTGAATCGCATCCGGCTCCCCGGCCTGAAACGCACTCCGCACCTCGACCCGAGCCCCACCCGGCCGCACGGCCTCAGGAGCATGCTGCACCTCATGCCGCAGCGCGTCCAGAAGAAAGGCCAGCTCCGCATGAGGAAAAACCGAAGGAGATGTAGAAGCTGGAATACAACAAAGAAGAAGCCCGGATTCGCTCCGGGCTTCTGTTTTTCAATGAGTGGAACATTGCGGCAAGTTTGGCCCGGCCAAAGTTGCTCGCTAGATCAGCGCTTGCCGGTTTGGAAGAGGTCCCGGATCGCTAAAGCGCAATTCCGCATCGAATATCGTGCTTGGAAGCTCTGATGTGCGCGTTTGCCCATCTCCGCCTTTTCTGCTTCGCTTAAACCGAACCATCGCATGAGCAGCGATCGCGTTCCCTCCAGCGTGTCCGGCTCGACAAGCCCGGCTCGGTCTTCTTCAACCTGCGGCCAGAGATTTACCTGGTTTGAGATCAGCGCCGGACGGCTGCAGGCAAGCGCCTCGGCTACTACGATCCCAAAATTCTCCTGGTGTGAAGGCAGAATCATCGCTTCGCAGCCGCGCAGAGCGCCCCATTTTGAATCCCCAGTCAGCATTCCTGGCCAGTGAATCCGGTCGGCAACGCCCAGTCGTTGCGCCTGTGCCGCTAGCTTCGCCTGCAGGCCATCCTTATCCGGCCCGGCAATCACCAGATCGACGTAGCCATGCTTCCTCGCGACCGATGCAAATGCTTCGACCAGCAGATCACAGCCCTTCTTCTCGTGAATGCGGGAGATAAACAACAGGAACGCGCGGCCAGTCAGCCGGGGCACCAGTTTCTCGAAGGCCTGCCGCTGCGCGGCCAGATCGAAAGGCGGTTCGTTCGTGCCGTAGGGAACCACCAGACTTGTCCATCGGTGGGGCCAGAAGCTTTGCGGCGCCAATTCACTTTCAAGCCGGCTCGTGAATAGGACGCTCTTCGCGTCGCGCAGCACCGGGTACTGGATCGGCCAGTACAGGCACTTTTTTATGTGCTTGAGCGGGTAGCGCCGCCGGAACCAGGGATCGAGCATCCCATGCGGAAAGATTGCATATGGAACCCGTCCACGAGCCGCGCGAGCCGCCGCCAAGCCAGGGTAGGTCCACATGGCATGAGCCACGATGCCGTTAAATCGCTTCACATTGACTGCAAGCCACTTGTGAAGCTGCGGCGAACGGCCATAAGTCCCGTGGCGGCCACCGAGCGCGTGGACATGCGCCGCATAATTGGTCAGCCACGCCGACTCCGGCTCATCCAGACAGACGATCTCCGCCTCGACGCCAATCTCCGGATACCAGCGAACCAACTGGCGCAGCGCCTCGGCCGGGCCGCCGCTGGCCGGAGAGAGCGTCGGGATAACATGCAGGATCTTCATGCGGGCGGCCTGAGAAAAGATTACAGCCTCGCACACCGCAGCGCATCCTGCGTACCCCGGGACCATTCCGGGGTCTTCTTCATCTTTTCTCCCCTTGACAATCTTGGAGAATACCTTCTACTCTCTCCAAGACAATCAAGGAGAACCATGAATAAGCAGCTCGATCTTCTGCAGGGCACACTGGACATGCTGATCCTCAAAGCCGTTTCGCTTGGCCCCCAGCATGGTTACGGCGTGCTGTTGCGCATCCAGCAGATCTCCGGCGACCAGCTTGAGATTCAACAAGGCTCGCTCTATCCCGCGCTCTACCGGCTGGAGCATCAGGGCGCGATCACCAGCGAGTGGGGCGAGTCGGAGAACAACCGCCGCGCCAAGTTTTACCGGCTCACCGCCACGGGCCGCGCGCAACTCCGCGCCGAAACTGGAAAGTGGAACCGCATGACGCAAGTCATCGCCGGAATCCTGAACACAGCTCCCGGTGAAGTATGAGCTCCCTCGTCCATCTCATTATCCTGAGTGAGTCTCTGTGGCTGACGTTGGTTGGTGTAATCGGGGGAACAGCCATAACATTGCTGCTTACCCGTTCGCTTCAATCCATGCTCTGCGGTCTCAAGCCGGACGATCCCTTGACGTTCATAGGGGCGGTTTTGTTACTGCTTGGCGCGGCTCTGCTGGCGAGTTTTGTTCCTGCGCGCGTGGCTGCAAGAGTTAATCCCATTCAGGCTCTGCGGCATGAGTAATAGATCTTAAGAACCAAGGCAGTCCGACTTCAGAGAGTTTTACCCGGCTCCTGCGCGTCAGGCCCATCATTCGTGAGCGCAGGCGGCTGCTTGCCGGTAGACTCGGAATCGCTGCGGGAACCGCTCACA
>Ga0335072_10012044_pt1 | contig 12355 bp, 9 predicted proteins | sample Lox_Sample_21_FD_206725 | JGI IMG/M metagenome (GOLD analysis project Ga0335072, IMG submission 206725) | Soil microbial communities from Loxahatchee National Wildlife Refuge, Florida, United States - Lox_Sample_2.1 | ecosystem: Environmental > Terrestrial > Soil > Wetlands | place: USA: Florida...
CTCGGAAATCGACGGCTACTCCGAGACATATCAGCCGAACGTCGATCCGGCTGCAATTCGCTTTCTACGGACGGCATTTGCTCGGGAAGGACGAGAGGCTGTGTTCGTACTTCCCGCGCCGGAGGCGGCATCAGCCTTTCCACCGACTGCCCGCATTCTGCTCAATCAAATCGAATTTGAGACCGAACCAACGATCGCAGCACGCATCTACCACGGCAGAGCGCATGGTCACATCTTCATCGTCGTGCCTGCAAACTTGAGCCCTTCGGCTAAGCAGACACTTCTCCTTAAAGAGTTTGCAGACTATCCCGTGGATGGGTGGCAGATGCGGAACTTCGGTGCCAGCACCATATTCTTTCAACCTTCAGCGGGAGCATTCGAATAGCAGGGGGGTGCAGCCGCACTTCGACAAGACACAATGCCACGGGCCAAAGTTCTAATCGGATTTGCGGAAGCTCTATCGGCTCCAGAAGTGGCATGGAGTTTGATCGATGCCGGTTTTGAGGTTGCAGCTTTTGCCCGGCGGGGACGTTCCTCCGCTCTCCGGTACAGTCGCTACGTCGTCTGTCACGAGATTTGTCCTCCGGAACTGGATCTCGACCGGTCATGCACTGAGCTCAGATCGCTGCTCGAGCATTTGGGCGAGGGCGCGAACGGTGTGCCAGAGATTCTATTCCCTTGTGATGACAAAGCCGTTCTGCTGTCGAATCGCTTTCCGTTAACCAAGAACTGGCTCCATGCGGGGCCATGCGGCTTTAATGCCGAACTCGCGCTGAATAAGCATCTGCAAGTGCAAAAAGCCCGCGAGGCGGGGTTCAACGTTCCTCAGACTCGTATTGCTCGGGACGCGAACGAGGTTCGAGCTTTCGCGTCTACACTGCCCTTCCCCATCATCCTTAAAGCGGCCGACTGCGTTCCAACGTGGCAGGGTCGCTACTACAGTTGTCGGAAGTGGATCTGCGACAATGCGCCTGAGTTGGAAAAGGCACTTGCAGAATGGAGGGAACGTTCTCCACTGCTGGTTCAGCCCTTCATCACCGGGATCGGCGCGGGACTGTTTGGACTTGCTGCGCCCGATGGAGTCCGAGCCTGGAGCGCCCACCGGCGGCTCAGAATGATGAATCCGCAAGGGTCAGGATCGAGCGCGTGCATCTCCCAGAGCGTTCCGGAGGACCTGCAGACGAGAGCAGAAGCTCTGTTGCGAGAAGTCAGATGGCGCGGTTCGTTTATGATCGAGCTGCTGCGCGATCATCAGGACAAGCTTTGGTTTGTCGAGCTGAATGGACGACCGTGGGGCAGCATCTCACTCTCCCGCCGAATGGGCCTGGAATATCCTTCGTGGCAGGTTGATCTTGCGCTCGACCCCGGGTCGAAAGTCGGGACGGGCGTGAGTGGCCTTCCCGGAGTGATATGCCGCAACGTCGGGCGCGAGTTCATGCATCTGCTTTTTGTTCTGAAAGGGCCAAGGTCGAAAGCACTAGACGGTTGGCCTTCGTTTTGGACGACGCTAGGGGAGATGGCTCGCATTCGTCGTGGAGATACTTTCTACAATTGGCGTCGCGGAGACGCGAGAGTGTTTTTCGCGGATTGCTGTTACACGGTAAAAGACAATATTTTCAAGTCTAAAAACTGATTACCATGGAAATTCTTGCAACGTGTCACGTGCACTCGTCTTGGTCTTATGACGGAAGCTGGTCACTAAAAGACCTGGCTTCGAGGTTTAAAGACCGGGGCTGTCGCGTTGTCATGATGACCGAACACGATCGTGGCTTCAGCTCCGCGCGCCTTCAGGAGTATCGAGAAGCGTGCGCCGGTGTGAGCTCTGAAGAAATCCTTCTAGTGCCAGGCATTGAGTATAGCGACCCCGCCAATCGCGTCCACGTTCTGGTATGGGGAGAGCTTCCTTTTCTTGGAGAATCACTGCCTACCCCGGAAATGCTGAGAAGGGTCAAAGCGGCCAATGGCATAGCCGTTTTCGCTCATCCTTCGAGACGAAACGCGAGTCAGTGCTTCGAGCCGGAGTGGGCTGAACTGCTATTGGGGATCGAGGTATGGAATCGGAAGTATGACGGGTGGGCGCCCAGCGAGACCGCGGGTTCGTTAATAGAAACGAGTGGTGCAGTCCCATTCGTTGGTCTGGATTTTCACACGCAGCGGCAATCCTTTCCATTAGCGATGGCTCTCGAACTCGCGTCCTCAGTGACCGAAGCCGCAGTGTTGTGTTGTCTCCGGTCGCGTCATTGCGAGGCCCGCGTTTTCGGTGCGCCGCTGATGAAGAATTCCTTCCAGGCCACGGTCCCGCTTATGAGAGCGGCAGAACGCGGTCGTCGGGTCGTTGCGCAGTTGGCTAAGAAGAGTGGTGTGCTTTATCGATGACCAACTCAGAGCCAACTGGGACCTTAAGCTATCCTGCGGTCGATGAGGGGCACCATATTGCGGTCTGCATCTGTACGATGAAACGGCCCGATCTCTTGACTCGAACGCTGAGCCGGCTGGAACGGCAGAAATCCGAAGGAAGGTTCACTTATTCGATTATCGTCGCCGACAATGACAGCCTGAGATCGGCGGAGCCAGCGGTAGAAGAATTCGGTCGCACGACTCAGCTCAAGGTAGTTTACTGTAACGAGCCACGGGCGAACATTGCTTTAGCCCGCAACAAGGCACTGGAGGCCGCCGACGGCGACTTGGTGGCGTTCATTGACGATGATGAATTTCCGGCAGACGAGTGGCTGCTGGAGCATTTCAAGGTATTGAGCGCCTCGAATGCGGATGGCGTTCTTGGTCCCGTTGAACCGCATTTCGAAACCGAACCTCAGCCATGGGTGAAGAAGGGTAGGTTCTTCCAGCGGCCCCGATACGCAACCGGGCACCAGTTGGGGTGGGAGCAATCCCGCACCGGAAACGTTCTCTTCAAGAAAAGTATCCTCGAGCGCCTCCAAGTTCCGTTCCGCCCGCAGTTTGAGACGGCTGGTGAAGACATGGATTTCTTCCGACGCGCCATGGACGTGGGTTGCCGATTCATTTGGTCCGACGAAGCGGTGGTATACGAAGTAGTGCCTTCTTCACGGTGCAATCGCAGCTATTTGCTCCGGCGTGCGCTGCTGCGCGGGAGCAACTTTCCCAAGCATCCGGAGCACCGCTTGCAGAATCTCGCGAAGTCTCTGATCGCGCTGCCGTGCTATACGATCAGTCTGCCGATTCTGGCACTATTTGGGCAGCACGTATCGCTAAAGTATTTGATCAAAATTCTAGATCATGCCAGCCGACTGGTTGCTTTCTTGGGATTGGCGCTGGTGACCGAGCGACAAACTTAGCCGCGAGGCCTGGTCATCGCGATTGTCTCGTTGGGCGAAGACTAATTTCTATGGATGAAGATCGCAGTGTCGAGATCAGCGTGAAAGGCAAGTGGGTTCGGGTGCCGTCCGTCGACGTGAACGGAACACAGGTGATCATTCGCGGCGCCTGGCTCAAGACTGCCTCGATTCATGACGAGGCGTGGTGGGAGGAGGAGGTTGCAGATCCGCAACCATTCCTCGACGCTCTGAGAAGAGACCGCAAAAGCGCGGATGTATTTACCTTTGCGCAAAAGGTGCCCGGGAGCCAGCCCCAACATTCCTTTGCCCTGGAATGGGACAGCATCGCGGCCATCCACCTTTCTACCTTCGAGCGGTGGTGGCAGAAGCTGCCGCAGGAAACGCGCAAAAATGTGCGCCGCTCGCAGAAACGCGGCGTGGAAATCAAGGTAAAGGCGTTTGATGAGTCTCTGATCGCCGGGATTGAAGATGTTAACAATGATTCCGCCGCGCGACAGGGAGAAAGAAACTATTACTATCGGAAGGGCCGCGACGAGTTAAGAAAGGACTATTCAGCATTCCTGGATCGCAGCGATTTCATCTGCGCGTATGCGGGAGAAGAGATGATCGGGTTTCTGAAGCTGGTCTATCGCGGGGAAGTCGCGTCGATTCTGAATCTCACGCCCAAAGCGAGCCACTCGGATAAACGTCCAGCTAACGCAATGATTGCGAGGGCGGTCGAACTGTGCGAGGCGCGTGGCGTTTCCTATTTGACCTATGGAATGTACAACTATGGCAACAAGAAAGACAGCCCCCTGCGCGAATTTAAGGCGCGGAACGGGTTTGAAGAGATCTTGACGCCGAGATTCTATTTACCCCTCACCACTTGGGGCCAGATTTCCTTTAAACTGAACCTTCATCGAGGAATCCTGGGAGTTCTCCCTCAGAGCAGCATCACGGCGTTGCTCGATGCCCGCTCGCGGTGGCGTCGCTTTATGTGGCAGGTGAAAAGCCGGTGTAGCTCAATGTTAGAGCGGCCGAATCGTAATCGGCAGATGGAGCGTTCAAATCCTCCCGCCGGCTCCAGGTCTTAAGCTCGTGCGACGTCATCCACAAACCTCTTCCTGTTGAAAATCCGAATCTTCTGATATGCCGGGAATCGTCGGTCTTATAACCAAGCGGCAGCCCCAGTGGGCCGAAACGCAGCTGCTGAAGATGGTGGAATCACTTCGCCACGAGCGGTTCTATCGCGTGGGGACATGGAGCAATGAAGGGCTTGGCGTTTACGTCGGATGGGCGATCCCCAACGGCGCGCTCGCCAGCGGACTACCTCTTCGTAATCGAGCAGGAGATTTGATTCTCGTTTTCTCAGGTGAAGAATACTCTGGTCCTGAAGTTTCTGAGCAATCCAACAGACAAACGGATGAAGGTGCGGTCGGGCCCTTTTCGTATCTATTGAATTCATGCAAAGATGCCTGCTTCCCTGCGAATCTGAACGGCAGGTTCCAAGGCCTTGCCGCCGACATGAACTCTGGAACCGCTACGTTGTTTAACGATCGCTTCGGCATGAGTCGCATCTACTACCACGAGGCGAAGGATGACTTCTATTTTGCCGCGGAAGCGAAGGCCATCCTGAAAGTGCTTCCTGAGCTTAGATCTCCCGACCCCCGGAGCATGGGAGAGTTCGTTGCGTGCGGCTGTGTGATGGAGAACCGCACTCTTTTCAAAGGCATTCAAGTTCTTCCCCCAGGTTCGGCCTGGAGTTTTCGACGAGGGGTTCTAGAGCAGAAACGAACCTATTTTCATGCGCGCGAGTGGGAGGATCAGGAACGGCTCGACGCCGAGGCCTTTTATCAGGAACTGCAAGGCGTTCTAACCAGAATCCTGCCCCGATATTTCGCGGGACCGGAGCGGGTCGGGATGTCACTGACCGGAGGCCTCGATACCCGCATGATTATGGCGTGGCATCGGGCTCCGAGTGGATCACTCCCCTGCTACACGTTTGCAGGGCCGTTTCGCGAATGCGAGGATCTGGTGATCGCTCGCAAGGTCGCTCGATTGTGCGAGCAGCCGCACCAGGTGATCCCGATCGGCAACGACTTTCTTGCCCGTTTTCCCCAGTATGCTGAACGGACGGTGTACCTGAGTGATGGATGTGCTCCCGTATATCGCGCATCGGACCTGTGGGCCAATGAGCAGGCTCGGAGTATCGCTCCAGTTCGGATGACGGGGAACTACGGTAGCGAGGTGCTTCGCTGGACTCCTGCTTTCAAGCCCGTGGAGCCGCCCGCCGGGCTGTTCCACCCAGACCTGCTCAGCCAAATGCGTGCCGCGCGTGAAACGTATGCTGGAATTGTGCAGGGACATCCGGTTTCGTTTGCCGCATTCCGGCAGGCTCCGTGGCACCATTACGGCCTGCTGGCGCTTGAGCAGACGCAGGTATCGCTTCGATCGCCGTATCTAGACAATGAATTTGTGCGTACCGCTTTTCGCGCACCCGCACCCACTTATGCCAGGCGCGATACCATGAACACCGACCTCTGCCTGCGCATCATCGCCGCCGGCAGTCCCGAACTGCGGAAGATTGCAACGGATCGCGGCCTGGGAGGCAATGGCAGTCCTTTGTCAAGAAAACTGTCTCGCCAGATGCTGGAATTCACCTTCCGTGCGGAATACGCCTTTGACTACGGCATGCCGCAATGGCTGGCGCAGACAAACTATGCTCTGTCTCCTCTTCGGCTCGAGCGTGTTTTTCTTGGGCGGCATAAATTCGCGCATTACCGTGTCTGGTATCGTGACGCCCTCGGACAGTACGTTCGGGAGATGCTACTGGACGCAAAGTCTCTCTCTCGTCCCTACCTGCAAAAGGGACAAGTGACCTCGGCGGTTTCCGCTCATCTGAGGGGGAACCGAAACCACACAGTCGAAATCCACGCCCTGCTGACTCTGGAACTCGTGCAGCGCTTGTTTTTCGATTCCAATTAAAACACATGATCACTGAGCAGAAAGACAGACTCAACATAGAGACGATCGCGGCGGAGCCTGCTCAAGCCCAGACTGGGGGAACCAAGAAGTCGAAACGCATCCCTGCGCTGGACTTTGTTAAGGGTGCCCTGGTCTTGATCATGGTTCTGTATCATTGGATCAATTACTTTTTCGGGGCTTCTGACAACCGGTATCTGCGATTTCTGACTCCGTCGTTCATTTTTATTACTGGATTCCTGATCTCGAACATCTATCTCAGCAAGTATGGAATTGCGAATCCGCACCTTCCCAGGAGGTTGTTGCAGCGGGGAATCAAGATCCTGGCGGTCTTTGCCGGATTGAATCTGGCGCGGACTGCAGTTTTCCCCCACACGTATGGCAGTCAAATGCTGGCTGAGCACTCGTCGATCCGGTCGTTAGTGGACATCTACGTTATCGGAAGCAATCTGGGAGGAGGACAGGGCAAAGCGATTGCATTTTTTATTCTGGTCCCCATCGCTTATGTTCTGATACTTTCGGCACTCTTGCTGATGGTCGGGAAATCCTATCGATATACCTTCCACGCTCTGTGCGCGTTGTTGTTTCTCGTCGTTCTTGGTCTTCGACTGGATGGACTACAGAGTGCCAACGCGGAGCTCATCGCCATTGGGCTGCTGGGAATCGTCACGGGGTATTTGCCCATCGAAAAGATCAATCGCTTCCTGGACTACCCTTATGTGTTGGTCGTCGCCTATCTTGGCTATCTGTGGGCCATCACTCTGTGGAACATCGTTTATGCCCTGCAAGTCGTAGGAGTGCTCCTAAGTCTGATGATCCTTTATGTGATCGCGCGTCCTAAGGTTGATCCCGGTCGGATCAGGGGACTTGTTATCCTCTTGGGCAAATACTCTTTGCTGGGCTACATTGCGCAGATTGCAATTTTGCAGGTGCTGCATCAAGCGCTGATCCGCACGACCTTAACAGAAACCGCGTTGCTCACGGTCTCATTCTTTGCCGCATTCCTCCTGACGATTCTGTCAGTGGAAGCGACTGACTGGACGCGGAAGCGCGTGGCCCTAGTGGACCGGATTTACACTGGCGTGTTCGGCTAAAGCTTTGGTTTTATTCGGGGAGAGGACTGCTAAAGTTTCTCCCCGTTCCCATTTTTGGGCATTTCGGGATTGTCCTTTTGTTTTCTTCATGTTGGACTCAGTACGAGCGCTTGCCATGAACCTTCGTGACCTGTGCACCGAGGTACCACCCCGGCAGAATGGTCTGGAAAACGTTCGGAGTCTGTCCCGAGTCTGGTGCGGAACACACTCCCCCCAAAATATTCCGGACCACCGTCTCAGGAGATTCGATGAGCGCTCAAAGATCGGTTCTTTCCCTCGTGGCCGTAGCAGTGATGTGGCTTCCTGCAGGGGCGCAAACACAATTGTGGTCGGGCCTTGTGGCCCCGACCCGGGCGATTGATTGGACACAGGCCGGGGCCGTTCCTGGTTCTCCAGGGACATTGCCATCGGCCAGTTGGACGCAGTGCGGTTCAACCTTGTCAGCCGGGAGCTATAGTGGTTCCACGATCACTTCCAACCTGGCCAAATGCTCCGCCAACACATACTACTTGCTCGGGCCGGGGACGTTTACGATCACGGGCTCGATCTACATGCCTGCCAGCGGCCATGTAGCTCTGCGAGGATCGGGAACCACTTCAACGACGCTGTCTTTCAATGGCGGACTCTCTGGTTGCAACGGAACGGGCTCCGGCATTTGCATCGTTAGCTCGGACGGGACCTATCCGGGCGGTCCAACCACGGCCTACAACTGGACTTCGGGGTACGGACAGGGCACGACGCAGATCACACTCTCCAGCGTTTCGGGGATTGTAATAAACAAGACCATGCTGGTACTAAACCAGTGCGATACGGGGTTCAGCGGTTCCAGCTGTTCTTCGGGCGCCTCGATCGACAATGGCGGGTATTTTGTCTGCTCAACGCTGTATAACGCCTCGAACGGGCAAGGCTGCGGAGCGAATCCGCCCGATACCGGTGCATGGCGCAGCAACGACTTCGAGCAGGAAATTGTGACAGTTACCGCGATCAACCAAAACGGCTGCGGTTCGACCTGCGTGACTATTTCGCATCCGTTGTTTCATCCGAACTGGTCCTCGTCGCAGAGCCCACAAGCCGTACTGATTCAGCCCATCGTCCAGGCGGGCGTGGAGAACATGACCATCGATGGTTCCGCAACCACGAGCAATACGACTGCCGTCGGACTGCAGAATGCATGGGGGTGTTGGGTCAGCGGAGTGCTTATTTCGAATTTCTATGAGTTCGGTGTCTATGGTCTGGATCTCGGACATACGTCCATCAAGGATAACTACGTATTTCGTTCCAACGGTCATCCCGACGCGTATGCGATCCGCACAACGGTGGCGGACAGCGATCTGATTCAGAACAACATCATCCAGCAATGGAAAAACTCGTATGCTTGCGATGGTCCCTGTGTGGGTGAGGTAGTTGCATACAACTATTCTGTCGACCAGATCATTCCTTCGCCATCAGACCAGATGTGGGGTTTTGCCTGGACGCACTCTGCCGGGGATGATTTCATGCTGCGCGAGGGCAACGCAGGAAACCAAGCCCAAGATGACAATGTTCACGGCACGCACCTCGATCAAACCAGTCTGCGCAATTTTTTCTGGGGGTACGAATCCTGCAAGAATGGCACTACGGGCGCAAGTAATTGCGGCTCCTCCACGATAAAGGACCAAGCCTCTACGGCTTTCGTCGAATCCTCAGGCGTCCGGTACGCGAATAATGTCGGAAACGTGTTGGGAACGCCGGGGTTCACTACGACCTACCAAACCGCGGTCCCTTTCAGCGCGTATGCCGCTTGGAATATCGGCGGAGGAAACGGGCCAGTCAGTCTTCCGACCGACCCCCTGGTTGGGACGACGATGCTGCGCTGGGGCAACTGGGATGTGGTGAATAAAGCTGCTCTTTTCTGTACCGGAGTCGGCAAACCGATTGCAGCATGCCCTGAAGATGACCGCGGGGCTTCGGCCCCCACGTATCCGGGGCTGACATCTCCTACTACAACGATTCCTTCTTCGTTCTATCTGAACGGCAAGCCGTCATGGTTCGGTTCGATCCCGTTCCCTCCAATCGGACCCGATGTATCGGGCGGAAATGTCGGCCAGTGCCCGGGGACTTTGGATGTTACGGCACAGGCGGGGATGCCGGCGATCAGCAATGCTCAGTGTCCTGGTGGGGCATTGAGTTCCGGTTGGGCAGGGCATGTGAACGCGAATCCCGCGATGGCTTGCTATTTTTCACTGGGCGGGCCGGCAGACGGCACTGGCGAGATACTGGCGTTCGACCCAGCCGCCTGCTACGGGAGTTCGTCGGCCACGCTTCCTTCGGCACCTACGGGCCTGAGCGCCGTGGTCCAATAGCCGGCTGACGGGTAATTGTACATGCGGTTGAAGTAACTTCTGAGAAAGCAGAACTGCTAATCCGAACAGGATCGACGACTTACGGCGATACCCCAAAGGTCGATCCTGTCCGGGGTTCGCAAGGGGCGGCTCCGCGATCCGAGCGAGCGCTCGCAACAAGCTGGCCCTATCCTTCCTTTCGATGTTCACAGCAAGCTTGAAACCGTTCGACACGGGCGGGGCTTTTCGCCCCACAGCGGTCAGTGGCGAATTCCGCCGCCGTGCAGTGCGGAGCGCCGGAATAACCGTATTCTCGCAGGGAATCGTGTTCGCGGTTCAGATGATTGCGACCATGGTTCTAGCGCGACTGCTGGCTCCAGCTGATTTCGGCGTCGTCACTATGGTGACAACCTTTTCCTTGCTGATCATGGGTTTCGGGCAAAACGGGTTTTCCGAAGCCGTCATCCAGCGCCAAAACCTTGATGAGGCATTGACCAGCAATCTGTTCTGGATCAACGTCGGTGCAGGATTGCTTTTGACGCTCGCATTTGCGGCCTGCGGATCTCTGCTGGCGAGATTTTACCGAGATCCTAAGGTGACGTATATCGCGATCGGCATTTCAATTACGATCTTCCTGAACAGCACCTCGGTTGTGCACTTGGCGCTGCTGAAGCGGGCTCTCTGCTTTTCGGCGACCTCTGCTAACGATGTTCTTGCTAGTGTGGTCTACGTAGTCACGATGGTCGCCCTTGCCTGGAGAGGCTGGGGAGCTTGGGCCTTGGTCGCGGGCCCGGTTGTCCGACTTGGTGTTCAATCCGCCGGGGCCTGGTATCTGTGCCGTTGGATTCCGAGTTTTCCCCGCCGTGCCAAGGGAACGAGCGCGGTCGTCAAATTTGCTTTCAATGTCTATGGGAGATTCGGCTTCAATTACATCACGAGGAACACCGACAATCTTCTGGTCGGCTGGCGATTCGGATCGACACCCCTAGGCTTTTACAAGAAGGCTTACGATCTGTTTCTCCTTCCGGCGAACCAACTGGCCGCGCCAGTGTCAGACGTTGTGCTTTCAACCCTCAGCCGGTTAGAAAGAGGATCAGCGCAATACAAGCGCTATTTCCTCAACGGCCTGTCCATTCTGGCACTCATCGGAATGGGAGTAGGAGCAATCTTGACGCTTGTAGGCAAAGACCTGATTCGATTGCTGCTCGGGGCCAAATGGACTGCCGCTGGCCAAATATTCACCTTCTTCGGGCCCGGAATCGGAATTATGTTGATTTACCTCATGAGCGGCTCGATTCATCTCTCCATCGGCCGGGCAGATCGCTGGTTGCGCTGGGTTGTGCTTGAATTTGGGGTGACCGTTCTACTGTTTCTTGTCGGCCTTCATTGGGGACCGGCGGGAGTTGCGGCAGCCTGGACGGCATCGTTCTGGTTGTTGACGATTCCAGCGTTTTGGTATGCGGGCCGACCAATCCGCTTTGGCGTCGGCCCTGTCATCTCCACAGTGTGGCGGTATGTTCTGGCGTCGCTGGTGGCTGGTGGAGCGTCGGCAATGATCGTGCGAAGGAGCGCAACTCTAGTCGCAGTGCACGGGCTGGGCGGGGCCGCCCTGAGGGTCGTGACAGACTCTACGTTGTTTTGTGCGCTGTATATCGGCTTGGTCATCGCCTTGCACGGCGGAGTTGCGCCGCTCGTCCGTCTGTGGACAGTTCTCGCAGAGGTGCTCCCCGCCCGCCACAATGCGAGATCATCCACTCAAGTTTCAGGGGATGCGGATCCACAAAATACTGGAAATGAAGATAGCAAGAATTCGAATGACACCAAGGTTTACGTTGAGCAAACTGGCTAAACCTATGGCCCTATCCACTCCGCGGACACCTATTGCCGCGGGCCGGTTATTTACTGCAATTAACAGTGTAGGATTTGCTGTAGACATGCTAGGATTCTTAGCGCCGCAGGGCAACCGCGGCTTGGGCATTTTCCACCGCGAGATTTGGTAGCCCTCCCCCACTGTGTTCTCTCAGTAACTGTCCAGTAGTCTGGAAGGCGGTTCAGAAGTAAATCAGAACGCTTGATCGCATTTGATTTGTCCCTATGTCATCTCAGAATATCTGGTTAAGAGTTCAGCAGTCATACCAGCGCAGAGCAGCTGAGATTCTCTTTAAGCAGCCGCTATCGGTGGAACCCGAGAGGGCTTTGATTTCCTTTACCTTTGACGATTTTCCCCGGTCGGCTTTGTTAAACGGGGGAGCGATCCTGCACCGACTTGGCGTGGCAGGAACATACTACGCCTCCCTTGGCCTGATGGGTAAAGATACCCCGACCGGCCGCATCTTCGAGGCCGCGGATCTAACGTTCCTGTTGGAACAGGGACACGAACTTGGCTGCCACACCTTCTCTCATTGCGATTCATGGAATACAAAGACAGCGGTGTTCGAGGAGTCAATTGTCGAGAACCGTGCGGCACTCAAACGGCTCCTTCCTCAGGCAGAGTTCAAGACGTTTTCGTACCCCATTAGCCTCCCACGTCCTACGACCAAGCGAAGAACAGCCCTTCATTTTCGTTGTTGTCGAGCGGGCGGCCAGCAACCGAATGTTGGCAAGGCTGACTGCAACCAGTTGGCAGCCTATTTTCTGGAAAAGAGCCGCAACGACTTTCAGGCGA
>Ga0335072_10012045_pt1 | contig 12354 bp, 14 predicted proteins | sample Lox_Sample_21_FD_206725 | JGI IMG/M metagenome (GOLD analysis project Ga0335072, IMG submission 206725) | Soil microbial communities from Loxahatchee National Wildlife Refuge, Florida, United States - Lox_Sample_2.1 | ecosystem: Environmental > Terrestrial > Soil > Wetlands | place: USA...
TTGATGAAGTCGCTCAGGACGGATTGACCGATTTGCTGCAGCGCCTTCTGGAAGCTCGTGCCGCTCACGATCATGCTCGCGAGCGACCGGCTGAACGAATTTCGGAGATCGTTCCCGAGCTTGGTCCAATCCAGGCCCAGCCAGCCCGTCGTCTCGTCCGAATTTTGGCGCACATGGGCGTTGAATGTGTCGTCGGCCGCGGAAAGCTGCTGATACATGCTCATGCGGCTCGCGAGCATGCCTGCATCGACACCGTCCTGGGCGGTTGCTTGCTCCTGCGCGGAATCGGTGAGCCCGTCGAAGCTTTGGCTCGCCGCGTTGACGCTCGCGCCGATGCCGTTGAAGAGGCCGTTCAGCGCCTGCCCGCTCGACGCCGACGCGTCCTCGAAGCTCGAATTCATGGCGTCGGTCGCCTGGGCGATCTGATCGCGCGCCTGGTCGAGCCCGTCGGCGAGGCCCGAGAGATCGACGCCGAACGTGACGGTGAGGTCGTTGGCCATGGACTTCTCCCAAAACGAAAGGGCGGCCCGAAGGCCGCCCTCATACTCGGTGAACTAGACGGGCCCCGAACGGCCGAAACGCAGCCGCCCGCCCGACCGCGGCCAGGTCGCGCCCAGCTCGCGCCCGGGTCGCGCCCGGGTCGCGCCGGCCGACTCAGTCGCCCATCACATAGCGCACGAAATTCGCCTTCAGGCTCACGAGCGGCGGCGCGCACCCGACGTCGTAGCCGCAATGCGCCGAGAATTCGATGCCGGTCGTGCCGTTCACCTCCGGCATGCGCGTCACGGTGAAGGCGACCGCCGCGTTACCCCGCTCGGGGCCCGACGTCTGGATCAAATTGCGCGATTCATAGCGCAGCCGGAACGGCGAGGTTTCCCGCACCCATTGCAGCGCGCGCCCCCACTTCACCTCGCAGTCGAGCTCGTTCGTGCATTCGGCTTGGCGCACGGCTTGCCGCTCCGGACCGTCGCCGGCCGGATAAAGATTCGTTCCCGCGACGCCGTGGGTGGTGAAATAGGTTCGCTCCACATAGGCGATGAAGCCGGCATGGCCGTCGTCGAACTTCACGTGGTAGTAGGTCCAGCCAAGCTTGTTCTGGATCACGTTGTCGACCACGAACGGGCCGCCGCCGATATAGAGGCATGGGCCGCTCAGGATGCTGCCCAGACCGGGACAAAGCTCGACGTGATGGGGCGGTGCGATCCAATACCGCTTGTCGAGCGCGACCGCGGCTTCGTCCATTTGGAGCTTCTGGGCCTCGCTCTGCCGGTAACAAGCCGCCAGCACGAACGCCAAGAAACCGAGGAGCAGGGCCGGGCCGAGACGCATGGGGCGCTCGCGTGGGTTGTTTAGGCCGCGGATTATACCCGAAATGGCGCGGGCGGCAAGCCCATCCCCGGTGCCGCGGCGCCCGCGCCCTCAGCCGCCGCCCACGAAGCGCGCGAAGCTCGCGGTCAGCGCGTCGAGGGTCGGCGCGCAATTCCAATTCACCGCGCAGTGGCTGTCGAAGAAGATCCACGACAGGCCCGCATTGCCCCGGATGCGTTGGGCGATGAAGGCGGGATAGCGCGAATTGTAGACCGGTCCCGAGGTCGCGAGCAGCGTCGCACTGTTCGAGACCAGCGGGAAATGGGACGCGTATTCGATCCAGGCGCGCGCGCGTGCCCATTTCGCATCGCAATCCTTGCCGTCGTTGCACGGCACCGGCGGCTTCGCCCCCTTGACCGACGGCGCGTCGGACTGCAGCACGTCGATCTCGTTGGGCCCGCTCGGGCGGAAGAAATCATTCTCGATGTAGGGCACGTAGCCCGCGACGGCGCCCGGGAACTCGATGCGGTAATAGACGCGGCCGTCCGTGTCCTCGTCGACGCCGACGACCCGGAACGGCCCGCCGCCCACGAAGTCGCAATCGTCGCCCTGGTCGAGGAGATGCGCCTCGCCGCGGCACACGGCCATGTGGTGCGGTGGCGCGACCCAAAAGAGCTTGCCGACGTCGAGACGCGCGGCCGCGTCCTCCTTGAGCTCGGCGTCGGTGCGATGATAGAGGCAGCCGCCAAGCAGCAGCAATGCGCCGAGCGCCGCCATCGCGCCTAGCCTGGATCGCAAACGCCCGCGCACTCTCTTCACGCCCGCTCCCGCCGCCCTTGTCATCGATTTGTCTCTATATACGAGATTCGCGGGGGCGCAAAGCGAACGCCCCTCACCCCTTGCCGCCGCGGATGCCGCCCCCGATCCCGCCCGCGAGCGCCACGAGCTCGGCGAGATCGCCGCGCGCGGGGGGCGGGCTTGCGCCACCCGGCGCCTGATAGCCGAAATAGGCGGCGAGCAGCCGGCTCGCGGGCGGATGGCGGCGCCAAGCGCGCCCGATCGCCTCGAGGCGCGGCAGCGTCATCTCCGACTCGACCTCGCGCCAGGTCCAGCCGGTCGCGAGGCAGAGCTCGGCGATCATGCGGTCCCAGTCGATCCCGTCGCCGAGGTCTGGTCCGGGGTCGACGCCGACGGCGCCGACGCCGGGAATGAATCGGACGCCGGAGTCGACGCCGGAGTCGGCGTTTGGGTCGTGGGCGGGGTCGCGGGCGGGATTGCGGCCGGCGCGCGCCCCGCCGACGCTTCCCCCACGGTGCCGTCTCCCGGCCCGGCGCGGTCCCTGCCCGCGCGCGGCCCTTGGGTCAAGCCCGAGACGCCGACGATCGCCTTCACCAGCGTGCCGGCGTTCGCGAGGTCGATGAGCTCGGCGACCTGATCCTCGGTGAGCGTCGGATAGTTGCGCCCGAGGGCCGCGTGCGCGATCTCGACCAACGCGTCGATCTGCTCCTCGCCCATGCCCGCGCCCACCGAGCCCAAGAGCGCGAATTTGGGCGCCAAGCGCCGGAGCTGGCGCAGATTGAGCGCGGGCACGATCCACTCGCGCGTTCCGAGGCGCACCGGGACGCCGTCATAGGGCGGTTCGGCGCGCGCGGCGGCGTCCTCTTTCTCGCCCGCCATCGCCTACTCCGCGAACGAGAGGTTCATGACGTTGCCGAAGCCGTCGGCGAAGGCCGAGAAGTCGAGCTCGCTCGTGACGTAGTCCTCCTGCTTGGTCGGGAAGGAGAGCTTGGTCGAGACGCATTGAAGCAGCTCGAGCTGCAGCGTCTTGCCCTGGAAGGTCTCGTAGAGCACCGCCTTGAACACGGGCGCCGAGCCCGCGAGCTGGTTCGCGACGGTCATCTTGGTGCCGCTGCCGGCGATCGTGTAGGTGTAGCTCAGCTGCACGCCGGCACTCGCGTCGCCCGAATAGAAGCTGTAGACGCCGGCGGCAACGCTGTATTGCCCCGCGGCGGATACGGTCTGGACGCGCGCGAGGGGAAGCCCGGTCGTCTGGTAGAGCACGCCGAGATCGTCGACGAAGGCGCTCGCGTTCGCGACTGTCACGGTATAGGGCGTGCTGGCCGGCACCGTGCCCGCCTCGTTGAGCGAGGTCACCTTCTGCCCGGCCGCGAGGGTCTGGCCGAAGAACAAGTTGTTGAAAGTGGCGCCGTTGATCTTGGCGAACTTGGCCTTGCCGGTGACCTTGGCGTTCGAGCGCGCGACCGCGAGCGGGAACTGGCTCTGGCCATAGAGCTGCTTCAAGGTGAAGTCGATCTCGACCGAGATGTCGCTGATCGCGCCGAATTGGACCGGCGTGGGATAGGTGATGTCGGTGCGCACGCCGAACAGCGTGCCCGAGCCGAAGGCGTACTGGGACATGGACTTCTCCTGGGTTGAAGGTTGGGCGGCGGTTGAAGGTTGGGCGGCGGTTGAAGGTTGGGCGGCGCGCGCCGCTTGGGTCGGGATCCGGGCCCTCAGGTCAGGATCTGGACCGGGACGATCGCGACCGCTTGGTCGCCGAGCACGCCCTCGTCGGTCTCGATGCCCGAGGGATCGAGCCAGGCGTGGGTGACGAGGCCGCCGAGGGTTTGGACGCCGCTCACGGGATCGGGGGCGAGTGCCGCTTCGAGCGCGTCGATCAGCGCATTCAACGCCTGGGCGGGGATCGCGTTCGGGTCGGCGCCGCTGTTGGCGTAAAGATAAAGATCGACCGTGAAGGTCCAATGGGTCGGAAGGCCGCGCGCCTCCTTGGGCTGCTCGCGCTTCTGAACCATGAACAGCGCGGGCTGGAGCGCAGGGGCTACGTCGCTCCAATGCTTCAGGCGGCGCGACGCGAAGGCGACGCCCGGGAGGCTCGAGACCAGCGCGAACAACGCGGCGTAGATCGTCTCGCGACTCATGACGAGCCTCCTTCGAGCGCGTCGCTCGTGGCATCGGCGATGGTGTCGGTGAAATCGTCCTCCATCGCGTCGAGGGCGGCGCCCATGAATGAATGGGGCGGATAATCGACGCGGCGCGTGTAAGCGTTCACCGTGACCTCGCGGGCGCCCGCGCGGATGGGCTTCCCGAACGCCTCGACGATGGTGCGCAAATGCGCGGCAACGCTCTCGGTGCCGCTGAAGCCGTATTCCTGGAACGCGGCATAGGGTGCGGTCGCGACGAGGGCCATGCGCGGCCCGGACGCGTCGCTCGCGTCCGCGATTCCCACGCTCGCGGCCAAGGTCCCGGTCCGGCTTTGCAGCACGCCGCCGGAAAGGTAATCGCCGGTCACGAGCGACTGCAGTCGGTCCGCGAAATCCGCGAGGCTGGGGGCGAGTCCCCCGTCGAGCTTCGCCGGAAGTGCCGCGAGGCGCGCGAGGAGCGCGTTCGCATTGACGGAGCCCGCGATCATGACGAGGTCACCCGCTGATAGGCGGAAAGGATGGTGCGGATGTCGTCCGACATGTCCTTCTGCGCGAAGGTGACGGTCTCGCCGGCGAGCCCCTTCGAGACCTGGCCGATGCGGTCGCGCTCGCGATAACGCAAGCTTACGAGCTCGATGCAGGCCTGCTCGACTTCGGCCGGGGTCGAAGCGTAGCCCGCCTGGTAGGACAGGAGCACGTTCGCGGGCCCGCGCGCGAAGCGATAGCCGATCAGCGTCAGGAACGACGCGTCGAACACATAGCCGGGCGCCGGCGGCCCGGGCGAAGCCGGCACGGCGATGCCGTCGACCATGACGCTCGCGACCGACTGGGCCGGCGTCTCGAGAAAGGCCAGGCGCCTTCCGCCGGTGCCGTCGCGCGTCTCGGTATAGGAAGCGAGCGCCAACGTGCGGCCGAGCCACGTTTGGATGTAGCCGCTCGCGGCCGTGATGAGACGCGTGAGCAACGTGTCGTCGGTCGTCTGGTTGGACGGGATCGCGAGCCAGGCCTTGACGTTGTCGAGGCTGGTGAGGTCGCCGGCTGCCATGGGCTACTCCTTGCGCGCGCGGGATTTGGTCCCCGGCGCCAATGCGCGCTTGGGCGCGGGCTTGGGGGCGGACTTGGGGGCGGGTTTCGTCGCGCGCTGCGACTCAGGCTTGGATTCGGGCATTGCCGGAGCTTGCGCCGCGGGCTCGGCCGCCGCTTGCGGCTCGGTCGCGGCCAGCTCGGTGAATCCGTGGGATTGCAGCAGCATCTCGGCCTGCGCCTCGGGCACGTCGATCAGCCCGTCGGAATCGAGCGCATAGGTCACGCCGCCGATCGACACCGCGGCGCAGCCTTCGGGGGGCTTGAGCTTCATCGGACCTTCCTTCGAGGGCGCGAAAAGGACGCCCGGGCGGAACACGCTCCGCCCGGGCGCAAGGTGCGCCGGTCATGGCTTATGAACCGGCGTCGGGAGCCTCGTCGGGATCGATCAGCCGTTGGCGATGTTGCGGATCACGCCGAAGGCGGGCGGGAAGTAGCACTGGAGCACTTCGTCCGCGTAGACGCCGTACTCGTAGCGCCGGCTGCGCACCGGCCATTGGAGCTGGTAATAGTCCTGGCGCGTGCGGACCTGCAGCACGTTGCCCACGTTCGAGAGCGGGTACGGAATGCCGTCCGAGTAGAAGAGCAGTGTCCCGGCCGGAAGGTTGGGATGAAGCCGGACCGGAATCTCCTGGGCGCCGTCGAGGGAGAACTTGTTCAGGTAGCTCCGAACCATCACCCCGCCCGCGATCGCACCCTGGTCGACCGTGAAGGTGAAGCGCTGGGCCGAGCTCGTGGTGCCGGACAGGATCTTGGCCGAGATGTTGGCCTGCTCCTGGCTCGAGACGTAGATGTCGGTCGGCGAGAGGCGGTAATTGTCCCAGAACGCCCTGAGTGCCGCGTCGATCTCGACGATGCCGCCGGCGCCGTCCGAGGTGAGCGGCGTGCCGGATCCCGCGGTGCCGGTCGCCATGGTGTGCACGTAGGCGTTCGAGCCCGACTTCATGATCTGGCTCAGCATGCCGTCGAACACCAGGCTGTTGGCGCTGTAGTCGCTCGCGAAGCCGGCCGAGACGTTCTGGGTCCCGCCCGCCTCGGCCGCGATGGTGACCGAGTTGATCGTGGTAATGGCACCCAGGAGCTCGTTCCCCGACGTGCCCCAGAACCAGGCATAGGCGACCGCACCGTTGACCGCGCTCACCGAGGCCGAGATGGTCGAGGTCGAGCCGGTGGTGGCTTGGCTCGCCGCGGCCGATTTCTGCGCCGTGCCCTGGTTGTAGCTCTCGGTGGTGCCGTCGGCGAGCGTGCGCGAGCCCGAAAGCGGCAATCCGCCCGCGACCGAGGAGGCGAGATAGCCGTCCATGGTGAGGGCGACGCAGTAGACGTTGTAGGTCGCGGCCGCGAGACTGCCGCCCGAGGTCGCGGTCGACGTGGTGGGCGTCGGCGTGGTGCCGAGCGAGAGCGAATTGTTGCCGCCGATGAGGAGCTTCTCCTCGCCGATCATGAGGGCGCGGAGGAGATTCATCGCCGCCAGGCCGCGCAGATCGTCGAAGCCCTTGGCCGCGTAGTCCGCCTCGAAGGTCACGTAATCCTCGAGGCCGATGCCCTTGTAGGCCGCGACGTTGTCCTGGGTCGTGATCGCCTGCACCACGCCGCGATTGCCCTCGGACACGCCGATGCCGGCGTTCTGCACGTTGACGCCGGTGATCGAGCGCCAATTGGCCTGGATGCCCGCACCCCCACCCGTGCGCGGGATGCGGTTCCTGAGCGGGGTCAGCACGGGATAGAGCGTCTTCGCCCCCGCCTCGAGGTCGTAATAGGTGAGGCCCGAGGTGGCCGAGGTCGATTCGAGATAGGCCTTCGAGAACGGATAAGGGGCCGGCGACGCCTGCGCCTCCTTGATGAGCTCGAGCGTGCGCGCCGTGGTGGCGGCGATGCCGGAAGCGGTTTCGGTGGTCATGATGGACGAGCCCTCCTTCGGGGGCGGGAATGCGCCCTGCGCGCGGACCCGAGTTCCGGGTGCCGCGCTCAGGGCATGAAAAAACCCCGCGGGCTACGCGGGGTTCGGGGTGGTTTGGATAGAGACACGACGGCGCCGCGGCTCGATCGCCGCGTCGCGATGGAAGGCGCCTAATTCGGCTTCGCGCTCTCCGTCGCGGGCGCCTTGATCTCCTCGATATAGGCGTGCCAGGGATTGACGCGGATTTCGTAGTCCGTCTTGACCCAGACGAAGGTGCCGATCTTGTCGGGCGGATGCGGCCGCGGCACGCGCCGACTCATGCGCAGGCGCAGGACGACGAAATCGTCCGGGCCGCCGACGTTCCCCGGTCGAGAGGTCCATCCCAAGAATGCCCAATCGTCGGCAGCCGGCAATGGATAGACATTGTGTTGCGGATAATCGCTGTACTCGGAGACCGCGATCCAGATCCGCTTTTTCGGGCAGGTCTCGTAACGATCGCCGTCGCACTCGCCTTCGTCCTGTTGCGCGTAAATCTTGACCAGGAAGCCGCGCTCCGTATGGGCCACGAGCCGGGAGAAATTCAGGAAATCGTTCATAAACTTGGAGGTGGCCGGCGTCAGCTCCCCCGCCTGCGCCGGCGCAACCCAAATCGCCGCCACGAACAACATGGCGGCCATGACGGATTTGATCGCACTATCTTTGGCCGCCGGCATGGATATGCCTCTCGTGCTGCTGCGCGAGCTTTGGGTCGCTTGGATGCGAGGTTGTGCCATCCGGATTCGTGATCGTCATCTGCGCCGGCCCGAAATTCTGTTTGATGTTCGGCTGCTCCTGCAGCGCGGCCTGCAGCTTCGCGACGTTTTCGGCATTGCGCGGATCGCTCACCGGGAGCCCGTCGATTTCGTCGATGTCCACCGCCTGGCCCAAGTAATGCAAACTGCTCGCGGCGTGTACACCCCCGGTTGTGCTGTTGATATTAACACTATCGACGCCCGACGCAACGACCGCATCCTCGATCATCTGGGCGGTCGCTGTCGTCACGGGCTGATCGGGGCTCGGGTTGGCCGGTCGGTCGTTTATGAACGTGATGTGAGGGCCGTCGGGTCCGGCCGGATAGGGATCGATCTTCCTTCTTCCGGGGTCGGCGCCGCCCGCCAGTTGCTCGCCGGTATCCATGAGCGGCTGTTCGTACGCCTTGTCTTTCGGGTTTCCGGCCGCGTCGGGATCGGCGGCGTCCGAGGTCGAAGCGCCGCCATCGGTCCATTCCCCGCCATCCGCCTGCCCGACCGGGACGCGCGGCTCGTCGGGATTGAAATTCGCCTTGCCGGCGCTCGTCTCCGCCGCACGCGCGCGGCGTGCGGCGCGGACAAGAGCTCGCTCTGTCTTCTCGATGCGCGCGGCCGAAATCCCGCCGGGCAGTGCCGGCAGCCGAGCGTGCAAGAGCGATATGGCAGCCCGGCCGATGTCGCCGTCGTCAAGCGCCCGTGCGACCGCCCAAAGATTGCCCTGGATCGCCCAACCGGCACCTCGAAAGCCGGGCCCGAAGCCCGCGACCAATAACGCTTCGAGTTCCGCGGGCGGACGCGGCTCGAACAGGCTCTGTCCGATCCGGTCGGTGCGGCGGATCAACAACCCTATGCCGGGCCCGAGAAAGGCGCCCGACTTGTTCACATAGGGATGGCGGCCGTCGCCCCGCTCCGGGCCGAGCCGGTAGGTCGGGATCAAGGTCGACATGACGCTTTCCCCGTTTGAGGGACCTCGGACGGCGCCTTCCCTTTGACATCGAATCGCGGTCGACAAGTTCGATTTCGGGGCGTAAAGAGCGGGCGCTACGGTCCCGTCGCGCCGCCGGCGCCTGCGGTCCGCCTTGCTGCCCCGATTTTCAAGCCCAATCCGAGAGCCGGCGATGCGCGAACATCCCTATCTCACGGTCGCGACCGAGACCCGCCGGCTGGTGCCGAACCGCTGGGACGTGGTGGCGATTCCGATCCTGTTCGCGGTCGTGTTCGCGGTCGTGGTCGGGATCCGCCAGGTGGCCGCCCCCATCGAGGTGCTCCAGACCCATTCGGTCACCCTCGACCCCTGGAATCTCCCGAACTACGCGCTGCGCACGACGCTCCGGATGCTGGCGGCACTCGGCTGCTCGCTCGTGTTCACCCTGGTCTATGCGACCCTCGCCGCGAAATCGCGCCGGCTCGGCCTGGTCTTGATCCCGATCCTCGACGTGCTCCAGTCGGTGCCGGTGCTGGGCTATCTCTCCTTCACCGTCACATTCTTCCTGGCGCTCTTTCCCGGGAGCGTCGCGGGTGCGGAATGCGCCGCGGTGTTCGCGATCTTCACGAGCCAGGCCTGGAACATGACCTTCTCGTTCTACCAGAGCCTGCGCACCGTCCCGCTCGACCTCGACGAGGCGTGCCGCTCGTTCCGCTTCAGCGCCTGGCAGCGCTTCTGGCGCTTGGAAGTGCCGTTCGCCATGCCCGGCCTAGTGTGGAACATGATGATGTCCATGTCGGGCGGCTGGTTCTTCGTGGTCGCGGCCGAGGCGATCACGGTGGGCGACAAGCAGATCACGCTGCCGGGCATCGGCTCCTACTTGGCGCTCGCCATCTCGGGCGAGAATCTCCACGCGGTCGGCTGGGCGATCCTCGCCATGGTGATCGTCATCGGCTGCTACGACCAGCTCATGTTCCGACCGCTGGTCGCCTGGTCCGACAAGTTCCGCTTCGAGACCGTGGTGGGCGAGACCAAGCCCGAATCCTGGCTTCTGAACCTGGTCAACCGCGCGCGCGTGGTGCAGGCGCTCGCCGCGCCCCTCGGGCGCTTCGTCGACCGGGTGCTCCATCTGCGTTTCGCCGCCGGAAGCGGCTTCGGGCGTGGCACCTGGCGCCGCTTGGCACCCTCGGAGCGCACCCTCGACATCGTCTGGTACATGCTGCTCGGCGTCACCTCGGCCTATTGCCTGCGCGAGCTCGTGGTCTATGTGAGCGCCACCCTCGGCTGGAGCGATTTCTGGACCGCGTTCCGCCTCGGCTGCTACACGCTCCTGCGCGTGATCGTGCTGATCGCGCTCGCGTCCGTCGTCTGGGTTCCGCTCGGCGTCATGATCGGGCTCCGGCCGCGTTTGGCCGAGAAGGTGCAGCCGATCGCCCAATTCCTCGCCGCCTTTCCCGCGAACCTGCTCTACCCGGTGGCCGTGTTCCTGATCGTGCACTTCAAGCTCAACGTCAACATCTGGCTGAGCCCGCTCATGATCCTCGGGACCCAGTGGTACATCCTGTTCAACGTGGTGGCCGGCGCCTCGGTGTTCCCGACCGACTTCATCGAGGCGGCGAAGAATTTGCGCGTGCGCGGCTGGCTCTGGTGGCGCAAAGTGGCGCTGCCCGGGATCTTCTGTTACTACGTGACGGGCGCGATCACCGCGACCGGCGGGGCGTGGAACGCGAGCATCGTCTCCGAGGCGGTGAGTTGGGGCAACACCAAGCTCACGGCCGCCGGCCTCGGCGCCTACATCGCCGAAATGACCGAGAAGGGCGATTATCCCCGCATCGTGCTCGGCATCGCGGTGATGTCGCTGTTCGTGATCCTGTTCAATCGCCTCCTGTGGCGCCCGCTTTACGAATTCGCGGCGCGCCGGCTGCGGGTCGATTGAGGCGCGGGTTCGCCCGCGCCGCGGCGCCATATATAGAGTGAGGGTTTCGCCATGGCCGTGACCGATCTTGCCCCCTCCGCACCGCCCGGCAGCGCCGCGGCCTCGTTGCTCGAGGTGCGGCGGGTGCGCCACGCCTTCCGGCGCCCGGGCGGCGGCGAGCAGCTCGCCCTCGACGACATCAATCTGAGCCTACGCGAGGGCGAGATCGTCGGTCTTCTCGGCCGCTCGGGCTCGGGCAAATCGACCCTCCTGCGCATCATCGCGGGCTTGATCCACCCGACCGACGGCGAAGTGCTCTACCGCGAGAAGCCGTTGGACGGGCCGGCCGAGGGCATCGCGCTCGTGTTCCAGACCTTCGCGCTCTTCCCCTGGCTCACCGTGCTCGAGAACGCCGAAATCGGCCTCGAGGCGCGCGAGCTGCCCGCCGACGAGACGCGGCGCCGCGCCCTCGCGGCGATCGACCTGATCGGCCTCGACGGCTACGAATCGGCCTATCCGCGCGAGCTCTCGGGCGGCATGCGCCAGCGGGTCGGCTTCGCGCGCGCCCTCGTGGTCGAGCCCAACATCCTCCTCATGGACGAGCCCTTCTCCGCCCTCGACGTGCTCACCGCCGAAACGCTGCGCACCGACTTCCTCGATCTCTGGATGGAGCGGCGCATGCCGATCAAGTCGGTGGTGCTGGTGACCCACAATATCGAGGAGGCGGTGTTCATGTGCGACCGCGTGCTGCTTTCGGGCTCGAGCCCGGGGCACATCGTGGCCGAGGTCAAGGTGCCGTTCGCCCATCCTCGCAACCGGCTCGACGCCGCCTTCCGCCAGATGGTCGACGACATCTACGCCAAGATGACCGCGCGCCCGGCACCCGCCCCCGGCATGGCGGGGAAGGCCGCGACCCTCGGCATGTTCGACAAGCTGCCCCACGTCTCGACCAACCTGCTCTCCGGCCTCATGGAGACCGTGGCGGCCGCCCCCTACAACGGCCACGCCGACCTGCCCGCGATCGCCGCCACCAACCAGCTCGAGGTCGACGATCTGTTCCCGGTCGCCGAGGCCTTGCAGATCCTCGGCTTCGCCGAGCTCGCTCAAGGCGACATTCAGCTGACCCAACGCGGCACCGTGTTCGCCGGCGCCGAGCTCGAGCTGCGCAAGAAGATCTTCGCCGAGCAGCTGGTGCGCTCGATCCCGTTCGCGGCGCACATCAAGCGCGTGCTCGACGAGCGCCCGGGCCATCGGGCGCCGCGTATCCGCTTCGAGACCGAGATCGAGGACCATCTCGCCGAGGAGGACGCGCACAACACGCTGCGCGCGATCATCAGCTGGGGCCGCTACGCCGAGCTCTTCTCCTACGACGACGACGCGGAGATGTTCAGCCTCGAGAACCCGGGGGCGTAGAGCGTCGCTCAGGGCCGCTGCCAGACGACGATGCCTTCGCCGTCGTAAGCGGAAATATAGATTTCCTCAACGTGACGGGC
>Ga0335072_10012046_pt1 | contig 12354 bp, 11 predicted proteins | sample Lox_Sample_21_FD_206725 | JGI IMG/M metagenome (GOLD analysis project Ga0335072, IMG submission 206725) | Soil microbial communities from Loxahatchee National Wildlife Refuge, Florida, United States - Lox_Sample_2.1 | ecosystem: Environmental > Terrestrial > Soil > Wetlands | place: USA...
TGGTGGGTCAGTATGTGGCCCGGATTTATGACGAGGTCAGGGCCCGGCCGTTGTATCTGGTCCGGGACGCCCGCGGCCTGCCGCCCGCCCGCCACACCGCCGAGGCAGCACCAGCGGACGGGACCCGCTGGCAGGCCGCCGACGGCGAGTCGCTGAACGGCAGCAGAAGGCTGCCGCTTCCGCCGGCATGACGGCGCCGCTGAGCCGCGCGCGGGGCTTTACTCTCGCGCCGCCCGGCTCCCAGCAGACTGAGCAGCCGAGCCGCTTTCGCGGCTGGCCCCGGCTGCCGGTCATCCAGGGGACCGGAGCCCTGGCGATTTACCTGCTGGTCTGGCTGACCACCTCAGCCCACAACATCGTGGCTCACGCAAGCCGCGCCCAACTCGACCAGTCCAGCATGGACCCGAACTTCTACGTCTGGTGCCTGCGCTGGTGGCCGTTCGCCGTCGTGCACGGTCACAATCCCCTGTTCACTCACCTGATCGGGGCACCCGCCGGGCACTCGCTGGCCTGGGTCACCACCGTCCCGCCCCTGGCGCTGCTGGCTGCGCCGCTGACGCTCACGGCCGGGCCGATCGCCGCCTTCAACCTGCTCAGCGCCTGCGCGGTCCCGCTGGCGGGGTGGGCTGCGTTCCTGCTGTGCCGCCGGCTGACCGGCAGGTTCTTCCCGGCGCTTGTCGGCGGCGCGGTGTTCGGCTTCTCCGCCTACGAGATGAACCACAGTGCCGCCGGCCAGCTGAACCTCACCTACAGCCTGCTCGTGCCGGTCCTGGCCTACCTCGTGGTCGTCTGGTGGCAGGGGTCCATCAGCTCGCGTGCCTTCGTGATCCTGGCGGCCCTGATCATGGCCGCGCAGTTCTACCTGTTCCTCGAGACCTTCGCGGACATGACCGCGATTCTGGTCGTAGGTCTGATCCTCGCTTTCGCGCTGGCGGGCCGGGCAGGCCGCCCGGTGATAACCCGGCTTGCGGCCAGCCTGTGCATCTCCTACGTTCTGGCGATCGCCTTGGCGCTGCCTTACCTGGCCTATGCCCTGAGCACGAAACCACCGCACTTGAGCGCGGTGACCGGGCTGGACGCGGCCAGCCTGATCGTGCCACGGCCGGACCGCACCTACGGCCTCGCCTGGCTGGCACACCTGGCGAAGCTGCCGGCCGAGTCATCCCAGGCTGGCTACATCGGGGTGCCTCTGCTGGTGCTGGTCATCCTGCTCGCGGTCTCTGGCTGGTCCAGCCGCCTGATCCGGTTCCTCACCTGCCTGCTCGCGTTCATCATCATCGCCTCACTGGGGCCGGAGCTCTATGTGGCCGGTCATCCGGTCGTCGGGCTGCCCTGGGGAAGCGTCTGGAAGCTCCCTATCCTCCGCAACGCCTACCCGTCCCGGCTCATGCTCTTCGCTTTCGGCGTGCTGGCGGTGGCGACCGCTATCTGGCTCGCCGGGCCGGCCAAGCGCGTCTGGGCCCGCTGGCCGCTCGCTCTGCTCGTGGTGGCCTTTGTCGCGCTGGACACGCCGACTTTCGGCGTGAACCAGCACACCAGCATTCCGGCCTTCATCTCCACGGGCCAGTACAGGCGGGATCTCGCCCACGGCGAGATCGTGGTCGTGGTCTCGAGAGTCGGCAACGCCGGCATGCTCTGGCAGGCCGATACCGGTTACTACTACAAGCTTGCGGGCGGCTACATCAACCAGTCGCTCAGCCGGCGCACTGACCTGCCCATCGCGGTGCAGGCGCTCTCCCACGCGACGCCGGCCAGCGTTGCCGCCTTCGAGTCCTACATCAGGCACGCGCGGGTCGGCGCGATTCTCCTCGACGCCGGGCACGAGCCCGCCTGGGTCGGTATCTTCTGGCGGGTTGGGCTTGTCGGCCACCGCCGCGGCAACGTGATCGTCTACCAGACGAGCGGCTGCCGGACCTGCCGGCTGCTGAACCGGAGCGAGCTGTACGGGAGCCGGCCTCACGCGACGTAGCGAGGGTCGAGCGATGGGAAGGTAGATGCGCGTGCACGTCGTGGTCGGCCAGCTTCAGACTGACTGGGATCCGGCCGGGAACGCCGCACGGACGACAACCTTCCTCCGGAACGAAACGGGGCCCGGGGCGCTCGTCGTCCTGCCCGAAGCGATGCTGTCCGGCTACGACGATGACCTGTCCGGGCTGGCGGCCCTGGACGAGGGCGAGCTTGCCGCGGGCGTCGAGGCCGTGGCTGCTGCTGCCCGCGCGCAGCGAGTCCATGTGCTCTGCGGGACCCTCTGGCCGGTCGGCGGCGCCTGGTTCAACACCGCCCTGTACTTCGGCCCGGACGGTGAGCGCTGGATGTACCGGAAGGTGAATCTGGCTACGCATGAGCGCGGTCGGCTGCGCGCCGGTGACACCCTGCCCCTTCTCCGCCTGCCGCAGCTGCCTGAGCCGATTCCGCCCGATCCCGGATCGGCGGCCCCAGATCCGGTTCGCCTGGCCGGGACGGTACGGAGCGCGACAGCGGCGGCTCTCACCGATCCCGATCCCGGCGGTGCGAGCATGCTCGCCGGAGGCGCGGTCGCGATCGGCGTCCAGCTGTGCCGCGAGCTTAGGTATCCCGAGCAGTGGCACGTGCTCGCGCGCGGCGGCGCCAGCTTGCTCGCTTACCTGACCTACGCGGCCAACCCGGCGATCCCGGCCGGCGTCTGGCGCAGCCATCTGGTGAGCCGGGCGGCGGAGACTCAGCGCTTCGTCGTCGCGGCGAACGTCGCCAGCTCCACGCAGCACTGCCCAAGCATGATCATCTCGCCGCGCGGCGAAGTGCTCGCCGAGTCGGCCGCCGGGGCGCAGGCGGTGCAGTCTCAGGTCCTCCGCGCCGACCTCGACCTCCGCGAGGTATCCGACTTGGTGCTCTCGCAGCAGCGCGCGGACGTCGTGGGTATCAGCTACCTCGGTGCTGCCGAAGAGGCGCTAAAAGTCGTGCCCAGCACAGTGCTCTAGATTCTTGGCTGGCGAGGAGGGCTGTCGGTCAGGCGCGGCGGCACCGCCAGAGCAGGTAGGTGGGAACAGAAGCCGCCGGCTCGACGAAACGCACCCCCTCCAGCCCGGCGTCATGCAGGGCGTTGAGGTAGGTGGACAGCTTGCGGTGCGTCGCGCCGACCCGGATCCGGGCACCTCCGGGACTATGGTCTGGCGAGATCCACCAGCCTTCGCTGTCGTAACCGTCTCCCGGCGGCCAGCTGCTCAGGCCGTTCTCACTGCCGGGGAGACACGGGTGCACGATCGAGGCGGCGAACCAGCCGGACGGGCGCAGCACCGTCGTCACAGTGGCGAGGACACCCGCCAGGTCGTCGATGTCCATCAGTGCTAGCTCGCACGTGCAGCCGTCGAACGGCCGGCCGTCCCACCAGGCTGCGGCGTGCTGGCTGATGTCGGCGCGAACATAGGTGATGCCCTCCGGCCCTATGGCGCGTGCCTTCTCGAGCATGGCGGCAGAGACGTCGACCCCGGTAACGTCCGCTCCGAGGCCGGCCAGATAACGGCTCATCCGGCCTTGCCCGCAGCCGATGTCCAGCACCCGCCGGCCGGCCACTGCAGGCAGCAGGTCCGAGTCGGCCCGACTTCCCACGCGTTAAGTGCATGATCACGCCCGGTTTATCCGTATTTTCGTGCACCTTACGCGTGGTAAGTGGCGTGCCTGGGCGCGGGTGCGCCCGAAATGTCGGCAATATGACAGCGACGCTTGCTTGATCCGCCTGCTTTCGCTGCGCGCTCGTCACCGAGCCGAGATCAGCACGATCGCGATGCAGCCTGCCAGCAGGAACGGGCCGAAGGGCACGCTCCCTGAGCGTAGTGTGGTGCGGCCCGCGGCGAGCAGGCCCAGCCCGTACAGCGCTGCCAGGGCGAACGCCGCGAACAGCGATGCCAGCAGGATTCCCCAGCCACACCACGCGGCCAGCGCTCCGGTGCTGAGGCCCAGCTTGGCATCTCCCGGCCCCGCGGAGCCCGGCCGCAGCAGCGCCAGCGCCGCGAAGAACGCGAAGACCACTGCGGCGCCGCCTGCGGCCCGGCCCAGCTGACCCCAGCTGCCGGTCGTGATCGCGGCGGCCAGCAGCGCGCCTGTCACGCCCGCGAATGCCGCGCCGGTCAGCGGATCTGGCAGTCGGCGCGCCGTGATGTCGACGATCGCCAGCGGTAATCCGCAGGCCGCGAGCCAGCCGCAGGCCGCCGTTGCGGCGACCGGGTGCAGCCGCACCGCGGCGGTGCCTGCGAGGCCGGCCAGCACGGCACCCGCAGCGCAGGCCAGTACAGCCGGCGGTATTCGCGTCACCCCAGCCCGGCCGGCGCCTGCGGTCGCGGAACTGCTCGCGGTCGCCGGGTGGTCTGCGTTCGTGTCGGCATGCGCAGTAGCGGCGCTGCCCGGCGTCGTCGGGTGGTCGGCGATCGTGTGCGCGTGCGTGGTGGCGGAACGGCTCGCGGTCGTCGGGTGGTCCGCCGACGCGTGTGGAGCAGCCTTCCCGGGCTGCCCGGCGTACCCGCGGATGACCAGGCTGGTCGGCCACCCGCAGACGGCACCGGCCACTGCGGCGGTGAAGCCCGCTGCAAGGCTCATACGACGAAACTACCGCGAGTCGGGTCGTTCCAGACTGGGGATAAATCTGCGATCATCGCACACGTGTCCTGCGTGCAGAGCAAACCGCTCGCGGGAGCAACGCGTCTTAGTCACGGGTAAATCCGTCAGAAGCTGGCCGGAGGAGGCACAAGTGACGTGGGACGAGTTGCTCGCCTACTGCCTTGCGAAGCCCGGTGCGTGGCAGGACGAGCCCTGGGATGGCGACGTGGTGACCAAGGTCGGCACTAAGATCTTCGCGTTCCTCGGTTCCGCTGGCAACTCAGGTCTCGGGCTCAAGTGCGGCGCGAGTCGTGAAGCCGCCGACGAGTGGATTGCGCGCTACCCCGAGGATGCCTCGGTGATGCCCTACATCGGCCGGTCAGGCTGGAACACCCTGGCGATGAGCGGTGCCATTCCGGACGACGAGCTGAAAGAAGCGATCGACGCATCCTACGAAGCGGTCGTCAGCAAGCTCCCGAGGAAGGACCGGCCCCCAGCCGACTGATGGTCTCGTCGAGTTCCGCCATCAGCGCTGAGATCACCTCGGCCACTGGCCTGACTTCGTTCATCCGTCCCACGATCTGACCGACCGGCATCGGGATGACAGCTGGATTTCCGGATCGCATCAGGCGCTGGTGCGCCTCGGCGACCAGCAGGTTCTGCAGCGGCATGGGCAACGGGTCCGGTGCGCCGGGCTCGAGCCAGGCGTCGGTCCACCTGTTCTTCAGCAGCCGAGCAGGCTTGCCGCTGTAGATGCGCGATCGCACCGTGTCGGACGACGTGGCCGCCAGCAGCGCCTCGCGCAGACCGGGCAGCGGCGACAGTTTGGCGTACTCGCTGGTGATCAGCCACGCCGAGCCCATCCACACTCCGGCAGCGCCGAGGGCGAGAGCGGCCGCGATCTGCCGCCCGCTGCCGATGCCGCCTGCAGCGAGCACCGGCACGTCCGGGCCGACAGCGTCAACGACTTCGGGGATCAGCACCATGCTGGCGATCTCGCCCGTGTGACCGCCCGCTTCGTACCCCTGCGCGACCACGATGTCCACACCGGCCGCGACATGCCGCTGGGCGTGCACGGCCTTCCCGGCCAGCGCCGCCACCAGCATTCCGCGGTCGTGCGCACTCGCGATCACGTCCGGCGGCGGCGAGCCGAGCGCGTTGGCGATGAGCCGGGCCGGGTGCTTCAGCGCGACCTCGACCTGCGCGCGGGCAACCGAGTGAAGCCAGCCGAGCACGCCATCTCGGGCGGTGTCGTCCTCGGGCAGCGGGGGCACTCCGAGCCGCAGCAGAGTCTGGTCGACGAAGTCGCGGTGCCCGGCCGGGACAAGCTGGTTCAGGTCGAGCGCCGCGCCCTCAGCCGGGACCCGGGCAGGCATCACGACGTCAATGCCATAGGGCTTGCCGTCGGTGCTGGCGTCCATCCAGTCCAGGACGCGGTCAAGCTCGGCCGCGTCGTTGAACCGCACGCAGCCGAGTACACCCAGTCCGCCGGCCCGGCTGATGGCAGCGGCCACGTGCTCGGACGGGGTGAAGCCGACAATCGGATACTCGATGCCGAGCTGATCGCACAGTGCGGTTCGAAGCGGCGTTCGCATGTCGCGGCTCCTAAGCGGGCTGAAGGCCGGAGCCGGACTCGGCCGCTGGCACGGCGCCGGCCTGCGCCGTACTTCCCGCCGACTCGCCGGCCAGCTGGCTCTCGGCGTAGCGACGCGCCCAGCTGTAGTCGGCCTTTCCGGCGGGTGTCCGGCCGATCTCGTCCACGAGCCAGACCGACCGCGGCACTTTATAGCCGGCGATCTGAGCTCGCAGGTGCTCCTGCAGCCCGGCGAGGTCCACCGCCCGCCGATCCCGGGGCTGCACCAGCGCGGCAACTCGCTGACCGAGCAACTCGTCCGGAACCCCGATCACGAGCGCGTCGAACACGTCGGCGTGCGACTTGAGCGCGCCCTCGACCTCTTCGGGGTACACCTTCTCGCCGCCGGTGTTGACGCACGTGTTACCCCGGCCGAGCAGCGTCAGCGAGCCGTCCTCCTCGACCCTGGCCAGGTCGCCCGGCACCGCGTACCGTGCTCCGTCCACCTCGGCGAACAGCGCGGCTGTCTTGACCGGGTCCTTGAAGTAGCCGAGCGGTATGTTGCCGCCGCGGGCGAGCCTGCCGATACCGCCGGGGCCCACGGGCCGGTTGTGCTCGTCGATGACGATAGTGGCCGGGCCAGGCGTCACCGTCGGGCCTTCGGGCCGCTTGTTGCCGGCGCTCACGTAGCCGAGGCCGGTGAACCCAGTCTCGGACGCGCCGATGGCGTCAGTCACCACGATGTTCGGCAGCAAGGTCAGGTACTGGTCCTTGACGCTCGGTGAGAACAGCGCGGCGCTGCTCGAGATCGCCAGCACCGAGGACACGTCGTAGCTCTCCTGCTGGTAGGCCTCGATCAGCGGCCGCGCCATCGCATCACCGATGATGATCATCACGTTGATCTTGCGCCGCTGAACGGTGCGCCACACTTCGGGTGCGCTGAACTGGGGCACGAACACCACGGTGTCGCCGCAGAACAGCGCAGCCATCGCGCCCCACTGCGCGTTGCCGTGGATGAGGGGCGCGGCACACAGCCGGACGAGCCCGGCCGGCGCGGCAGCAGCCCGCTTCGACTGCTCCCACTCGTCCGGCATCCGCTCCCCGGTCGCGAAGTCGATGCCGCCGCCGAGGGTGCGCCAGATGTCCTCGTGCCGCCACAGCACGCCCTTCGGGTACCCCGTCGTCCCGCCGGTGTACAGCATGTAGATGTCGCCGGGGCTGCGCTCGCCGAAGTCGCGGTCAGCCGACTGCCCGGCGATCGCAGCGCCGAAGCCAGCGCTGCGCTCCAGCGGGACGTCGCTGCCGTCGTCGATAGCGAGCACTGCGCCGATGGCGGGATAGTCCGGAAGCAGCCCGGCAACCCGTGCGCTGAACTGCCGGTCGTGCACCAGCGCCACTAGCTCGGCCTCCGTGATCAGATAGCGCAGCTCAGTGTCCACGTACCGGTAGTTGATGTTGACCGCGACGGCCCGCAGCTTGTAGCTCGCAAGGAACGCCGCCACCAGGTCGATCGAGTTCCGCCCGTAGACACCGACGTGGTCACCGGGCCCGACGCCGTGAGCGGCCAGATAGTGCGCCAGCTGGTTACTCCGCACTTCCAGCTCGCGGTAGCTGACCTCGTCGTCTCCGCACGCGATGGCGAGGCGATCGGGGACGGCATCGGCAGCGTGCTCGAACAGGTCAGCAATATTGACCGCCATGGGAAGAAACTAGAACCTGTTATCGTTCGGGGGCAACCCCCGGGAAGCGGAGACTGCCGATGAGCCCGACGCCATCCGGTGACCAGCCGGCCGAGCCCGTGAGCGAGCAGCCGCACGCCCTCGTCGAATTGCGCGGCCATACCCTCATCGTCACGATGAACCGGCCGCACGCGCGCAACGCGCTCAGCGCCCCGATGATGGCGATCATGAAGCAAGCCTGGGACCGGGTCGACAGCGACGAGGACGTCCGCGTGTGCGTTCTGACTGGCGCCGGCGGCGCGTTCTGCGCCGGTGCGGACCTCAAGGCGATGACCGCCGCGCATCCGGGCGAGCAGTTCGCCACCGGGACGGTCGACCTCTCGGTGATCGAGCCACTGCTCAAGGGCCGCCGCCTCACCAAGCCGCTCATCGCCGCGGTCGAAGGCGCGGCTATCGCGGGCGGGACCGAGATCCTCCAGGCCACCGACATCCGTGTCGCCGGGCGCAGCGCGCGGTTCGGGGTGTCGGAGGCACGCTGGGGGCTGTTCCCGCTCGGTGGTTCCGCCGTCCGGCTACCCCGCCAGATCCCCTACACGGTCGCCGCTGACCTGCTGCTGACCGGCAGGCACATGACTGCCGAAGAGGCCCTGGCCGTCGGCCTGATCGGTCACGTCGTCGAGGACGGGCAGGCGCTGGCGAAGGCGCTTGAGCTCGCCGAACTGATCAGCCGGAATGGCCCGCTAGCCGTGCAGGCAATCCTGCGGACCATCCGCGAGACCGAAGGCATGGCCGAGAACGACGCCTTCGCCCTCGAGTCCGCACTCGGGATGGCCGTGTTCGCCAGCGAGGACGCCAGGGAAGGCCCGCGCGCCTTCGCCGAGAAGCGCGCGCCGCAGTTCACCGGCCGCTAGCCGGTGCTGCGCGGCTGGCTGCCATCTAGTTCGCGGCGTCCCAAACGCGTCCTTCGCCGCTGACACACCGTCTCAGCCGACATCCCGCGAGTCCGCCGCCGGGAGCCGGTGAGCACCTCGAGCCGCGAGAGCGCTTGGCGCTCGCACCTAGAACGTGTTTCACTTTCATCCGTGAGTACGCCACCTGTGTCCGCTTCGCCCCCTCCGCTGAGCGCGCCGCTGACTGTCAGCTTCGACTACACGCGCTCACTCGGCCCGGTGCTCAGCGAGTTCATGACCGCTCTGGCAGGCCGCCGCATCCTCGGCTCCCGCAGCGCCGACGGCCGCGTGCACGTGCCGCCAGCCGAGTACGACCCGGTGACGTTCGCGCCTCCGGCGGAGCTGCTGGAAGTTGGCCCGGCCGGCGCGGTGACCACCTGGTCCTGGCAGCCCGAGCCGAGTGACGGCCAGCCGCTTGACCACCCGTTCGCATGGGCGCTGATCCGGCTTGACGGCGCCGACACCGCCCTGCTGCACGCGGTCGACGCAGGCAGCCCCCCGGCGATGCGAACCGGCATGCGGGTCCGGCCGCGCTGGGCAGCGGAGCGCTCCGGGCACATCCGCGACATCGTCTGCTTTGTGCCCGCCGACGGCCGGGACGAGGCGGAGGCGGCGGAGGGCGACGGCCACGTTTCTGGCCCGGTCTCGATGATCACGACCCCGGTGCGGCTGCACTACCAGCACAGCGCGTCCGCGGAGGAGAGCCGTTACCTGCGCGCGCTGCAGCAGGGGAAGATCACCGGGCAGCGCTGCCCCGAGTGCGGCAAGGTCTACGTCCCGCCCCGCGGCGCCTGCCCGGTCGACGGGGTGCCCACGACGACCGATGTGGAGCTGCCCGACGCGGGCACGGTGACGACCTTCTGCGTGGTAAACGTGCCGTTCGCCGGGCAGCGCATCCCGTGCCCGTACGTAGCCGCGTCGGTGCTGCTCGACGGGGCGGACATCGCTTTCCAGCACCTGATCCTCGGCTGCGAGCCGGACGAGGTCCGGATGGGCATGCGGGTGCGCGCCGTCTGGAAGCCGGCCGGCGAATGGGGGACCACCGCGGAGAACATCAGCTATTTCGAGCCATCCGGGGAGCCCGACGCGCCGTACGACACCTACGCCCACCACCTGTAACGGAGGCCCGACATGAGCGCCCGTGCTGTGAGCGCCCGTGCTGTGAACGGCCGTGTCTCGAGCGACGTTGCCGTGATCGGCTTCGCCGAGGCGCCCTGCGTGCGGCACACCAACGGGACGACCAACGGCGTCGAGATGCTGGTGCCGATCTTCCAGCAGGTACTCGCCGAGACTGGCCTGGACCGGCGCGACATTGGCTTCTGGTGCTCTGGCTCCTCGGATTACCTCGCCGGACGCGCGTTCTCGTTTGTCTCGGCCGTGGATGCGATCGGCGCGTTCCCGCCCGTCATGGAGTCGCATGTCGAGATGGACGGAGCGTTCGCGCTGTACGAGGCGTGGGTCAAGGTGCTCACCGGCGAGGTGGACGTCGCGCTCGCCTACGGCTTCGGCAAATCCTCGGCCGGCGACCTGCGCCGCGTCCTCGCGCTGCAGCTCGATCCCTACACCATGGCGCCGCTGTGGCCGGACTCGGTCGGCCTCGCCGCGCTGCAGGCACGGCTCGGCCTCGAGAACCACATCTGGACGGAACGAGGTATGGCCGAGGTCGCGGTTCGAAGCAGGTCCGCGGCGCTCGGCAATCCGCAGGCCCAGCTTTCCGGCGAGGTCACCGCCGACGAGCTCCTTGCGGAGCCGTATCTAGCCGAGCCGCTGCGCGCCCATGACTGCGCGCCGGTCACCGACGGCGCCGCGGTCGTCGTGCTGGCGGCGGCTGACCGGGCTCGACAGCTGTGCGAACGGCCGGCCTGGATCGCCGGCTTCGAGCACCGGATCGACTCGGCGGAATTCGGCGGCCGGGACCTGACGACGGCGCCGTCCGCGGCCGCGGCTGGCTCAGCGGCCGGCGCGGCCGGGGTGGACGTGGCGGAACTGCACGCGCCGTTCACGCATCAGGAGCTGATCCTGCGGGACGCACTCGGCCTCGGCGAGTCGGCGCGGATCAGCCCGTCCGGCGGAGCGCTTGCGGGCAATCCGATGTTCGCCGCCGGGCTGGCCCGGATCGGGCACGCGGCGCGGCAGGTGATGTCCGGTCAGGCGGAGCGGGCGCTGGGGCACGCGACCAGCGGCCCGGCCCTGCAGCAGAATCTCGTCTGCGTGCTGGAGGCTCAGTGATGGCGGCAGAGATGTCGGGAGCGACGTCAGGGGGCATGCCAGAAGAAGTGTCGGGGACAAGGTCAGCCCTGAGGTCAGGTTCGAGGTCAGGTTCGAGGTCAGGTTCGAGGTCAGGTTCGCGCAAGCAGCGAGCCGCCGTCCTCGGCACCGGCCAGACGCGGCACCGGAGCAAGCGGCCAGACGTGTCGATCGCCGGGCTGTGCCGGGAGGCGGTCGACTGCGCGCTCGCCGATGCCGGGCTGGAGCTGGCCGACATCGACGCTGTCGTGGTCGGCAAGGCGCCGGACCTGTTCGAGGGCGTGATGATGCCCGAGCTGTACCTGGCCGATGCTCTCGGCGCGGTGGGCAAGCCGATGCTGCGCGTGCACACGGCCGGCTCAGTTGGCGGCGCGACCGGCAACGTCGCCGCCAGCCTCGTTCAGGCCGGACGGCACCGGCGGGTGCTCGCGGTGGCGTTCGAGAAGCAGTCCGAGTCCAACGCCATGTGGGCGCTGTCGATCATGCCGCCGTTTGCCATGCCGGTGCTCGCGGGCGCGGGCGGTTATTTCGCGCCGCACATCCGTTCGTACATTCGCCGCAGCGGGGCGCCCGAACACGTGGGCGCGATGGTCGCGGTGAAAGACCGGCGCAACGGTGCGAAGAACCCGTACGCGCATCTGCGGCAGCCCGACATCACGCTGGAATCGGTGCAGGCCTCGCCGATGCTGTGGGACCCGGTTCGGTACGACGAGACCTGCCCTTCCTCAGACGGCGCCTGCGCGGTGGTGATCGGCGACCAGGCGGCAGCGGAAGCTTCTTCGGGGCCAGTCGCCTGGATCCGTGCGACCGCCATGCGCACCGAGCCGACGATGTTCTCCGGCAAGGACAACGTCAGCCCGCGGGCAGGCTCGGACGCGGCGGCCGCGCTGTGGCACGCGGCGGGGATCACGAGCCCGCTCGACCAGATCGACGTGGCCGAGATCTACGTGCCGTTCTCCTGGTTCGAGCCGATGTGGCTGGAGAACCTGGGCTTCGCGCCGGAGGGCCAGGGCTGGCAGTTCACTCAGAACGGCGAGACCGAGATCGGCGGCTCCATCCCGGTGAACCCGTCCGGCGGCGTGCTCTGCTCGAATCCGATCGGCGCGTCGGGGCTGCTGCGGTTTGCCGAGTCGGCGATGCAGGTGATGGGTAAGGCGGGCGAGCACCAGGTTCCCGGCGCGAAGACCGCACTCGGCCATGCCTACGGCGGCGGCTCGCAGTACTTCTCGATGTGGGTGGTCGCGGATACGCCCGACTGAGCGTCAGCGCGGAGGCTGAGCTGGTGCTATGCCGGTTGGTTCGCCCGGCGGTGGTGCGGGTGCGCCGATCGGGGGTG
>Ga0335072_10012048_pt1 | contig 12353 bp, 12 predicted proteins | sample Lox_Sample_21_FD_206725 | JGI IMG/M metagenome (GOLD analysis project Ga0335072, IMG submission 206725) | Soil microbial communities from Loxahatchee National Wildlife Refuge, Florida, United States - Lox_Sample_2.1 | ecosystem: Environmental > Terrestrial > Soil > Wetlands | place: USA...
TGGACCCTGTGCTACACTAACAAATGGTGGTGCTTGGCACCACCACACAAAAAGCACCACAGGAACCACCAAAATCCCTAGTATTATTTTGTAGCACAGGGTGTGCTACGAGACTTATATAGATAGGGCAGAATGGTTTCATCAAGGGCGAGCACTCTGTCCTTCCATTCTTGATAAGGCCTCAGAAACGTAATATGCTCCAGGCTTGTGGTCACTGCGGGATCAATTAGCGACGAAAAAGATTGGAACAAGCGCACTGCATCCGATGCGCGTGGTCGTAGCTCCCAGGTTCCATTGACAAGATCATGAACACAACCCATCAGATATGTCTCCATAACACTGGGCCACGGTAACGTAGGCAGAGGCGGGAGTGAGTTGTTGGAGACAAACTGCAACACATACCAATCTTCTGCAAATAGTCTTGTCCCATACGCAAGTTCGACCAGGATACAACCTAGAGCCCAAATGTCGACTTTATTGGTGTAAGTAGGGGATTCCTGCAATAGCTCGGGAGCGCGATACGAGGTAGTCCCTCTCGAATATCTTGTAGTTTGTGCTTGTTTAGAAGTTGCCGCCGCCGTGATGCCGAAATCCGTTAGCTTCCAAGATTTATGCTGAGACGAATAGAGAACTAAAATCAACCGTACTCTAACGAGGGCAAACACCATTGCGAGGTTTCAAATCTCTATGCACTATTCCATTGTCGTGGATGAAAGCAAGCCCTGAAGCGAGTTGGGAAGATATAGCCCAGATGTTCCGGATTTGAACTAATACAGAGGCTGCTGCACGATGCGGCAGGAAGACGAAATCATCATTCTCTTCTGTGGCGAGAATGGTACGTAAGGAAGAGCTCGGATTATAAATATAGTCGTGCAAGTCGAGATCACAGAGTTCCATGTCGATGAAACAACAATTAAAGGGATTTCGAAGCCTCCCATGACCTTGAACCGTGACGATGTGCGGGTGACTCTTCGATGATCGTAATGTTTCTATGGCCCGAATCTCGTTCTCAACATCCGCAGCGGTAATGAGACCAAACAGAGGAATGACTTTCCTGGCAAACAACTGTACGTTAGATGATCATGGTATGGCACACCTCGCCCGTGGAATGGGAGCGCATCTTGGAGGCCGTCAGCGCAGGAGGCTGGTGCGACATACCTCATGAATTTCCCCAAAGCCACCAGAACGAAGCTTCTTAATATGCTCAATGTCGTCGTCAATCCCTGACACCCACGAGTAATCCTCCATGATGACCTCGATTATCCGATGCGTGCGTCTGGCGGTTTGTGTGCGTTGGTTACGGTGTTATATGTGATGGATGAAAGCGTGGAAAAAAGTTTGTCCGGAATTTGTGTGCGATTCTAAATAATCGAAACCGGACAGACTTTTTTCCACCCTTTGATCTGATCATGTGAACAAAAGTTCGGCATATTTAAAGCGAACCCGTCCATATCAGAATCGTAATATCGAAAAGTTCATGGTCACAGGGTGTCGCTTTAAATTTGTACCTTTTTGGTCATAAGATGGATGATTACACATGGACAATCGGGGGAAGCCCCGATATTCATCATTATAAGTTGATCGCTGTGGGCGGCTATGGAGAAGTTCATGAAGTATACTCGAAATCCGGGCTGGCTAATTAACACTAGATGCTAAATCACCGCACCGGGGAGGTATCCAGTCCACGGCCCCATCGGTAATTAATGATAGCATTTTGCCAGGAAGGTTGTCCGTCCTTTTGGGGATGTGTCGAGAGAGGACATAGAAAACGAGGCTCGGGTGATTGTTCAAGTCTTGATGCACGGACCACACCCGAATATCGTTTCCGTATTGGCGCATGGATCGCTCAGCGCTCCGTTCTATTATTACCATGTGGACATGGAGCTATGCGATTTCACGCTTGATAGCTATATCCATGATAGGCAGATGGATCGTCTTGGAGCTCCTCTTCTGCAGGCGTCGGCGGTTCCATTAGCGTTGGCCGGCGATTTCTCGGTTTTAAGGGCGGCGAATGTCTTGACAATTCTCCAGCACACAAGTGAAGGGTTATCCTTCTTGCACCGATACCGAATAGTGCACCGAGATTTAAAACCCAAGAACAGTACCTCAAAAGCGGGATGAACTTGCGCTAACTTTTAGTTTTGTATTGCCACCAGAGTGTGCTATGGAAAATTACCGATTTCGGAACAAGTGCCGAGGCCACCTCCCAAAAGTCCCTTCAAACTACCCTTCGAAGGGGTACAGCAAGCTATCGAGCACCCGAAGTCCTTTCTGATACTGCGTCGTATACCAATAAAGTTGATATATGGGCACTTGGCTGTATCGCATTCGAGCTGGCGTCGGGGCAAAAAGCATTCAGCGGAGATTGGGATGTTCGCAAGCACGCTCTGGACCCGTCTTCAAAGCCGCCACAACTACTGTCCATGTGGCCGAAGTTCATGCAGTCTCGATTTCAATATATCATAGAATGGCTCCTTTCGGTTGAATACACGAAGCGCCCTTCTTCAACCCAGCTCACAACCGGGTTAGCAGTATTGTTGGATCAGCTACATTCCATGGATGTTGTGTTGTCAGACGAGTTCCCTTTCTATTCCAAGGATGTTGGAATTTTACGTTGCCTCACGGATTGGAAGGCGTTTGTCCTTGAATATCCCGAAAGTCGCTCTCTTTCTTCACGTTTCACGTTGTTCTTTGACCAGCAGCCGCCAGGAACTGACGCCGTAGGAGGTTGGTGGAACCTAGTCAACAATTATCCGCTAGAGCCGAGACTGCTAGAAGAACTGCAGGCAGCCTACAATCGGTATGGCGACCGAAGCCTCAGTGTGTCCGGATGGCGAAAGTTGTATGAAATTCATCCAACATTGAATGGTATCCGATCACATCTTGAGATGGCGTGTCAACAAGCTAACGATTATGGCGCCTTTGCTTCCATCCTAGAGGAACAACTTAAGGAGACAGCAGTCAGTAGCTGGGAGACGTCCTTTGACTTGGCCGAGGCGTTCGAGAAGTCGGAGGAATGGTCAAAGGCACTTAAATACTGGCAGCAGGCCGAGAATCTATGGCCATTCGGCCCGGTGCTTAGGATATCCAAAGTTTTGGATAAAATTGGTTCTCCAAAACTTGCTGCCGAAACTTGGAAAGACACGTTGTTGCGTCAATATGTCGGCGCGCTGCCCGGTATAATTGAAGAAAATTTACATCGGGCTTATCGGGAGCTTGGAATGCTCGATGTCGCCGTCGAAGGGTGGGCCGCCATTAGAAATAAGCACCCCTACGTTCGGAGGTTTCAGGGTTATGTCGCGGTATTAAAGGATGCGAAGTCGCGCGATATCCTGTCCAAGATGCCAATCGAAGACACGGAGACGAACGCTGACTGGACCGATACGGAGGCAGTATCGGAAGAAAGCGAAGCAGATGAGGAACTGCTGAATCTAGAGATGCTGGCGAAAGACTCGCACAACTTGGAACTACAAGCTGAACTAGCGGACATGTATGCATATAAAGGGATGGAAGTCGAGGCTCTGGTGATGTGGCAAAAAATAATCAAGAGAAGGCCATATAGGTCAGGGTTCAAAAAGAAGCTTATCGCTGGGCTGGAAACGGTGAAGGGAGATGAAGGAACTAAATCACGGAAGGAAATAATGAAAAAATCAAGAAACCGAGGTATCTGGGAATATCTGAAAGGGTCGCGAAACCGGTATGGGCGAAAGAAGGAAGGACAAATGGCGGGGTAACTTAGATCAAGTGAACCTGCTAATTTATAGGGCGCCAAGTGATTTTTAATATGTGTGTGTGGGAGGTGCCTGTTTGCCCTATCTATATAATTCCTATCTTATACTCCTATGGATACACCCCTGTGTCGAATAATTTTACTAGTCAATTTGGAGGTGCCGGTGGTGCCAATTGTGAGGAGATGCCATGCACCTAACCACAAATCCCCGAGAGAATTGGGATTCCACCCCCACGAAAATTCAGTCTCGCAGCCCGAAACGTCATTTTCCCGCGGTAGAATGAGTCTGAATCGGCACAAGCACGACTCATCCAACTTTCCAATCACGTAACACTTTGTTCCACATGGTAAGCATGGTTCCGTGATTGAACTTTAACACCAACGCCTCGATTTCGGGGGGCAAAGAGGACAGACGCTGGACGGTGGCAACGCCGATTCCCGATAGGATGGAAGCTTATGCAGAGAATGCGAAGATCATAATGGTTAACTGCTAAAAAAGTTAGGATGTAATAAGGGATAAGTTCCGACAGTCGGACAAAGCCTGGGAAGATAGCAGTCACCACCACGTTGTTTGATCAGAGGTAATCACGATTACCATTGGTTAAGTGCATCCAAATTCGTTCTCTTTTTGATCACAAACCAAATCATGCGTCGTCTTTTGAGGTTGGGATTTTTCCGTTCTGTTGGTGCTTCGTGTACCTTGGGAATGTTTATCAGAAATTGTTTAGGGGTTGATATGGGATGTTTTATTCGGTTGACCCGTGTTTCGTGGCGTGTTTGATGGACGGATTTTTACTGACGACGAGGTTGCTGAACTCGGAATACTTGACCTAGAGGTGGCGTTTTGGGGAGATTGATTTCGGATCATGTTGGCTCTACCTCATCGATAGACCCCTAGATGTTCAAGCGGTCACATAATTGGGAATCATGGAGTGAATAGCAGCAAATCATGTGGTATAACAGTGAATGTGTATTTTTAGGTATAAGCGAAATAATGAACTTTCTCTATGCATCTCGCGAACGAGAGAAAGCGAATCCAGTTATCGGATCTTTCTTTCTAATTACAGCATCTGTCATTCAAATGTGAGACGTGCGATAAGACAAAGGATATCAGAAGATGAACTGTTATCACGTTTAGCGCCATATTCTCCAAGAATCTCGCTCTCTTTGTAGTTACATAGGTTTCATATGCGAAATGAAGTCTTCATCCCGAACCTTTCAGCCTTCGGTGGTCCGTTGCCTCCGTTGGTCCAATGACATGCTCCTTGTTCAAGTTCGCTATCATTCTCGTTATGACCGGATTTGGAATTGGAGATGGGATATTGACTTCTGCCATGATTCATCACTATCCCAACAGTAATCAACGTCATTCATAAGAAGCGAAGGAATCCTTAGCAAATTAATCTTTCAGCTGTGAGATCAGGAAATCTACTTAGTAATATTTGCGCATATCCCACATCCGAATTCTTCTTGCAGGAATTGCGATACAAATAAATAGTAGCCAGGATTCGTCAACCTACCCAGCCATGTATTTCGTCATGCATTTCTCGCCCTCGGATCTACTCTGGATTGTTTTTTTCGTCATTTCTTTTCAGTTCCTACCTGCTACCGCGCAATCTCCCCAAGATGTTGGGCAGCTCTTCGGGGACAATCAAATTGTTCCTGATCCTCTTCCTAGTCTTCTTCCTGCCTTTAATCCGACGGTTCTTTTGCAAGTCTCTTTTAACAATACCGTTATACCGGGCCAGATTCTGAGCCAAAATGGTACTGAACCTGACTTCATTCCAAACAATCACTAACATCCTCTTGCAGATACTGCATTACGACCAGATTTTGCGATTCAAGGATCTCCCGCGAGTTCCGAATTCATCATTTTGATGGTTACAATTCCTCTCTCGCTTGCGCTGATTTTTTTTAGGTCGATCCAGACAACCAGCCCATTCCAAATCCGAATCGAACGTTTTCACAGTTTCTGCACATGATAGCCCCGGGAATGACTATATCCGGCCCTACGGATTCACAAGGGTTTCGCCAGCTGGTAAACACGACTCCGGCAATTACGGATTATCTCAATCCGGGAGCCATGACTGGCTCGCCTCTCCACAGGTAAATTCTTTTCCGAGTCATCCAACTTAATCTCAGATATGTACTTTTACTTTATCCTCAACCCACAAACTTTTCCATACAAAATGTACCTGTTCCTATGACTCGAACGGATTTCAATCTTACTCAATTCGTGAATACAGTCGGCCTCAGCTCACCGATCGGCGGGAATATGTTCTTCGTCGGGGATCCGACAAGTGGGGCGTTCTCAGTGCCCTCGTCCTCGTTAACTACGAAAACAACTACAACGCCTCCTGTCTCTTTTGTCTCTGCGGGATCGTACCTGCGTACTAGAATCGGGTCAGACATTAGCATTTTTCTTGTAGTTATCTGCGGACTCATTTTCTTTAGTCTCGGCGATTACTAGGTAATAGGCCTTGTCATTCAGAAATTGGAATCAAATTCTTTTCTCCTCCGGTATGTGCCTAAAATTTAAATAATCTGCCGTTTCATGCAGGCCATCCTAAAGTATATCACACCTCGGATAGTCCCACACGGGTGACGGCCTGCACTTGATGGCAGAATTCTAGCTCAGTGGCATAGCACGTTTTCATTGGCCCCAGTATTTTGAGGCAGGATTGACCCGTTCGTTTTTTATGGTGAAGCTCAAATACAGTTTTGGGTCCTGCGACCGTAACTAATAATTACTATTCCGCCCAATTTCATGTGATAAATAAACTTTAGAAACAGACCGACTCCGTAACCTCCATTGCACCACACCACACATCTAGTGCATTTGAGCACCAATGAATCTCTTCACCGCTTATGGGTTCATTTCATGCATGTTGTTCATCCCCCTCTCAGTTATATCTCTCCTTTTCTATGTTTCGGAGATGTCGCGGACCGTCTCGCCTAGTTTTCCTCTTCCACCTCATTGTCTTGTGCTTTTCCTTGGCTGTTTTGATATGGACCTTTCCCTCTACTCTTCTACCTCGTCGTGTCGACTTTGGCACCTGTATTGTGACGGCATGGTTAAACATTCTTAATTGCCTTCTTTATGCATGTGCGCTATGTGTTGTCGGGCTTTGCCCTTGGATAAGTAAACTGCCGTCCTCATGCATTGACTGATTTATTCAGGCTCCAGGGAAGAACCGTCACCTGAAAGTGAGCAAGCCAACATGCTAGAAATGCAAAACAAAATGAAAAGTTGGATCAGTTGGTTAGATGTCGGTATAGCCTTCCCATTTGCTACGCGTTAACATCAGGGATTATCGCAAGTTACTTTGCTGCATGTGCCACATTGGGGCCGGTGCAATGTGATTTCGGTTTCTGAGAGGCTGTCACGCTTATAAGATCATCGCCAATTTCGTAGAACCCTAGCAATCAATTCTGTCATTAGCTAGTCTTTGTCCCTTTGTTATGGCGCTCCCAAATCCATCACAGAGAAACACTTCACTGCCTTGTCCTTTGCCTCCGTCACAGAGGCTTGCGTCCTTCAATCCTGATGGATTGCAACATTTGAAATCGAAGCTTTTGAAATTGAAAGAATATAAAGGAATGTGCCAACCGTTCAGAGTTTACAAATACAAGCTTTAACCACTTACACCAAAACCATTCCATCTCATGATACAAAGTCGTGAAAAGTAAACCAATGTTTTCTCTTCAAAAGTAACTTCCTCATCCTCCTCTTGTTTATCCTTTCCCTTTGGTTGACCACCCATCTGAGCCTTCAATTCTTCGTTCTCAACTCTCAATTCTTGAACTTTGGTCGTGTAACGAGCAAGCGATGGCACGACAGATGGAATTGAGTTCTACCTCCACGAAAAAGTCAGTCTCCCTCGAACTCTATTTTCATGCTGGAGAATGAGCCTGAACGGGCACGGAAAATATTACAGTCGCGTGACCAAAACTGTATTTCCACCTTCAGTCCCCAGAACTGTTTTGTCTGCGCATCACGGTCGTGTCCCTTCGGCGCATATTACTAATTTTCTGAACGATCAGCTTAGCGGTCTGACCTGATCATCATATGGATCGGCAACCATGGCCATCTGAGGGAAAACAAGATTGTCAACACGGCCACAGTCAAGCTCATGAGAAGTGCAGACCTTCAACATACCGCGTTGATGGGATATTTCGAATGTACTACTTCTGCTGCAAGTCCGAACACAACTCAGCATCTCCAGAAACTGCGACCAGCCTGGACCCCGCCTTCAACAAGGGAGGAGACTAGCGACCCTCGCATCTCCGTCAAGCCAAAGCTTATTTCATTTTCAGGAATCCTATGTGAGCAAATTCATGCTTCGACGACGTTCGTGTACTCCTCCGAACACATCGCTACCCTCATCCCGCAACAAACAGCAAAGAATCTTGTGGATGGGGGCTAAAAAAAGAAGGAAAAGAAAGAAGGAACGGGGCACATAAACGAGGTTCAAGCTATCCACATACTCATGTAATCAAACTAATTGCTAGCCAACCAACTCTAGCACGATTAGGACATATAATACAGCAAGCTTACTTCCATTCCTTTGACGATTGCTTGAAGGACATTAACGGTCTGTTGACCTTCTTGCCGTTTCTTTTCGACTTTGCAAAGATCTTCAAGATGCCATTGACGCTTCCGTCCTACTTTTTAACTTCTTTACTTTCCCCAATTCCTCATCGAATTCCTCTGCGTACGGTGCGTCTTCGGCCTCTCAAAAAGGAGATCATTCAAATAGAAAACCCCCAATCTAATCTCATTCCTAGCCCCCTCCCTCGTCTTTGCAGTCAATTTTCCGCCGGCGGAACTCCTGACAGTTCCGTGGATGCCCTTCCACTGACCCTTGGTGTAGGTTGGCCCAGCCGAATCGGGGCGCAACTTCGGTTTGTACAACTCCCATGCATCTTCGACCTACAAAAGGTTACAATAAGAAACTGCGAGTACTCACATAGGATTTTTGAATTTGGGGGCCATTGTGCAAGGCCATTAATGTTTTTTAGGCAGGAGTGGATCACCTTTTGATCAGCGAAATTATGTCTGCAATTTGTTAGCTGATCGTTACATGGAACGAAATACTGCTAATTAATTCATCATCGCACAAAATTTCTGTCACTTTGGCACCTAGCCTTCATTTTCCTCCCACCGTCGAGATTCCACCTCGAATGTTTAAGGACTGTCCTCCGAAGTCTTAAACCCCGTCTAACAACTGTTTCTCGCTGGTGGCTCCCCACCTTTGGATTTGGCTCGTGGCTCGATCAACCTTTTCTAGCACTCGTCGAGGAAGAGTATCGAAAGCTGACAAGCAGCACGAGGATCGTATCTCCCGCCCGAGCGCTGCAAGCATGATTATAAAGAAAAGCCAAGGATATCCCCAAGCGTATATACATAGATAGAAGATCGAACCCGACTTAAAGCCATGACGTCGTAAATATTTCAAACAATATTTATATCCTGAGCTCGTGGACATTTCACTAGTAATTTACAGCTTCTTCTTATTCAATAACGTCGTAACATCTTGCACCAGACCAATCAATTTTCACGCCAAGCCCTGTATTCATTATCGGTATATCTTCGTATCTTGTCGTAGAGAAGTTTGTCTCACCAGCGAGACTTGCAGATACTTCAATTACTGCGAGATTTAGTAAATGCGCCGCAATTGTTTGAGTATCACCTTTGGCTTTCCAACCTTTGACGCACCCCTACGTCGTCGATTCGAAGTCTTGCCTATAACGGATGCTCAACTCATTCAAGTATATTTTGCGTTCGACAAGGACCTTGTATTTAGGAAGCCATTTCGGCAACCAACTGGCAGACTTTTTCCCATTACAATCTTTGTGACGAATCAAAGCTTCATCAAAGTCCGAGGGTTCATAATACTTTAGTCTCCACTCCTCCTCCTCTTCCTCAATGAAGTCATTGTATCTCCGATAATTGCCGTTTCTGTCCGAGTAAGGCTCGGGTGGAGTCCCATCTCGGAAACCCCTCTTGTGGAGGAGGTATTTTGCTTCAATAGATTCTTGTTGTTCGGAAACATGTTGCTCCCACATCCTGTCGGTTACATGTGAAGGGCGGAAACTAGCAAACGCAAAATCGATGAGGTATATTCGACCAGAATCGTTGACCATTATATTCGCCAAGCGGACGTCACCATGGAGTACTCCGCACCGAGTGATTTTATCGAAACAGTCAACAGCAGCCTGTCCAAGGTGGGGATGTCTCGCAAGACAAAATTTGGTGTCGGGTACATCCTCCAATGTCATCCCATCGACGAATTCGAGAAGAATTCCGAGGACCTCGGGCTCGATGCCTGCGGGTAATTCAGAAGTATCGTCAAATAATGTTGTTCCATAAAATCGGGGGATGGAGATGCCTTGTAAAGCTTGCAGTTGATGATATGCTTGACATTCCGTGTAAAACCATGACATTGTCTGAGAGCGATATCGCATTTCGATGATCCATTGGTTTACCGCATCCGAATCGACTTCAACCGATTTCAGTTCGTCCTTATAGCCATCTTTATCAAAGTACATGGATTCGAGCATTTCCTGTTCTCTCTCAGGTGAGGCTGGTCCCAGACTCTTAGCGAGAAGTTCTGGGTTAGGAAGACGGGACTGGATCCTTCCGTCGATTTCCTGTGCCTGGGCTTCCTTTTCCTCGTCCCATGGATGATCGCCGTCCGGGGCACGGTCATCGAGATAGCGACGGTCATAAAGTTTCAGAAACGCCGTTTGAGGGATTTTTGCTATGTATCCGTGCGATACACCCAGTATACCCACTTTCAAAGCTTGACTCTTCGTAAACGGGTACGCCTCAAGCACTTTCACACGCATGTGGCATGTAGAGCTGTCAACCGGGTCTGTGAGAATGAGAACAAACTCCGCACCGGCAGTATATGGACATTGGGTTGGCATATGATCAAAATCGTTCAGGATTCCGAACGCTGGGGATGTTGATGAGAAGAATCGATATTGGCGGAGTTTCGTGAAACGGGGTTGCGGTAATGGGGCCTTTCCTAATGGGGCCTTTTCAATATGTTTGGTTGGGTTAGGGATGATCATTCATTGGCGGTCGACGCAGGGCAAGTTTGTGTGACTACATTTTTGCCTCATGTCTGAATCATTGCAATTGAGACTGGAGTCGAGGCGTCGAGGTGTGAGTGCCGAGACCATGGGTGAGCTGCAACAGGTGGATTTGTGGGATCAAGGACGTCGAGAGCAAGGTTGATTGCTGAAGAGGAAATGACCGACGTGGCAGCTTGCAATTTAGCCCGGTGCACACGTGACACGAGGCTGGATCTCATCTCAAGTTCATCAAATCTCTCTTTTTATGTTTTTCTCTCGGATAGGACTTCCCGTGATGTAAGTGATTTAGTGTCATAGGACAGCATCATGCGTCTTACTTTAGCCCCTTCCCATGGCCAATTATGGCGATGACTTTTCTTTATTTGATAAATCACATGCTTTTAAAATATTAATAGACAGAGAGAGCGCCTGTGAAAACTAGGGCAGATGGATATGTTTTGTTCCGGCATATTATCTTCTCTCAGGCTTTTAGTCCAAGGGAAGGGGCATTGAAAGCTGCTTGCTTGTCAGGGCGCAGCGCTGAAAAGGGGTGAAGCATGCCAAAATTTGGGTTCACTGACAGCTTGACAAAGGAATTTTAAGACATTATTTGACACGCCATTTCTACAAAGTTCTTCAGGCTGTGCTGCCACCATCTGGCCATGTTAAGCGATGCGGAAATCCATCGCCTGCTTCAACAACCACATGTTATATTAAGGTACAAGTAACCGTTATACAATGATGTCATCTGTGAAAGTGGGTGTGTTCCCTCGGGTTTCGGGATGTCCATGCATCCGCTAATATTATCCACTTCCAGCCCACCAAGCAACGCCTCAATTTGTTTTCTCGTCATTCCCTTAAAACTTCACACGTCACCTGAAAACCAAAAAGAACAATTTGAGGGAGAAACCCAGCATCTCATTCAGCTTTCTTGTCAGTGATCCATCCCTCTAAGACGGAAATGCCACGGTTATCATTGTTGTACACCTTTACGATTCTCTTGGCACTTGGCACTCAGTCTGAATGCCGGCAGCTTGGCCCGAGCCGCTCCGAAATAACTCCTGTATGGCCACGAGCTGTCAAGAGATGTATTGGAGATGGCCCGTATTGTGATGGCCTTGGAAGTATGGTCCCCGGGAATCCACTCCCTAATCATATAGCCACCTGTCCCTGCGGCGAACACCTCTGCACGGCTAATGGACATTGTATTGGATGCTGCGACGACGACAATTTCTGTTGCGGGAGCACGGAGGACACTCTCAATTGTTGCGACCATCGAGGCCAAATATGTTGCGCCCACGAATGTTGTGATAGTGCGACGACTTGCAATAGTTTCGGCTTTTGCAATTGATCGATGGTGTACTCTTCCGGTCTTCTTGGAATGTGGCTGACAACGAGATCCCAAACTTGGGATAATACAGACCCGCACCGTTCGCAAAATTGGACGTTAATCGAAGATATAATTTGAAAGAGACGGAAGTTGTGAAATTCAAATTCGTTACAAATAGTTCACAGTTCGGCGTTTGGGGGAGAAGGTGAG
>Ga0335072_10012049_pt1 | contig 12352 bp, 11 predicted proteins | sample Lox_Sample_21_FD_206725 | JGI IMG/M metagenome (GOLD analysis project Ga0335072, IMG submission 206725) | Soil microbial communities from Loxahatchee National Wildlife Refuge, Florida, United States - Lox_Sample_2.1 | ecosystem: Environmental > Terrestrial > Soil > Wetlands | place: USA...
CGCACGCTGCTCGGGCCCTCGCGCGACAGGTCGACTTGCACCGTCACCTCGGTCTCCTTCGTGGTGCGCTCGATCCGGGCGCTGCGCCCGGCGCTGTGGATGCGCCTCGCGACGGATTGCCATGTTTCTTGCTGGTCGCCGCCGAGACGCACGCGCAGCCCCTGGACGCCCAGATTGCGGGCGAACTGCAGATCGGTGTCGCGATCCCCGACCATGAAGCTGCGCGCGGCGTCGATCGGATGGCGCTGCAGATACTCCTGCACCAGGCCGAGCTTGGGCTTGCGGCAGGCGCATTCATCGCGCGCGAAGTGCGGGCAGACGAATACGGCATCGAACACGATGCCCTGCGAGGCGAACAGCTCCAAGGTGAACCGATGCGTGCGGTCGAAGGCGTCCTGGGGCAGGCTGGCGGTGCCGAGCCCGTCCTGATTGGTGACCATGACCAGCCGCAAGCCGTCCTGAGCGAGGGTGAGCAGAGCGGGAATGACGCCCGGCATCAGGCGGATCTTGTCGAGCCGATCCACTTGCTCGTCCGGCGGCTCCTCGATCAAGGTGCCGTCGCGGTCCACGAACAGCGTGGGCCGCGGCGCAGCCGGCGCCGCCGCGCTCATGCCGCCTCCAGGCTCGCGAGCAGCGCATCGTTCTCGGCGCGCGTGCCCACGGTGATCCTGAGCGCATTCGCCAGAGCCGGGTTTGCGCGCAGATCGCGCACGATCGTGCCGCCGGCCATGCTGGCGCGCATGAACCGGTCCGCGTCCGGGCTCTCGATGAGCAGGAAATTCGCCTCGCTCGGCCAGATCCTCGCGACCAGCGGCGAGCGCTGCAGTCGCTCGCGCAGATACCCGCGCTCTGCAACCAGCCCCTCGATCCGCTCGCGCGCCGCCGCAATCGCTGCCGGCTCGAGTGCGCGCAGCGCCGCCTCGATGGTGGGCTGGGCGAGCGAGTAGGGCGGGATCACGCGCCTTGCCAGCTCGATGAGGGCGGGCTGGGCGAGCAGCGCCCCGATGCGCGCGCCGGCGAGCGCATGGGCCTTCGACAGGGTGCGCAGGATCGCCAGCGTCGAGAAGCGATCCAGCCAGCGGGCGAGGCTGGGGCGGCCCGACCACTCGATGTAGGCCTCGTCGATCACGACGATGGCCTTGCCGTCGAGCGCGGCGCACACCGCCTCGAGCGCGGCCTCGTCGAACGCATTGCCCGTGGGGTTGTTCGGCGAGCACAGATAGACGAGTTTCATGGCAGGCCGCCAGGCGTCGAGAAGCTTCCTCGGGTCGAGGCTCCAGCCGCGGGCGCGCTCGAGCGGGATATCGACGACGCTCGCCCCCTGGATGTCGGCGCACACCTTGTACATGCCGAAGGTGGGGGGGCACTGCACGATGGCGTCGCTCCCGGCGCGCAGGTACATGCGTGACAGCACATCGATGGCCTCGTCGCTCCCGCGGCCGACCAGGATGCAGTGAGCGGGCACCCCGTAGAGGCTCGCGAGGCGCTCGATGAGCGCTCTGGGCTGGGGCTCCGGATAGCGGTTCAGTCCCGCCGCGGTCGCATCGCCCGGCGGGCGCCAGGGTGCCTCGTTGGCATGCAGCCGCGTGAGCGCCGGCAGCCAGGCGGCATGCGAGTACGGCCGCAAATTCACGATCTCCGGGCGCGCCAGGGCGAGCGCGGGGTTCACGGGGCACTGCCCGGGATCGCGGCCAGGCGAATGCTCACCGAGGCGGCGTGCCCGTCGAGGCCCTCGAGGGTCGCCAGCGTGCACGCGGTTTCCCCGAGCGCGAGCAGGCCCTGCTGCGTGAGCTCCTGAACGGTGATGCGCTTCTGGAAGTCCTCGAGCGACAGGCCGCTGTAGGCTCTCGCATAGCCGTAGGTGGGCAACGTGTGATTCGGACCGCTGCAGTAATCGCCCATCGATTCGGGCGACCAGTGGCCCAAGAATACGGCCCCCGCCGCCTGCACCCGCGCCAGCCAGCGGCGCGCTTCGCGCACCTGCAGCAGCAGGTGCTCCGGTGCGTACTCGTTGGCGATGCCGAGGGCGGTATCCAGGGAATCGACCACGATGAGGCGCATCTCGGGCGTCGAGCTCGCCAGAATCTGCCGGCGGGAAAGCGCTCGAGCCTGGGCGGCGACGGCGCACGCGACCGCCTCGGCGAGCGCTGCGCTGGTGGTCACGAGCAGCGCCTGCGCCTCGGGACCGTGCTCGGCCTGGGCGAGCAGATCCGCGGCCGCGAAATCGGCGCGCGCGCTGTCATCGGCGACGATCATCACCTCGGTGACGCCCGCCGGCAGGTCGGCGGCCGCGCCCGCCGCATCGCCGGCGACCGCGAGCTTTGCAGCGGTGACCCAGGCATTGCCGGGACCAAACAGCTTGTCGCATTTCGGTATCGACTCCGTACCGTAGGCCATGGCGGCGACGGCCTGGGCGCCGCCGGCCTTGAAGATGCGCTGTACGCCCGCCTTGCGCGCGGCCGCCAGCACCGCCGGATCCGCCGCGCCCGTGCGATTCGGCGGCGTGCACATGATGCGCTCGGGACAGCGCGCCAGCGCCGCCGGCACGCCCAGCATGACCGCGGTCGATGGAAGCGGTGCACAGCCGGCGGGCACATACAGCCCCACCGCGCGCACCGGCACGCTGATGCGCTCGCACAGCACGCCGGGCGCGGTCTCCAGGACGATCGCGGTGCTCGCCTGGGCGGCATGAAACTTGCGAACCGTCCCGACGGCGGTGTCGAGTGCGCGATGCTGCGCGACGCTCAAGGCGCGGTCGGCCGCATTCATCTCCTCGGCCGACACCTCCAGGCGATCGAGGCGCACGCCGTCGAACCGCTCCGTCAGATCGAGGAGCGCCGCATCGCCGCCGCGGCGCACCGCCTCGATGATCTCGCCGGCCTCGCGGGCGATGCGTGCGGCGCCGCGCTGCGCCGGGCGCTCGAGAGCGGCGCGGCGCGCCGCGGCGTCGAGGGATCTCCATTCCAGGATACGCATGCCTGTCGCCCTTGCCGCTGCGGCCGCTACGCCAGCATCTTTTCGACCGGAAGCACCAGCACCGAGCTGGCGCCCACGCTCTTGAGCTGCTCGAGCGTTTCCCAGAAGACGTTTTCGCGGCACACGGCATGCACCGCGACCCGATCGCCGAGTCCTTCGAGCGGAATGACCGTGGGCGCCTCGCTTCCCGGCAGCAGCTTCGCGATCGCCGGCAGGGCGGAGCGCGAGGCGTGCAGCATGATGTACTTGCTGCCCTTGACCTGCTCGACGCCGTCGATGCGCATGAGCAGGCGGCGCGTCCAGTCGCGCTTCTCCGCCGGAATCGGGATGGGCGTGCGTATCAGGGCCGCCTGGCTCTCGAGCACCACCTCGGCTTGACGCAAGTGGTTCGCGGCGAGCGTCGAGCCGGTGGAGACCAGATCGCAGATCACGTCCGCGCGCTTCAGGCGCGGGGCGATCTCCACCGATCCGGACAGCACCACCACCTCCGCCCGGATGCTGCGCTCGGCGAGGAAGCGGCCGAGGATGAAGGGATAGGTGGTCGCGATGCGCTTGCCCTCGAGCGAGTGAGCGCCGCGGTAATCGAAGCCGTCGGGAACCGCGATGCACAGCTTGCAGCGGCCGAAATCGAGCGTCTGCACGGTCTCGAACAAGGGCGTGATGCCGCGCGCGTGGAAGGCGAGCCGCTTCTCCTCGACCACGTTCAGGCCGACCACGCCCAGGTCGCACACATCCTCCTGCACCAGATCCGGTATGTCGTCGTCGCGCACGAACAGCACGTCGAGGGGCATGTTCTCGCCGTAGCACATCAGCTGGTCCTTGCCGCGCGTGTACTTGAGCCCGCAGCGCGACAGCAGGTCGAGCGAGGCGTCGGTGAGCCGCCCGCTCTTCTGCACGGCGATCCTGAGCCGCATCGGGGAGATCGCGCTCATGCGTGCGCCTTGAGCCGGTCGGTGACCGCGCGGTAGCCGCCGTTCCCCGATTGCAGATAGCGCGCGACGCGCCCGATGGTGGTGACGCTCACGCCCGTCTGCCTGTGAATGTCGCGGTACGGCAGGCCGCGCTCCAGCAGCTCGACCACCGCCCAGCGATCGGCCATCGCCTGCAGCTCCGTCGGCGTGCACAGATCGCGGAAGAAGCTGCGGCACTCCTCGACGCTGCGCAGCGCCAGGATGGCGGTGAACAGCGCGCGCTCGTGCTGCTGCTCCTGTCGCAAGCTCACCGGGCGATTGGTCTTCATTGCTTCGGGGCCGGGGCTCGGCGCCGCGGGCGGACCCGCACGACAGCCCATCCGGCTCGCAGTACCTCGTATCAATGTATTAACACGCTAGTACATTAATACAGGCGGCGGCGCCGCGCAAGGCTCGAAAGCCCTTGACGGGGGCCGCGCGCCTGATAATATTTACAGGCCCATCTAGACCGGCTGAGGGAAAGGCCCTTAGAAGCCGGGGCAACCACCCGGGGTTCCCGACGGACTCTTGCCGGCGGATCATCCGGGAACGGTGCCAACTCCTGCGGACCCCGATTCGGGCTCCGATAGATGGGCGGCGAGTTGCGCGGCGAAAGCGCCGCAACAGCCGATGAGCGGTGCCGCTCCTCAGGGGTTATGTCGCCTCGAGAGGAGAGAGTCGAAGGTGCCGAGCAAAACCTCCGAAAAGCCCAAGCCTGCCGCCGCGGACGTGCCTGCGCGCGACGAGATCATGCCGTTGCCGGCTCCGTGGCGGCTGCATTACGGCGATGAGCTGCCGGGCCCGCGCATCGCGTTTCGCGTGGTGGGTCCGCAGGGCGCGCCGCTGGTCGCCGTGCTCGGAGGCATCTCCGCCCATCGCGTGGTGTGCGGTCGCGAAGGCTGGTGGCCCGAGCTCGTCGGCCCGGGTCACGGGGTCGATACCACCCGCTACCGCGTGCTCGGCATCGACTACCTCGGCGGCCGCGGCCAGAGCTCGGCCCCGCAGCCGCAAGGCGGGTTCCCGCCGCTGAGCTCCTATGACCAGGCCCTGGCGCTGCGCCTCGTCGTCGAGTATCTCGGTGCCGAGCCGCTGCACGCCATCGTCGGGGCCTCCTATGGCGGGATGGTGGCGCTGTGTTTCGCCGAGCGTCACGCCGAGCTGGTCGGCCGCATCGTCGTGCTGAGCGCGGCCGACCGCTCGCAAGTGCTGTCGACGGCCTGGAGGAGCGTGCAGCGGCAGATCGTGCGCGAGGCCATCGCCCGCGGCGACGGGCCCTCGGGCCTGAAGCTCGCACGCGCGCTCGCGATGGCGACCTACCGCAGCTCGGTCGAGTTCGAGCTGCGTTTCGGCGGCCCGCCGGTGCGCGAGGCGGACCGGTTTCGCTTTCCGATCGAGGAGTATCTGTTCGCGCGGGGCGACGATTACGTGCAGAAATACCGTGCGGAGACCTTCCTCAGCTTGAGCGAATCGATCGACCTGCACCAGATGGACGCGACCCGCGTGCGTACGCCCGCGACGCTCATCGCGGTGCGCGAGGATCAGCTCGTGCCATTCCACGACATGCAGGGACTGGCTGCGCGCCTCAACGGGCCGCGCCAGCTCATCGAGATCAATTCCATCTTCGGCCACGACGCGTTCTTGAAAGAGGGCGCTGCGCTCACGCCGATCGTCAAACGCGCAGTCTCGGAGCAGCTTCTATGAACAAGCCAAAGCGACGCAAAGCCCTGTCCACCCGCTCGGTGCGGGCGGGCCTCGAATCCGATGCCCAGCACGGGTCGGTGGTGCCGCCCATCTACCTGTCGTCGAACTTCGCGTTCGAGAGCTACAAGAAGCCGCGCAAATACGACTACTCGCGCTCCGGGAACCCGACGCGCGACCAGCTCGCTGCCGCGCTCGCGGATCTGGAGGGAGGCGCGGGCGCCGTGATCACCTGCACGGGGCTCGCTGCGATCACGCTGGTGCTCGCGACGCTCCCGCAGGGCGCGCGCGTGCTCGCGCCACATGACTGCTATGGCGGCACGTACCGCCTGCTGGCGGCCCTGCAGGCGCAGGGCAAGCTGATCGCGGAGTTCGTCGACCAGACCGATGGGCAGGCGCTCGCGGCCGCCCTGGCCGCCGGGCCAAAGCTCGTCTGGGTCGAGACACCGAGCAATCCGCTGCTGCGCGTGGTCGACATCCGCTCGGTGTCGGAGGCGGCGCACGCGGTGGGCGCCCTGGTGGCGGCGGACAATACCTTCCTATCGCCGCTGTGGCAGCAGCCCCTCGCGCTCGGTGCGGATCTGGTGGTGCACTCGACCACCAAGTACCTGAACGGCCACAGCGACGTCGTGGGCGGCGCGGTCATCGCGGCTGCCCCCGAGCTCGCGCAATCCTTGAGCTGGTGGGCGAACGCCATCGGCGTGACCGGAGCGCCCTTCGACAGCTTCCTTTCCTTGCGCGGCGTGCGCACGCTGCATGCGCGCATGGCGATGCACGCGGCGAACACCGCGGAGGTGGTCAAGCTCCTGCACCAGCACCCCGCGGTGCGGCGGCTCTTCTATCCGGGCCTCGCCGATCATCCCGGACACGAGATCGCCGGGCGCCAGCAGTCGAGCTTTGGCGCCATGCTGAGCTTCGAGCTCGAGAGCGAGGCGGCGGTCGCGGCGTTTCTCGCGGGCCTCGAGTGCTTCACGCTCGCCGAGTCCCTGGGAGGCGTCGAGAGCCTCATCGCTCATCCGGCGAGCATGACCCACGCGGGCATGGACGCGGCGGCTCGCGCCAGGGCGGGGATCGGCGATGGGCTGCTGCGCGTGTCGGTGGGCATCGAGGATGCCGCCGATCTGGTGGCGGACCTGGCCGCCGGACTGGAGCGTGCGCTCAGAGCGCAGCGAGAACCGCAGCTGCGGCGGCACGGGTCGTGATGCCCTGCATTGCGGGCGGCGCCAGGTCCGCCGGCAGCGCGCCGGATTCGATCGCCCTCGCCACCGCGGCTTCGAGCGCCCGTGCCTCGGGCTCGAGCGCGAGCGCGTGGCGCAACAGCATGGCCGCGCTCAGGATCGCGGCGTAGGGATTGGCGATGCCTTGGCCGGCGATGTCCGGCGCGGATCCGTGAATGGGCTCGAAGATGCCGCCGCGGCCCGAATCGCCCAGCGAGGCGGAGGGCAACAGGCCCATCGAGCCCGCGAGCATCGAGGCCTCATCGGTGAGGATGTCCCCGAACATGTTCTCGGTGACGATGACGTCGAAGTCGCGCGGCCGCCGCAACAGGTGCATCGCCGCCGAGTCCACCAGCATGTGCTCGTAGGCGACGTCGGCAAACTCGCCCGGCATGATGCGCTCGACCACCGAGCGCCACAGCCTCGAGGTCTCGAGCACGTTCGCCTTGTCGACCGAGGTGAGCCTGCGGCGCCGTGCGCGGGCGAGCCGCGCCGCGACGCGCACCACGCGCTCGATCTCCGCGACGCTGTAGCGGCACACATCGACCGCCTCGGTGGCGGTGCGCTGCTTGTCGCCGAAATAGATCCCGCCGGTGAGCTCGCGCACCACCATGATGTCGACGCCGCGCAGCAGCTCCGGCTTGATGGGCGAGGCATGGAGCACGGCAGGATGCGGCGCGACGGGCCGCAGGTTCGCGAACAGGCCGAGCGACTTGCGCAGCGCGAGGATTCCTTGCTCGGGACGCACCGTGGCGTTCGGATCCGACCAGCGAGGACCGCCCACCGCTCCGAGCAGCACCGCATCGGCGCGCCGGCACAGCGCGAGCGTCGCCTCGGGAAGGGCCTCGCCGGTGGCATCGATCGCGGCGCCGCCCAGCAGCGCGGATTCGAAGCGAAACGCATGGCCATGGCGCACCGCCACCTGCTCGAGCGCACGCACCGCTTCCGCGGTGACCTCGGTGCCGATGCCGTCGCCGGCGATGACCGCGATCAGCGCCTGCAAGCTAGCTCTCGCGGCTCGCGCGCGTGGACTCGTAGCGCTCGATGTCGGGCAGCTTGCCGCGCAGGTAGCCGAGCTCGTCGATGCCGTTCAGCAGGCAGTGACGTGCGAAAGCCTCGATGGGGAAGACGACGCCGGTGCCGTTCGGCAGCTCCAGCCGCGCGGCCTCGAGATCGATGCTGACGCATGCGCCGGGGTTGGCGAGCAGCCATGCCGCGGTGCTCTCATCCACGGTCACCGGCAGCAGGCCATTTTTGAGCGCGTTGCCGCGAAAGATGTCCGCGATCTCGGTGCTGATCACCGCGCGGATCCCGTAATCGAGCAGCGCCCACGGAGCGTGCTCGCGCGAGGAGCCGCAGCCGAAGTTGCGTCCCGCCACCAGCACCTGTGCGCCCTGAGCTTCGGGCCGGTTGAGCGCGAACTGCGGATCCGGGGTGCCGTCGGATCGATAGCGCCAATCGCTGAACAGCTCTCTGCCCAGGCCTTCCTTGGTGGTGGTGGTGAGAAAGCGTGCGGGGATGATCTGATCGGTGTCCACGTTGGTGAGCGGCAGCACCACCGTCCTGGAACGCACCATCCTCAAGGGCTGCATCACAGCAGCTCGCGCGGATCGGTGATGCGCCCGCGCACGGCGCTCGCGGCCGCGGTCAGCGGGCTGGCGAGCAGCGTGCGGGCGCCCACGCCCTGGCGCCCCTCGAAATTGCGGTTGCTGGTGCTGAGCGAGTACCGTCCGGCGCCGACCGTGTCGCCGTTCATGCCGAGGCACATGGAGCAGCCCGACTCGCGCCAGTCCGCGCCGGCGCTCTTGAATACCTGCGCGAGGCCCGCCGCCTCGGCCTGGCGCTTCACCTGCTGGGAGCCCGGGACGATGAGCAGGTGCACTCCGGGCGCCACCTTGCGCCCCTTGAGCACCCCGGCCGCAGCCCTCAAGTCCTCGAGCCGCCCGTTGGTGCAGCTGCCGATGAACACGGTGTCGACCGGTTTGCCGAGCATGGCATCGCCGCCGCGAAATCCCATGTAGCCGAGCGCCTTGGCCGCAACCGCGTCGGTGCCGCACTCGGGGATGGTCGCTCCGATGGGCACCGCCATCCCGGGATTGGTGCCGTAGGTGATCATGGGCTCGACGCCCGAGGCGTCGATGCCGACGCAGGCGTCGAAGGCCGCGCCCGGGTCGCTCTTCAGCTCGCGCCAGCGGGCGAGGCTCGCCTCCCACGCCTCGCCCTGGGGCGCACGCGGCAGGCCCTTCAGGTACTCGAAAGTCGTCTCATCCGGGGCGATCATGCCGGCGCGGGCGCCGGCCTCGATCGACATGTTGCACACCGTCATGCGCTGCTCCATGGAGAGTGCGCGCACGGTCGAGCCGCGGTATTCGAGCACGTGGCCGGTGCCGCCGGACACCCCGATCCGCCCGATGATGGCGAGGATCAGATCCTTGGCGGTGACGCCCGCGGAAAGCTCGCCCTCCACGTTGACGGCGAAGGTCTTGGGTTTTCGCTGCAACAGGCATTGCGTCGCGAGCACGTGGCCCACCTCCGTGCTGCCGATGCCGAAGGCGAGGTTGCCGAAGGCGCCGTGCGTACTGGTATGGCTGTCGCCGCACACGATGGTCATGCCGGGCTGGCTCGCCCCGAGCTCGGGGCTGATGACGTGCACGATGCCGCGCCGGGCGTCGCGCATACCGAACAGCTCGACGCCGAATTGCGCGGCATTCTCCTCGAGCTGCCGCACTTGCCGGGCCGCGGCGTCGATCTTGATCGGCACCCGGCCGAACACCTGATCGCTCTGCGTCGGGGTGGAGTGATCCATGGTGGCGAGCGTGCGGTCGGGCCGGCGCACCTTCAATCCGAGCGAGCGCAGCAGGCTGAACGCCTGGGGCGAGGTGACCTCGTGGATGAGATGCAGATCGATGTACAGCACCGCGGGCGTGGCGGCGCTTTCCGGTACCACCTCGTGCGCTCGCCAGATCTTCTCGAACAGCGTGCTCGCGCTCATGGCGGGCTTTCAAGCCTTGGCGGATTCGAGCCAGGGCATGCGCGCGCGCAGCTGCGCGCCGACCTTCTCGATCGAGTGGCCGAGATCCTTCTTCAGCAGCTTCGAGTACTTGCGCCGCCCGCTCTTGGTCTCGGAGATCCACTGCCGGGCGAATTTGCCCTGCTGGATCTCGGTGAGGATCTTCTTCATCTCCCGCTTGGTGGCCTTGTTGACGATGCGCGGTCCGCGCGTCAGATCGCCGTACTTGGCGGTCTCGCTGATGAAGCGGTGCATCTTGGTGATACCGCCCTCGTGCAGAAGGTCCACGATGAGCTTGAGCTCGTGCAGGCATTCGTAGTATGCGACCGCCGGCTGGTATCCGGCTTCCACCAGCGTCTCGTAGCCCTTCACCACCAGCTCGGTCGCGCCGCCGCAGAGCACCGCTTGCTCGCCGAACAGATCCGTCTCGGTCTCCTCGGCGAACGTCGTCTCGAGCACACCGCCGCGCGTTCCGCCGATGCCGTCCGCGTAGGCGAGGGCGACGGCCTTCGCGCGCCTGGACGGATTCTGCGCCACCGCGATCAGGCACGGCACGCCGCGGCCCTGCTGGTACTGCCGGCGCACCAGATCCCCCGGGCCTTTCGGTGCGATCAGTACCACGTCCAGGTCCTTGCGCGGCTTGATCTGCTTGAAGTGCACGTTGAAGCCGTGGGCGAACAGCAGCGCCGCACCGGGCTCGATGTGCGCCTTCAATTCCTGATAGAGCGCCTTCTGCGTCATGTCCGGCACCAGCATGGCGACGAGTCGCGCGCCCTTCACCGCCGCAACCGGCTCCGCTACCTCGAGGCCGTCCTTCTTGGCCTTGCTCCAGCTGTCGCCCTTGCGTACGCCGACCACCACGTCGTAGCCGCTGTCGCGCAGGTTCAGCGCATGCGCACGGCCCTGGCTGCCGTAGCCGAGAACCGCGATGCGCGCTCCGCGCAAGGCTTTCTTGTCGACGTCTTTTTGGGAATACAAGCGCATGGGGTGCTCCGTGAAAGTAGCCGGAAATACCAACACAGAATCTCTTATCATGCAAGGACCGGCGCGGACCTCGAGCCGCGCGTCGCAGGATCGCAGAGTCATGACCGTCGAAGCCAGTGCCACGCCGCTGTGGCTGTTTTACGAAGAGGAGATCGAAGCCTGGCGCAGCACCCAACCCGCGAGCATCGCCGCGTGGCTCGCGGAGCATCAGTTCAAGGCGGAGAGGCATCGGGTGCTGCTCGTGCCGGACGCAAGCGGAGCGGCGGCGCTCGCGGTGGGCGGGCTGGGCAAGCGGCAGGGCGAGCTGTCGCTGTGGCACTCGAGCGGATTCCCCGAGCGGCTGCCGCCGCGCCGCTACCGTCTGGCGCAGACCTTCAGCGCCGCCGAGGCGACGCAGCTGTGTCTGGGATTCGCCTACGGCGCCTATCGCTACGAGCGTTACCGGCCCGCCAAGTCCGAGCGGGCGGCGACGCTCGAGAGCCCGGCAAACGCCGATCGAGCCTTCGTCGCGCTCGCGATCGAGGCGCTCGGCATGGCGCGCGACTGGATCAACACGCCGGCCAACGACTTCGGCCCGGCCGAGCTGGCCGCCGCGGCGCGCGGGCTGGCCGAGCGCCATCGCGCGCAGTACCGCGAGTGGGTCGGCGAGGAGCTGCTCGGCGCCCATTTCCCGGCCATTCACGCGGTTGGCCGCGCCAGCGCGGCGGCGCCGCGCCTCGCGCAGATCCGCTGGGCGCCGCCGGGCGTGTCCGACTTGCCGCGCCTCGCCCTGGTCGGCAAGGGAGTGTGCTTCGACAGCGGCGGGCTCGACATCAAGCCGAGCTCGGGCATGGCGCTGATGAAGAAGGACATGGGCGGCGCCGCGGTGGCGCTCGCGCTCGCGCACATGCTCATGAGCCGCGGACTGCGCGCCGAGCTGCAAGTGCTCATCCCGGCGGTGGAGAACGCCATCGGCGGCAACGCCTATCGGCCCGGCGACGTGCTGCCGACGCGCAAGGGCCTGAGCGTCGAGGTGGGCAACACCGATGCCGAGGGCCGGCTGGTGTTGTGCGACGCGCTGGCGCTCGCCGATGCGGAGCGGCCCGACCTGATCATCGATTTCGCCACGCTCACCGGCGCTGCGCGCGTCGCCCTCGGGCCGGAGCTGCCCGCCCTGTTCGGCACGGACGATGCGATGGTGGCCGATGTTGCGCGCATCTCGGCCGCCGTACACGATCCGCTCTGGCCCATGCCCCTGTGGATGAGCTATGACGATGAGCTCGGCAGCAAGGTGGCCGATCTCAACAACGTGGCCGCGTCGGGTCTCGCCGGGGCCATCTTCGGCGCCTTGTTCCTGAAGCGCTTCGTCACCGCCCCACGCTGGATGCACATCGATTTGTATGCGTGGAACTCGAAAGAGCGCCCCGGCCGCGGGGTGGGAGGCGAGGCTCAGGCAGTGCGCGGCGTCTACAGTTACTTGCTCGAACGGTACGGAACGGTGTGATCATGCGGAAAAAAACCAGACTCGGCGCAGCGGC
>Ga0335072_10012050_pt1 | contig 12352 bp, 7 predicted proteins | sample Lox_Sample_21_FD_206725 | JGI IMG/M metagenome (GOLD analysis project Ga0335072, IMG submission 206725) | Soil microbial communities from Loxahatchee National Wildlife Refuge, Florida, United States - Lox_Sample_2.1 | ecosystem: Environmental > Terrestrial > Soil > Wetlands | place: USA: Florida...
CTTATGTGGTCCCAGGAACCACTCGCGCGACTGCCATCCCATCGGGGTGGGGTCCAGCCCGGGCAGCAGCGCGGCCGCCGGCCGGACCTCGGGCACGTCCTCCAGGTCGGTATCCAGGGCCACGCCGGGCTGGCCCTCCAGGTCGACCTCGGTCACGGGCAGGGCCTTCAGCGCCGCCTTGACCTGTGCGCCCGTCCATCCGGACCACCACTGCAGGTCGGATGCGGGCGCGGGGCCGAACACCAGCAGCCACCGCCGGGCCAGTTCCACCCGGGCCGCCCCGGCGTCCAGGGCCGTCCGGTGCAGTCCCGGTAGCCACGATTCCATCGGGAACCAGTCGAACTGCCCGGAAGACCAGCCGCCTCGCCGGTGGCCCCGCACGATGGCGCCCTCGGCCGACAGCAGCATCAGTACTCGACTGGTGATGTTCACCGCCGCCGGGCCGCCGTACTCCTTGCCGGGCGCGGCGAACAACTGGGTGCGGAGCCGGGGCTCATCGGCCGCGAGCTCAGCCCCGGACGCGCGGCCCCGGGCGGCCAGCGCCGTGAGCGTGCCCGCGCCGGCCTCCCGCAGCCACGGGGCCGGGTCAGTTCCGCCGATCGCGCTCGTCCCGCCCGGCCCGAACCGGGCGAGGTCCCGCTCAAGTCCGCGCCGCAGGCGCGCCGCGACGTCGTCGGCGCAGGCCCGCTGCACGACCGGAGCCAGCGCGGCCGGGACCACGAACATCGTCCGCCGCATGCCGAGCATCCGGACCAGCAGGCGGTCGTCATACAGCGCGATGTCCACCGCGGCGACACTCGCCCCCCGCGTTCGCGCCCAGGCCGACAGGTACACGGTCAGCGGATCAGTGGCGTGCAGCGCGATCATGGCGTCGGCCGCCCCGGCGACCGTGTCCGCGGGCACGCCCAGGCGATGGCGGGACACCAGCCTGGCCCGCCGCTGTTCCCCGCTGATCTTGTAGGTCATGGCCGGGTCCCGGTCACGACGGTCGCGCCCGTCTCTTCATCGCCGTGAACACCGGGCCTCAGGCCCGCCGAGCTCATCGCGTCGGCCATCAGGCTCGCCTGCCGCTCACTGGTCTCCACCAGCAGTCGGCCGCCTCGGGCCAGCCAGCCGGGGGCCTGCTCGGCAACCCTGCGCAAGATCGTAAGCCCGTCGGCCCCGCCGTCGAGGGCCATCCGTGCCTCATGGTCGCGAGCCTCCGGGGGCATGAACGCGATCTCACCGGTCGGCACGTAAGGGGCGTTGCAGATCAGGATGTCGACCCGCCCGCTGAGCGCGTCAGGCAGCGGGCTGAACAGGTCTCCCTCGTGCACCTGACCGCCGACCGGCTCCACGTTCCGCCGGGCGCACGCCACGGCCACCGGGTCAAGCTCGGCCGCATGCAGCTCGCCCAGCCCGACCCCGCCCCCCGCTGCCCCTTCCCGCCCCGCCAGCCGCCCCTGCCCCGTTGCCAGCAGCCCCCGCTCCATCAGTCGCTCCCACTCTGTCAGCTGCTCCTGCCCCGTCACTAGCTCCTGCCCCGTCACTAGCTCCTGCCCCGTCAGTCGCTCCCGCTCCATCAGTCGCACGGCTACCGCCAGGCCCAGGGCCCCGGTCCCGCAGCACAGGTCAACGATGACCGCCTGAGGATCCCGGGTACCATCGGCCGCCACCGCGACCAGGAACTCACTACGCCGCCGGGGCACGAACACCCCCGGGTCTACGAGGATGCGCAGGCCGCAGAACTCGGCCCAGCCGACGACCTGCTCAAGCGGCAGGCCGTTCACCCGCTGGGCGACCATGGCCTCGAGCTCCTGCGCCGAGCCCGCGGAAGCCTCAAGGATGGTCGCCTCATCCTCGGCGAACACACACCCGGCCCTTCGCAGCCGGTCCACGATCGTCGACGATGGCACAACCACGCCGCGACGATACGGCATGCGCGGTCAGTCCGGCAACGCCTTTTGAGGCCCGGGACCGGAGGCGGCCTACTCGGCCGGGCCGACGGCGGTGACGTGGATGACGGCCGTGCCTTCCTCATCCGAGGCGGGCAGGTCAACCAGGGCGGAAATGCCCCAGTCGTGGTCGCCGGCCGGGTCGTCGAAGATCTGCCTGACCGCCCACTCGCCCGCGCCCTCGGTGATGATCAGCATCCCCGGCCCGCGAGCGTCGGGGCCGGTGCCGATCTCGTCATACTCCTCGAAGTAGTCCTCGATCGCCGCCTCCCAGTCACGGGCCCGCCAGCCATCGGATCCGTCCAGCTCGCCTAGCTCGTCGTACTTGCGCAGCGCGGCCAGCGTGACCCGGCGGAACAGGGCGTTGCGGACGAGGACCCTGAACGCGCGGGCGTTGGCCGTGACGCCCTTGGGCGCTCCGGTGGCCGCCGTGGCGGCCAGTCCGTCCTCCTCTGGATGGGTCAGCTTCTCCCACTCGTCAATGAGCGACGAGTCCACCTGGCGGACCAGCTCGCCGAGCCACTCGACGATGTCCTCAAGTTCGTCGGTCACCGCGTCCATCGGGACCGTCTGGCGCAGCGCACGGTAGGCGTCGGCCAGGTAGCGCAGCACGATGCCCTCCGACCGGGACAGGCCGTAGAGGCTGACGTACTCGGGGAAGGTCATGGCCCGCTCGTACATGTCGCGCACGACGGACTTGGGGGACAGCTCGTAGTCCGCGACCCAGGGGTGCCCGCGCCGGTAGATCTCGTAGGCGGCGGTCAGCAGCTCTTCGAGCGGCTTGGGCCAGGTGACGTGGTCGAGCAGTTCGAGCCGCGTCTCGTAGTCGATGCCCTCGGCCTTCATGGCCGCGACCGCTTCGCCGCGCGCCCGGAACTGCTGCGCGGACAAGATCTGCCGCGGGTCATCGAGCGTCGCCTCGATGACCGACAGCACGTCAAGCGCGTACGTACTGGCCCCGGTCGCCTGACCAGGACCATCGGAGCCGGCCTCACCGTCCGGGCGGCCCGGTCCGTCAGCCTCGCTAGCGGCGTCCTTGCTTAGCAGTTCGATCGCGGCCAGGGCGAACGGGGACAGTGGCTGGTTGAGCGCGAAGTCGTACTGCAAGTCGACGGTGACGCGCACGTACCGCCCGTCCTCGTCCGGCTCGTCAAGGCGCTCGACGACCCCGCCGGCCAGTAGTGCCCGGTAGATCTCGATCGCCCGGTGGATGTGCTTGCGCTGCCGGTCACGCGGCTCGTGGTTGTCGCGCAGCAGGTGCTTGAGTGCCAGGTAGGCGTTGCCCGGCCGGTCGATGACGTTGAGGATCATCGCGTGCGTGACGGTGAAGCTTGAGGTGAGCGGCTCGGGCTCGGAGTCGCGCAGGCGCTCGAAGGTCGGCTGCCCGTAGCCGATGAAGCCCTCAGGTGGCTTCTTCTTGACGACCTTCCTGCGGGCCTTCGGATCGTCGCCCGCCTTGGCCAGGGCCTTCTCGTTCTCGATGACGTGCTCGGGGGCCTGCACCACGACCCGGCCCGAGGTGTCGAATCCGGCTCGCCCGGCCCGCCCGGCGATCTGGTGGAACTCCCGGGCCTGTAGCAGCCGTGTCTTCTTCCCGTCGAACTTCGACAGCGACGTGAACAGCACCGTGCGGATCGGCACGTTAATGCCCACGCCAAGCGTGTCCGTGCCGCAGATGACCTTCAGCAGGCCGGCCTGCGCCAGCGTCTCGACCAGCCGGCGGTACTTGGGCAGCATCCCAGCATGGTGCACGCCGATGCCGTGGCGCACCAGCCGTGACAGCGTCTTGCCGAAGCCCGCCGCGAATCGGAAGTCGCCGATCAGCGCGGCGATCTGCTCCTTTTCCTGCTTCGTGGAAACGTTGATGCTCATGAGCGCCTGGGCCTGCTCCAGGGCCTGGGCCTGCGTGAAGTACACGATGTAGACCGGGGCCTGGTTGGTGCTGAGCAGCTCCTCCAGCGTCTCGTGCAGGGGCTGAAGGAGATAGGAGAAGACCAGGGGGACGGGCCGCTCGGCGTTGGTGATGACCGCAGTTTCGCGGCCCGTGCGGCGGGTGAGGTCATCGCGGAAGAACGTCACGTCGCCCAGCGTCGCCGACAGCAGGATGAATTGCGCCTTCGGAAGCTCGATAAGGGGCACCTGCCAGGCCCAGCCACGCGCGGGGTCGGAATAGAAGTGGAATTCGTCCATGACGATCTGGCCAACGTCCGCGTCCGCGCCATCGCGAAGCGCGATATTGGCCAGCACCTCGGCGGTGCAGCAGATGATCGGGGCCCCCGCGTTGACGCTGGCGTCGCCGGTCAGCATGCCGACATTGGCCGCGCCGAACGCTTCGCACAGGGCGAAGAACTTCTCGCTCACCAGGGCCTTGATCGGCGCGGTGTAGTAGGTGCGCTGCCCGCCGGCCAGTGCCGCGAAGTGCGCGCCCGTGGCCACCAGGGACTTGCCGGAGCCTGTCGGGGTGGACAGGATCACGTTCGCCCCGGTCATGATCTCGATGAGCGCTTCTTCCTGGTGCGGGTACAGGTCGAGGCCCTGGCTCTTGGCCCACCCGGCGAATGCGGTGAATACGGCGTCCGGGTCGGGGGTGACCGTGGCGACAGGGGCTGATGAGGCGGAAGCGGTGAGGGGCGCGGGGAGCAGTTCGGTGAGCGTCATGGCTACTCCATGGTGCCCTGTCGCGGGGACTGCCCAGTACATCGGGTTCCTGACGGTGTGCGGGCCAGCGCCGGCCGTCCCGAGGCGCCCCTATGAGGCTTTTAGCGTCCTTGCTTCCCCGCCCGGGGAAAGTAATGACAAAACGTAAGTCAAGTTTAACCCTGAGTAACTGGCCGGGCTGTTGAATTCTGTTGTGTCAGATGAGGGAGATGTGGCGGGATTGGCGACCAGCTGGAAATCGCGCCAACTCGTCAGATCACTCATGCCGGACAAACGGAGGGGAATTCCCCGTATGCGCAATATCAAAAGAATCGCCGCGGCCGCGGCCTCCACGGGGCTACTGGCGCTCGGCGGGCTGACTGCTGGCAGCGGGCCAGCGGAGGCCGCCGCACCGTCACAGGTCGTCACTAGTTGCTCGTACGGCACGGGCACCACGGTCATCGGCGGCGTTACGCCCAACTGCACGAGCACGGGCATGGTTGCCAATCCCACCGACCTCGAGATCAACCTGGACCCCAACGGGGTACTCAATCCCATCTGGGGGACGATCATCCTGCCGATCCTCGGCGGGATCAAGGTGAGCTACAACGGCACCTGCGCCGTCAACGGCCAGAACCAGGCCTTTAGCGGCTCCTACGAGGCCACAAGCAACACGGCCCCCGGCACAACGACCCTCAACCTGCAGCAGCTGGTCGGGTCGCCAGTACCGGGCTCGTGTGAGGTCACGTTCTCGGTCACCACCATCGCCGCGATCCCGACCATTCTCGGCCTCATCACCCCGTTCACCGCCACCGCCAGCGTTCAGTCGGTGACGTCCGTGCCGGGTGCGATCTGGCAGGCATCTGGCACCACGTCCAAGAACGCCACCGCGTCGACCTGCGCCGACGACACCGGCAACGGCAACGCGGGCTCGCTCATCCAGGCCTTCACCTGCCTGAGCGACCTGGCCGACTTCTACACGCAGACCGCCACCGGCCAGCTGGTGCACAACGGTGACTGCGTCACCGACTCCGGCAACGACGTCTCGCTGCAGACCTGCACCGCCGGCGACACAAGCCAGTACTGGACGGCGGGAACCTCCGCGTCCGAGCTGGTCAACAAGGCCGCGGTCAGTGGCTCGGGCTGCCTGACGGCTCCGTCGCCCGCCAACGGCACGAAGCTAACCGTCGCGGCGTGCACCGGCGCGGCCAACCAGCTCTGGACCGCCCCGGCTCAGACACCGGGCTCCGGCTCCTGAGCAGCAGGCTGTCGCCCACTCCGTAACGCAACCCCTGTGGGACCCGGAAAGCCATCCGGGGCCCACGGGGGCGCGGGGCCGGTCGCCGCAAGCGACCGGCCCGCCCCGGTCATCCGGCGGTCAGGCCGCTGACCCGGCGCAGTACCTCGTCTCGTCCCAGGGCCGCGCAGATTGCCGACAGGTCCGGGCTCTGCCGGGTCCCGGTGATCAGCACCCTGATCACCGCCGAGGCGTCCGCGATCGACCCCGGGTAGGCGTCCGGCTCCTTCCGGTAGACCTTCTGGGACGGAGCGAAGCCGAGCGCGGCGGCCAGCGCCCGGATCTGGTCGAACCAGGCCACGTCCGGACCCGGCTCGACGTAGCCGTCGGCGAAACCGGTGGCCACCGCCGCCACGAGCTGCGGCGGCAGGCCATTGAAGCGGGCGTCAGACGGGTCGGTGACCGGCTCGAAGACCGACGAGAAGAAGTACCCGTACACCCGGCGGAAGTCCGCCCACTTGCGCAGGTCCTTGCGCGGGTTCGCCACCTCTGGCCCACGCTCGACCGACAGCGCCCGCAGGGCCAGGTCCCGCTCCGCGCGCAGCGCCGCGGCCAGCGGGACGTCATGCTCGTCGGCCCAGGGCAGCTCCCGGTCGAGGATCTCCTCGCCCGACAGGGACGCGACGAAATCGGCGCTGATGTCATCCAGCTTGACCATGTCAAGAAGCGGCCCGGCCACGCCGAACTCGCTCAGCTGCAGCGGCTCGGCCAGCGCCTTGGCCAGCGGCATCTCCGCGAGCCGTCCGTTGGCCAGGCCGCGCAGGTAGTAAAGCACGGCCTCGGGGGGGAAGCCGTCTTCGATGTAGTAGCCGACGCTGGCCTCCGGGTCCTTGCGCTTGGACAGCTTGCGGCGACTGCCGGAATCCTGCTTCATCAGCGGCGCGACGTGCGCGTAGCGGACGCGCTCGAAGCCGAGGGCGTCGAACAGCTGGTGGTGCAGCGGCACCGACGACAGCCACTCCTCGGCCCTGATCACCAGCGTCATGCGCATCAAGTGATCATCCACCGCGTGGGCTAGGTGGTAGGTCGGCAGCCGGAGCGGGGAGTCGCTTCTCTTCAGGACCACGATGTCGTTGCGGTTGTCGTCGGCGCTGATCTCGCCGCGGATGACATCGGTGAAGGTGACCCGCTGGCCGGACAGTCCCGGCGACCGGAACCGCACCACGTACGGGTCGCCGGCCGCGAGCCGCTCCCGCACCTGGTCCTCGGGAGCGTCCCGCCAGATCGCCCACTCGCCGTAGTACCCGGGGAGCGCGCCGATCGTCTTTTGCCGTGCGGTCCGCGCCTCAGCCTGCTGCGGTGTCTCGAAGCACGGGTATGCCTTGCCCTGCCGCATCAGCTCACGGACGTATGACTGGTAGATCGCCGACCGGGCCGACTGCACGTATGGACCGTAACCGCCCCGGCTGCCCACCGCCGGGTCATCCGCCTCGTCGGCCTGGATGCCGAAGTAAGTGAACCCGGCCTCGAACTGGTCAAGCGCGCCTTCCTCAAACCGTGACTGGTCGGTGTCCTCGATGCGAAGCACGTAGACGCCGCCGCTGTGCCTGGCGATATCGCGGCTGACCATCGCCGTGTAGATCCCGCCGATGTGCAGCCACCCCGTCGGGCTGGGCGCGAACCGGGTAACCTCGGCGCCCGCGGGAAGCTCGCGTGGCGGGTAACGCTGCTCCAGGTCCGCCGGCTCGGGCAAGTCGGAGGGAAACAGCGAGTCAATGAGGTCGAGGCTCAGTCCAGTCATGCTGGCAAGGCTATCGCCTGCCTTCGGCCCGGCCGAGCCGGTAACTCACGGATCTGCCCGTGGCCGCCGGAGGCGTGCGACCGGCCCGGCGGCCCGCAGCCGCGCCACCATGGCCGATGGTCGCGGATGTCGCGGTGGCTCGGGAAGCAGCAGGTGGGCGCTGAAGCGGGCGGCGACCGGCGGCGGCAGCCAGTTGCGCGGCACTGGCCCGGCCGCCTCCTCCAGCTGGGCCAGCGCCGCCTCCGCTGACGGGCGCCGCGCTGGCGGCAGCAGGCACGCCTGGATGGCGGGCAGCAACTGGCCCGGGCACCCCGTCCAGTCCGGCTCATCAAGGACCGTTAGATCCTCAGGAATGCCAGGAAACTGGTCGTCGGCGGGCGTGCACTCGCCGTAGGGAGTCCGGCCAGTCGCCGCGAAGAAGGCCACGCAGCCGAGAGCCAGGATGTCGTCGTCGGCCCCGGGCTGATCAGAGGCATATGCCGCGCCGCCGGCCAGGGGCGCGTCGCCGTCCGGGTCGGTGGCCACGACCGGCCGTCCGCTGATGGCCGCCCAGCCAGTACCGATATCGGTGAGCACCGGGCCATCCGGGGCAAGCAGGACGTTGGAGGGCCGCAGCGCACCGTGGGTGATCCCCGCCATGTGGATGTCGAGCAGGCCGCGGGCCACTCCGGCTGCCAGCCACAGCGCCGACCGAGGCGGCAGCGGCCCGGTCTGCGCGACGGCCTCAGCCAGTGACGGGCCTGGTATCAGTGGCGTCGCGACCCACGGCTGGCCGGCGTAGGCGTTCGCGTCCCAGATGCGGACCGTGCGCGGGCCGCGGACGGCACCGACCGCGTCGATCGCCGCGGCCAGCCGCGAGCGCGCCTCGGTGTCCGGGCCGGCCTCCCGGTGAAAGACCTTGATGGCCAGCGGGGCGCCTTGCGGTGAGGTGGCCAGGTAAACCGTGCTTGCCCGGCCGCTGCCGAGCCGGGCCGCGACCCGGTAACGGTGGCTTTCCCGGCCGCTGATCTGGCGCGGGTCTCCGGCCCTGAGCGGCTGGAACGCTTGGGTGGTCCACTGGCGCGTCGAAATCCATATCCAGGCGGGTGCCCTGAATTCCTTCTCGGCGACCTCAACCGGAGCGAACTGGCTGCTAGGAATCCCCGGATAACCCGGCCGGATGATAGCCGAATGAACCTGATCAGAAATCGCGACGGCGAGATGGGCGTCGGGATAGGCCGCGAGCGTGGCCCGCAGTGGCGCGCTGTTGACCAGGCGGCTCATCTCGATGATCATCGGGCCCCCGAAGCCCGCCCCGGTGTGCTCGATTAGGCCGATTCCAACGGACATCCGCAGTCGCATCCGGTTGTTGCTGCGGGAGTTGTCCTCGCTCAGCAGTGCGGCCAGGGAGCGGAGCAAGGCCGGGAGAACGACCGTCGGGTCAATATCGGCCGGCAGGACCGCGTTGATCCCGTCCCCCGTCCACTCATGCTCGACGGTCGCCAGCCCCGTGCCGGACGCCGCGAGCATCGCGCTCACGAGCAGCGGAAGGCGCCGCTGCACATCACTGCGCGCCGGTGCTGGCCGGGCGCCGAAGTCGGCGACATCCAGCACGAAACCCATTCGCAGCTCTCGCCGCGCTGGACGTCGCGCCGGCTGCCCCTGACCCTGGCTCCAGGGGGCGGCGGACACCCCGTCTCCCATTGCCCACGCTCCCTGATTCCTCAGGGTAATGGCCAGAGTGCCCGGAGCGGAAGAATGCGTAAGTCACATTCCGGTCGCCGGAATCGAGGATTGCGCAGGGCGACACGGTTGGAGCTGGCATTATGTGTACCGTGAATCTATCGCGTCACCTTGACCGTGCCACCTGGCCGGAGACGAGTTTGATGGGGTCGCTTACCCCGAGTGATCGAGCTGCGCTGCTCGCGACGGGTGCTCGCGTGCAGTTCAGCGACGATGACATTCTGGTCATGCAAGGTGACATCGGTGATGTTCTCTATGTGCTAACCGGCGGGATGGTCAAGATAACGGTGAGTGCGGAGAGTGGCATCGAGACAATGCTGGCGGTGCGGTCCCGGGGTGACCTGATCGGAGAGTTCTCGGTCCTCGACGGCACGCCACGGGCCGCCGCCGCACGGGCAGTTGGCACCGTGGGCGCGGTTCGCATCAGCGGGGCACGGTTCGCCGCGTTCACCGAGGCGTATCCCAGTGCCCTGACCGCGGTCACCCGCTCGGTGCTGGCCAAGCTCCGGGCTGGGACCGAGCGGCACGCGGCCGAGCGCAACTGGGGCGCCCGCGAGCGCCTCGCCCAGGTGATCTACGACCTGGCCACGGGTTATGGCGAGAAGGCCGACGACGGAGGGGTCATCATCCCGCTGCCGCTGACCCAGATGGAACTGGGCGAGCTCGCCGGGGTGGCGATATCGACGACCGAGCGGGTGCTGGCCGAGTTCCGCCGGGAGCGCCTGATTCAGACGGGCTACCGAGAGATCGCGGTCCTGGACATGGCCTGTCTAGGTGACACCAGATTCGCTTGAGCTACACTAGGTGACACGAAGGGGAGTAGCTCCAATGCCGGGAAGCCGACAATCCCGGCGCCAGGTGCCTATGGCCAAGCAGACGCGCGGCCTCTGGCGCGCCGGCGCCCGGTTCCCGGGGGACTGTAACCGCTCGTAGCAGATGCGCTCGGCAGGGCGCCGACGCCATCGACGGCTTCCAGGCCTGAGTGAGACCTTCGGCCAGCAGCTATGCGCGCTGCCGTGCCGAGGGTCGAGGTGAACCTGGGGCACGGCGTGACCCCACGTACGGAGAGTTTTCCCCGGATGAGCCTGACCGCCGCCCTGACCACCTTCCTGGTGGTCTTGCCCGCCGAACTGCCGGACAAGACGATCTTCGCCTGTCTGATCCTGGCGAGCAGATACCGCCCGCGGTACGTGTACGCCGGGGCAATCGCCGCCTTCGCGGCCCAGGTCACGATAGCCGTCGCCGCTGGCGGCGCGCTGAGCCTCCTGCCGCACCGGGCCGTCCAGGCCGCCACCGCGGTCGCCTTCCTGGTCGGCGCCATCTTGCTGTGGCGCCATCGCCCCGACTCCGAGGACGAGGAAGTCACGCGGACCAGCTCAAAGAACACGCTGTGGTCCGTGGGCCTGACGTCGTTCGTGGTCGTCTTCCTCGCCGAGTTCGGCGACCTTACCCAGATCATGACGGTGAGCCTGGCGGCCAAGTACCACGACCCGCTGTCCGTCGGCATCGGCGCCGTGCTCGCCCTCTGGGTGGCCGCCGCCCTGGCCGTGATAGTCGGCTGGCGACTGCTGAAGGTCATCCCGGTCTCCTGGCTGACCCGCGGCGCGGCCGTGGTCATGCTCGCCCTGGCCGGCACAAGCGCCTTCGCCGCCGCGACCTGAAGAGCCGACCCTCAGACCGGCGTAGTACCAGCAGTCCACTGCGCCACTCCAGGCAAGCCGCGTAACACAGACGGCGGTCGCTTGCCCCTCCCGGCCGGTCAAAAAGAGCTGGCGCTGGCGGTTGTGCCGCGTTTTTCGGCACGATCAACAGCTTGCAGCCCCGACGGCGGCGGTTCAGCCGCCTGGCCCCCACATCAGGGCAACGCGACGCCACTGGACTGGTCGCTGAGGCCAACGCGTAAAGAGTGGCTCAAGAAGGTGAGCGACGAAGGAAGAGCCGCCCGCAAATGAGGGAGCCCACGCACAAGCGAGGGAGGCCAAACACAAGCGAGTGAAGGGGTCACGCGCGAGCAAGGGAAGAGGCCACGCACAAGCGAGTGAAGAGACCACGCGCCAGCCCGCCGCCGGCTGCTCGCCTCCCGCGCCACCGCCTGAGCGCCTCCCGCGCACGAGACCGAGCGCCTCCCGCGCCACCGCCAGCGCGCCGCCGGCTGAGCGCCTCCCACGCCTCCGTCTGAGTGCCTCCCGCGCACGAGACCGAGTGCCTCCCGCGCACGAGACCGAGTGCCTCCCGCGCGGAGACTGAGGACCTCCCGCGCGCGAGACTGAGCGTAAGGTTAAGTAATGCTCGATATCCGAAGGCTCCGGATGCTTCACGAGTTCGCGGCACGCGGGTCGATCGCCCGCACCGCGGACGCGCTTGGATACACCCCATCGGCTGTCTCGCAGCAACTGGCGGCGCTGGAGCGGGAGGCGGGGACGGCCCTGCTCGACCGGACCGCGCGCAGTGCCGGGCTGACGGATGCCGGGCGGCGGCTGGCCAAGCACGCCGAGCGGATCCTGGCCATGGTGGAGGAGGCGGAGGCCGACCTGTCCGCCCACGCGGCCGAGCCCTCGGGCCGCGTGGTGGTCACGGCCTTCCCGTCGGCCGCGGTGGCGTTCGCCCCGGCGCTGGCGAGGTCGCTGCGCGCCCACCCGATGCTGACCTTGCTGCTGCGGCAGTCCTCTCCCGAGGATGGCCTGCAGCTCGTCCGGTCTGGGGAGGCCGAGGTCGCGATCGCCGACGACTGGACTGGCCGCATCACCGCTAGCCTGGAGCCAGCCGCGGGACGGCCGGGCGATAGCCCGGCCAATGGCGTTCTCACCCACTATCACCTGCTGCGCGACCCGCTGGTGCTGGTGGTCGAGCGCGGGCACTCGGCGGCTGACCCGAAGGCCCCGGTGGACCTGCGAGCACTGCGCGACGAGCCCTGGCTGGCCGCGCCGGCCGGCGAGCCGACCAGGGAAGCCTTTGACCGGCTCATGGCGGCCGTCGGCGTCACGCCGCCGGTGCCATCGGAATTCGAGGGCCTCGGTACGG
>Ga0335072_10012052_pt1 | contig 12351 bp, 11 predicted proteins | sample Lox_Sample_21_FD_206725 | JGI IMG/M metagenome (GOLD analysis project Ga0335072, IMG submission 206725) | Soil microbial communities from Loxahatchee National Wildlife Refuge, Florida, United States - Lox_Sample_2.1 | ecosystem: Environmental > Terrestrial > Soil > Wetlands | place: USA...
GCCCCTCGATGCAGTAACACGCCTCGAGGTGATTCGCGTACTCGATGAGGGTCTTGGTTCCCTTGTTCACGATCGTGTCGGTCACCGTGTAGCCCATTCCGTCGGCTTCGAGCAGAAAGCGACGGCTGAGTCCGTTACCCCACTCGACCGTCTTCACGTCCTCGAGATCACGAATGATCATGCATGCCCCCTTGTGGTTGATTTAGCGTTTGTCGGCGGCGCCTGACGGCGGCGCCTTAGATCTTGTCCCAACTCCTCGAGTAAGCCCTCGAAGTCCTTGACCACGTCTCGCCCGGCGTCGCGGGCCGCCGTAACCCGCGCCACGCACGTGCTGCCGACGATTGCCGCGTCGACGCCCACGGCCGCGAGCCCATCGATGTGGCTCTTGTCCTTGACGCCGAACCCCACCGCAATCGGCACGTCTGTCCGCGCCCGCAGCGTCTCCATCACGGGGATCAGCGCGCCATGGTCGGGCGGCCCGACCGTGCCGCTGCGCCCGTAGGCGGCGACCAGGTAGATGTACGCCGTGCCGTGATCGGCGGCCTCGGTCAGCACCGGCTCCTCCGAGGTCGCGTAGCACGTGGTGACGATCGGCTGACCCACATCGACCGCCGCCTCGTAGTACTCGCCACGCAGACGCGGCGGCAGCGCGTGGACGAGCAGCCCGTCGGCGCCGGCATCCTTGACGCGTTCGAGGAACTCGCGCATCGGCGCTCCCTTGATCGAGTAGCTCCAATCGGCCAGCAGCGCGATCTTCAGATGTGACAGCCGGGGGCGGACCGAGCGCACGAACTCGAGCACGGCCTCGCGGTCGATCCCGTCCTCGAGCGCCCGGCTGGCCGAGGCGCGGATGACCGGGCCGTCGCTCGCCGAGTTGGGAAATGGGATGGCCAGCTCGAGACAGTCGACCCGGTGCTCGTCGAGCATCAGCACGAGGTCCTCGAACGCGTCGAGAGGCGGATCGCCGGCGTTCAGGAACAGGGCCAAGCCCGGGCGTTCGGGTGTTCGGTCCGCGAAGAAGCTCATGTCTTGGCCGCAACCTGCCCGTGCTCACGCATCCGCTCGATCAGCCGGCCCGGCACGCCGGCGCTCATCGCGTCCCCCGCGAGCTCGAGCGCCGTGGGCCACTCCGCGGCGACATCGCAGTTGATGGCCAGTGCGGCGGCGTTCAGTTTGATGCTCTCGATGGCGCCCGGCGGGCCGCTACCGCCCAGCAGGGCCAGGAAGTGCTCGACCGTCTGATCGAGATCGGAGACCGGGAGCAGATCCTCGAAAGGTCGCGTGCTCAACCCGAGCTCGGTCGGGCGAAGCACGAGCTCCTCGCCGCGTCGGCTGTCGTAGACATGGCAGTCGACGACGCTCATGAGCTCATCGACGCCCACCTCGTTCCACACGACCCAGTAGTCCTTGCTCGAGTCTTCGGAGACCAGCCCGCGGAATGTCGGCAGGACGGTGTGGTCCGAGACCCCGGTGATCTGGAGCGACACGGGCACGGCAGCCAGGAACGGCCCGATCAGGTTGAAGAAGCGCCCGACCGTCTTCATGTCAAAGGGCAGAATCTGGCGAGCCAGCATCCGGAGCTCCTTCGGATACACGAACGGACCCGCGCAGGCCATCCCGAACTCGTCGAGCATCTCCTCGGTTTGCTCGTAGGAGCTGGTTTGCCGGATGCCCAGCCGGTCGAGCAGGTCGACCGAGCCGGTGCGGCTGGCGTACGCACGCGAGCCGGTCTTGATCACCCGGGCACCCATCGCGGCGGCCACGAACGCGGACGCCGTCGACAGGTTGAATGTGCTCGGGCCGCCCCCGGTGCCCACGATGTTCACCGTGGTACGCGACGGCGGGCCTGGTTGCGGATTGCGCTCCCGGAGTGACGCCAGCAACGTGCTGACCGAGACCCCGTCGGGCATCCGCGTCGTGAGCGAGGACAGCACCGCGAGCGCCTCGCCCGAGTGAAGTTCTTTCGCGGCCAGGCGGTCCCAGAAGTCCCCCCACACTTCGGGCGGGATGGGGTAGCGCTGCGTGACCAGCGCGGCCAGAACCTCCGATGGTGGAGGCTTACTCGGCATTCGCGGTCGGGCGCGCCTGGTCGACGTACTCCTTGATCGCGGCCACGGTACGGAAGCTGTCCGGTCCGAGCTCCGAGTCGTCGACGCCGATATCGAACTCGTCCTCGAGCCAGGCCACGACCTTGAGCAGGCCGAGGCTGTCCACCACGCCGCCGGTCAGCAGATCGAAGTCGTCCTCGAGTTCGTCGGGCGACACGTCGGGCATGAACTCCTCGACGATGAACGCCTTGATTTTCACGGTTGTCTCATCCATTGGCACGACTCCTCTCTAGCTCGGCCGCCACCGCCTTGCGGTCGACCTTTCCGGTTGATGTTTTGGGTAACGGCTCGGTGACGATCAGGATCGTCGAGGGCATCTCGGTACGGGCCAGCCGCGTGGCGCAGTGCTGACGGAGGATCAGGCTGTTGAGCTTGACGTCTGGCTCCCGGCGCACGGTGGCATGCAGCCTGGCTCCGGCCAGCTCGTCGGGGACGGCGATGACCGCGACCTCGACGACGGCTGGGTGCTCCTGGATCGCCTGCTCGACGACCTGAGTCGAGACGCGCACTCCGCGGACCTTGACGTAAAAGTCGGCTCGGCCCTCCAGCGTCAGCGTGCCGTCCTCGTGACGGCGCACGATGTCGCCACTCTTGTAGTACGTGTGCCCGGCGTCGTCCTCGACGGCGACGAACTTCTCGGCGTTCAAGGACGACTTCAGGTATCCGCGCGTCTGAAACGGCGTCCACACCATGAACTCCCCAGTGCCGGTGCCCTCGAGCGGGGTGCCGTCCTCGCTCTGCACGCGCACGATCACACCCGGGATCGGCTGACCGACCGGGACGTTGCTCGGGACGTTGCCCTCGGCCAGGCCCTGGAACTCGTGGATCAGGCTGTCGTTGGTCTCCGTGCAGCCGTAGATGTTGTAGAAGCGCGCGTTCGGGAACAGATTGGGCAGCTCGGCCAGCGTGCTCGGCGGGATCTTGTCTCCGGTGGTGATCACGTGCCGGACGCTCGGGAATGTCCGCCCGTCCTCGCGATGCACGTCGAGCAGCAGCCGGTAGAGCATCGGCACGGCCTGCACCACGCCGACCTGGTTCTGGTTGACAAGCTCGGCCAGGTAGGCGCCCTGGGTGGCGCGGTCCTGGTCGACGAGCGCGACGCAACCACCGTGCTTGAGCGTGGTCCAGATGTCGAGCAGGCACAGGTCGAAGTTGAGCGGCGCGTAGTTGGTCACGACCGTTCCCGGCCGGATCTCGAACTGGTCCGCCGCCCAATCGGTGAACGCGTCAACCCCGCTCGCCGGGAGCGGAACGATCTTGGGCAGCCCGGTCGAGCCCGACGTGGTGAGCATGAACGTGACGTCGTCGCCTCCGCCGGCGGGCGGCCACTCGGAGCCCGCCGTCTCCGGGTCGGCGCGGGTGTCATCCACCAGCGCGCGGAGGCTGGCCGCGCTCTGGCTGCGCGGACCGTGAGGCGACAGGACCTGGCTCACGCCCGCCTGGGCGAACAACTGCGCCAGCGTCTCAGGCGCGAGCTCGATCGACGGCAGCAGGAAGGATTTTCCAGCCCGCAGGCAGGCGAGGACGAGCGCGATGGCCTCGGGCGATTTCTTTGCCCGGATGCCGACCGGCCGATCGTCCGGAAGACGCGCACTCTCGATCTCGTCGTAGGCGGCGTCGGCGAGTCCCTTGAGCTCGGCATACGAGATCGGCTCGCCATCCCAGATCAGCGCCGGCGCGTCGGGCTGGCGCTCGACCTGGTCGGCGAAGTGGTCGGCGAGCGATCTAATCGTGGTCTGGCTCATTGAGGGGCTCCTGGCGTTACGGGCGCGTCCAGCTCGGCGCGATGGCGCTCGAACTCATCGACCCACCCCGGGATGCTCTCCGCGCGCAGTAGCCCGGTGCCGATCAGCAACCCCTTGAAGCCGGCGTCGATCAGCTCGGCGGCGATCAGCGGGTCGAGGATCGCGCTCGCACTGACCGGGCACGGGGTGCCCGTTTGGATCGTCGCCTCGAGCAGCGAGCGGCTCGTGTCGATGTCGCCCGGCTCGCGCTCGCGAGTGTTGATGTCCTTGTTGTTGACTGCGACGATGCACTCCTCCGGGTGGATCACGCTGTCCAGCTCGGTGCGGTCGACGATCTCCACGAACGGGGTGAGTTCGTGCTCGAGAGCGAGCTCGATTAGGTGCTGGAACGTTTTGGCCGGCAGGATCTTGGCCGTGAGCAGGACCGCCGAGGCGCCCATCTCCTTGGCCGCGACGATCTGTTTCTCGCGGGTGATGAAGTCCTTCTTGAGCAGCGGCCGGTCGGTCAGGCCGGCTACCTCTTCCAGCATCGAGTCGGTGCCGCCGAACCATTTCCCGGTCACGACCGAGAGGCACGGAGCGCCGGCGGCGAGGTACTGAGCGACGATTTCGGCGATCGTCCGCTCGCCGATCAGCTCAGCGCCCTCGCCGTCGGAGCGCTTGACCTCCATGATGATCGGCACCCGCCCGTGCAACAAGGCGTCGATGAACGCGCTAGGCATCGCTCTTCCAGACGCTCGTTATAGCTCCGACGCGATCGGCCGAGATGGAACCGGTGTCGTCGCGGGCGTTCGTGTCGACGTCGATTCCGAGGAACAGCGGATGGGCCACAAGTGACGCGTAGTCGGCGCGATTGGACTCGGAGATGCCGCCGGCGAGCAGGAACGGGCGGGTCAGCTTGCCGAGCAGCGGTTCTACCACCGCCGGGTCGAGGGCCTGCCCGGTGCTGCCCACGCGGCCGTCCTCGGTCACGACGTCGAACAGGAAGACATCGACGCCGGCCTTCTCGTAGGAGCTGATCAGCGACGCTTCGACGCACTCGCCGCCCTTGACGTGCAGAACCTTGATCACGTGCACGTCCTCGGCGATCGCCTTCACCTTGCGAACGGTGCCGGGGGTGGGGTACCCGTGCAACTGGATCCAGCGCACGGGCGCGGACTCAAGCGCCTGGCGGAGGATCTCGGGGTCCTTGGCGAAGGTCACGAGCACGGGGGCAGGCCCGGTGTCTCCTTCCTCAGCGCGGCGAGCGAGCGCAGTCCACCGGTCCGGTGGTAGATCGTGCGGGCCCCCTGGCACGGCCAGCCAAAGCCCGACGAAGTCGACCCCGTGCGCCCTCAGCGTGTCGATCTCGGCGGGATCAACGATCCCGCACACCTTCACGAGTGGCATTCCGGTCCGACCTGCCTGCCCCGAGTGGCTCCCGCTGAGCAAGGCCACGAAAACGGTCCCCCTTTGCGATTGTCCGAGGCCGACTTTAACGAGAAGGGGGCGGCACTGGCAAGCTGGGGGGTCGAAAACCGGCAGGCGGGCGCGGCGAAGTTCACGCGGATTTCACCTTCCCGACCGTTTACGACGGGGATAAGATCCGGCGGGACCGGGCGGCACGCCGCTCCGAAAGCATGGGGCTATTAGCGACAGGAGGGGACCTTGAGTAACGAAAAGCATCCGGCGGAGACGTACGACGTCGCGATCCTCGGGGGTGGATTGGCCGGACTCACTCTCGGCCTGCAGCTCAAGCAAGCGCGTCCCGGCATGAGCATCTTCATCGCTGAGAAGCGGGCCGGGCGCGCTCCCGAGGCCGCGTTCAAGGTCGGGGAGTCGACCCAGGAGATCGCCTGTAACTACTTCGGCGAGGTTCTCGGCCTGATGGATCACATGGAGCGCGATCAGATCCGCAAGTGCGGGCTGCGTTTCTGGTTCCCCGCCGGCGATAACTCGAGCCTGGCCGAACGGATCGAGCGGGGTCCCACCGCGCATGCGCCCGTCCCCAGCTGGCAGTTCGACCGCGGCCGGTTCGAGAACTACCTGGGGGACCGGAACCTCGAGGCAGGCATCGAGCTGTTCGGATCCACCCGCGTGACGGACGTCGAAGTCGGCGATCCGCATCGAGTGACCATCACTCCCCGGGAGGGCGGGGAGGCCACGACGGTCAAGGCGCGCTGGCTCATCGATGCCAGCGGCCGTTCCTGGATCCTCAAGCAAAAGCTCGGCTTACTCGAGGACAACGGCCACATCGTGAACTCATCCTGGTTCAGGCTGGCGGGCGGCCTGAACATCGAGGACTGGGCCGATCCCGACGACGACGAGTTCTTCGGGCGCATGTCCGAGCGCGGCCTGCGCCAGTTCAGCACCAACCACCTGTGCGGCAAGGGCTACTGGATGTGGATGATCCCGCTCTCTTCTGGCGCGATCTCGATCGGGATCGTGGCGGATCCGAGCTTTCACTCGATGGACGAGATGAACACGCTGGACAAAGCGATCGACTGGATCCGCGAGCACGAGCCGCAGCTCGGCGAGGCGGTCGACGCTCGGCGCGACCAGGTCGAGGACTTTCTCAAGGTCGAGGACTTCTCCTACGGGGCCAAGCAGGCGTTCGACGGCCGCGACCGCTGGTGCCTGGTCGGCGAAGCGGGCGCCTTCCTCGATCCGTTCTACTCTCCCGGCTCGGACTTCATCGCTCTCTCGAACACGCTCACCAGCGATCTGGTCATCCGGGAGCTCGATGGCGAGGACGTGGTGCGGCGCGCCGAGGCTCACAACGACTTCTACCTGAACGCCTACCGGGTCCACCTCAGCCAGTACGAGGGCCAGTACGTCTTCTGGGACAACCCGACCGTCATGAACGTGAAGATCAGCGGGAACAACATCTACTACTGGGGGTGCCTGGGGCTGCTGTTCTTCCACCGCAAGCTCACCGACCTCGATCTGATGGCTGCGGTCCGCCCCGACATGGAGCGCATGTGGGCGATCATCATCCGGCTGGAGGCGATGTACCGCGAGTGGAACGAGCTCGAGCAACGCGAATGGCGCCGCGCCATGGTCCCGTCAAGCGCCTTCCCCGCCATGTTCGATCGCCACCGCGACATGATCGCCGGTTTCGACGACGACGCCATCAAGGCGAGGATGCGCACGAACGCGGACCTGCTCGAGGCCTACGCGGTTCTTGCGTTCAACCGGGCGGCGCAGAACCTCGGCGATGTCGCGCCTGGGGAGGACGAGAAAATCAACCCCTACGCAGTATCGCTGGATCCGGATCGGTGGGAGGCCGACGGCCTACTGGGGGGCGAGGGCCTAACGGTCACCGAAGCGCGTCAGTCGGAGGCGGCCGGGATGGAGAACCTGCTGATGGAGGCGATCGCCCAGCCGGCGTGAATCCCGTTCAGGCGAGGAAGAACGGGTCCTCAGCCTGACCGGAGGCCCCGGCCGCGATCGCGTCGGCGAAGGACTCGACCAGCTCGGTCGCGTCCTTGAGAGTCATACCAGGCTCGGCGTAGAGACCATCCGCATCCCAGCGCTCTGGGCGCAGGCTGACCGCGTAGGGGTTGATCGGCCGCTCGAAGTCGGGACGCTCGTCGAGCGCCTCGGCGGCCTGGCCGAAGATGACCACGGCCAACGCTTCCGAGCGGGGGACCTGTTGGCTGATCTCTTCGCGCAGCGCGTCATCGTCCAACTCCCGGACGAGATCAGCAAACGCTCCGAACATCATGGGCCTTATCAGCTTGGCCAGAGGAGCCTCCTCCGGTATGTCCTCGTCCGGGTCCGGTGGCTGCAGCTCGTGCCACTGCTTCCAGAGCTCCTGCATATTCATGTCCAAGCGGTAGAGGCGGTCCACGTCCTCCTGCACGCTCTTCATGAACTCGTAGTTCCCGTACCTGTTCTTGACGAACAGTGTCACGTTGCCCGTGTGATTGAGGTAGGTGTCCCAGATCAGCTTGTGCTGGGCGACCCAGGCATTGCCGAACAGCAAGTACTGGTCCGTGTAGCGCGAGATGACCTTTTCGAAGGTGCGGAAGTACCAGTCGCTGTAGTAGTCGACACGCTCGGAGACGTCCTCGCCATCGAGGTCCGCGCAGATCAGGTCCGTGGTGAACGTGTTGCCGACGCCGATGAAGTCCGAGCCGGGAGAGTAGAACGGGTCGGCGAACGCGGCGGCCTCGCCGACGAGAGTCCACCGGTCATGCGAGTAGACCTGCTGCACTCCATAGGCGAAGTCCTGTACCCGCAGGAAGTCCACGATCTGGCCCACCCGAGGCTCCACCGCGTCGCCGAGCTGGGGCTCGTGGCGCTTCAGCCAAGCCACCATCCGATCCGGCTCGCTGATCTCCTCGAAGGGGTGGATACGAGGATCCGCGCAGATCCCGATGCTGATCGGGCCCGAGGACAGGGGGATCATCCAGACCCAGTAACCCTCGCCCATCAAATGGTTGGTGCTCAGGGCTCGAAGGCCGGGCTCTGACATCTTGCCCATCCACGCCTCGTTGTCACGACCCCAATCCTCGATGTCAAGGCCGCCGGACAGTCGGATCCATGCCGCGTTGATTGTGTGCGCCACATCCTTGGACAGGCCGAGCTTGCGCTTGAGCAGACTGGCTCGGCCGGAAGCATCGACGACCCACCGCCCCTTGGTGGTTACGTTCGCCTCCATCTGGGTGAAGGACACAACGTGCGGGTCCGCATCGAGGTCCACGTCCTGCACGCGGCATCCCCCCAGCACGTCCACGCCCAGCGCCCGCGCTCGACTCGCCAGCTCGTTCTCGAACACGCCCCGGTCGATCTGCCAGTTGTCGTGGGGTGGGTAGCCGGCTGCGCCCTGCTCGATCCGCAGCGTGATGTCCTCGTTATCGCCGGCGGTGAGGAAGAATCGCAGCCCGATCTTTATGAGCTGGTCCTTCTTCAGGTGATCCTCCATCCCCACCACCTTCTCGAAGTAGTGAGCACCCGAGGGGACGGTGGACTCGCCGACCTTGAAGGCCGCCAGCGGAGCGGGACCCTCTCGCTTCTCGAGGACCGCGATGGATGTGTCTGGACGTCGCCGCTTCAGCTGGATGGCGAGTGTGAGCCCGGCGAGGCCTCCGCCCATAATCACCACGTCATATTGCTCGCGGGCGACGTGCAGCGGCCGGATCTCGAGGCTGGAAACACTGCGCTCGTCGTTCATCGCTTTGCCCCCGTTCGTTCGGTCGAATCCCCCCTTAGCATGTCCGCTGCCTGATCCGCTGTCAAGGTAGGTTCACTCAGCGAGAATCGCTGCGAGCGCGGCCCGGGTGCGCCGCCAGCGAACCAGCGTCGCCTCGGCGTCATGCAGGCGATATGTGACCCCGCCGAGGAGGTCGGCGTACGGCGCGGCATCCTGTATGGCTGTGGTGACGCGCAGCACGAACCCGCGCATCGCCGGATCCTCGCGCGTGGTGATCGGGAGCTCGTCATCGACGTGGCAGCGCAGCGAGAAGGCGAGGCCGTCAGCAACCGCGGCCAGGGTGGCACGACCGGTGCGAGCGAGGTTGGCGGCGCAGGTGCTCGTCGGCCACAGCGCCAGCGCCAGCCGCCCGTCCGCCGCGAGGACCAGTTCGCCCACGCTCACCATCGCCAGGTGCGTCCAGCCCGTCTCGAGCTCCGAGAGGACGAGGATCGTCAGCCCCACCTGATGCTCTGGCTCGTCTTGCAGACACCTGCTGAGCGGTTCAGGAACCGCGGGCTCGAGCTCGCGGCTCATACGGTCGGTGAGGGTGTCATCGCGGGGCGTCGAGCCCCTGCCAGCGGCTGATCAGCCCGGCGTCGATCCCGAACTGATCGAGGATCTTCGTCACGGTATGGTCGATGATGTCCGCGAGCGTGGCCGGCCGGTGGTAGAAGGCCGGAACCGGGGGCAGGATCACCGCGCCACTCTCGGTGGCCTGCAGCATCAGGCGCAGGTGCCCGGCGTGCAGCGGCGTCTCGCGGACGACCACCACGAGCCGCCGCCGCTCCTTCAGGCAGACGTCGGCCGCGCGGGCGATGAGGTTGTCGTTCGTGCTGTTGGCGACCGCGGACAGCGTCTTGATCGAGCACGGGGCGATCGCCATCCCGCTGGTGATGAACGTTCCGCTCGCGATCGACGCGCCCAGGTCGCGCTCGTCGTGGACGAAGTCGGCGAGCTGCTCGACCGTCGACGGCTTGCGGTCCATCTCGTAGGCGATCGTCTTGCGCGCCCCGGCGCTGACGATCGCATGGGTCTCGACGCCCTCGATCCCGCTAAGCACCTCGAGCAGTCGGACGCCGTAGTGGGGCGCGCTGGACCCCGAGAGGGCGACGATGATCCGAGTCGGGTGCGGCACGATGGCGTCAAGCCTCCCGTTTGGAGGCGCCGCGTTCGAGGCCAAGCTGTTCCAGCCAGGCGCGCGTCGTGCCGGTCACGACCGACCGGGTTCGGCGCAGATCGTCCGGGCTCCTCGCGCCGAGCAGGAACATCACGGTTCGCAGCTCGTGCAGGAAGGAGTCGATCCACGCGTTCGCGGCCTGCTCCCCGTCCTGGGCGGCCACGAGCAGCGGCCGCGCGACGCCGACCAGCGTGGCGCCCAGGGCCAGCGCCTTGGCGGCGTCCAGCCCGGACCGGATACCGCCGGTGGCGATGATCGGCAGTCCGGCGGGACCCGCGGCCACGACCGAGACCGGCGTGGGAATCCCCCAACCTCGCAGGTCGTCGGCCAGTTGGCGTCCGTGTTCGTCGTGGCGGGACATCGCGCGCAGCCCCTCGATCGCGACGAAGCTCGTTCCGCCGCTCCCGCCGACGTCGAGCGCGGCCACTCCGGCGCCAGCCAGCCGCAGCGCCGTGGAGCGCGACATGCCGGCGCCCGTCTCCTTGACCACGACGGGGATTGTGAGCGCAGAGGCAACCCGCTTGATCGCCTCTAGGCCGCCCGCCCCGCGGCGGTCGCCCTCGGGCTGCACGCTCTCCTCGAGGAAGTTCAGGTGAATGGCCAGCGCGTCGGCGCGCACCATCTCGATCGCGCTTTGCAGCTGCTCGAGGGTCAGCGCGGGCCCGGAGGCCTGCGGCAGCAGCTGTGCGATCCCGACGTTGCCGATGAGGAACGCTGACGGGGCGAGATCGCGAACGATCGAGTAAGTCGAGGACAGATCGGGATTGATCAGCGCCGCGCGCTGGCTGCCGACCCCGATGGCCAGACCACTGCGTGCGGCGGCCGCCGCGAGCGTCGCGTTGATCCTCTTCGCCGCATGGTGCCCGCCGGTCATGCCGGCGATCACCAGCGGCGCCTGGAGGCGACGGCCCAGGAAGGTCACCGACAGGTCGACGTCGTCGAGGTCCAGCTCGGGGAGCGCCTCGTGCTCGAAGCGGATGTCGTGCCAGGCGCTGCCCGACGACGCGTCAACGTCCGGCCTTGCCGCCAGCTCCAGGTGCTCCGCCTTCCGCGCCTCGACCGCGCCCGCCTCGTCGCTCGGCATTTGCAATACGGTATCTCGGCATGCGACACCTCAGGGACCTGCGCGCTTACCTCGACGCACTGGACGAGCTCGGCGAGCTGCAACACATCGACGCCGAGGTCAGCCTCGACTACGAGCTGGGGGCGATCGTCCGCCGTTCGTACGACCTGATGGCGCCGGCGCCGTTGTTCACGAACCTGACCGGCGTGGAGCCTGGATTCCGCGTGCTCGGGGCGCCCGCCGGCGTCAGCGCGCAGCCCGGGCTCTACCTGAGCCGGGTCGCCCTCTCCCTGGGGCTCCCGCCGCGGTCTTCCGGATCTGAGATCGTCGCCGCGCTGGTGGCCGCTCGGGGGGCGCCGCCGATACCACCGCGCGTGGTTCCGGATGGACCGTGCAAGGAGGTGATCGCGCTCGACGACGACATCGATCTCCGGCGACTTCCCGCGCCGCTGCTGCACGGAAACGACGGCGGCAGATTCATCAACACCTACGGCATCGTCGTCGCCCGCACCCCGGACGGCAGCTGGACCAACTGGTCGATCTCACGGACGCAGGCGATGGACGCGCGGCGGATGAGCAGCCTGGTCATCCCCACCCAGCACCTCGGTGTGATCCGCGCCATGTGGCGGGAGCGGGGCGAGGACATGCCGGTCGCGGTGGCGATCGGGGTCGAGCCGGTGATCCCGTTCGTCGGGGGAATGCCGCTGCCCGAAGGGGTCAGCGAGGCCGACTTCATCGGTGCCTACCTCGGGGAGCCGGTCGATGTCGTGCGCTGTGAGACGGTCGACCTCGAGGTGCCCGCGACGGCCGAGATCGTCATCGAGGGAACTATCTCGATGACGGAGACCGCGTCCGAAGGGCCGATGGGCGAGTTCGCCGGCTTCACCTATCCAGGAGACAGCACGCGCCAACCGATCTACCACGTCTCCGCGTTCACGCACCGTCGGGATCCCATTCTCCCGGTCGTCGTCGCCGGTCACCCCGTCGAGGAGAACCACACCGCGTGGGGCATTCCCAACTGCGCCGAGGTCGTCTACCAGCTGCGGCGGAGTGGGGTGCCCGTCACCAGCGCGTTCATG
>Ga0335072_10012055_pt1 | contig 12350 bp, 10 predicted proteins | sample Lox_Sample_21_FD_206725 | JGI IMG/M metagenome (GOLD analysis project Ga0335072, IMG submission 206725) | Soil microbial communities from Loxahatchee National Wildlife Refuge, Florida, United States - Lox_Sample_2.1 | ecosystem: Environmental > Terrestrial > Soil > Wetlands | place: USA...
AAAATTCATCGTCTATATCAGCTATGAGCCCGGAACTACGGGCCACCCGGTCAATCGGCCGATCGAGCTGCGTCTACTGTCGCTTGCCGATGGAAAGTCGCGTGTACTCGTGCATCTCGTCGGCGGCTCCGGCACCATGAATGTCCCATCGTGGGCTCCGGACAGTCGCCAGCTGGCGTTTGTCAGCTATCAATTGGTGCCTGTGGTGCCTGCCGAATCGCCGAGTTCGGCGCACTGATTCCGGCTCGTACCCTGAGACCTTTCTGCTCGGGTAATGCCCCGGAAGGTACGTCGTCTTGTCTCAGTTGCTGTGGTACGATGACCAACACCTCGGAGACAGCTGGATGGCGAGCGGGCAAAGCTGGGCGGCAGTAGAGAGCCTCACAACGGCTCCGGAATCCTGGGATCTTCGGCCCCTTTCCGCCGGCGAAATTCTCGATCGTACTTTCCAGCTCTACCGCTCTCGCTTCGCCCTCTTTGCCAGCCTCGCCGTGCTGCCGGCCGCGGTACGCTTCGTGACCGGCGCCCTGCAGCTCCTCCTCGTGCCCAAACAGCAGGTGATGCGCCATGGACAGCACGTGGTTTTCGGTCGTGGGCCGTGGATTTCCGCGGGACTCAGCATCGGCTTCCTGCTGGTCTATTTTGTTTTCTACGGAATCACTCAGGCCGCCACGACCTGGGCAGTCGCAGAGATTTACCTCGGCAAAACTGCATCAGTGCGGGCCGCATGGCGAGCGGCGCTGTCGCACTGGCTTCGCTATGTCCTGGTGACGATCCGTCAGGGCTGGAGCATCGGCTGGTGGTTCATTCTTTCAGTGGCCATGCTAGCCATGGCGATAGGCCTTGCGAGCAGCCGCATACCAGGCGTGGTCGGCATCATCGCTTTCCTTTTCAGCCTGCAGATCGTCGCCAGTTGCATTTATGCCGTCTGGGCCGCGCTCAAAGTTTCGTTGGCCGTTCCAGCTTCGGTCATCGAATCGCTCGACGCCAACGCAGCTGTCCGCCGCAGCATCGCACTGCTTCCGGAGCGCAAAGGGCGCATCTTCCTTCTCGGTCTGCTCGTCTATGCCATGTCGATCATCGTCGGCATCGTGCTGATTCCCATCGCCATGATCGCTTTGCGTGCCCAGGGAGCCGAGCGCTACATTCTGCAGATGCTGGAACTCCTCGGAGCCTTCCTGAGCAACATGCTCGTCGGTCCCGTCGCCGCAATCGCCCTTTGTCTCTTCTACTTCGACGAGCGTGTTCGCCACGAAGGCTTCGATATCGAGTTCCTCATGCTGCGTGCCGGCGCCGCGGCTAACCCTGTTGCGGAGGAATCCCCGTCATCGCCGGAGCCGGTATAACTCGGTCCCCGCGCGCGCAGTTTCTCCTTGCGGGTATCTGCGTGGCTGGATTCAGCGTGGCCGCTATTTCCGCGGCTGCCCAGGCCAGGGTTTCCGAAGGTCTACCGCAGAATTCTCTCCCGGTCTACGTGCAGCACCTCGACGCTCTGCACTCCCTCGCCGTGGGCTGCGCTGCAAAAGCCTCTGCATGCAACCCTGCTCTGGTGCCACCCGATGAGCGTATTAACCGCGGCTCTCCAGCCTTCTTCGAGGTGCACTACCGGTGGATCCGCGATGCCTTCGGCACCGCCAAATCCCTGCCCGCCGCCAAACGTGCCTCCCTGATGCAAAGCGTCGAGGTTCATCTGGAAGCCGACCGCTCGGACGCACAGTCCGCCGCGCCGTCTATGAATTTTCAGACCGCCCGGCAACGCACGGATGCCATCCTCGAAGGCAGGGAATTCGACACCGTGCGTGCAGTGTCGCCCCAGCAGCAGATCATGGCGCGCATCGCGCAGTGGCTCGATCGCATGCTGGGCCGGGTTGCCGGTTTCGGCAGCCGCTCACCCTGGATCGCTCCCCTCATCGAATGGCTTCTCGGCTCGCTCGCCTGCGCGCTGCTGCTGGTGTGGACCGGGCGCACCTTCCGTCGTCAGCGCGCGCAGATGCGCTTCGAAACCGGCCGCCCCATCGAAGAGGCCGACGAGCGCGTCCTCAACTGGACGCAGGCAGCCGAAGGCCACGCCGCCGCCGGCCAATTTCGCGATGCCGTCCATTGTCTTTACTGGGCCAGCATTGCTGGCCTCGAAGGACGCCGCCTCTGGCATCCGGACCGCGCGCGCACCCCACGCGAATATCTTCGCCTTCTTGATCCGGCGTCGCCGGCATCTCCCATCCTGCGCCGCCAAACCCTCTCCTTCGAAAGCACCTGGTACGGCCTGCGCTCCGCCGATCGATCCGACTACGAACAGGCTCTCCATCTGCACCAACAGCTGAGGACAGCATGAACAAACCAGGCGGCGACTGGCGCTTTCTCCTCGGCTTTACCTCTGTTGTTCTCGGGCTCATCGTCGTCACCGGCATCCTCGCGCCGGATCGCGAAGACACCAACCCCGTTCCAACGACATGGAACAGCGGCGCCGCGGGAGCCAAGGCCGCATGGCTCCTTTTGGCGCAGCTCGGATACGACGAGGTCCGGTGGGAGCGTCCCGAATCTGAGCTTTCCTCGGTCGATGCCGCGCACGCGACGCTCGTGCTTGCCGAGCCTTCTCCATCCCTCGCCGTCTTCAGCGACAAGAACCGCAGGCAGCCCTTCATCGATTTCCTGCACCGCGGTGGGCGCATCCTGGCTACCGGCTCGCTCTCGGCAATTCTTCTCCCCGACGCCGCCGTCAGCACATCCGATCGTCTCTACACCGAGCTCTGTTTCACCACGCCCGACGGCCCCGGCAGCCTGGCCCGCGCAGGCGAAGTCGAGATGGCTGCCCGCGTTCGCTGGAATCGCAACGATCCCTCGGTCCGCGTCGAGCAGCTCTGCGGAAGTGACCCGGTCGTGGTTTCCTATGCCGTCGGCAGGGGTGAGGTCATCTGGTGGGCGTCCGCTACGCCGCTTACGAACCGGGGATTGAATAACGACGGCAACCTTCACCTGCTCCTCGCCAGCATTGGAGCAACGGATCGCACCGTCTATTTCGACGAATACCTGCACGGCATCAATGCGAGCCCGTGGACGACGACCGACGGTACTCCGCTCACCGGCATACTCATCCAGATCTGCTGCATTGCCGCACTGCTTCTTTTCAGTTTCGCGCGCGGCAGTGGTCCGCACCGTACCCTCGTGCAGCCGCCGCGCGCCTCGCCCCTTGAGTTCGTCGAATCCATGGGCGCTCTCTATGCCAAAGCCGGAGTCGGCTCCGTCGCAGTATCCGCCGCCCAGCGCCGCTTCTCCGCATTTCTGTCGACGCAGGCCGGCATTTCCACCGAAACAATCCGCTCTGGCCCTACAGCTATCGCTGCAGCCGTCCAGGTCCGCCTGGGCTGCGACACCACTGCGCTCGCCGCCGATCTGGAAGCCGCGGAGCAGGCACTCTACGAACCGCCGAGCCCGGCGACCGCGCTCGTGCTCGTGCGCCGTCTCGACCAGCACATCGCCAATCTCGCCGAACAAATCCGCAAACCGCGGGACAATAGAGGGAAAGCTCAGAGAATCGCATGACCGAAATCGTCGAAATCAACAACGAAGTCCGCGCCGTCGTCACCATTTTCGAAAGAGGGAAGACCGAACTCGGCAAAATTATCTCCGGCCAGACGGAGCTGATCGAGCAGGCGATCCTCACCTTCCTCTGCGGTGGCCATGCGCTCGTCGAAGGGGTCCCCGGCGTAGCGAAGACGATGACTGTAAAAACGCTCGGCCGTTTCCTCGCGCTCGACTTCCGCCGCATCCAGGGCACGCCCGACATGATGCCCGCCGACATTCTCGGCACCAGCGTCTTCTCGCTCAAAACCAGCGAGTTCACCTTCCATCGCGGTCCGGTCTTCACGCAGTTTCTGCTCGCGGACGAAATCAACCGCATGCCGCCGCGCACCCAGGCCGCGCTGCTCGAAAGTATGGAAGAGCGCCAGGTCACTATCGACGGCGTCACCCACACGCTCGACGACTTCTTCACCGTTTTCGCCACGCAGAACCCACTCGAATTCGAAGGAACCTACCCACTCCCGGAAGCGCAGCTCGACCGCTTCCTCATCAAGATCCGCGTTGACTATCCGAGCGCGGCGGAAGAGCGCGTCGTGCTCGAACGCCATCACGCAAAGGCAGATTCACCGCAATTCGAAACCATCGAAATCTCCGCTGTCACGCCGCAGGAACTCGTCGCTGCTCGACGCGAATTGCGCGCCGTCCGCGTCGAGCCGGCTCTCTTCGACTATCTCCTCGCCCTCATCCGGCGCACCCGCGAATGGCCTGCCATCACTCTCGGCGCCAGCCCTCGCGCTGCGGCGAACCTCCTGATCGTGGCCAAAGCGTACGCGGCGAAAGAGGGTCGCGACTTCCTTATCCCGGACGACGTGAAGCGAGGCGCCCTGCCATGCCTGCGCCATCGCATTGTTCTCAAGGCCGAAGCGGAGCTGGAGGGGTTCGACCCCGACCGCGTCCTCGCCGACGTACTTGCCGCCACGCCGTTGCCCAAATGACGAGAACGCTCATCCCGGCGCCCGCTGCAGCACAGGCCAGCGCTCCGGGCCGCTTCGGCAGCTGGCTGGCCACCACGCTCACTGCGCGCGCACTGCTGCTGTTCCTCGCCGGACTCCTTTGCGCCGTGCCCGGCTTCTTCGGCCTGCACTGGCTCCCGCTTCTCCTCGCATGGGACGGCCTCGTTCTGATCCTCGTCTGCGTCGATGCAGCGTCCCTGCCCGCGCCTTCCACTCTCCGCGTCACACGCACCTTTCTTGACTCACCCGTCCTCGGCCGCGCCACCCGTATCGAAATCACTGTCGAGCACACAACCAAAGGCATCCTTCCCATCGAAATTTCCGACGATCTGCATCCGGCTCTTGCGCAGCTGCCGCCGTCAGGCGCAATCAGGGCGTTCCCCCGCGATCCCGCTCCCGTTTTCTTCACCGCGACGCCGAGTCGGCGCGGCGATTTCCCCCTCGGCGGCATCTGGCTTCGCTGCCGGGGCCGCCTGGGCCTCGTTGAGCGCCGCGCTGTCTGCCGCCCTGAACAGGAAGTCCGCGTCTATCCGCCGATGGAATGCTCTGCAGATGATACGTCACTATATCTGTTACGAATCCGTCAGATCGATCTGCAGCGGCGCCGGCAGCGTCTCGCTGGCACCGGACGCGAGTTCGACCATCTCCGCGATTACCGCGCAGGCGACGAACTGCGCAACATTTCCTGGCCTGCCTCAGCCCGCCGCGCCAGAGTCGTTACGCGCGAGTTCACCGCGGAGCGCAGCCAGCAGGTCTGGATTGTCCTCGACGCCGGTCGCCTCTCGGGCACGGTCTTTGAGCTGCGCCGCTCGGCTTCTGACCTCGGCTCCGCGAGACCCACCTTCCGCGACGCCGCCTCCGATGAGTCCTTTGTGCTCAGTCTCACCCAGCTCGATCAGGCCTGCAGCGCCAGCACCGCTCTCGCCCAAACCGTCATGCAGGCCGGCGACAAAGCCGGACTCCTCGTCTATGGCCGTACGATCCAGCAACAGCTTCTACCTGCCGCGGGTGCAGGAGCACTGCGCGCCCTGATCGATGCGCTTTCTCAAGCCCGCGCCGAAGGCTCGGAGGCCGATCATCTTCGCGCCGCTGCCACTCTCGGCCATCTGCAGCGTCGGCGAGGCCTCGTGCTTTGGATCACCGAGATGGCCGACAGCGCCCGCCGCCCCGACATCGCCGATGCCGCCGTCGATCTGGGGCGCCGTCATCTGGTGCTGCTCATCGTCCTGGAACACCCCGAGCTGCGCGCCATTGCCGCGCGCGAGCCTCAAACCCGAACGCAGATGTTCGAGTCTGCAGCGGCTCAGGAAGTGGTCGAGCGCCGTCGTAAAACTCTCGCCGATCTGCGATCAAAAGGGGTCCTCGTCGTCGAGACCACACCTGGCGCCCTCCGCACTGATGCCATCAATCAGTATCTGGAAGTAAAGGCCCGAGCGCTTCTATAACCGGTGTGTGTGTTTTTACTCTCGCGCGCGAAGCGCATCCGCCTGAACGCCGAGGCTTCCATGCTGTGACCTCTGAGCGTTGTGCTCTGAACCGTGAGAAGTCAGCCATAGCCCCAGACTCAGCAGCAACACAGCGCCGGTCAGAAACTTCACTGCCACCGGGACGCTCGATGGCGACAGAAACGCTTCCAGCGTTCCAGCAATCACCAGCAACGGCACAGTTCCGGCAAGCAGCCGAATCGCTTCGGCCGCCGCCCGTTTGAGCGAATCCTGACGGCTGTAGATTCCAGGAAAAAGCATTCCCGTCGCCAGTCGAAGCCCCGCGCCACCGGCGATAAAAATGCTCGGCAGCTCCAGCGCACCATGTGCCGATACAAAGCTCCACAGATCCAGCGCCATGCGTGCCTGCGCGCACGCTGTCGCCACCACTCCCATCTGCAATCCATTAAAGAACAACAGATACAGCGTGCCCAGCCCCGCGACCATTCCTCCGGCGAAAGCCGCAAAGCCCACGCTGATGTTATTTGTCATAATCCAGCTCGAGGCCTGCGGCTTCACGCTCAGCAGACTATGCGTCCACATCTGGTGTTGCTCGATCTGCGACACCATCGCCGGTCCCAGCACCATTCTCATGAAGGTCGGCCGGCTGAACGTCAGCAGCACGCCCAGCGCCGTCCCCGCCAGAAAAATCATCAGCGATGCCGCCACATACGGAAACAGCCGCCGGAACAGACGCGGATACTCCACCGCGAAAAAGCGGACAATCTGCCGCAGTTCCAGTTTTTTGCCGGAGTAGACGCGATTATGCGCCCGCGCCAGCAACAAGTTCAGGTATTCTTCCTGGGTGCGAGACCCGCGGTTCGCCCGGACCGCGGACAAATCCTGGGCAACCTGCCGGTAGAGCAGCCCCAACTCGCGCAGTTCATCGCCGGTGAGCGACTGCAGCCCCGACGATTCCGCCTGGACCAGTAATCCATCCAGACGCTGCCACAGTCCCTGCCGTTGTTCGATCCAGCGGTTCGAAATCATGTCGAGAATCGTGTCAGGAACGCGTCCGAGGCGCTGCCAGTGAGCACCACGATGTCCGAAACTCCCGATCAGCTTACCATCGAGACGCCCGAGCAGGTCGCCATTCGCTTCCCCGTCGCCGGCATCGGCAGCCGCTTCCTTGCGCTGCTCGCGGACTCGCTTGTCCAGGGAGTCGCCTATGCCGTGCTGACCCTGTTATTGCTCCTGGTCGTCAGCGCAGCACCCGACCATCTCCAGCCCGTTGCCCGCAACAGCGAGAAGTGGTTCGTTGCCGGAATCATCCTTCTCAACTTCATCCTTTACTGGGGCTACTTCACCCTCTTCGAGGCTTATTGGAACGGCCAAACCCCCGGCAAGCGCATCTGCAAGCTGCGAGTCATCCGCGACTCCGGCCGCCAGATCACCTTTTTTGAATCCATGACCCGCAATCTTCTTCGCGCCGTCGACGGATTCCCAGGCTTCTACGCCATCGGCGTCGTCGCCATGCTCGCCAATCGCCGCAACAGGCGGCTTGGCGATCTCGCGGCCGGCACGCTGGTCGTCCATGAACGCGCGCCGGAGCCGCCTCTCTGGACCGCGAGCGTCTCGCGGACTATCACCGCCGCCGTCTTTACTCCCGTACCGTCTGCGCCTCCGACCGTCGATCCCAACGCCGTCGATCTTCCCGCCGACGCGGTTGCCCGTCTCGGCCCCGACGACCTGAACCTGATCGACCACTTTTTCGCGCGCGCCATCGACATCGACGTCGGCCGCCGACGCCAGCTTGCCGAACGCCTCGTCCTGCAGATCACCGCCAAAATGGGAGTTCCCATGCCCACAGGAGTAACGCCCGAGCGTCTCCTCGAATCCGCCGCTCACATCCTGCGCAGCATACGGAGGTAAAGGGGGTAACGGTGCTCCACAACTCACCAACGCAGCAGCGCTGCGAATGAGGTCCGAGTCTACAATGAGAGGGCATTTCCGTTTTCTTCATGGATGTTGAAAGCCTGCCTCCCGCGCCCCCATCCTTTCCTGCCCCCGAGGTGCAGTCCCTCAGCAGGGACACGGCGCTCGGCTCCCTCTCCATCCTTGCCGACTCTCGCCTCTTCGGTGTCTTCGAATACGACCTGGTTGCGCGCTCTCTCTCCTTCTCTTCGGAGACGTTTCACCGCTTCGGTTTCGCCGCCGGCGCTGCCGGCGCCACTTTCGGCGAAATCTGGGAGCGGATTCTTCCGGGCGACCGCGAACGCGTCACGCGTGCCGCAATCGAAGGCATCAGGACTGGCCAGTTCTCCGTGGTCTATCGCATCCAGCCGCCCACAGAGCCTCAGCGCTGGATGCAGCTCCAGGCGTACCTGCAGCGATCCTCCGAAGGGGCTCCGCTCCGCTGGATCGGCATTGTGCTCGACGCCTCGTCCGCACTTGCCCATGAGACCCTCGAGCAGGAGGCCCGCGACCAGATCGTCACCTTAGTCGAATCGGTAAGCGAAAGCTTTATCGCTCTCGATCGCGACTTCCGCTTTACCTATGTCAATCAACGGGTCCTCGACTGGCTGAGCAAGCCACGGGATCGGGTCATCGGCGAATCCATCTGGGACGTGTTTCCCCAGGCTGCGGGCACCGCGTTCAAAGCCGAGTACCGGCGCGTCGCCACCGAACGCATCCGCCGCAGCTTCCTCGTGCCGTACCCAACCCAGGCCGGCGACGTCTGGCTGGAAGTCCACGCGTTTCCCACTCCGGAAGGCATCGCCGCACTCGTCCGCGATGTCACCGAGCTCAAAGCCGCGCAGGATGCGCTCAGAGACAGCGAAGAGCGCTTTCGGCGCGCTCAGCAGGCCGCCAACATCGGCGCTTTCGAGTGGGATCTCGTCACCAATCGCCTCACCTGGGCCGCCAAAGTTCCCACCTTTACTGACGTAGCCGACGTGGACGACTTCAACGGCTATCTCCGTTATGTCGACGAAAACGACCGGCCTGCGATGCTCGCAACCGTGCAGCAAATCCTCAGCGGGGGTTCTCACGCGATCGAGGTTCGCGTTCATCCTCCCGACGGCCGGCTGCTGTGGTTTTATTTTCGCGCGGAGGCTGTCTTCGATGCCGGCAAGCCTGCGCGCATGTACGGCGTCGCTATGGACATTACCGAACGCAAGCACTCCGAAGAGGCTCTCCGCACCTCCGAAAAGCTTGCTGCTGCGGGCCGACTCGCCGCCACCATCGCGCACGAGATCAACAATCCTCTGGAGGCAGTGACCAACCTCTTATATCTGGCCACGCATACCGAAGGCCCTATCGAAGAGACCCGTGAATATCTCGTCCGCGCTGAAAGCGAATTGCAGCGCGTCGCAGCGATCGTCCGTCAAACCCTCGGCTTTTATCGCGGAACCACGACGCCGGCGCGCCTCAATCTCACCGCGCTCGCACGCGAGTCGCTCAGTCTTTTTGAAAAGCGCTTCGCGGCCAACGCCGTCCGGCTTCTCGAGAATTTCGCTTCGCCTGTCTACGTCCTCGCCGTGGAAGGCGAGATCCGGCAGATTCTCACCAACCTGATTGCCAATGCGCTGGATGCGGTCAGCGAAAAGGGCGTCGTCGAAGTCCGCCTCAACACGGAGGACAATCGCGCCTGTCTCGCAGTTCTGGATAACGGACGTGGCATTCCTCCCGTGGTCATGCAACGCCTCTTCGAGCCCTTCTTCACCACGAAAGAGCGCAGCGGCACCGGTCTCGGCCTTTGGGTGAGCCGCGAGTTGGCTCGCAAAAATGGCGGCAACATCGAAAGTACGTCCTCCGGCGAGGGTCTGGGGTCCAGCTTTGTCCTGATTCTTCCTCTGGCCTAAGTCCTCTGTCTGCAATCCGTGCGACCCTGAGCGCGTCTCGCACATCTAAACTTCAGGGCGGATTCTGCCATCCGTGCGTTACACTCAATAGGGCAGAGAAGTTCCTCAGGAGATTCAATCCATGGCTACAACTCCCGTAACAGTCACCCCCGAAGCGACTCCAGTGCCCGCGACCACCCCGGTCCGGCTGACCGACAGCGCAGTCAATAAGGTCCGCGAAATTATGGCGACCCAGGATCCCCTGCCTTCCGGCCTGCGCATCGGCGTCGTCGGCGGCGGCTGCTCCGGCTTTCAATACTCCATGTCCTTCGAGAACCAGTCGGGCATGATGGATAAGGTTTACGACTTCAATGGCCTCAAGGTGTTTGTCGATGCGACGTCGCTCATGTACCTGAATGGCTGCGTGATCGACTACGTCGAAACGCTCGAAGCCGCGGGCTTCAAGTTCGACAATCCGGCCGTCAAGAGCACCTGCGGCTGCGGCTCGTCCTTTAACGTGTAAGGTTTCTGATTCGCAGAGAAGCAGGCCCGCCGAGCGCGGGCCTTTCTCATTGCATGGGGCGTGCTGCCTGTCCCGGAACAAGTGCGGGCCCCGACGGAACTTTCCCTCCGGAGCGCTGGCCTGCGGACTTCCCGGTCTGTATGAATCGACAAGACAGGGCACCACCGGCATAACCAGCCCCGTGGCTTTTCTTAGCTCTGGCCGCGAAGACAGCCAGCGATCGGACGGTCGTCGCCTGACGCCCCGCTGATATGGGTCAGCCGGTCGAAGTTCAGGACCACGAAGCCTTCCCGTCTCGGCCGCACGATCCCCAGTTCGCTCCACTTCGACATCAAGCGGCTTACGGAAAACAGGGTTGTGCCGGTCAGTTGCGCCAGTTCTTCGCGCGAGAGAAAAATCTCCATGCCTTCACTCGTAGGCTTGCCGACCTGGTGGCCGATCCGCCCGATGGCGCTGGCGACCCGCCGTTCGACATTTTCCGTCGCGACTTCTCGAAACCGCTCCTCCAGTTCCTCGAGGCGTTCGGAAACGATGTGGCCGATATTGTTTTGAATCTGAGCGCCGTAAGGACTCTGGTGCAGGCGGGTCCATTCCCAGATCAGGGCCCGGCTCGGCAGGATCGCGCGGGCAGAGCAGCTGTGCAGAACCGGGGTTGACCGCGCGAAAATTCCGATGGCATCCAGCGACCCACGCAGCCAGAGGATCACCTCGCTGCCCTCGGATCCAATCTGCGTCATTTTGACGCAACCGGACAGGATGAGAATGACATGGCGCGATGGCTGGCCCTGCTCAAAAATCAAATCGTTGCGGGAGTATTCCCGCAGGGAAGCAGCCGCTGCCAGCGAAAGGCAATCGGCCGCCGGTAAGGAGGCAAAAAGGTCGGATTGCGAGAGGAAACTCGCTTCCGCGACCCGCGAAGATGTTGCTCCCGGAATCCAGCGTGCATACTGCACGTTTTCAGGAGCACGTACTGACGTACCCAAAGGTCCCTCCTGCGAGCCGCGGCCCACGGTTCGAAATGCGCTGGTATTGAACGCGGGAAAGACGCAACTCAGGAACGATCCGCCAGAATACCCATGGACAGCATGGCTGAATTAGAACCAACGGCAATAAATAACAGTCAATCTGCAGTTCCTGGCGGAGCTGGGAAAAAGGGATAATCCGCGCGCTATGCCTGCAAGCAATGTGACTGCAAAAAAACAGCGTTGCTGCGTAAAGAGTGTCGAGAGAATCGCAGGCCTCCGAGCCACTGTCAAGCGGCATTTGTCGGGTGTTACTCAAATTCCTGCACAGATTACCGATTGGGGACAACGGCCTGCCGTAACCAAAAAGCAACTCTTCCAGAGCAGATAGATCAAGGAGTTATTAGCGAGCCGCGTGCCTCGGCGTCCTGAGACTTTCCCGCTGGACTCGCCAACGAGGAACACGCGCTCTTCGGGAAGGGTGGATTCCCGGGCGCGGCAGCCGGCGTCTGAATCCTGTCCGCCAGCGGCAGCCGTGCACGATCGGTGAAAAATTGCGCGTTCTTTGCTCTGCCGCAATGTCGTCTCGACTTTCCCTGCCAATACTTGCCCGACAGCGTCAGAAGCACCCCTCCGCAGAAATGGGAGAACGCAGCCGTGAAGAGGGGTTGGAGGAGCAAGGTTATGTCGAGCAGGAACGCAAGCACGGTTCTGGTGGCGTTAGGATGCCTCCTGGTTGCGGTGCCGTCTGCAATCTCACAGTCCTTCCGGGTGCAATGCCCGACCAGCACCATCACCCATCCCAGCAACCTGACCAACGTGAATTCGGAACCGAACTACACGGCTCCTACGACACAATCCCAGGGCGGCAACGGATATTTCGTGCCCACAGCGAACGTGAACGGCGCAATCAAGTGCCAACAGATCTCCGGCGGCGACGGCTACTCCACCATGGCCAACGGAACCCAGACCTTCATGTTCTCCTTTGGACCGCTCTCGGGTCTCGAGGATATTGCCAAGGGCCTGCCGGGTACTGAATTTCCCTCCGTCTTTAACGTGCCGTATCC
>Ga0335072_10012057_pt1 | contig 12347 bp, 12 predicted proteins | sample Lox_Sample_21_FD_206725 | JGI IMG/M metagenome (GOLD analysis project Ga0335072, IMG submission 206725) | Soil microbial communities from Loxahatchee National Wildlife Refuge, Florida, United States - Lox_Sample_2.1 | ecosystem: Environmental > Terrestrial > Soil > Wetlands | place: USA...
CGAGACGCGGATCGTGGTTCCGGTGCTCGAAGGCGAGTCCGACGATCCCGAGTTGTGCCGCCGCGTCGGTGTGGTGGTGATCGACGGCCTGCCCCCGTACCGGCCGGCCCACCAGCCCGTCAGCGTCACGATGTCGCTGAACGAGAACGGGATCCTCCAGGTCGCCGCGACGGACGTGTCGACAGGGGCGCAGGCGAGCACCACGATCGCCCGCGAGTACCTGGCGAACGGCGACGCCTCCGGTGGCGCCGCGGATCGCATGGCGGCCACCATGCAGATCGAGTAGGAAAGACCCATGCAGCGGCAGCAGGACTGGTACGCGTATCTGGGGCTTTCACCGCAGGCGCCGGGGGAGCAGATCGCGCAGGCCGTCGAGCGGCTGAGCCGGCAGGCGACGGCGCTGGCGGTGACCGCCCCCGAGCGGTCGCAGCGGCTGCGCGACACGATCCGGCTGATCAAGCGCGACCTGCTTTCCGGCCAGGAAAACCGGCAGCGTTACGACCTCGGCCTGCTGGCGGCGGGGCCGGTGCCTGTTCCGCCGGCGCCTGCCTTCTCTGGCTTCGGCGGCGAGGGCGTCGGCTCACGGATCGCACGGTTCCTGCGCACCGGCTGGACTTGCGCGGCGTGCGGCAAGGAGGCGTTGCCCAGCGATCGGTTTTGCACGAAGTGCGGAACACCCATCAAGCCGGTCCAGTCCGAGGCCGCGCCGGCGAGGGCGCGTCATGTCTGCGTCAATTGCGGCAGCGCGCTGACCGCGAATGATGTCTTCTGCTCCAGGTGCGGCACCCGGGTGCATACCGAACGGTAACGGTTTAGCAGACCTTTACGAATCGAAACATTTTGGCGCGAGCGCCTCCCCTACGATCAGCCCGAACGGCATTTGATTGTGGGGGAGAGGCGCGATGCCGACTTGCGTCAACGGCCATCGGTTGCCCGCTGGAGCGGCTTTCTGCGGTATCTGCGGTGTCAGCACGCGACAGCTATGCCCGCAAGGCCACGAGAACGCGCCAGACGCCCGGTTCTGTCGTACCTGCGGGACACCGGTTGGCGGCGCCCCGCCTCCTGCTAACGGAATGTCACCGGCTAACGGAATGGGCACCCCGCTGGTGGCATCGGGTCCTCCATTCCCTGACGCGCAGGCTCCTTTCCCTGAGGCGCAGTCTCCTTTCCAGGATTCGCCGTCCTTTTTCCAGGGCTCTTTCCAGGCGGCGCCCTCCGCTTTCGACGACCTGCCGACGGCTCTCCAGGATGCCCCTTTCAAGGCGCCCGGGACCGTTGACCAGCCGCTGCGGGCTCCGGACATGACCAGGCTGGATAACCCGGCCCCGACCAGGCTGGACGACGCCTGGAGCCCGTGGGGGGACGCCCCGGCGGCGCCGGCGTCCGCGGCCCCGTGGGAGACCGCGAGCCCTGGGTCCCCTTCCAGCGCTGCGACGACCGTGCTGCCACCCGTCCCGCCGGGCCCCGCGAGCGGCGATCGCCCGCCAAGGAAGCGCCTGATCTGGGCCGCGATCGCGGCCGCGGTCCTGGTGGTCGTGGGCGGCGGCACCGCTGCGGGTCTCACCCTGATGCATCACAACGCCACGCCGCAGGCGACGGCAACGACGCAGCCGCCCACGACGAGCGCCGCGGCATCGACGGCCTCGTCGCCAACCGCGTCGGCCGCTACCACCCAGGCCAGCCCCACCGCGTCGGCCGGCGTCTCGGTCGGGCCCGGCGGCTGGACGTACCCCAAGGCGATCGACCAGTCGGCTTACTCGAACGACGAGGCGACGATCAGCGCCGTGTCATGCGTCTCCGCCGTGACCTGCTTCGCCGTCGACAGCGACGGTGACGTGCTCACCTCCACGGCGATGAACTCGTGGCAGGTCGCCGACACCGCGAACGGATCGAACCTGACCGACATCTCGTGCGCCTCGGCGACCTTCTGCGCCGCGACCGACGAGTCGGGCAACGTGGTCATGCTCAGCGGCGGTGCATGGACCTCCCCGATCGGCATCGACTCGGGCACCCAGCTCAACGGCGTGTCGTGCCCCACGTCGAGCTTCTGTGTCGCGGTGGACAACAACGGCCAGGGATTCACCTATACGGGCTCGACGACGAACTGGACGCGGACCACGATCGACCCCAACCAGGACCAGCTGAGTTCCGTCTCGTGCCCGAGCACCACCTTCTGCGTGGCGGTGGATGGCAGCGGCAACGAGTACACCTTCAACGGGAGCAGCTGGGCGGCGGGCCAGAGCATCGACAGCGGTAACGGGCTCTCCCAGGTCTCGTGCGCCAGCACCTCGTTCTGCGCGGCGGTAGACGGCAGTGGGAACGCGGCGGTGCTGAGCGGCGGAAGCTGGTCCACCGACACCCTGCCGCAGACCGCGGCGAGCGTCTCCTGCCCGTCCGGCGGTTACTGCGTCGCGGTCGACCAGAACGGCGGCGCGCTCGTCTACCAGCAGGGCAAGTGGTCCAGCGAGACCAAGGTCGACGGCAACAACTCGTTCGTATCGGTCAGCTGCGCCGGACCGAACGAGTGCGCGGCCACCGATAAGTACGACAACGTCATGTATTACACGAGCGGGGGATAAGCCAGTGAACTGTCCGCAGTGCCAGACGCCGAACTCAGACGATTCCGCCTTCTGCACCACCTGCGGTGGCCGGCTCGCCCCGCCCGCGGCGGCTGCCGCGGGCGCCCCGCCGTGGGACATCGCGCAGCAGCCTGCCGGAGCTTTCCAGCCTGCCGGCGCTGTCCCGCCCCGCGGGCCGTTCCAGGCCGCGGGAGGACCCGGGGCGCCAGGCGGTTACAACGCGCCGGGCGGTTACAGCGCACCCGGCGGATACGGCGCCCACGGATTCGACACCCAGGGCGGATTCGGCACCCAGGACGGATTCGGCACGCAGGACGGATTCGGCACGCAAGGCGGATACAGCCCGCAAGGCGGATACAGCACGCAAGCCGGATTCGACACCCAGGGCGGATTCGGCACGCAGGACGGATTCGGCACGCAAGGCGGATACGGCGCGCCGCCCCAGCCGCGTCCGGCCGGTGCCGGCCCGGCGTTTCAGCTGGACCTGCGGCGGCTCACCCGGGTGGACCGGATCGTCGCCGGCGCGAGCCTGATCGCGATGATCTCGATCTGGCTGCCGTGGTACACCGTCAGCTGGGGCGCCAGCACCTTCGAGTCGCCGGGCAGCGCGAGCTACAGCGGCACGAGCCTGCACGGCTGGCTGTGGCTCGAGTTCGTGGTGGCGCTGGCGCTCATCGGCTACGTGGTGCTGCGCGCGGGCTTCCCTGAGTCCAAGATCAGCCTGCCGATCGCGCACGCGCCGCTGCTGATCATCGGGACAGGGGTGCAACTGCTGCTGCTCCTGATCGCGTTCGCCGACATTCCCTACGGGAGCCTGGGCATGGGCCTGGGCTGGGCCGCCTTCATCGGGCTGCTCGCGGCGCTCACGGCCGCCGCCCCGGTCATGGTGCCCGCGGCCCGCTCCTACCTGGAGAGCCGCAACGCGACCTCCGGCCCGCGCGGCTGACCTCGCAGGATGACGATGAGCGTGCCCAGGCAGGCGAGCGCGAGCAGGAGGTACGGGACCAGGTCCGACGTGGCCTGGGCCAGCGCTCCGCTCGCCGACGCCGCGGTCGCCTGCCCAGCCGCCCAGGTGAGGTTGGACAGCGCGAAGCCGATGCCCTGATGCAGTCCCAGGCCCGCTGAGCCCTCGCTCACGAGCGCGGAAGCCGGGGTGAACAGCGTGCCGAAGAACGGCGTGCCCGCGATCAGGACGGCGATCAGCCACGGCTCGGTGGTCGTCAGCGGGACCGCGATGCTGCACGCGATGCCGGCGATGAGGGCGACGGTGAGCGGCCTGGCCGGGCCGAACCGGTCGGACAGCCGGCCGGCCGCCGGGGACAGCGCCGACTCGACCAGCGCCGCGCACAGGAACGCGCCCGCGATGACCGTCCCCGATGAGCCGAGCCGCGAGAGCCGCAGCGGCGCCAGGACGTCGATGACGCCGAAGGCGACGCCCGCCAGGGCCATCAGCCACATGCCCATCACCACCTGGCGGTCGCGGAGCGCGGGCAGCGCCGCCCGCAGCCGCTGCGGGGCCTCCGGGCGCGGCGCGGGAACGGCGAACGAGAGTGCTATCAGGAGGCCGGCGGCGACTGACGCGGCTGAGAACGCGGGCCCCGCGCCTACCGTGTTGGCCACCGCGCCCACGACGGGCCCGAACAACGCGCCGACCACGGCCGCCCCGAGGGCGTAACCGAGCAGCTCTCCGCGCCGCTCTCGCGGCGCGGCCGCCGCAAGCCAGGACAACGCCGCGGTCCAGGTGCACGCGCCGGCGATGCCTTGCACGAATCGCGCGACGTCGAGCACGGCGGCGGAGGTCAGCCAGCCGAACGCCAGCGTCGACAAGGCCATCAGGCCCAGGCCGAGCAGCGCCACCGAGCGGTCACCGAACCTGGCGACTAGCGCGCCGCTGGGCAGCGACCCGATCAGCGTCCCTGCCGGGTAAGCGCCGATAAGAACGCCCGCGCCTGCCTTGGACAGCCCGGCCACCGCGGCGTAGTGCGGTAGCAGCGGCGTGAGGGCGGAGTAGAAGACCGTGTCCACCCCGACGATCGCGCAGGTGAACGCCACCAGCCGCAGCAGCGGCGGATCCAGCTTGGGCCTGCTCCGCTCGCGATTCAGGAAAGTCCTGCTCAGCCTGTTTCTCCTTGCAGGGCGCGCTTGGTAAGCACGCGCGCCAGGTGCTTGCGGTACTCCGTGTCGGCGTGGAAGTCGTAGCCGGGCGAGGTGCCGTCGGCGGCGTGCGCGGCGGCCTCAGCGGCGGACGCGCCGCCCCGGAGCGCTTCCTCCACGCCAAGCGCGCGCAGCGGGGTGCCGCCCATGTTGGCCAGCGCCACCCGGCCGTCGTAGGCCGCGACTGCGACGATGGCCCAGTCGTTGGCCCGGCGGACGAACTTCTGGTACCCCCACGGCACATCGCCGCCGCGCGGCACCCGGACCGCCGACAGCAGCTCGTCGGGTGACAGCGCCGTCTCGAACGGCCCGGCGAAGAAGTCGTCGGCGGCCACCGTCCGCACGCCTGCTGGCCCGGTGATCTCGACCGACCCGCCGAGCGCGAGCAGCGTCATCGGCAGGTCCGCCGACGGATCGGCGTGCGCGAGCGAGCCGCCGATCGTGCCGCGGTGCCTGATCTGCGGATCGCCAACCTGGGCGGCGGCGTAGGCGAGCAGCGGCACCTCGGCCCGCACCAGGTCCGAGCCCGCGACATCAGCGTGGCGCGTGGTCGCCCCGATGACCAGCTCGCCCCCGTCGCTCCGGATGCCGGACAGCTCGCCGACCCGCGCGATGTCGACGAGCACCGCGGGCTGCGCCAGCCGAACCTTCATCATCGGCAGCAGCGAGTGCCCGCCGGCCAGCAGCTTCGCGTCCTCGCCATGCTCGGCGAGCAGCGACAGCGCGTGCTCCGCGGAGTCCGCGACCTCGTAGTCGAACGTGGCCGGGATCACGCGCCCACCTCGGAAGAAGCCTCGGCGCCCGACAGCTTGCCCGCCGCGGCGAGCACGGCGCGGACGATGTTGTGGTATCCGGTGCAGCGGCAGAAGTTTCCTTCCAGCCCCTCCCGCACCTGCTGCTCAGTGGGGTCCGGGTTCTCGGCGAGCAGGCTGGTGGCCGCCATCACCATGCCAGGCGTGCAGAAGCCGCACTGCAGGCCGTGGTTCTCGCGGAACGCCTGCTGGACGGCGCTCATCGTGCCGTCCTCGGCGACGAGGCCCTCGGCGGTGGTAACCGACCGGCCGTTGGCCTGCACGGCCAGCACCGTGCAGGACTTCACCGACTCGCCGTCGAGCAGCACGGTGCACGCCCCGCAGGACGTGGTGTCGCACCCGACGTTCGCGGCGCGCAGGCCGCAGACCTCGCGCAGGTAGTGAACGAGCAGTAGCCGTGGCTCGACCTCGTCGCTGCGCGCGGTCCCGTTGACCGTGAGCTTGATCTCCATGCCTGGGTCAGGCCTCCTTCGAACCATTGGCTGCTTGGATGGCACGCCACACCCGCTGTGGCGACGTGGGCATGTCGATGTGCCTGACGCCGAGGTGCGACACGGCGTCGATCACCGCGTTCTGCACCGCTGGTGTCGAGCCGATCGACCCGGCCTCGCCGATGCCCTTGGCGCCGAGCGGGTTGTACGACGTCGGCGTCTCCATGCCCACCAGATCGAAGCTCGGCACCTCGGTGGCGGACAGGAACGGGTAATCCGCGAACGTCGCGGTCAGCGGGTTGCCGTCGTCGTCGTAGACGACCTCCTCGAGAAACGCCTGCGCGGCGCCCTGGGCGATGCCGCCGTGCCGCTGGCCCTCGGCGAGCAGCGGGTTCATGACCGTACCCGCGTCGTCGACGGTCACCATCCGGCGCAGGAACACCTTGCCGGTCTCGGTGTCGACGTCGACGACGGCCACGTGCGAGCCGAACGGGAACGTCGGCCCCGGCGAGGTGAACACGGTGTGCACGAACAGCCGTTCCGCCTCGGCGAGGCTGCTCAGCGGCACCGAGATGTCCGGGTCGCCCTTGACGGTGAACGCGCTCGCCTCGGTGTCGAAGATCAGGTCCGACGGGCTGGCCTCCAGCGAGGCCGCGGCACGCTCGCGCGCCACGTCGAGCAACTCGCGGGACGCCTGCTGGACCGCCGCGCCGCCAAGCTGCAGCGAGCGGGAGCCGCCGGTGCCGCCGCCGCGCGGCACCAGGTCGGTGTCGCCCCACTTCACGGTGATCTTCTCGATCGGAATGCCGAGCTCCTCGCTGGCGAGCATCGCCCACACCGTCTGGTGGCCCTGGCCGTGCGGGGAGGTCCCGGTGAGAATCGTGGCGGTGCCGTCCGGGTGCACCTCGACGGTGCTGTTCTCGTTCGGGCCGCCGGCTTCGCCGCCCGGGCCGGTGATCTCCACATAGGAGGACAGGCCGATGCCGAGCTGCAGCGTGTCGCCGGCCGCGCGCCGCCGCGCCTGCTCGGCAAGCAGCTCGTCGTAACCGGCCGCCGCCAGGGCCTTCTCCAGCGCGGTCACGTAGTCGCCAGAGTCGTACACGGCGCCGAAGGCGGTCTTGTGCGGCTCGGTGAACTTCGGCAGCAGGTTCTTGCGCCGCACCTCGGCCGGGTCGACACCGGCCGCATCGGCGAACAGGTCCATGGCCCTGTCGATCGCGGCGGCGGCCTCAGGACGCCCCGCGCCCCGGTAGGCGCCGACCGGCGTGGTGTTGGTCACCACCGACGTGGTGAACGCCTCAGCATGCGGGATCTCGTACGGGCCGGGCGTCATCAGCCTCGTCAGCATGGGCAGGAACGCGCCGGCCTTCGGGTAGGCGCCGCAGTCCTGCAGCACCTCGAGCCGGTAAGCCAGGACAGTGCCGTCCCGCATGCCGCCGATCGTGACCTTCTGCTCCTGGGCCCGCCCGTGGGGCATCACGAGCAGGTTCTCGTTCCTGGTCTCCGACCAGCGTACCGGGCGGCCGAGCTGCCTCGCGATCCAGCAGATGACCGCGTGCTCAGAGTCGGCGCCGAACTTGGCGCCGAAGGCGCCGCCCACATCGGGGGTGATGATCCGCACATCCTCCGGCTTGAGCCCGAGCATGCCCACGAGGGCGCCCTTGGTGCCCTGCGCGCCCTGGTTCGGGATCCAGGCGGTCAGCCGGCCGTCCGCACCCCAGGCGGCCGCGCCGGACCGGCTCTCCATCGGCGCGGGGGCGACTCGCTGGTTCTGGATGACCTCGGAGACGACGACCTCGCACCCCTCGAACAGGTCGGGGTTGGTCTCGCTCTCGTCCCCGAATTTGACCACGACGTTCGTCTCGGCGTCAGGGAAGAGCAGGCCACGCTCGCCACTCACCGCCTGGTGCATGGTGGCGACCGCGGGCAGGATCCCGTAGTCGACGTCCACCAGCTCGATGGCGTCCTCGCCCTGGTACATCTCCTCGGTGACCACGGCGGCGACCGGCTCGCCGACGAACCGCACCACGTCGGTGGCGAGCAGCGGCTGGACCATCTTCTGGTTCATGTTCGGCATCATCGGCTTGACCGGGGCGAGCCCCGCCTCCGCGAGGTCCTTGCCGGTGTACACGGCGACGACACCGTCGGCATCCCGCGCGGCGCTGGTGTCGATGCTGAGGATGCTCGCGTGCGCGACCGTCGAGCGCACGAAATGCACGTAGCAGGCACCGGCTAGCCGTTCGTCCTGGACGTCTTCTGTGTAGACGGCTCCCGTCGTGAGGAAGCCGGGATCTTCGGTCCGCAGGACCCGGGTGCCAAGAATGCTCACGCCGCCATAACTCCTCTGCAGCCTCTGTGCTTCCCCCGACAGGTGACCTTCCGCCTCGATCCTGTCTTGCGCGGTATCCCACGGTCAAACCGGAGGAACCAGTCCCGTTTGTTCGTGAACCCACGCGCGCTTCCCGGTTGTGGCCCGCCACAGTGGCTATTGACAAGCTGGCTATCAAATTGATATCACATTAGTAGGTCATCGAGCGACCGCAGCACAGCCCACAGGGGGCATCACCATGAACGCACCCAACGACAACACCGCCGCGAAAGGCCTGCGCGGATGGTGGGCAACTCCCCCGCGGTCAGGCATGCAGCGCCTGATCAACCCATGGGAGTACCGCCACCTCCGCGCCTTCGGGGTCACGCGCGTTTTCGGCGGCAGCATCGCGGCCGCCGCGGGCATTATCTGCCTCTCGTACCACGTCTACGGGTGGGCGGCTTTCTTCCTGGTTATCGCGGCGCTGAACCTCGCGGGCGGCTCCTGGTACCTCACGATCGATCGGGACATCAGGGCAGGATGAACCGCTCCACCGCGTTAGCGAAGCCTTCGTCCTCGTTGGACGTGGTGACGCGGCGGGCGGCTTCCTGGACCTCATGGCTCGCGTTCCCCATCGCGATACTGAGCCCGGAGTGGGCAAACATGAGCACGTCGTTGGGCTGGTCGCCGATCGTCGCGATCTGCTCAGGGGGGATCTGGTAGGTCTGGGAAAGATACTGGGCCACGGCGCCCTTGTTGGCGTGGGGATTGGTGACATCGCCGTAGTACGGCTGAGACCGAGCCGCCGACACGTGGTCGCCGAAGCGCTCGCGCACCGCGTCCACGCCCTTCTGGACCGCGTCGTAGTCATCGCTCACCCCGGTGACCTTGGCCACTCCGTTCGACACCGAGGCGAGACTGTCGGTCACCGTCGGGTCGAACCTGACCGTCCAGTCCTCGCGGGCCACATGCGGCGCCTTCGGATTCCGAAGGAACCAGTCCGACCCCCGGTAGATCCACACGTCCAGGTTGTGGGCCGCGAGCAGGTCGATCACGGTCGGCGTCACGTCGTCGGGGATGACCTGCTGCTCGATCACCGACATGTCGGGATGTACATACACGCCGCCGTTGAAGGCCGCGATCGGCGTGGAGAGCTGGAGCGGCTCCACGAGCATCGACATGCCGCGGGGCGGCCGGCCGCTCGTGATGGCGAAGAGGATGCCGGCCTCCCTCAGCTTCGCGACTGCGGCGATGGCCCGATCGGTGAGGACTTTGTCTTGGGTTACCAGCGTGCCGTCGACGTCCGCGAGGAACAGCCGGATTGGCGGGGCCATGTTGCCTCCAGTTGGTGCGGCAGTTTGGTCCGGTGGGGTCAGGAGCTGGACAGCGAGTGCTTGAAGTCGGTTCTGCCGACTGATTCACCGCGGCCCACGAGCACCGTCGCCACCATCTCCGGCGGGAACAGGCCGTGGTCGATGACCCCGGGTGTCGCCGACAGGCGGAGGGCTAGCGCCGCCGGGTCGTCCACCGGCCCGTGGTAGTCCGCGATCACGCCGCCGTCGGGACTGACCGGGACGTCGCGCAGCGAGGCAGGCGCGACCCGGCGCATCGTGGCGCGCAGCCCGAAGGACAGCAGCTCGAGGGGGATCGGGCTGTGCAGGGCCTGGACCGGCTTGGTCGAGTCGACGATGACGATGAACCGGTCCGCCGCCGCCGCGATGATCTTTTCCCGGGTGTGCGCGCCGCCGCCGCCCTTCACCAGCCAGCCGTCCGGCGCGACCTGGTCCGCGCCGTCGATGGTGATGTCGAAACGGTCGATGCTCGTGACGTCCTCGATCCGCAGGCCCAGCTCGCGTGCGGCGTGCTCGGTGCGCGGCGACGTGGCCGCACAGACGATGCCGAGCGACCGGCGGGCCAGGGCTGGGAGCAGGAACGCCACCGTCGAGCCGGTGCCTAGCCCGACGGTCATGCCGTCCTCGACCAGTTCCGCGGCCGCCTCCGCCGCGATCTGCTTCTCCCGCTCGATGCCCACCGGACCGCCTGGCTGAGCTCCCGTCGGTTCCTCAGGCCGCGGCACGGTCGGCCATCACCAGGGAGGCGGCGGCCTCGACGCGACCCGCCGGGATCGTGGTGTCGCCGGCCAGGAGCCTCTGCAGCGGCTCCTTCTTGTCCTCGCCGGTGACCAGCCAGAGGATCTGCCTGGCCCGGGCCAGCGCCGGGTAGGTCAGCGTCATCCGGACCCGGTCCTGGTACGGCTCGGTGAGGGCGACCAGGCGATCGGTGACCGACAGGACCGGATCGCCAGGGACAAGCGAGGCGGTGTGCCCGTCGGGGCCTAGGCCCAGGTGGACGAGATCGAAGTACTCAGGGAGCACGGCCGCGTAGCTGACCGCCGCGACCGCCAGATCGCTCTCGTTGACCGGCATGGCCCGCACCTGCGCCGGGGCCGAGCCCAGTGCCTTGGTCAGGTGGGTCAGGTTCCGGTCGGGGTCGCCGGGCGGCGCCACCCGCTCGTCCACCTGATAGATGATCATCGCCTCCCACGGGACCGTCTCCGAGGCCAGCTCGGCGAACATGGCCCACGGGGTGTGCCCGCCGCTGACCGCGAAGTGGAAGCTGCCGCTGGCCGCGACCGCAGCGCGGGCGCGCTCGGCCACGAATGCCGCGCCGGCCCTGGCTACGGCATCGGGATCGTCCAGAGTCTGCAGTTCGTGGTGCACGTCGCTCCCTAATGCCGCTTAGGGGATGTGTTTCGGATCACAGACTATCGATGGCGGAAGTCAGCCCGCCTTGCGGGCCTGGAAGGCGGCCATCTCGGCGGTGAGCAGCTCTTCGGCGCGCTGCCTGGGCAGGCCGAGTGAAGTGAACGCCGCTGTTGCCGGGCCGTCGGCGGCCAGGACGCCGATCAGCAGGTGCTCGGTGCCGATGTAGTTGTGGCTGAGGCGCAGCGCGCACTTCAGCGCACCCTTGAGGGCTTCCTTAGCGGACGGGTCGAAGGACAGCTCGAGCAGTCCCGCCGAGTCGGGGGTCTGCACCTGCGGCGCCGGACCGGTGCCTACCGCGGTGTAGACCTGCTCGGAGGTCAGCCCGGCCGCCGCGATCGCCCTGGCCGCCAGCCCCTCGGGATCGGACAGCAGCGCCGCCGCCAAGTGGCCCGCGCCGAGCGGTTCCGGCGCGGCCAGCTGGCCGGCCGCCGCCAGGGCGCGGGCAGCGCGCGGGGTGAACCGGGAGAACGGCCGCGGGTTCCCTTCCATGAGGTCGGCGGCCTTGCTCGGCACGAATCGCTTCTGCGCGGCCTGCTTGGAGACGCCCATCGCGGCGCCGATCTGACTCCAGGAGGCGCCGGAGCGCCGGGCCTGGTCCACGAAGTAGCCGATGAGCGCGTCGGACTGCTCATCGAGCCGGGCGGAGACGGCGAACGCGTCGGAGACGTTCTCCAGCGGCCCGCCGTCCGGGTGCAGGGTCTTGACGTAGGCGATCAGGTTGTCCAGCGGAACAGGAAACTCGCTCATGTGGTCAACTCTAAGTTGACGATCCAGTGATCGTCAACCTGAGATTGACGCTGGATGGCGTCTCCTCAACTTCGTATCACTTCCGGCCCTTTTAGCGCCCGATTTGCCCGTTTCTAGGGGCGGAAACCGATACGAAGATGGCGCCGGAACCACGATGTGGTGCCAGCGTGACTGGTGTGGCGACAGGGAGGCCGTGGCTGTGCATCCGGGCGAGCCCGGCAGGCGCTAGCCGAACAGGGCGCGGATGTCGTCGGCGGATAGCGCTGACGAGAAGGCGCCGTCGCTGTCGATCACGGAGGAGAACAGCTCGGCCTTGCGTGCCTTGAGCGCCATGACCTTCTCCTCGATCGTGCCTGAAGCGATCAGCCGGTACACCATCACGTTGCGGGTCTGGCCGATGCGGTGCGTCCTGTCGACGGCCTGCGCCTCGGTCGCCGGGTTCCACCAGGGGTCGAGCAGGAAGCAGTAGTCGGCCTCGGTGAGGTTCAGCCCGAAGCCGCCGGCCTTGAGGCTGATCAGGAACACCGGCGCGGATCCCTCCTTGAACCCCG
>Ga0335072_10012058_pt1 | contig 12346 bp, 7 predicted proteins | sample Lox_Sample_21_FD_206725 | JGI IMG/M metagenome (GOLD analysis project Ga0335072, IMG submission 206725) | Soil microbial communities from Loxahatchee National Wildlife Refuge, Florida, United States - Lox_Sample_2.1 | ecosystem: Environmental > Terrestrial > Soil > Wetlands | place: USA: Florida...
AATCCCAATGGCTTTCCAGTGGCTTCACCCTGCGGCTTCACGCTTGGTAAGAGATTTCTCTCCTTCAGGAATTCCGGAGTGTACCACTTGATGTAGCTACGATGTTTCTTCTCAGCCCAAGCCCTAGGATCAGCATGATGCAGGTAGTAGTCGGTAGCTAAATCCCATAGCATAGGCTGGCCCTGAGCGAAGATATAGTTTCCTAGGAAGAGATTGTAGGCTTCCTGACGCTGCCCATCCAAAAATGAGTTGTTATAGTAGCGCTTGAAACTTTCCACCATGTCCCGGGAATGACTTGTCCACTGGTTTATTTTTCGATATGTCTCCATTGTGTTCACTAGCTGTGAACCTCCATATTGGACCGCAATGGTGTCCCCGTGATCGTGGTACATATGAGTGAATAAATTGACAGCATCGGTATCGTAGTCTGTGGAGGTATCTGCAATGATGCCAAGCGCATGGAGTTGATATCCAAGCGCTCGCTTTCCAATGACAAACTGAGCTGCGTTCGTCCTATCCAGGCAGTCGATGCAATTTGTCCTTGCAATTCCGTTTTGCATCGTAGGAATGGAGGTCTTGCCGTCCCCATTGTGGAAGAATCCAGTGGTTGTGACGACCTCCTCTGCGATGCTCTCCAGTGTTCCAATAACATCTTGGTCACGACTCTTAGACGCTCTACTCATGTCCCAAGCCTTGTGTATGATCTTTTTGTCGTCTGGAAGAAACTGATTTAGATAATTGATAGCGTTTGTGAACTCATGCAGTAGCTTCGACTCCCGAGGGGTCCTTTCGCGTGACTTTACAAGATTCAGAACATATACGGGCGCACCGTACCGTTCGAAGAGATTATCAAAATGTAAAGCTGCAGCTCCATAAAATGGGTCAACGAGGTTCAGCTCTATTGGAGGTTTAGGGGTGACTCCAGTGTTGTCCTGTGTCCAATAGAGCGGAATGCTCCCTCGGTGCTGTACGTATGAAGTATAGCTGGGATTGGCAAAAAGCTTCGGGCCTGGTGCGTGAAAGGATGTTGTTAGACCTTCTGACACTATCTGTTCCGTTTCGACATCATTCGCCACATAACCCTATAGAAGTCAGCATGGCTGTGGGATACTTCACTTCACTTCACACTTCACATGTCATACCAGATCATTTGCACCACGCTTCAAAAACCGAGCACCCGCAAAATAGCGTGACCGCCTTGCAATTATGGTAATGTATGCTGTCCGTCCATATATCGAGAGGGCTATACTTGTCAGCGAAATTCTTACAAAACAAGACACAGTCAAAGGTACCAGCTTGGTCAATATAGCCATGTATCACAGGCAAACACCAATCATATGTGTTCTTCAAGGTCTCAGCAGCTGGCTGGAGCAGATAGTGGTTCCAAACGAACATTGCATTGTAGTTAGGAGGATGTGGATATGGGATATTATGAGCTAACGCCTCTCTTTCCTTGACAATGTTATGCTGTAGTGTGCGAGTAATGTCGTATGAATAGCTGTAGTAGAATGACCGTGACAGGTCCAGATTATTTAGGATCCCAAGAAATCGTGATTCTTCCGTATTTCGCACATCTGGCTTAAATCTCGAGCTTTGAGCAGTAACCAAAGGCACTAACTCTGTCCCGTCGATCTGGTATACATAGTGACCCCCAATCAATGCCACCTGGCTCTTCTTTGTAATCAGAAGCATGTAGTATGCACCAGTGAATCGAATAAATCCAAGCAAACCCCAAGTACTACATCTTAATTTCATCCCTCCTGTACTCTTGTTCCCATTATCAACGGTCTTTAGTAATTCGCTCATCTCTTCCTTCGTATAGACAATCTCGTCTTCCGTAACGCTGAGGTTTCCAAATTCTGCAGTCCGATCGATTATAAGGATCCGAAAACGTTGGTCCATGATATCGGCTCCAACAACATAGTACCTTGTTGCAGTTTCATATAAAGAAAACTTGTGCATCTTGCAAACGCCTTGGTCACCAACCTTCTCGTAAACTGCAGTTCTGTTTCTCTTGAGGTCGGTAGTGGGGCTCGATGCTCGCTCAAAAGGTTCAGCAACACCAGACTCTTCATCGGTTCCTTCTTCACCAATGAGGCACCCATTCATCGATTGTTTTAGGCCGGCTGTTGGATTCGGATTCGGCTGGTTGTTGTGAGGGAGGAGTTTGTTGACATTTTGCTCTTCCCGAGCCGGTTCTTTGGTAGATGCTGGTTGAGAGTGGCCATCTGCCGAACTCAAGCCGCTCGAAGCTCTTTTCTCTAAATGTGCATGTCTATCGCCGTAGTTTAAAGGGCCTGGCGACCGCCCACGACCCTCATCGTTCTCAGCCAGCACCGGCATCCCTTACGACGATCATGGATAGTAGATCGGTGTGAACTGTTGGGCTGGCGCTAGAATGTTATATACAAAACCTTGGATTAGTGACCTGTTTCGTTATTTGACGAGCTTGTATGGAGTTCTGAAAGTTTTTTGGTTGATTTCCGCGGTATGTTTTTCGTTGTTGATGCTGTAATGGGGGCCTTGACGCGATGGCGCACCGAAGCTTCTCAATTCAGGCTAGTGGGCGCGTTGATCGCCGGGGGGCTTTTGCCGTCCGTTGCAATTTCACATGTGACACGCACCATGATAAAGGATCTTTGTCGCCGAGCTTCTAATTCCTCCTGATAAATATGCCCACATCATCATGTCGGCTCAACATCTTTCAATACTTGATTTACGACTTCTGTAATGTATTTACGGTCTCGTCATGTCTGATGACGACGAGCAGCTCTTGCGTGGTCGAGTTAAAGACGATATAATTGCTGGTAAGTATTTTTTGGGTTGTGTTGGTCACTCTAGCATGTGATCGTCAGAAATTAACACCAATGATTTTAGAGATTCTACATGAGGAAGATGTACTGGTCAACTCTGCTGTATACAAGGTCTGAAGTACTTATTTGGCCATAGTTGTACAAAATCCTGGGAGCTTCACGGTCATCATCGGCGAGTGACCTTCGACGATGCTATCTTGAACGCTCAAAAATATGCCATCCCGACAAGCCACCTTTTCACCCTTTGTCGACAAGGTAGACATAAAAGCACTAGACTTTCCCAATTCCAGATCCGCTAACCAATGTTACAGTGCTTTCCAACGGCTTGGTTTTGCTTTTGATATTCTCAAATCCCCCAGTGCGCGGCAGACTTACAACCGAGCCTCTAGACCTGCGACTTCACAACTGCCTGACAAGACCAACTTTCTTGGTGGCGAGTACACTTTCCGCGGTGCGGTCGAGGCGGTGCTCAACGAATTCATGACTGGAGATTTTCTTATTGTGCGCAAATGGCTGGAGTCACTCCACACACAGTACCCTAATCTTGTTAGTGAAGAAGTGGTTATCAATGTCGAGCGGAGCTTCATAAGGATTCGAGAATTGGTCTTGACGACCAGGACCTATGCGTTATTAATTTATATCGAGCTTGGGCGAATACACCGCGTACAAAAGCGTCTGATGGGCCTTGGATATCTCGACGTCGTGGGGAGAGCCCGACTCACAATCCACCTAGTCAGAGTCACATTGGCAGTCCCAATGCGCGTCGATCGAGCTCTGAAACAGCGGGAGGAGAGGGCATGGAGAGCGAAGGCAGCGGGCCTTCAAGCCGCAGGTCTCCCTCCTCCTGAAACTGTATTTCGAGCCGGTATCTTGAATGATCGCGTCAGCAAGGTGCTTGAATTCATTGTCGGAAACGCTGGAAAAGACGAAGGCGCTGACGAAGCCTGGAGCGCCCGCATGGGCGAAGCAATGCGATAGACTTCTATCTTGAACGAGGGCATATTTTACTGCGATGCTGGGCCCTTTTCTTCGGCGTTCGGCGACTTGGACCTTATAAGGACCGCTTTTTTGGACCATATTCTTCTACTGAATTGCAGAAGCAAATCTGCTTGACAAAGGATATGCTTATTTAAGAAGGTATATATATATATATAGGTAGTGCAGTTACGTGAAGCCATTACACGTTGAAATAGTATATAATTATTTCATAAAATAGTTTTTATATAACAGATACACTTTACAAATAATCCTAAAACAAAGTATGTCTTAAGCATTAATACAGTTTATCAGTAAGAAACGCTATAAAACAATAAAGTACTAAGAAGTACTAAGTAGTTCATACATAAGAGCTACGATGAACTTTATACACTCGAAATCACGAAACACTTAAGCCTCAAAGCCGTCGACAAGCTCCTGTTCACTAAGTGACGATGAGCTAAACAATAAGTGTTAATTGCTTCTGTTTTAGTAGATGGAGGCATAAAGCATACTTATAGAAAACTTCTAAAGTAATTAAGTAGTTAAATATAACTTGAACCAATGGGACTGGCAGGAAAAGAAAGAAAAGAGGAGGCTAGGCCGCGCTGTACGACTGAAGACAACGAAACAGAGAGTGCATTACTAACTCAAGCTCGTATGCCTGGTGTAACCACTGCGACCTACGTATACTGAAGCAGATAGCCCTAGTTTAAGACTTTTATAGGATTAAGCTCAAACGGTGTAAGATTAATTTATTATTGCACATATAGCAACAGACCGCTTCCAGCCCCGGCCAGCCCCGGCTCCGGCTGCGAACAGCAGCAGTGGACCCGGAAGCCTGAAAAGCTACAAAGAACACTAAGGACATTAGGGATGTGTTTAAAGGGTTGTATGAGTAAGCGGCTGCGAGGGAAACACAGACAAGAAGAACGGCAGTAGATGTTTTTATCCTGCTATAATAGTAAGTAGTAGAATTTCCGCAAGCTCTAACGGTGTAAGAATTATAACTTGATACACAAGAATAGCTTTAATTTTTAGGAGAGGGTAGGTTAGTAATTTATAAAGGGTAAGTTAGTAATTATTTGCTGTTGTTAGATGGGTGTGTCACTCTTTACATATAAGTCCCCCTACAATATAGGCTCCAATTTATGTTCGACCACAATAAAGAGAAACAAATAGTTAGCATCTATTTACGTCGTGCAATTTGTGTCTTTTTACACTAAATCTAAAAAAAAGTAACGGGTAATAAACACGGTTTTGCTACCCTAATAAAAATCTCGTTAAAGCTGCACGACAATGCGTGGTCGAAAAAAATTGGTTTTCGCCCACTTAAACACCCTTTCTTATTTAAGATGGCCTAATCGTTTGGATTATTGCGTTCTGCATTCTGATTCTCAATATATTGAAACTCTAGATGGCCGTTGAGGGCCATGCGACGTACTCTTGCGTACGCACCTTATGCATTAAAGACAACTAACTCCCGTCACTCATTGCTGCTAATGCTAAACCGGGTCAACTTTTGCAACGCCTGATCGTTGAGATCTTATTTGAACGCCAAACATGTTGAAGTTTGCCCCAACACCGCGCTCAATGTAAATGCAAAGCCAGGATGCTGTCTTTCTATGCATGTTGAATAATCGTAGCTCATCATCCTCTAAGCCTTATGTCGTTAATCAAGTAGTACCATTCGTAGTTGCTGAATTGCTGCTATCGTCCGTCCTATTCGTTAAATGTTCATGGCTATTGATGTTAGGCTCTATTGTCTTGTTGATATCCTTTACGCATAGACCATCAAAGAGTGGGAATATCCCATTAGTCCGGTGGAAGTCGTTGTGCACTATTTGGGCGATCAGCTAGCTGTAAGGCTCATAGAAGAGAAGAAGTTGCATCTTTTCGCATACCAATATTGACCAAGTACCAAGACTCCATGATACTCTGGATTAAATGCCGGCTCGGACTCAGAGTGGAGTGACAATGGGCCCAGTCCATGCCCAAACGAAAGGCCTCATCTTTCCAAGCCAAGAAACTAATGGTTTCAACGATTGTGGGTTGCACGATTTCTTTCCCAGGAAACACTCCCCAGGTTACGGCATTAGGGCCATCTCCTGGTGCATTTGTCTTCAGAATACCAGACTTAGTTACTGCATAGTAAGTCAGCTCTGGATCTCGCTCGATGCGCTCGATGAGTTCGTCAATGATATCTGGGGATACTAATAGCTCAAGGTAGGCCTTCTGGTAAACATATCCATTCGCGGGGCCCCAGCCGTAAATTGGGTGGGACGATTTAACACCATCAACAGCAGGCTGCGAGTTTATAGTAAGGAACCCCCGTTGGTTCAGGCTTATGAGTTCCTTCTTGATGACTGTGGCTTCGTTGGAAATTGGAGCCTCGCTCCAAGGAAGGCTATCTATCTCCTTTTCCAGATATCTCACAAAGACGGCAGCGATATCACTTATGCTCTTCGGCTCGCCCCATAGCTGACGGTTCTGCTCGTTACTCCCTTTGAGTCCAATGCCGTAAGCATCGAGCTCGCCAAAAGCAGGTGATCTAGAGTCTCCCCATCTCCCGTTCGGAAATTCATCCCAATCCTGAGTCCGCATAACATAAGACTTGTTCCGATTTCTCCAGAATATTGGGCGCACATCTTCCTCACGTCGTCCAAGGCCAAGGGATTGACGCCAAGGGAGTGCTTGCTTCAGTGGTCGCTCGTTTGAGGGAGTCAATTCCAATTCTTCAAGGACCATACGAGTTGCCTGAGCCAGGTTCATGGTGTAGAAATGAATATGATGTATTCCAGAACTCAGGATCTTTCGGCACATATCAGCAACTAGGCCCTTACCAACGTCCCTAACAGCAGCGTCATCATTCTTGACAGGCTCCAAGGCCGAGATCCATTTTTGTGGTATCTTGCAGTTCATATGATTGCAACGTCGAAGGAAGCTTGCATATGTATGTATTGGCATAATTCCGGGAATGATAGGTACCGTGATGCCCTTCGCCCTGACCTTACGAACCCACTCCAAGAAGTTATCTACATCGTAGAACATCTGTGTGACGATGAATGTAGCCCCCATATCGACCTTTTCTTTTAAATGTTCAAGCAAAAGCGCCTCGTCATCCTGATCATCGCATCCTTCCGGGTAGCCAGCAACGCCAATATCAAAGTGGTTGCCGTAAGAGCTCCTTATGTATCTTACAAGATCCTTCGCATATTGGAAACTTTGGTCCGTAGCCACCCACTTCTCCTGGTCTCTCGGAGGATCACCCCGTAAAGCAAGAATATTCGTGCAGCCAGCCTTGTAGGCGTTTCTGAGCGCCTCGTCAACCTTTTCCTTTCCCATGTCGGTGCAGGTCAGGTGCATGCACGTCTCCAGACCATACACCGACTGCGCTACACCAACCATCTCACATGTCAGCTGAGCAAGTCGACCACCAGCGCCCCAGGTGATATCAATAAAGCTGGGTCCTAGGGCATGCATGCGGTCCATGCGATCATAAAGGTTTTGGACCCCTTGGGCCGTTTTCGGTGGGAAGAATTCAAACGAGAATGTTGGCTTTCCCGTTCTCTCGGCCTCAGCGAGCATGTCTTTGATATGCATCTCTCATAGATTTCGCAGTCGTGCTAAATATTTGAAGGTTCCACGTCCTTAGCAAAATCAGTTTCTGTGACGAAGTCGGTGTGCCTCTCAGTATGTCACGCAAAACGTGGCAAGGACAGCGTCGTTGAAGTAATATGGGAAAAGCTTTTCAACTGACCTAAATTTAAGAGCGTACACAATTTATAGTCAATAACTTCAAGGTCAAGATGCCTACGACCTCTACCAGCTCCGGTTTCCTCCTCTCCTGGCTTCCCTCAGCCCAAATATCTTTTACGAGCCCAGCGATCCGCCGCCTGTCGCTGCATGAAAACACTGATGCTTGTCTAATTTTACTGTTTATGAGGAAGCGAAGTGGTTTGTGGACATTCATGCCTGGGAATGGAAGGAAATGAAGTGTGTCAACAAACTTTGAAAGTCGCAAATCGCCGGTTTGTGCACCGATGTGGGGCTCAGAACAAAACCTTAAAAAGGCGGTGGGGGATTAATATGACTTCATAGGATATTCGTTTTAATAAATTTATAGGGTTTCTCAAGGAGCTACGTTGCATAGAAGAAGTAAGGGGTCTAATTTCCATTCTAGTTGCTATTCTATCTAATCATATAATTACGGCCAATTCAGTAATATCCAGGGGATTGGTGCTGGTTATACGGCATTGATTGCCCTACTTGACCTTGTCCTCACCGCGGAGAAGAAACGGAGAAAGACAAGCAGTTCTATTTGTGCCTGAATGCCGAGAAGATAGAGGCGGATCAAGGCCCTATATCCCGGCTACTAAAACTATACGTAGTAATGCCAGGAAGTCGTGACAGTAAAGTTGTCCACGTAATTTGTTTAGCCATCAGCGGCTGTTTGTCTTCCCCATTCCACGCTTTCCAGAGAACTGCAGATAGTCAGTGAGAGCCACCACGAAAGAAATATTCAAAAGACACATACAAGATGCTTGGGCATTGCAGCAGCGACATGTCTGTCAGCTTCTCCTTGTCTCGCCATCCTGTTCATCTTTCTCTGACTAAGCTTCATAGCTCTCTCAGCTTTCGTTCTAGCTACCTCATTCGTTACTCCATCTTCTCTACGGTTGCTTTGGCTCCTTGCTCTGCTCTTTGCCCGCATCTTTGCCTCATAGTCTGGTGAATCGACATCCATAACGTCTTCAGTACTTGTTCTGCTTCGTAATGCACTCCGGCCTCGGGATTGTGATCTTGCACGTGCCGCAATTGAGGAAGTATCCAAGCCAAGTGAGTCGAGGTGATCTTCCATATCCGTCAGCTTCTTTCTCGTCGAAGTACGTGGTATTATAGCTCGATTCTTTAAAGATTTCTTCATCTTGGCAGCGTTTCTGATGAGTTGTCTCTTCTCCCTGATCATATCCGCCTTCCTACGTAGATCAGCATCTTCAACGTCCTCAAGATCACCTTCAGAATCATAGTATCCCTCCTCCTCGAGCCTTTCCTCCTCCTCCTCCAATGCGGCGAGTTTCGCTTCGATATCTGGATCGATAAAATCGTAAACGTTTTTTCCGTCGAAAACTTCGGGTATTTTGTCATGCTTCCATTCATCGTTCTCGAGGATATACTGTTGCTTGAGATCAACATTATAGACACCAGCGCCACCTGCCTCCTCTTCAATATCCCGCGCGAGTTTTCGCCGGCCTGGATCGTTCTTGTCGTACTTTTTGATTTGCTTCACGGCTTCGGGAATGTATGTTTCTCTTACGACTCCATCGAGGGGTCTCGCTACATGGATTCGGGCCAACACGTCCCCTAGCCTGCTACCGATGGTCCCACTACTGTTCATTCCAGCCTTCAACTTCTGTGCCACTCGGTCTGCAATCAGTCGCTCACAAGCCGCATTCTTTACCTCTTGAACTCCCTCAGACGTAGTACATGAAAGCTGTAGTAATTCAACATCTCCAGGTTTTAGTAATGCCTGTAGCTCTGCCTGAGTTTCAGGGTCCAGGTCTTCAGGTCGCATGATATCAATTTTGTTTATGACGATAAAGACCAGTTTGTTAGCGAACAGAGGCTTTATACTTTGGAAAAGTTGCATTTGTGCTTTAACAGAATACCCGCACTGTTCCGATAAGTCCATGAAGTACAGTATGGCTGATCGCAGATGAGCAATGGCTGTGATAGACTGCATTTCGATAGTGTTCATCTCTTCTAGAGGATGGTCTAGAATACCAGGTGTATCAATTGCCTGGAATCTGAGGTACTTGTAGTCAAAGTGACCAACGAATAGGCTTTTTGTAGTAAACGCGTATGGTTGTACGTCAACGTCAGCTCTCGTAACGCTCTTCAGGAAACTCGACTTTCCCACGTTCGGGTAACCACAGATCAGTAGAGTCCTTGTATTGGGGTCTATGGAAGGAAGGCGACCAAGATGCTGGCGGACCTGATCCAGATAGAGTAATGGGTCCTTAATCCTCCGACAGATAGTGGCCATGCGACCTAAAGCGGCACGCTTGAGTTGCTTGCACTGAAAGAGAGATTGAGCATATTTCAGCAGTCTAACATAGTCGCGAGACACCGTTTCTATGAGATGTTTTGCGGTGGATAGTTGTCCAAGAGCTATACGAAAATGGTCGGCATCGTAGAGGGTATTTAGGAGATCTTTGTGGAAAGGATGAATATCATGGAGTCGAGGAAAGCCGTCCAATATCAACGATAGCTTTTCCGTGAATGTTTCCTGGGTATATTTGACCTTCCGAGTATAGAAATCTAAGAATAGTCAGAGAAATTTGCTTTAAATCTTAGGAGTTTTTAATACTTCTGATTCTGCTGATCTGAAATCCGGCTCGAATTTGCGTGGGTAATCTTCGTTGTGTGCGGCTCAGGACGATATCAAGAAATTCTTGAGAAGTAGGTACTGGCTGGATATCCTTCCATGTAGTCTTCATGGTGACCTACAGATTGGTGACTCTCACCACGATGCACGTTGAATGATGTTGGTCCCACGCAGAATTATTGTCCAAACGTTAAATTTTTGTTTTCTGTGAAAATCTTGGCGAGATCTTATCAGCGGAGGAGCGGCCGCACGCTAAAAAGACCCCTCCTACCCCACGAAGGAAAATATTTTGACGCCCGCTATTTTATATCTTTGGTCAAACCCTTCTGATCTCTTGCAAGAAAATCTAGCGAATTGAGAATGTCGGCTTCTCTACCATTATCGCCGTACAAAGCCGAGTTTCTTCAAATTGCTCTCAATGGTGGCGTTCTGAAATTTGGGAATTTCGAGTTGAAGTCGAAACGAATATCGCCATATTTCTTCAATGCTGGCGATTTCTACCGCGCCGATTTACTTCGAGCGATCTCTACAGCCTACGCAAAAACTATAATAGAGGCGAGCACAAATTTTTTGCCTGAATTCGACATTATTTTTGGACCAGCTTACAAAGGAATCCCACTAGCTACTGCTACAGTAGATAAACTGGCAGAACTGTACCCAGAGAAGTATGGGAAGCTTTGCTACACATTCGACAGGAAGGAGGCAAAGGACCACGGGGAAGGAGGGAATTTTGTGGGCGCACCGCTTAGGGGGAAAAAGGTTCTCATTGTCGATGATGTGGTGACTGCAGGTACTGCAAAGAGAGAAGCCATTGACAAGATCCGAAAGGAAGGAGGCATGGTGGTCGGCATCGTTGTAGCACTGGACCGGATGGAAAAACTACCAGCACTCAATGGAGATGACAGTTTACCAATGCCGAGCGCGATTGGTGAGATCAGAAAAGAGTACAAGGTTCCTGTGCTCTCTATATTGAACCTCAACGACATTATTGGGGGCCTTAAAGGGCTGGGTTCTGAAGAAGACATCAAGAGGTTAGAAGAGTACAGGGCAAAATACAAAGCAACTGATTGACGGAGTTCTAATCATTTCACTGGTCCAATAGACGTGGAATTATTACTGAGAAATTTTTAGTTGAAGCTACTGTGAAATATTGTGTGTTGGACTGTTTAGAAAGGAAAACCAACGGTCTCAGATACTTGAGGTCTATTTCTGTTCTAAGAAGTACAGGATTCCATATACCAACTCCAAATTGCCATGCAAATGCTGATGCCTTGGGAAGGTAAGAAGTAGGCAGTATTGGCACTGGGGTTGCTGGAGCCAACATGAAGAATACGTCCTACCATGCAATGCTAGTTGGTGCAAATTCGCCTTTAGAGAACGCCATGTGAAAATGCGTGCTTTATCCTTGGAAAAGTAGCCCCGCGGCCAATTCAACATTCCCATCGCAAGCCCGAAGAGCATTGATTGCTTGTCCCCTTGAGAAGCCCAGAGCTGTGAGCTGTTCGATAGCCTCAGGAGGGAAAGAAGGTAGTGCCTGCGGTCTGGTCGTTTGTGCATTGACTGCTTGGCCTACGCTGCTCTGCTGGGTTGAGGAGCTCGGTGATGCCTGCTGCGGTGAGGGTCCAGAGATAGCACCTGACCGTGCACCAATTTTGGTTCCACCTGGGCCTTCAACCGTGGGTTCATCCATACGAGCCTCCTCCATGTTTTTAGGAATATCAGCCTCGCCTAAAAAAGGAACTTCGACTCCTTGAATCACCAACTTGTCCTTCGAGAGATCTATACAAGCCTGATGTCGCTTTAACATATCAAGTCCTAGAAGAAGGTCTACATCCTTTCCCTCCATAACTGTAAAGCTACAGGCCAGGAACAAGCTTCCAATCTTGATTTGGGCAGAGTGAACGCGTCCCAATATGTTCGCCGTCCCAACACCTCGCGCAATGCCGGAAAATCGCTTGTCGACAAGTCTCATGATACCACAAGCTTCCGCGCATGACGGGGACATTATGGTTGCTTGAGCTCCAGAATCAACAAAGGCCTTAACTTTTTGTCCGTTGACTTCGACATCAATGTAAAGCATATGAACCCGACCGAAGACTGCATTAATATGTTAGTCTTGAAAATATAGCACGGAGCGAATGGATATTTACCTTCCGGATTATGCTCAATG
>Ga0335072_10012059_pt1 | contig 12346 bp, 11 predicted proteins | sample Lox_Sample_21_FD_206725 | JGI IMG/M metagenome (GOLD analysis project Ga0335072, IMG submission 206725) | Soil microbial communities from Loxahatchee National Wildlife Refuge, Florida, United States - Lox_Sample_2.1 | ecosystem: Environmental > Terrestrial > Soil > Wetlands | place: USA...
ATCGCTGGTAACGCCGTGCCCTTCGCTTGTCATAGGCGGCCAGCTCCCAAGGAGGAACTGTGACTTCAGAAAGCTTGTCCACCACCGGCGGCTCCAAGCGCGCGCTGGTGATCGTTCTCGCGGTCATCGCCGCCGTCGCGCTTATCTTGGGCGTCCTATGGATAGCCGGGGCGGCACCGTCATTCCTGGACTCCGGCAGCCACGTGAAGCACGGCGGCCACGTTTTCCGCGGAATCGCCGGTATCGTCATCGCCCTTGTCTGCGGCGCCGGCGCCTGGTGGACCAACAAGAAGTAGCAAAACCAGCAGATAGCGACAGCGCGGACACGGCTGGGCGTACCTCGGGCGCAGCTTCGGCGGCTACCCGGTGCGCCTCACCGGTCCGCGCTGTATGCGTTAGCGCGGCGAATGGCGAGCGGTGGTACGCAGCAGCAGGCGGCGGTGACGACACTTGCCGCTCGGGTACTCAAGCAAGGCCCGCGACGACGTTGACACCCAGCGGCCGGCGCGCCAAGATTTTCACTGTTCGGGAATGTAACTGTTGTGCGTGAAGCGCACATACAGAAAATCCCTGTTCTGGCGGCCGCGCGCCACCTGTCGAACCTCCCAAAGGGGGTCCCCGTTGACTCTGCTGGACCAATCGCTCTGGTTTGGCAAGGCATTCTCGGCTGGCTGGCACGAACTCGGCGGCGGCGAGGCGGCTGTCATCGAGCCGGCTACCGGCAGCGAGCTAGCCCGCGTCGGGATCGCCTCAGCAGCTGATATCTCCGCCGCGGCTGCGGCGGCAGCCGCGGCTCAGCCTGCCTGGGCAGCGCTGCCGTACACCCAGCGGTCCGCGATCCTCCGCAAGGCCGGGGAGATCTGGCTGGCCAACGCGGCCGAGATCGAGGACTGGAGCGTCAGGGAGGGCGGAAAGATCCCGCCTGCGGCTCAGTTCGAAACTCACGTGGCGACCGAGGAGATATTCGAAGCAGCCACACTGCCATCCCGGCCGTACGGCGAACTGCTGCCAAGTGAGCAGCCGCACCTGAGCTTCGCCGAGCGGGTACCGGTAGGTGTCGTCGGTGTGATCTCGCCGTTCAACTTCCCGCAGATCCTGGCCATCCGGTCGGTGGCGCCCGCGCTCGCGCTCGGCAACGCCGTGGTGCTGAAGCCCGACCCGCGCACCGCGGTGTGCGGCGGAGTAGTTCTGGCCCGCGTGTTCGAGGAAGCGGGGCTGCCTGAGGGCCTGCTGCATGTGCTTCCTGGCGGCCCTGATGTCGGTGAAGCGCTCATCACCGACCCGAGAACGGGCGTCATCTCGTTCACCGGCTCCACTGCGGCAGGCCGCCGGGTCGGCGCCTTGGCCGGGCAGCATCTCAAGCGGGTGCACCTGGAACTCGGCGGCAACTCGGCCCTGATCGTGCTCGCCGATGCCGACCTGGACAAGGCGGCATCCGCTGGTGCATGGGGCTCGTTCCTGCATCAGGGTCAGATCTGCATGACAACCGGCCGGCACCTGGGGCACGAGTCGGTGTACGACGACTACGTCGCGCGGCTCGCCGCTAAGGCGAGCCACCTGCCGGTCGGCGACCCGGCATCCGGTCAGGTCGCGGTCGGCCCGATCATCGACGAACGGCAACGGGACAAGGTGCACAGCCTGGTAACCGACAGCGTCCAGGCCGGGGCCACGCTCGCCGCAGGCGGCAGCTACGAGGGCCTGTTCTACCGGCCCACGGTGCTGGCCGAGGTCGCGCCCGCTATGCCCGCGTACGCGAAGGAGGTGTTCGGGCCGGTCGCTCCCGTCATCCGCTTCAGCACAGCCGACGAGGTAGCCAAGCTTGCCGCTGACTCTGAGTACGGCTTGTCGCTCGGCATCCTGACCAAAGACGTGATGCACGGCCTTGAGCTAGCCAGGCAGATCCCCACCGGGATCGTGCACATCAACGATCAGACGGTCGACGACGCGCCGAACACCCCGTTCGGCGGCATTCGCGCATCGGGCACCGGGGCACGTTTCGGCGGAACCGCAAACCTGGACGCCTTCACCGACACGCGCTGGGTGACCATCCGCGGCGACATCGCGCCTTACCCGTTCTGAGCGGCTCGGCCGGGCAGCTGGAGAAGATGCGAACGCGCACGCAGGTAGGCATCGTCGGTGCCGGTCCTGCCGGATTGCTGCTCTCGCACCTGCTTGCGCAGCGCGGCATTGACTCCGTGCTCGTCGAGCTCCGCAGCCGGACGTACTGCGAGGCGCGGCAGCGGGCTGGAGTGCTCGAGGACGGCAGCGTGGCCCTGCTGCGCGAGGCCGGCCTCGCGGCCCGGCTGGACCGTCAGGGTCTCCAGCATGGCGGGATCTACCTGCAATTCGACGGGGAGCGCCACCACATCAACTTCCGCGAGCTGACCGCTGGCCGGACGGTCACCGTGTACGCGCAGACCGAGGTGGTCAAGGACCTGATCGCGCGCAGGCTCGCCGACAGCGGCGATGACGCGATTGAGTTCAGCGTCACCGACACCGCGGTCAGCGGCCTCGACTCCGGCAGGCCCACGCTCAGCTACACCGATGCCAGTGGCGTCCGGCACGAGGTCGAGTGCGACGCTATCGCGGGCTGCGACGGATTCCACGGAATCTGCCGCCCGGCGATCCCGGCCGGCCTGCTCACCACCTGGGAGCGCGACTACCCGTACGCCTGGCTCGGCATTCTCGCCGACGTACCGCCGTCGACAGATGAGCTGATCTACGCACACCATCGCGATGGCTTCGCCCTGCATAGCCTGCGCAGTCCGTCGGTCAGCCGCTTGTATTTGCAGGTCGCCGCAGAGGCCGAGCTCCGGGACTGGCCGGACGATCGCATCTGGGCGGAGCTCAGCCGCCGGTTCGAGCTGCCGGGCTGGACGCTCGACCGCGGCCCCGTCCTGGACAAGAGCGTCACGCCAATGCGCAGCTTCGTCAGCGCGCCGATGCGCTTCGGCCGCATGTTCCTGGCCGGCGACGCTGCCCACATAGTGCCGCCGACGGGCGCGAAGGGACTCAACCTCGCACTCGCCGACGTGGCCGTCCTCGCGCCGGCGCTGGATGCCCTGCTGCACGGCGACGACAAGCTCGCCGCCGTGTACTCGGCCACCTGCCTGGAGCGCGTCTGGCGCTCCACGCACTTCTCCTGGTGGATGACGACGATGCTGCACCGCTCGCCCGGAGCCGACGAGATGGAGACGCAACTGCAACTCTCGCAGCTCCGTTACGTGGTGAGTTCGGCTGCGGCGGCCACGTCGCTGGCAGAGAACTACACTGGCTTCCCGGTTCAGCCGGCCGTTCCCGGGCAACTGCACTGAACCTGATCAGAAAGAGGATGCTAACCCCATGCGCACCACGCCGCCGTTCCGCGCCGACCACGTCGGCAGCTTGCTCCGCCCCGCTGAGCTACTGGCCGCCCGCGACGACTTCGCGGCTGGCCGGATCGATGCCGCGCAGTTGCGCGCGATCGAGGACGCGGCGATCGCGGATGCAGTCACGATGCAGTCCGACGTCGGCCTGCAGTCGGCCACCGACGGCGAATTCCGTCGCGCGTCCTGGCACATGGACTTCATCTACCAACTCGGCGGGATCAGCAAAGCACCGGGCAACCTGGCGGTTCATTTCCGTAATGCGGACGGCGAGATCGAGTTCACCCCGGCCGCACTGCACGTGGGCAGCAAGATCCACCTGAACTACACGATCTTCGAAGATGACTTCCGGTACCTGGACGCCACAGCGAGCGGGGTCACTCCCAAGCTGACCATTCCGTCGCCGAACATGGTGCACTACCGCGGCGGTCCTGCCTCCATCGACCCTGAGGTGTACCCGGACATGGAGCAGTTCTGGGCGGACCTGTCCGCCGCATACGCCGAGGAGGTGCAGCGCCTGGCCGGGCTCGGCTGCACCTACCTGCAGCTCGACGACACCAGCCTGGCGTACCTGAACGACCCCGCGCAGCGCGCCGAGATCGCCGACCGCGGCGAGGACGCCGAGCACTTGCACCTGCGCTACATCCGGCAGGTCAACGACGCGATCGCGGCCCGTCCAGCCGGCCTGAAAGTCACCACTCACATGTGCCGCGGCAACTTCCGCTCGTCGTGGGCAGCCGAGGGTGGCTACGACTTCGTGGCCGAGGCGCTGTTCAGCGAACTTGACGTCGACGGCTTCTTCCTCGAGTACGACGACGAGCGATCCGGCGGGTTCGAGCCGCTGCGGTTCGTGCCGAAGGGCAAGATGGTCGTCCTCGGCCTAGTCACGACCAAGCGCGGCCAGCTTGAGGACCCGGACGCGATTAAGCGCCGGATCGACGAGGCTGCCAGGTTCGTGCCTCTCGACCAGCTATGCCTGTCACCGCAGTGCGGCTTCTCCTCCACGGTCGAGGGCAACGTGCTCACCCAGGAAGAGCAGCGTGCGAAGCTGCGTCTCATCGTGCAGACCGCGCACGAGGTGTGGGGCGAGGGCTAATCCGCAACCACAACCATCAGCCCGGGAACGAGCTACTACGGCGCCAGCGCATGCGCCGCGCGCGGTCTGCGTCCTCGCCCAGCCGCAGCCAGTAGCCGACGGGGAACAGGCGGACGTTCAGGTGCTCATCCACCAGCCCCCACAGCCCCCGGCGGGCAAACAACGCGACGAGGATCGCCACGAGGCCGAGGATGATCAGATACCAGGCGTTGTACGAGGCCAGCGTCTGCTGAAGGATCATGTACACCGCCGTGCCGATGATCGGTCCCTCGATCGTCCCAAGCCCGCCAATGATTGTCGCGAACGCCATCTCAGCGGTCCAGTTCACGGTGAATACCGCGCTTGGCTGCACCTGCAGCTGGCTGATCGCTAGCACGGCGCCCGCTGCGCCGCAGCCGGCTCCTGCCACCACGAACACCAGCAGCCTGGCGAGCCCGACACGCGCGCCCGAACTCCGCGCGGCCACCTCGTCGTCGCGGATGGCAGTCAGCACCAAGCCGAGCCTGCTGCGCAGCAGCAGGTAGACGGTGGCCATCGCGACGACAGTCACCGCCAGCGCGATCCAGTAGGTGTAGGCGGTGAGCAGAGTCGGGCTTATCCCGGTGAAGCCGGGCAGCGGCAGGCCGGTGCCGCTGCCGAGCGAGGAGAACCGCTCGATGAACAGCATGATAGTGGCGGCGAGCACCCAGGTGGCGATGGCGAAATAGCCGCTGCGCAGGCGGGAGACGAGCCACCACAGCGGCAGCGCCGCGACGCCACACGCGATCGCCGCGACCGGCAGCGCGGCGAACGGCGAAGTGCCGTTCAGAGCGAGGATCAGCACGAAATAGGCGCCAAGCCCGAGGAACGCCTGCTGCCCGACGGAGACCAGGCCGGCGTACCCGGCCAGCAGGTTCCACATGCTCGCCAGCGTGAGCACGATGAAACCCTGGACCAGGATCGCGGTAGTGCCGGAGTAGACGATGTACGGCAACACGGCAAGGATGGCCACCACAATCAGCGCTCCGACACCGGTCCAGAGCACATTCCGCTGCGACCGGGTGACCCGGAAGCTCTCAGCCGGGCGGGGACCGGCCTTGGTGACCACGCTCACGACTGCGCCCTCCGATTGACCAGGCCCTGTGGTCGCAGCACGAGCACTAGCAAGAACACTAGGTAACCCGCCAGCAGCTCGTCCGAGATGTTGATCTGGGCGCCGATCTGCTGGGCAATGCCGAGCACGACGCCACCGAGCAGGGTGCCCCACAGCGAGCCGAGCCCGCCGATCACCACGGCAACGAACGCGAACAGCAGGATCGTGTCCGTGCCAGCCGTCGGATCGAGATTGGAATACATGCCGTAGGCGATGCCGCCGAGAGCAGCGGTACCGAGCGCCAGCGCGGCAGCGATGCCGAACACGTGCCTGTAGTCTGCGCCTGACAGCTGCGCGGCCTCCTGATCGTCGGCGACGGCCCGGATCAGCCGACCATAAGAAGAGCGCGATAGAAACCACTGCAGTCCGAGCAGTACCGCCACGGCGACGGCGGAGATCACTAGGAGCAGGTAGGGGAGCTCGATCTGCGAGCCGAGGCTGAAGGATCCGGTCACCAGGGTCATGCCAGCGCCGATCCCGCGGCTGTTCGCAGTGAAGAACTGCAGCAAGCCGTTCTCGATCACCAGGGACAGGCCCAGCGTGACGATCAGCGTGGTAAGCACGCCGCGATTAAGCGCGGTCTGGATCACCGTTCGCTGCAGTCCGTAGCCGACGACCGCCATCACGGGCACCACAATCACGACGGACCAGAGCACGGGGACGTGCATGACCGTGATGACGAAGATCGCGACGTAGCCGCCGATGACCGCCAGGTCGCCGTGCGCCAGGTTCACGACCTTCATCACGCCGAACATCAGCGACAGCCCGCAGGCGAACAGCGCGTACAACCCGCCGGTCAGCACCCCCTGGATGATTGCGTTCACCCAGGCCATTACGATTCACTCCCTCCGCCTGCCGGGCGGGCGACGCCCGCCAGCCCGAAGTAGGCCGCCTCGACCTGGTCCGCGGTCACCCCGGCTGGCTTGCCCTCCAACGTGGTCTGGCCTTCCAGCAGGCAGTGGATATGCGATGCCACCCGCAGGGCCTGGCTCACGTCCTGCTCGACGAGCAGCACGGTCAGCCCGGTGGCCAGGATCTGCGGCAGCATTCCGTAGATACGCTGGACAATGACCGGCGCCAGGCCGAGCGACAGTTCGTCGAGCAGCAGCACCCGGGGGTTGGCGACCAGCGCCCGGCCGATCGCGACAGTCTGCTGCTCGCCGCCGGATAGCTGGGCCGCTCGCTGACTGCGCCGCGCCAGCATCCAGTCGAACGTCTCGTAAACGCGCTCGATCGTCCACGGGCCCGGCCGTGCGTACGTCGCCCCGACCCTCAGATTTTCCTCGACCGAGAGCGACCCGAACAGGCGCCTGCCCTCCGGCACCATGACGATGCCCTGCCTGGCCCGGCGCTCGGGCCGCAGTGCGGTCACCTCCGCGCCGTCGAACCGCACCGATCCGGTCGTCGGCTGGTGCAGGCCTGCGATCGTTCGCAGCAGGGTCGACTTGCCCGCGCCGTTCGCGCCGATGATCGCATAAACCTCACCTGGGTACACCCGCAGCGAAATCGAGTCCAGCGCCCGCAGTTGCCCGTGATGCACGGTCAGGTCAGCAACCTCAAGCAGCGGCGTGCCGGTCCCTGTCCGCCCGTCGTCAGCTACCGCAGTCACGGCTTGGTCCGGTCGCTACTAGCGGGCGCTGCGTCGAGCGTCCCGCCGGCCAGCGCAGCGGTGACGTCGGTGCCGAGGAAGACCTCACGGACCGCGGGATCGGCCAGCACCGCGGCAGGATCTCCGTCGCCGACGAACGTCCCGCCGGCCAGGCAGATCAGCCGGCTGACTACCGCGGTCAGCGCGCGCACGACGTGCTCAATCCAGATCACCGCGATCCCGTCAGCGTTGACGTCGCGGACGACCTCGACAAGCTGGGCTACCTCAGGATCGGTCAGGCCGCCAGCAACCTCGTCGAGCAGGAGCAGGGCGGGCCGGGTGGCCAGGGCGCGCGCCAGTTCCAGCCGCTTGCGCTGGAGCAGGCCCAGCCGTTCGGCGGGTACGTTCACCTGCCCGGTCATGCCCGCCCGCTCCAGTGCTTCGACTGCAGCGGCATAACTGGGCCGTCGTCGCAGCCCGCCGCCTTGCTGCGCAGCCACGAGTAGGTTCTCGAACACGGTCATGTCACCGAACGGCCGCGGTACCTGGTAGGTGCGCCCGATGCCCAGTCGGCACCGCGCGGCCGAATCCAGCCTGGTGACCGGGCGGCCCGCGAACCTGATCACGCCCGCATCGGGCGCCAGATCGCCGGAGATGAGGCCGAACAGGCTGGTCTTGCCAGCGCCGTTCGGCCCCACAATCCCGACGACATCGCCCGCGCAGACCGAGAACGACAGGTCCTCGGCGATGACAACCTGCCCGAACCGCTTCGTGACGTGCTCGAGCGCTAGTAGCGCTTCTGTTGTCATGCGGTCACGAGTTGGTCGGCAGCAGGTCGGCAGTGATCTTCGCGTCCGGGAGCAGCGAGTTGTCCACGACCTGAAGTTCCAGCGGGTACTTGGTGCCCTTCTGCCACTGCACGCCGGCCGGCGGGGTAATGGCCACGCCCGGCGCCGGGCCGAACGGCTTGATCCAGCCACCGCCATTGCCGGTGAAGTTAAGCGGCCCGGCGAGCGCGTGGATGTTCACATTGTGGAGCGCGTCGGCGACCTCCTCCTTGTCATGCGGGTCGCTGACCGCAGTGAAGGCCGCGTGCGCGGTTTCGAACAGGCTGTAGTTGCTGATGTTGGCGTTCCACTGACCGTAGCCGTCCGCCTCGAACTCGTTCGCGAACTGCTGGCAGGTCTCGCCGGTGAACGACGACTTCCACGGCAGCGTCGGCACCCACCAGGTGTCGGTCGCGACGTTGTAAACCTCTGAGCCCATCGAGTACGTGTCGCTCGGGAACAGCAGCACCTTGGCCACGGTCGCCAGCTTCGGCCGGAAGCCCTGCTGGATCGACTGCTTCCACATCGCGGCGAAGTCCGGCGGCAGCGGCACGTTGGTGAAAAAGTCGGCGTTGTCCGCCTTGAACTGCGAGATCATCGACGTATAGTTCGTCGTCCCATCCGCGTATGCGGGGGACATGTCGAACTTATAACCAGCCGCCGAGACGATCGGCGGGAAGGTCTGGCGGAACGCGTTGCCGTCGGAGTCGTTGGGGAACGCCGCGGCGACGACCTTGTCGGTGTGCAACTGGTCGTGGATCCGGTTCCACATCGGAATGAAGCACGCGGCCAGGTGCTCAGCACCCAGGAAGTACATGACGACGTATTTAGCCTTCTCGGTGGCCTTAAGCGGGTCGCCCTTCGGGAACAAGTTCAGGTACCACGACTCCCACGGGATGTTCGAGCAGACCAGCGGCGTCCCGAGCAATTCGGCCTCGCTGGAGACCGCGTTGACGGTTTCGGGCGTAGACGAGGCGAACAGCATGTCCACGTTGTCACTCAAGATGGCGGTCCTGGCCAGATCCCCGGCCCTGGTGACGCTGGACTGCGAGTCGTAGGACTTGATCGTCACGTTGTAGGTCTTGCCGCCGACCTTGAACCCCTTGCTGTACGGGGTGGTCTGCTTGATCTTCTTGATCACGAATCCGTCCGCAGCACCGAACGCGGCGAGGTCGCCGGTCAGCGGGTGGATCCAGCCGATCGTGATGTTCTTCGTGCTGGTCGAGCTCGCGCCCTTGATGGACGAACCGCACGCCTGCAGCAATCCGCCGGCCCCCACAACCGCTGCTCCGGCACCGATGCCTCGCAGCAGGCTCCGCCGGCTCATGCCGTCGGCCGGTCTGGCCCCGCCCGAGTGTTCAGTCTGGTCACTCATCTCTCATCGATCTCCTCATGAGGTCGTGTCTCGAAGCGACGGGACCGCGCGCGGCAACCGTGCCGCCGATCCTTCGTCAGCAGGTAACGGCGGGTGAACAGGTGACGCTCGATAGCCACGCCGCTCGCTCCCTGAGGTCATTTCCGTCTCCGCAACGTCAGCTTCTGCCGCGCACGAGCGTTCCGAACCCGGCTGCGAACCAACTGTCAGCGCCGGATCAGGCACTTGGGGATGAAGCATAGCCAGTGTGCGCTTCGCGTACGGCTATGCGCAATGCATAACTTTCTATTTTCCGGCCGGTAGCAGCCAGGCGGTGGCTGTGCTGCATCCCCAACCGTCCGCCGAACTGCTGCGGTACGCGATTTGCGGGGCCGACCTTGCCGCGAAGCTAGACTGCGCGGCCATTAATGTCAACAATCTTGCTGGCTCTTTTATCGCTCCGAGATCTCTGCGCAACGCAGCTGTACCCAGTGCGCTGCACTGTCTGCATGCCTCGAATAGATTGTTGACAATCTCGCTGGCAACCATTAGCTTCCGGAACTGGGCAACCGCCAATAGGAAGAGACAGATGAGCGCGAGTGACGAGTCGTCCGCAGGCCCTCTGCTAGTCATCAGTGCACATGCCGGGGATTTCGTCTGGCGCGCAGGCGGCGCCATCGCCGCGGCGGCCAGCCGCGGTGCGCCCGTCACCGTTCTGTGCCTCAGCTACGGCGAGCGCGGCGAGTCAGCAAAGGCATGGCGCGAGGGCAAGAATCTCGAACAGATCAAGGCCATCAGACGGTCGGAGGCTAGCCGGGCAGCAGAGGTCCTGGGCGCCTCGATCGAGTTCCTGGACGCCGGCGATTACCCGCTGCGCGAGTCCGGCGAACTGGTCGATGCGATCGTGCACTGCTACCGCCGCGTCGAGCCAGCGGTTGTCATCACCCATCCGCTGGCCGATCCGTACAACCCTGACCACCCGGCCGCGGGCCGGATGGCGCTGCAGGCCCGGGTGCTGGCGCAGGCGATCGGATACGACGCCCCTGGTGAGCCGCTCGGTGCGCCGCCCGTCTTCTTGTTCGAGCCGCACCAGCCAGAACAGTGCGGGTTTACTCCCCAGGTACTGCTCGACATCACCGAGGTCTTCGACACCAAGCGCGCGGCGATGGAATGCCTTGCGGCGCAGCAGCACATGTGGGACTACTACACCGACCTCGCCCGGCGCAGGGGTACTCAGCTGCGGCGCAACGCCGGGCCCAACCTTGGCCTGGCCCACTCGACGTTGGCCGAGGCCTACATGCGGCTGTACCCGCAGGTCACCCAGGTGCTGCAGTGAGAAACGTAGTCGTCACCGGCTGGCCGCGGGCGAACGCGGCCGAGGTCGCCGCGCTCGCCGGGCTCGGCGTCGCAACAGTGCACGAAGCGATCGGCCGCGCCGGTTACCTCGGGCCCGCGATCCGCCCGGCATTCCGCGGATCCCGCATCGGCGGCACGGCCGTCACGGCGATCTGCTGGCCGGGCGACAACCTGATGATTCATGCGGCCGTCGAGCAGTGCCGGGCTGGCGACGTTCTCGTGGTGACGACGACGTCGCTGTCCAGCGACGGGGCCTTCGGCGAGCTGCTGGCTACCTCACTGCAGCACCGCGGGGTGTGCGGCCTCGTCACCACCGGCGGGGTACGCGACGTCGCCGAACTCGAGGCGATGAACTTCCCGGTGTTCTGCACGGCTGTCTCGGCGCAGGGCACGGTCAAGGCGACTGCGGGCGCGGTCAACGTGCCTGTCGGCATCGCCGGTCAGCGAATCTGTCCGGGTGACGCTGTCCTCGCGGACGACGACGGCGTAGTGGTGGTACCCCGCCGCGACGTTGGCCAGGCACTGTCGGCTGCCAGAGCGCGGGCCGAGAAGGAGGCAGCGACGCGCGCGGCGTTCCGCCGCGGCGAACTTGGCCTGGACCGCTATGGCCTCCGCGATACGCTCACCCGCCTCGGCGTCGAGTACCTGGACTACCGCTCGTATCAGGACACTATATGACATATGCAACCAATCCAGCGGCACCGCCGGGCATCCGCTGCATGATGATGCGCGGCGGCACGTCCCGCGGCTTGTACTTCCTGGCTACCGACTTGCCGCCGGATCAGGCCGATCGGGACCAGTTGCTGCTGCGCGTGATGGGCAGCGGTGACCCGCTGCAGATCGACGGCGTGGGCGGCGGTCATCCGCTGACCTCGAAGATCGCCGTCGTCTCCCGTTCGGCCCGTGCGGACGCGGACGTGGACTATCTGTTCCTCCAGGTTGGCGTCGAGCAGGCGACGATCACCGACCAGCAGAACTGCGGCAACATCCTGGCCGGCGTCGGCCCGTTCGCGGTGGAGCGCGGCCTTGTCGCCGCTGGCGCCGAATCGACCACCGCGCGCATCCGGATGGTCAACTCCGACAGCATCGTCACGGCAGTCTTCGGCACGCCGGACGGCGTGCCACAGTACGCAGGCCACACCGCGATCGCGGGCGTGCCCGGCACCGCCGCGCCAATCTCCCTGCGGTTCGCAAACACCGCCGGCTCCGTGACCGGAAGCCTGCTACCGACCGGCAACGTCCGCGACGTCATCGACGGGCTCGAGGTGACCTGCGTCGACAACGGCATGCCTGTCGTCGTTGCCCGCGCTGCCGACCTCGGCATCAGCGGGCACGAGACCGTCGGCGAACTCAGCAGTGATGCCAGCCTGATCGCACGCGTCCGCTCGCTGCGCCTAGCGGCCGGGAAGCTGATGGGGCTTGGCGACGTCAGCGGTTTGCCGGTCCCGAAGACCACCTTGGTCAGCCCGCCGCGCGGCGGCGGCGCGATCTGCACTCGTACGTTCATCCCGGAGCGCCTGCACACCTCGATCGGCGTGCTCGGCGCAGTGACGGTTGCGACGGCACTCCGCCTGCCCGGCGGCACCGGTGCCGAACTCGGCAGGTTCGGCGGCGACAGCACTACCGTT
>Ga0335072_10012060_pt1 | contig 12346 bp, 9 predicted proteins | sample Lox_Sample_21_FD_206725 | JGI IMG/M metagenome (GOLD analysis project Ga0335072, IMG submission 206725) | Soil microbial communities from Loxahatchee National Wildlife Refuge, Florida, United States - Lox_Sample_2.1 | ecosystem: Environmental > Terrestrial > Soil > Wetlands | place: USA: Florida...
TTCCAATTTGCAGACATGGAACTTGATTCATGGAATGTGGACTTCACAACATTCCCTCCCGTAGACGGCAATAATGCCTGGAAGAGTCACGAAGACATCTTTGCGCCAAACTACGAGTATACCGTTTCTCCAGTATCTCAAGGCGTCAGCTCCTCGGAGCAAGTCCAGTCAAGCTCGTTGCCGCATGTCGCCACATTCGCAGAGCACGTTTTAACCCATCAAGATCAAGAACGACAAGCTCGTCAAACTGGCCATCTAGTTCGAGATGCTGTCTCCTATGACTCCCGTGGACTCGAATTCGATATTGATCAGTGGCTGCATTCCACCACAGACCGGGAGGATCGCAAAGGCCTTCAATCTCAACAGGAAGGCGGTGTTCCCAGTGAATCCTCCAACCACTCCGAAGCCAACGAGAATCTTTTCACATATGATATCTTGTCACTACCGGGCACTGCTAACTTCGATGGAACCTTCAGCCAGGCATCCAAAGGGAACAGACGTCACAGACGGCTTAGGCGTAATCAAGAAGCAAAGGTCAGGCACGTGGACATATTTAAACGCACTCCATTCCAGCCGTTCTTGCAGAACCCTATAATTTTGCGAGATCAAGATTACATTCTGTATCCTGACTCGCCACAGTTTGACTGGGGACTCGAACCCCACCAGATATCTCGTGATATCGGAAGCAAAGAATGGCACAAACGCACAGGAACTGAGTCGGCAACGTCAGAGAAGCGTCACGTTGACGCACCTTGCTCTGACCAAAAATCACAAAGACCTACATCTACAGGACTGGGAATACCTGGCTCGGGTTACCGCGTGTCTGGTGTTCAGCGGAAGAGCTTCCTTGAGGCACCAGATCGATACCTGCCCTCACCGTCTCCTTCGAATAGCAATGCATCGTATGCAGAGAGTGCAGCAAACGACATGCCGGATTACCAGTCGGTAGTCAACAATGCTCAAAACGATAGCTATCTCTTCGACTCTAGTAAATTAAACCATTACCGACACGTATCTAAGCTTCATCACCGCGCCAAATTGGACGAGTTTGAACAGCAACCTGATGTGCCCGTGCCATCGAATTACGAGGCCGATAGGCATTATAGGTATGCTTATTCACCTTTCTGCCATTGTACTTGGCTAACTTATTCAGCAGTGTTGTTCGTCGAACACGTTTGAATCCTAGCCAACCCCACAACCTTCGTCCCGTCATAACAGCGGACGTTGACGTTGGTTGCCAATCCCAAACTGATCAGTTTGCACGTTCGCAAGTATCGTCAATGGATATGACTATACCTGTGAGTATTCGATTTTTGATCATGAAGCTGGTGCTAAATTCGCAACAGGATGTACAGGATCACACAATGGACTTCCTCAGTGACCCACAGGCGCAGGTTTGTCATATAAAGCAAGGTTGATAAGTACAATGGCTAATTTCAAGAAGGAAACTCTAATGAACCGGGATCCTAAGACCCTCATGGTAAATCCCCGAGACTGGGATCATATTTGGAAGGAACGTGATCTTCGACGGGCTGGCCTCCTGGGCGTACCCATTGAAGGTAACCATACTTCTCAACTTCGTGTCTCAAGGCACGATATGGCTCAAGCGCACGACACAGCCAGTGATGTCTGCGACACCTTCACGGCTGAAGGCCAACGACAGTCATGGCGCACCACAATGTCGTCCGATCTCTCTGGGGAAGATGGGAATAAATACTTCTCAATAGAGTCATTGACGCAGCATCGCCTGGTTCTTAGCCAGAGCAGCTCACAACAGAATCATTCGACTGAAGAAGCAGAATCTCATCGACATGAGCAAGAACGTTTGCCGGTGATATCCCGAAACATGGTGAGTAAACGCTACACCTTACTAACCTTATATATCTGACTTTGAACCTAGACAATGTTTATGACATTATGCATACTCATGACTATATCATTACTGTGGACCATATTACTTCTGATGGCGGTCGGTAACGATCCGTCGGTAAGCTCAATACAGAGGCAGTCAATGGACGCCATTTTCTACTCCTGGAATGTGACCGCAATTTTACCCGCGAACTCTCGAAATGACGAGAAATCGCTTTCCGTTTGGCATGACTATGGATCTTCCGTTGGGCATGACTATGGATCTCCCTGTCAATCTGATCCCGGACCTGGGCCTGATCAAACTACTTCCATGTTGGACTTCTTTCATTCTGGGTCGAACCAGGTTAATTACATAGAATCTAACCACATTTTGGATTCCAGGCCCGAGAGCGAGAGCGAGACCTCAATTGTTGACGATAATCCGGCCGAGGAAAGCTTTTCTGACCAATGGAGAGGACAAGCAAGCCCCTTCCCAACCTTCTCAAGCGCCTCTGGCACACCCACCTTTATGACGGCCCCATCGACAATGAAATGTGCCCCCACTTGGACGACACACCTCCCAGCGAGGTCGACATTGCAACCGAGGGAGGCACACTCACCTGTGACGTTGCAGAGTCAACGCCAATCGTATATACGGTCGCCGTCTTCCAGGATCCTTATTGATTTGAAGCGAATCTTGGGTCGACATTTCACTATTGGCCATCTTTCCATGAGGATCACTAGTCTCACTGTCATATGATATATTATAGGTTGCATTATTTCATTTCTTGTAACCTAAAAGACTATACGGTTGTCTGAGAGTTGCCACTACTCTAGGATTTAGACTCTATAGGTAGCAAATATATCAACAAGAGCTTATAAGATATTCTTATTGATCAGAAGAGACATTGTTGTGACCAAGTGTCCTATAATTTGCCAGTGAACCGTCTCGCAAGCTCCATTCCCTCGGCCAAAGTGCCCACTCTTGCATCAATAGCATAACCCTCTCTCTCCAACCGCTTGCACTCATACCAAAACTTTTCCAATGGGATTGCGAAGACCTCTATAAACTCGTTCTCTTCCAGCTCGGGCTGTAAGGTATCGGGCTGGTTGGACGGATGCGCCATATCGATATTGACATGTACCATGCGGAGATTAGTATTGCAGAAACCAGGATCTGAGGCAGGTAGTGTCAGCACTTGAGCCGTATTCAATGGGATGTAGAAAATGGAACTCAATTTACGGAAAAGAATGGCCTCTACCATTGAACATCACAGGGCTGCTCTCCGTCACGGTGCCCACGTAGCCAGTCTCCTCTTTCAATTCCCTGACAGCAGCTTGCTCGACCGTCTCGCCGGCATCAATGAGGCCTGCGGGTATTTCGATGACGGTCTTGTCGAGGGGAGGGCGGAATTGCTTTTGGAGGAGTATCTCGGGGCCTGGTGCAGAGGTTTGTTGGGTAAGTGGATCTAAACGGGGGGAGGTGTGGGGTGTAAGTGCGTACCTGTCGACTTCTCTAGGATTGCTATTATTCCCACGCCATCTATGTCTGAGTCTTTTGGTCGAGTTCTCCGTTCGGCATGTTCCCATGTTCTTGTCTGACCATTGGGGTCTTGGTAGGTTGATCTGGGCCTTTTTAGTTTATGCTCTGAATTGATTTAAGTAGGATATTTTCTCACTTGATTAACTGGGTCCATTGGGCTTCGCTTGCTGGCTGGTCATGTGGTATTAGCACGGCGTACCTGGTAGAGGGAGGTTGGCTGTGAAGCCTCGCGATGGGAGAGTTACCAAAGGCTCAGTCTTGAGAACTTTCGCACACATCTTGGAGTCGGGGTTGAATTGTGTGTCAACCTGAAGTGAAAGCTATGCTGAAGCCCTCAAACTCTAATGTCGTTTGCCATGATTTCGGGCTTGCAGGACGTCACACTATGGTGGGGCAAGGGGTCCGACGTAGCTAAAGTTATCGATAAGACTAGGGTAAAGAACCTCAGGTACGAGCAAGAGGATCTTCCAACTTTCCTAGCCCTCGTCGGAAAATATCTTTCTAGTCTCCAACAAAGTTGTGTTGGGAGACGAATGATAAACCTTAGGAGTTCACGTGCTAAGTTCTTCCACATTCAAAATTCTAGCAGCTATCAATGATTTGTCGCACACCCCACCGAGGAGTATGGCAGCATGGTCCCAATCAGATCTAGGATCTAAGATACTTCTAAAACTTGAGATTCTTGATCCAAAGGGTCGCTGAAATATACTTTGTGGCACCAAGAGAGACGGTCCCAGACTACTCCAATTGAACGAACCCGCCATGGCTGGTAGAAGCAAGGGAGAACAATGAAATCCCGGCGCTAGAGATCGCATACCCTGGAAGGTGTGGTAGGGCGGAATGCCACCCAGATGGTACCTTGCATAAAAAGCAGATCCAACAAAGACATGGGTGTGGTCAATATTTCGTCTCTCTGTGGATAGTCGTAATCCGATACAACGCCAACGCCAACACCAACACCATGGCTACCAATCAACGCCCTAACTTCCGGGGCCACCACGACAACTGACTACACGCGCTACTTCTTCGCTCTAATATAAATCCGTGCTGCAAACGTCGCGGATGGTAGGAGGACGTCCTTCCGAATCGTGCCCATCATGGCGTCGATGAGCTTCTGGAGGGCGCACTAGATGGCGGCTGGCCTATCTACCTGCTTGACCTTCGTAGGCTCGTCAAATGTGTTCTCACGCTGTTACGAGTTGCTCCTCGAATCCAAACATAGCTAGAATTTCAAAGCGTCATAGCGGACCATGCACATTAGGAAGTAATCTATGGCTAATCTTGCTTGGGCTATTCATGTCTCCTCACATAGGTGGCAACTTGAGTACCTCACGCCCAGATGCGATCATTTGTCACTTATCATCGGGTATCATGTTATTGATTATTTCCAAATTGGGCCCCACAGCTGGTCTGCCCTTACTCTACCTTTTCATTTTAATCGAATGTATCATTTGTCATTTCAATTCGTTAGATATTCTTATATTTGGACATGTCTCTTCCTGCTTTATGGTTTGGGCAGCAGTCTGTCATTCATATCCACTTCTCTCCAAATAGTCTGAGCACGGCTGGACGTAAGGATCATTACATCAGAGGTAACGATCTATTAAGATAGCATCACGATCGCGCTGGTCTCTGCCACTTCATCAACACCAAGTTGGCAATCTCTATCACATAGTCAAACAGATAGCTGCTACAGCGTCAAAAGCCTTTCTTTTCTTGTTTTTATCTCTACTATATCCGGGTTAAAATGAGTTCTTTTGCAGGTACTGGATTGGCATACGTGTTTTCGTAAGCTGTCATTTCGAAATACTACTTGATTTGAAGACTTATAAAAGACGTAGGGTCGCCCTCGGCGGTTTGATTGCACTGACTTTCGTGGCTGCCTTCGTCAGGCTGTTCTGGAAAAAGAAAAAGTATTTGTGGTCTTCACGCTACTCAATATTCTTACTAACTCCCTAGAGACTTGCACAGAATCAAATAAAGCAGGATTTAGAAGCAGCAGAAAGGGTGACGCAAAAGGCTGTTATGCAGCAAAATGTCCTCGATGAAGGAGATTATTTCGGTGTCAGAGCTATAGAGAAAGGTTACTACGGCGGAGTTTCGCAGTCGCCACCGGCTTCAGGTGGAAACTCGCCTCTAATGTCACCGCGATGGACAGTCATCGATAGCAATGGATCACCAATGCCACTGTCACCACGATGCAGATCTGATGTCCCGGCGTCGTCTGGCCGTATTGCTTCTCGGGCTCAGGTTAGCACTGCCTCATTGAGGACGAATGCATCGACGATGGCGCGTCCACAGCCAATAAATGCTGAGCTAACTGGGCGAAGAAATCATGATCCAGTTGTTTCTGTGAGCGCCTACGTACCGACATCGCCGGCATCACCGTTAAAACTGGAATCCTCAAAGGTGGCAAAGCAAAGTCTGGAGACTATAGCAAGAGTATCCGCACCTCCCAGCAAGCGACCGGCCCTGATCCGTCAGGTTCAATCCTACGCACAATGGCGCTTGTCCGCAGATTTGAGACGAACCACAAGTGCAGTTTCTAGGTTTGGAAACAAGGCATCAGGCTTGAGGGCTGAAGACAGTTCTATCAACTATTCATATACGCATTCGGAAACCGACCGTCGCAGGAGCTGCTCCGCATCCTTTGTGGAGGAAAGGACCCAATTTCATTCACTACAAGGTAAATTGTATGCCCAGGAAGCCGTGGGCTCCAGCGATTATCTTAACCAATCGTTCCCATCTGCTTGCAACAGCAGCAATGATTATATCCAGCAGTCTCCTCCGCGTTCCCAAGACGCAGAGTGCGGCTACAACCATCCCCGAACCGGAGCTACCAGAAGCATTAAACGGACACGAGACTCCCTGCGTCGTACTAAGAAATTCTCTGCGGACCCAAGGGCTCAAGAACGACGATCCAGGCATCTCAATATAACGCTTCACCATCCAGGCATATATCATCGCGGCGATAGTGGGTGCGCCTTCGGACGGATCGTCGAACTTGATAATCCATTAAGTTTGCATATTGAGAGACGAGGTGACACGAAACGAGAAAGCCCATCAGATTCTTCAATATCCGGTTGCAGCACACGGTCGCGGTCATCAAGCGACGCAACTTCTGCGTCCTCAATAAAGTCTATGACTGAATCACTAGAAAACATATCAGAGGCCATGTCGAAAGAGTCGTACAAACTCTGCAGATGAAAGTCAGACAGCTACTACACAAATTCAGCAATACAACCCATGGCTACTCTTTCGATTTAGTGATAATCACCAATTTAACATTGGCGGGATTATTTACGGCCATGTGGCTTTTGGAAAATTCGAGGCGCGATGATGTTTACCTTTGTTGCATTTTGTACTTGGTCCTGTGTGCTTTTTGCGGATGTTAAAAAGAGATTGAAAATGTAGACTAGAGCATATACCATGAAAGGTAGTGAGCTCATTTGAACATTTCACATCTGCTCCATCTGCTAGAGACAAGAATCATCTACTATCTTGCTAACGTGATAATCTTCTTACCACTACGGGGAATCGGAGGTGAGATCCGATTGCTCTCGTTAGCCACCGAGAACGACATCCCCGGCCCTGAGTAGCTATGTTCTAGAAATAGACCCCGATTCAGCTCGCCTACTTATTTGCTCCTTTCATACCAGATCGTTCAGACCTGGAAAACCACAATGAGCACGATCCAGATGTACGAATAGTCGACTCAATTCACAGAGAAGACGAGATGTATGTATGAGATACTTCGTACAAGGCGTACGTAAGAGTTTGAGATATACATAGGAATCCAAACGACGAGGGTATTTCGAGACGGTGACAAAAAGGGGGAGGGAGAAGGGAACAATAGAACCTCATAGCCAAAATGGAAATACAGATTCCTCTCGTCGTATAGACTTTCCAGGAACGTGGACGTAGCAGTACAGAATGAGTCCTCACTGGGCGACAGAACTGGATCTCCAGAGCTCATCGATAACACCTGGGTGATGTATTGCCATGTTGATCTTAAACAGGCAAGTGGCAGGGATAGGAGAGAAGATGGGGATGAGGGAAATCAATAAAAGGCGACAAGGGCCTGCCCGAACAGTTGTATAACATGTATTTGCCCAATCGAGTGAGCGGCTCTTCATGGCCATCTCCCTCCTTTTCCATAGGCGTCAGACACATCAAGAAAGGGACATATCGACAATTGAATATAGCATGCTCCTCAATCTTTGCATATAAATTTCATTTAATGCTTCTCAGCAAAAAGCCAACCTGCGCCATTATTCACCAGACAGACACCGGCAGTTGAGGCCTATGATATCTAAACGCCTATCTCGTATGCTGTTTCTAAGTTTTTGCGCCGTATAATGACAATGTTGAAAATCATTATTTCGTGTATGCTTCCAGAAGTCCACCTTTTTAATATCATCTAAATTTGCAATCAAGTCGGACTGGGCGCAGAGGCTCCAGTGATGCCACCCTCGGCATCATCGACGGGCTCGACGGGACCGCAGGTACAGAAAAGATTCATATCACCATAAGCTGGGCGAGGTTAGAAGACGAGGAGGAAGAAAAGCAAAGGGCAACTTTAGATTGAACTTACTGTCGTCTAGACGGGTGACACTTGGCCAAAACTTTTTCTCCTTGAGCCAAGGTAGTGGATAGGCAGCCTGTTCACGAGTGTAGGAACGATTCCATTCTCCAATTAGAAGATCCTTCTGACTGTGTGGCGCCATCTTTAATATGTTTTCGTCTTTTGAGACTTTACCGTCTTCGACAGCCTTGATCTCTTTCCGAATAGAGATGAGAGCATCGATAAACCTGTCTAACTCTTCTTTGTTCTCGGACTCGGTAGGTTCGATCATGAGAGTATTGGCTACAGGCCAGCTCATCGTCGGTGCATGGAAGCCATAATCTTGGAGACGCTTGGCGATGTCGATGGCTTCAATGCCAGCTGTTTCTTTAAATCCGCGGACATCGAGAATAAACTCATGGGCACATCGAGAGTTTGCATTGGTGTAAAGAATTGGGTAGTGCGGACGCAGACGCGACATGATATAGTTGGCATTGAGTAGTGTGATCTTTGTAGCATGGGTTAAGCCGCGTCCACCTAAGAGAAGTTAGCGGGAATAAGCAGTGTGGTGCTGAAATACATACCCATCATCTTAATGTAAGCCCAGCTGATCGGCAAAATACTGGCACTTCCCCACGGAGCTCCACTCACTGGCGCGATGGCCTGCTTACCACCGGTGGCAATCAATGGATGTCCTGGAAGGAAGGGAGCCAAATGTGCCTTGACACCAATTGGTCCAACACCTGGGCCTCCACCACCATGAGGAATACAGAAAGTCTTGTGCAGGTTCAAATGACACACATCTGCTCCTATCTGCCCTGGCGAGCAGAGGCCAATTTGAGCATTCATATTTGCGCCATCCATATACACCTGACCGCCATGCTCATGTACTATATCACAAGCGGCCTTAATTTCAGGTTCGAAAACGCCAAATGTGCTGGGATATGTGATCATGATAGCTCCAAGTTCTTCACTGTGTTTCTCACATTTTGCTTTGAGATCTTGCATGTCGAGGTTGCCAGTCTTAGTATCGCATTTGACTGTAACAACTCGCATACCTGCCATCGCGGCAGAAGCTGGATTGGTACCGTGAGCGGATACAGGAATTAGACATATATCACGCTTCTTGCCAGGTTGTTGTTCTTGATACTTTCGGATAACTCGAAGGCCAGTAAACTCTCCTTGGGCGCCGGAATTAGGCTGAAGTGACACAGCGTCGAAACCAGTTATTTCAGCTAAATCGGCTTCTAACTCATCAATCATTGTCTTATAACCAGTTGCTTGATCAACAGGTGCAAAAGGATGGATTGAAGAAAATTCTGGCCATGTCACGGGAATCATCTCTGTAGTTGCGTTGAGTTTCATCGTACAAGAGCCGAGCGGGATCATTGAGTGCGTCAGAGACAGATCCTTCGATTGAAGATGATGAATATAGCGTAAAAGATCCGTCTCGGAACGATGCGTATTAAATACCGGGTGCGTGAGAAACTCTGACGTCCTCATGAGCGGCTTTGAAGTGGACGGTGCCCAAGCATCAAAGCCTTTAGCAACTTCCGTTATCCGAATCGCATCCTGCTTTGGCGCAAATTTTTGAAAGATGGAGAGAATATCTGAGAGATCTTTCTCATCCACGGTCTCGTCTAAGGTAATTCCTATTCTGTGATCGTCTAGGAGACGTAAGTTGATTTTATGTTCAACAACTCCCCAGTCTAGCAGATCTTTGGCTTTGGCCTTCCCAACATTCACGATAACGGTATCGAAGAATGCTCTACCCTCGTCGTCTTTGCCTCTGGTACTAACTTCGTATCCTAATCGCTTGATGCACTCTTCTAAGATCCTGGTACATTTGATTGTCCTTTCTGCTATGCTTTTAAGGCCCTGTGGGCCATGGTACACGGCATAGAATGCGCTCATGTTAGCAAGAAGAGCCTGTGCAGTACAAACATTGCTGGTTGCCTTCTCCCTTCGAATATGCTGCTCTCTTGTCTGAAGGGCTAGTCTCATTGCCTTGTCACCAAGTCGGTCTTTGGAGACTCCAATAAGGCGACCAGGAATCTTTCGCTTGTGTATATCGGTCACAGCAAAAAATGCAGCATGCGGTCCACCATATCCAAAAGGCACTCCAAAACGTTGTGCGTTTCCAAATGCGATATCGGCACCGAACTCACCAGGTGGTGTAAGGATCGTCAAGGCGAGTAGGTCAGTCGCCACACTAAAGGTGGATCCTTGCTCATGAATGATATCGGCTAGGGCCCTGAAGTCCTCAACACCCCCTTCTGTATCTGGGTATTGAACCAGAACACCAATGAGATCTTTGCCAAGATCTCTCACGCGCTTGCTGCCATTAAGTAGTACGTCGCCGACTTCAATTTTGATATCGAATCCATCGGCCTTGTTTTGCAAAACGGCAATTGTCTGAGGATGAACAAGATGACTGACGAAGAACGTCTTGTTCTTGCTCTTCTGCTTGGATGTAGGAAGGGCGTTCATTGATAGCGTCATTGCCTCAGCGGCGGCTGTTGGCTCGTCTAGCAAAGAAGCATTCGAGATGGCTAGACCAGTCAAGTCCGAGACCATGGTCTGAAAGTTCAGGAGCGATTCAAGGCGCCCCTGGCTAATCTCGGGCTGGTACGGGGTGTAGCTGGTATACCATCCAGGGCCTTCCAACACATTCCTCTTGATGACCTCGGGAACTCTTGTCCCAGCATAGCCGCATCCTATATAGCTGCGGAAGATCTTATTTTTGTTCGCGATTGTTCTAATGCGTGCAAGTAGCTGTGATTCAGAATAGCCTTCTTCGCTGATCTTAGTAGTTTCAGCAAGACTCCCTTTTGGAGGGCCATCGATTTTCAAGTCTGCCGATGAGAGGATATTCCCGGGTAGGACTTGCTGGACGAACTCGTCAAGGGTGCTCGCCGGGGGGTCAAGAGCTTTGAGCATCTGTTCCGTCGACGTGGGGGAGGGTCCAATATGCCGACGGGCGAAAGTGTCGAGGGGCAAAAAGACATCGCGCGACTTCGATGCAACAGGCGTGGTATTAGACTCATCGTTTGTTGAGCTTGAGTAGTATGTCCTTTTGGATGCTTTCCAAGATCCCATACTAGATGGTCGCAAGTACTGGTAACATGTTCCCGGTCGCGTGCTCCGAAAGTGAAGCTGTGGTTTGGATCCCCGAGCTTGTGTTACCAATAGGCTCAAATGTGAGTGCACAGCACTTCTTGAACCAGCCATGATAAATTGAGCAGTGGGATGAAATCGAGCTCGAAAATTGGGGGAAACTGGCGGTCAAAGTGCCGTGGGACAGTTCGGGGCGCGCGGTGGAGCTTCCAAGCTTTGAAATGTTCGAAAATAACCTAACTCCTCATTGTGCTAGATATGACGAAACGAATTCCCATGCCAATGATAACCCACAAACATATGTTCTCCAAGAGCTGTGAAGAGCTATGAGGAGCTATCCTGTGTTTCGGCTCAAGTATGCATCGGAAAAAAAGTGTCAAGAGAGAATTGAGGGGCCCTTACCAGAATAGATCCCAAATAAAAGTTTAAGGAAATTATCGGGTTCCAGGATAAGCTCATGCAGACTGATAACGGCTAATCCATTCGGCCCAACGCCAAAAGGTTGCCGATGCGCCACGGTGGCGATTTTAGAACAGGGTTTGTTTGGGTTGTTTCATCCGATATGTAACCTGAGGCAGAAACATGTTTTTGTTTACCTCTGGCTTCCATTGCCACTGGCACAGCTACTACCTTCTCAGTCCGCTGTTGTTTCGATCGTTGCTACTTTGCTCTTGTACCTCAGAATTGGGTCACAACATGGACAGACGCTCACATGAAAGTCCTATGGACTTTGAGTGGCAGAATCAACCTCCTGCCGATGTTACTTCTCCTTTCTACCAACTATCACAAAGGCACGGCCAAAGGCGTGAGTAGCTCCATCATAAGATCAGCCCTAATACAATGTTTGTTGTTGCTAACTCTTATCGTAGGAGACTTTGAGTCGCCCACAAAACAGAAGCCTTCTCAGCCAGACGCAAACACTTCTCTTTTCGACTCTTCTGCAAATCCTGCAACTCCATTCCGCAACCCCTCCTTTACCACACCTCGAAAACCGTTCGATCCAGAGCTATTCTCAGAAACTTCCGGCGCCGAGTCGTCACCGGCCGACAACGCCGATACAGAAGATACTCCAGAGACAATCAGAACAAGTACAGAAATGACTGCATTCAAAGGCGGCCTCCCACATAGGAAACCCCTCTTTGGACGCTATGGAGGCAATTTTCTATCAAACACTCCGGGACGAGGTGAAATACGGCGAATTAAGCATCTAGATACGGCGGGTCAGAAAGCCAGAAAACGGAAACGGATAGAGATGGAATATGCGATAGCCAGTG
>Ga0335072_10012062_pt1 | contig 12343 bp, 13 predicted proteins | sample Lox_Sample_21_FD_206725 | JGI IMG/M metagenome (GOLD analysis project Ga0335072, IMG submission 206725) | Soil microbial communities from Loxahatchee National Wildlife Refuge, Florida, United States - Lox_Sample_2.1 | ecosystem: Environmental > Terrestrial > Soil > Wetlands | place: USA...
GACCGGTGATGATCCGGGCTTCGCAGACAGCCGTGACGTAGGCGGCGCGGTCGCCGCCGGGGTAGCTGACCTCAAAATCGGGGCCGCCGGGCACGTCCACCAGACGGACCAGCCGGACGCCGGCGCTGATCTGTTCGCGGGCCTCCCGGACCGCGGCCGCGGCGGGCGACTCGCCCACGTCCACCGCGCCGCCGAGGACACCCCAGCCATCGTCATGACCGGCCTGGCGGACCAGCAGCACCCGGCCCGCCCCATCGACGGGCAGCACCGACACGGACGGCACCAGCAGCAGCTCATGCCCGGCAACGGCTCGCAGCCTGGCTATATGCGCAGCGATACCCACCTGGTCACCCTACGGCCCGTGGGGCGGCACACCCAGGCCAGAAAGGTCACGGACCAGGATTAGCGGCGTCTACGGATTCGGGCACCGCGCCGCCTGTCTTAGCGTGATCTTCAAGAGATCCGGCACGGCAGGAGGGCCCAACGATGGAACCGGCGCGCTAACAAGGCCCGGCCATAAGGCCACCGACGACAGCTACCTTCTGGTGCACGAATGGCGGGTGGAGCGGCTGACCCGGCGGCGGAGCATCTGGCGGCGTCCAGATATCGCAGGAGTAGTAAATGATCAGGTCACGCGGCTGCAAGCGCGGAGCCGTCTCCGCATGTGCTGGCACTGCTGGCCGTCGCGGCAGCTGGACGGGGCCGCAGGCAAGCCTGCACCACCCGGCGACCCCGATAACCCCACCATCGTGGCCCAGCCACACCACACTTTCACGACCTGATGGAGGGCACAGTCATGTCAATCATTGAGGACATCCAGCACCGCTCGGTGCACATCCGCTGGCCGCAGGGCATCGTGCCCGAGCAGGCCGACCTGTTCGCCCACAACGACATCGTGATCGCCGCACCCGCGGCCAAGATCTGGGAGCATCTCATCCGCGCCACCGCCTGGCCGGACTGGTACTCCAACGCGCGGAACGTCACCGTCAACTTCCCCAGCAGGCTCCTGGGCGCCGGCGTCACGTTCGACTGGATCACCTTCGACGCGCCTATCCACAGCACTGTCCACGAATTCGAGCCCATGGCCCGCATCGGCTGGTATGGCGAGTCAGACCAGTGGCTGGCTACCATACCTGGCTGCTCGAGCCGCGCGAGGAGGGAACCACCTACGTGGTCATGGAAGAGACCGGCACCGGCGCCAGCCCGAAGAGACTCGCCGATTCCAATCCCGGCCACATGCACCGCGGTCACGACCTGTGGAACATCAGCCTGAAGTTCCTTTGCGAAAGCACCCAGGACTAGCGGGTGACGATCAGGGTGCGGTGGCTGCGCTCCAGGCCCAGGTGCTCGCTGTCCGCGCCAGTGCCCTCGGACACGCGCAGTCCGTTCAGCGCGAGCAGTGAGATGAGGGCATGCTCGCCGGGCGGCCGAGCCCGGCCGCGACCAGGATGGCTCCGAGCTCGTTGCTGTCTAGGGCAGTCGCATGGGACTCGTAGTCCAGCCTCGGCCGGCGGACGTGCGCCGCGGGCGAGTGCCACGGTCAAGCCTTGTCCCATACCGCCGATTCCGGTCGGCTGGCTATCCCCGTTGTTCGCGGCAGCCGACGTGCGCATGACAACGGGTTATGCGCTGCGGCGATGCTGGACCAGCGGAAGGCTGCGGCCCGGTATCGAGGGAGGCGCCGACCTAGGCTGGGGGTGTGAGCGAGCAATTGCCCGCTTCGGCCGGGGCCGCGGCGGCGGGTACCCGGTCCGGCGGCACGTGGGGGTCCGCGCTGAGCTGTCAGGAGTTCGCCGCCGTCGGTAGCGTGGGCTTTGAGCCGGTCGGCCAGGTGTTCGGCGCGGCCGTCTACGCTGCCGCCTCTGCCGGCGGGTCTAGCTGCCCGGGGACTTCGGGGTCAGCTAGCGGCGGGATGCCTGCGCCGCCGGACGTCCGGGCGGTGGGGCCGGGCGATGCGGGATCTTCCAGGCTGCTGGTGGAGGCCATGTACCAGGCCCGGGATGCGGCCATCGACCGGATGGCCGCGCAGTGCGCCGCGCTGGGCGGCCACGGGGTGGTGGGGGTCCGGCTGTCCCGCGGGCGGTTTTCGCTCGGCGGCCTGGAGTTCACGGCTATCGGCACCGCGGTGCGCGCGCCGGGCGTGGCGGCCGCGCCACGGGTGCCTTTTACCTCCGACGTCTCCGGGCAGGACTTCGCCAGGCTGATCATGGCGGGCTGGGTACCGGCCGGGCTGGCGCTCGGCATCGCGATCGGGTCGTGGCACGACGACCGGGCCACCGCCCGGCAGGCCCGCCGATGGTCCGGCAACGCCGAGGTGGCGGGCTGGACCGAGCTGGTGAACCAGTCGCGAAAGGACGCCAGGCGCCGGCTGGAAGCCGACGTCAGGCAGCTCGGCGGCGAGGGCGTGGTCATCGCCGGCATGCAGATGCAGGTGCGCGAGCAAGACTGCCCGGCGGCGGTGGGTCGCCACGACCACATCGTGGAGGTCACGTTCACCGGCACCGCCATTGCCAGGTTCTCTCCCACCAGACACCGTCCTGGCGGGCCGGCAGTGGCGATCATGCCGCTCGGCTCGCAGCATCACCGCCAGGGCCGGCTTTAGATGACGGCCATATAAGGGCGGCGCTTGGTGGTGATGATCTAGCCCGGGCCTGAGATCGCGGCCTCGAGTGTTCTCGGGCTAGAGTTCGCCTACCTGGCCCGCCTTGGCCTGCGCAGCGCGGCCGACAAGAAGCTGTCCAACACCGCCAAGCTCATCGACGTCATGCTCGCCCGGAACGTCGGCACCGGCACCAGCTACTACTGCTACGACTACGACGGCTACGGCGAGCAGGTAGACGGCGCGAACTTCTCCAACGCGGGAGTCGGACGCATCTGGCCGCTGCTCGCCGGGGAACGCGGCCACCTCGCGGTCCTCGCGGGCGACGACGGGCTTGCGCAGCTCACTGCCATGCTGAAGATGCGGACGCCAAGCGGGCTGCTGCCGGAGCAGGTCTGGGACCAATCGCCGCTCTACCCGCAGAACGGGGTACCGACCCCTGCCGCTCACCACCGGGCAGCGCACACTTAGCGCGACGCCGCTCGTGTGGGCGCATAGCGAGCTCATCAAGCTGGCCTGGACCAGGGTGAGCAAAACTCCCGCGGAGCAGCTGACAGCCGTCACGGCCAGATACGGCGGTCAGCCGCCGACGCCGTCGACGTCCTACTGGCGGCTGGCTGTCCCGCTAACCGGGCTGGTGGAGGGCCGTAACCTGGTTGTTGAGGACACCCAGCCGTTTACCCTCCACTACGGCTTCGGCGATCCGTCCAACTGGACGGCGGTGACCGATGCGGACTCCGTATCGCAGCCGTTCGGGATGTATGGCGTCACTCTCACGGCCGAGCAGCTGAGCGGCCAGACCCAGCTGAACTTTATCCGCCGGTACGGCAGCACGTGGGACCCCAGCGGCAACCACTCCATCCCGATCGTGGCTGCTCCGGCATCGCACCTACAACACCAGAGCGGCCGCTAGCACAGCAGGTTCCGAACGTCTCGGTCTCGCCAGCGTGTGGCGTTCACTCAAGTAGCCGCGATGCGCGACACGGTGCGCTCGCTCGGACGGCTCGCGACCCGCGTTGCGATGACTCTCGCGGTCGCCGCGCGTCGTATCGGCTAGACGCCGTTAGCCAGGATGGCCGCTGGGAAGGGGTGCCTTATGGAGATCACCAATCTGGGTAAGGCGGATGGGCTGCCGCCGGTGGATTGGGCCGCCATTGCCGCGAAGCTCGACGCGGGGTCGGCGCCAGCTCCGGACGCGCTGAACTCCCGCACGACCTGGCTGGCCACCGTCAACGAGGACGGCAGCCCGCACGTGACGGCGGTCGGTGCGCTGTGGCTGGACGGCACGTTCTGGTTCCAGACGGGGGCAGGCACGCGGAAGGGCCGCAATGTCGCGCGCGATCCGCGGTGTTCGGTCGCGGTGTCGGTCCGCGACGCGGACGTCGTGGTCGAGGGTGACGCTGTGCGGGTGACCGAGCCGGGCGCGCTGGCGCGGATCGCGAAGGCGTGGGCGGACCAGGGCTGGCCGGCCGAGCCTGACGAGAGCGGGCCGGGCATCACTGCCCCGTTCAACGCGCCGTCGCAAGGGCCACCGCCGTGGAACGTGTATCGCATTGAGCCGCGCTCGGCGATCGTGACCTTGGGGACGGAGCCGGGCGGCCTGACCCGCTTCCGGTTCTGACGCTGCTGATCGGCTGGTCGCCCTCATCTGGCGCTGGGGCGAAGACCTGCCCCGTCCGGGCCGACACAGCGCCTGGAGAGTGCCGGGGATAGGAATCGGGTTGCCGGGATGACCAAGAGCCCGGCCACGGCCGCGCCTTGTGGTCTAATTCAGCTGGGTGAGGTGACGTGAGGCGGCCGTTGCCGTGATTTTGCGGTCCGCGTTCGGGGAACTGACAGTGGCCGCGCAACGGATCCTTACCCCTGGGTCCGGGCAGCCTGCGCGAGGATCCGGACCGGTATCAGGCAGTGCGGCAAGGGCACTGCCGCCAGCGGCCCGCCAGATCGGCTGGAGGAGAGCGAGAATGACCGCACCGTTGCAGCTGATTGCGCTGACTTTTCGGCTTGAGGCTGATGCTGAGAGCCGTCTGCTGGCGGAGGTCGACCGGATCCAGGGCCGCGGCGTGCTGCGCGTGCTTGACATGGTCGTGATGGCCAAGGGCCGGGACGGCACGGTAGAAGCGCTGGCGGTCGGCGATGGCGAGGATTTCGGCTCGCTGCTAGCCAGCATGGCACCCTTCGGGGCGGAGAACGGAGGCCGGCGGGCGGCTGGCGATGGGGCGGCCGGTGAACCGGCGGGCTCCGGCGCGGATGCTCTGGTGAACGCTCTTGAGCCGGGGAATGCGATTGCCTTCCTGCTGGTCGAGCATCTGTGGGCCAGCCCGCTTGCCGATGCCGTCTCTGCCGCGGGCGGCGTGCTGATCAGTGACGACTTCCTGACCGGAGATATCAGCCGGGCCATCGGAGCCGAGATCGCCGCGGTGGAGGAGGCCTCCGCGGTGATCGCGGAGGCGCAGGCCGCCGAGGCGGCCGCGGTGCTCCGCGCCGTCGCAGCCGGCACCGCGGCCGCCGAGGCGGAGGCTGCCTCCGAACGGATCCAGGAAGCGGCGGCCGCGGACGCGGTCAGCGCGCTGATCGCGGCCGGGCTGATCGAGGACGCGGCCGCACACGAGGCGGTCACCGCGCTGATCGCCGCCGGACTGATTACCGACGCGGCAGCCCGGGCGTCCGACGAGGCCGTGGCCGACGCTGCGGCCACGATCGCGCTGGCGGACCAGGCCACCGACGAAGCCGTCACCGAGGACCTTGCGCTGATAGGCGCCGCCGACGAGGTGGCTGCTGAGGCCACGAAGGAGGCCCAGGCCAGGACGCAGGCCGCGTCGATCACCAGATCCGAGGCCCAGATTCTGCGTTACCTCCCGCAGCCGGTGCCGTTCTCGGTCATCGCCGACAAGCTGGGCATCTCCCGGTCCGCGGCCAAGGAACGAGCAGAGCGCCTGTACCAGCGACTCGGTGTGCACAGCCGGGACGAAGCGGTCAGCCGCGCTCGCGCCCTCGGGCTGCTCCCCCAGTAAGAAATTCCCCAGGAGAGTCATAGCCAGCGCGGTGTCGCTGTCTGGGGCGATCCGGCGGCCGGGGCTTCGGATGTTGCTGGCACGTGCGCTCATGTTGTGACGAGGATGATGCCGATCGCGGCGAGGCCGAGGCCTGCCCGCTGGACCCAGCGCAGCCACTCGCCGAGCACCACCCTGGCCAGCAGCACGGTGACTGCGGGGTACAGCGCGGCCAGCACGACAGCCAGGCCGAACTTGCCGGTCCTGGTCGCCGCGACGTAGCAGATGTTCGCGGTGACGTCGATCGCGCCCGCGGCGGCTGCCGCGAGACGCAGTCGTCCCTGCGCGCCGCGCGCTCGCAGGCTACGCCGCAGCACGGCTGCGGTGACCAGGACGACCGCGAGCTCGCCGATTCGCGCGGCCGCTACCGGCCACAGCTCCCCGGACTGCCCGGCGTTCCGGATCAGGAGGAAGAACAGGCCGAATGAGGCGCCCGATGCGATGCCGTAGGCGAGGGCCCGGAGAGCACCGGGCAGGCGGCGGCGCGGCGCCGCCCGGGGGCTGCGGGCCGGTGTATCGCCACCGGCGCAGCTGATCAGCACGACCGCGGCCAGGCACAGGAGCGCGCCGGCGTAGACGGCGGTGCCGGGCCGCTCGCCCTCGGCCAGCGCAACCGCGACCGGCAGGACCGTGGACACTAGCCCGGATACCGGCGCGACCACGCTCATCGGCCCCGCCGCCAGGCCGAGGTAGAAGATGATCACGCCAAGGCCGCCGTCGGCGCCGTCCGGCCTGTGCTGCAGGTCGGGCCGGACGGCCAGGTCAGCGTCGCCGCCGGGCCCGGCGGCCCGCTCGACGCCGGGCTGGTGACCCTGCTGCTGGCGATCCGCGACGCACAGCGCGACGGCACCTGGCAACGGCTGAAGGCCTGCGGCAATCCCGATTGCCAGTGGGCCTTCTACGACCGCTCTCACAGCCGGGCAGGCGCCTGGTGCGACATGGCCACCTGCGGCAACCGGATCAAAAACCGCAGGCTCCGGCAACGCCAGCACTGACTAGGCCCGCCCGCGACCGCCAGTACACGATGACATGGCACCTGACCAGCGCCAACCGAACCCGAGCATTCCGCGGGTCGGCCTGGCGGCAGGCGGTTCGGTAACCGGGACGGCAAGCTCAGAGCTGGGCAATCGCATGCTCGGCGGTCGGGGGGTGCGGGCCGGTTGCGAGGTGTTTCGCGATCAGCGTGGCAACCTGCTGGGGGTCGACAAGCCAGGGCGCGTGTCCGGCTGGCAGCTCATAAAGCCTGCTGTGCTGGATCTGATCGATGGAGGGCCGCGCGCGCTCGATGGATAGGTAAGGGTCGTCGGATCCGAGGATGAAGATCGCGGGTGTCGTGATCGCGGCGAGTTCCGCGCTGGTGAGTACGCTTTCGGGGCGTGGCCGGCGGAACCGGTCGATCGCGTGCATGAGCGACGCCACGGTTCTGGCGTTCTGCGGCCGGCGTGCGGACAGGCGCAGCGCCTGGATCAGCGGGTCCGGCGCGGCCGCTACTTCGGCGGAGCCCTGCCCCTGAGCGAGCAGGCGGCGGTAGACACGATGCGGGCTGGGTGAGCGCAAGACAGCGATGCAAAGTCCGCGGACAGTCAGCAGTGACAGCGGCATGCGCACGCGGACGCCCGGCAGCGCGACGGCGGGCACTCCGATCGCGACGACCTGGGAGATCCGGTTGGAACCGGCGGCTGCGTGCCAGAGGGCGAACATGCCGCCCAGTGAGTGGCCGATCACGGGTGCGCTGTCGAGCGACAGCGCGTCCAGGATGTCATCGATCAGCTGGCGGGCGTGCTCGCGCACCTGCCCGCGCCGGAAGGTGTCCGGGTCGGACAGGCCGTGGCCGGGCAGGTCCACGGCGAGCAGCCGGAAATGACGCAGGTTTGCGAACAGCGGCGCCCAGATGGCGGCGCTCTCTGTGACACCGTGCAGCAGGACGACCGCCGGGCCGTGTCCATGGGAGAGCACTCGTACTTGCCGGCCTGTCCGCGGGAGTGTGAGGAAAAACTCGTCGACGTCCGCGCCGACGGCGGCGAACAGGTTCCTTTCCGCATCGCGAATGCGCTGCTCGAGATTCCCGGTCGCCGGGGTCTGGTGAATCACGGCTCCTCCTTCGGCTCCGCCTGCGCCTTTTCGGGGCTCGGCGGCATGGCCGCCAGGCTGGCGAGCCACACTCGGATGGTTCGCTCGTCCTGGCGGCTGAGATCCGCCAGGACAGCATGTTCTACTGCGCGTACCCGGCGCGTTGCCGTCTGCAGGTACTTGTGGCCTCGCGCCGTCAGGCGCACGAGCACAACCCGCTGGTTCTTCGCGACGCGCTCAACCAGCCCCGCCGTCTCCAGGCTGCGGATGGATGTGTGCATCGTCTGCCTCGTGACCTGCGAGATGCGGGCAAGCTCGGAGGCAGAAAGCTGAGGCCTGGTCTCGAACACGCTCAGGATCCCGTAATCCTGCGCGGACAGCCCGAGGTCCTCCAGCTCGCTGTCCAGCCGCGCCCGGAAGCGCTGGTGCGCGAGCCGGAACAGGTAGCCGAGATTTGCGTCCGGCTGGGGAAGCGGCGTCAGCGATGTTGTCAGTGTTTCTGACATAACAGGCACGATATGAGTTGTCAGCGAGTCTGTCAACTCGTGTTCGCCCGGACCAGAAGGAGCGATGGCCCCGGGGCGGGATGAAGCCGGCATTGCAGCGGGACGCAGTTGCGGCCCGGTAGTTACCGTAAGAGGGTTACCGCTCTAGGCTGAACCGAGCCCCGGTGCGTCGCGCCGAAGTGTCTAATGGCATCGGCCTGCCGGGCGGGCGTCCGTCGTCGGGCAATCAATGGGGAGGCGCATGATGCGGGTGCTGGTCGTCGGCGCGGGCGGAGTAGGGTCGGCGGTCGCGCGAACGGTTGCGCGCCGGGATCTGTTCGAGCGCGTCGTGGTGGCCGATTATGACGTGGAGCGGGCGCGGCGGGCGATCGCCGGGCGTGGCGAGCGGTTCGCCGCGGTGAAACTGGATGCTTCGGACGAGCAGGCGATTGCGGACCTGATCAGAGCCGAGCGATGCGATGCGGTGCTCAACGCGGTCGACCCGCGGTTTGTGATGCCGATCTTCCGTGCCGCTCTCGCCGCCGAGGTCACCTATCTCGATATGGCGATGTCGCTGTCCCATCCGCACGCGACCGATCCGTACCGGCAGCCGGGGGTCAAACTGGGTGACGAGCAGTTCGCCCTGGCCGAGGAATGGGAGCGCCGCGGGCTGCTGGCGCTGTGCGGCATCGGGGTAGAGCCGGGGCTGTCGGACGTGTTTGCCCGCTACGCGGCAGACCGGCTGTTCGAGTCCATCGACGAGATCGGCGTCCGTGACGGCGCGAACCTGGTAGTCGAGGGCTACGAGTTCGCCCCGACGTTTTCCATCTGGACGACGATCGAGGAGTGCCTGAACCCGCCGGTCGTGTGGGAGCGCGGCAGGCAGTGGTACACGACCGAGCCGTTCAGCGAGCCGGAGACCTTCGTCTTCCCGGCCGGGATCGGGCCGATCGAGTGCGTGAACGTGGAACACGAAGAGGTCTTGCTGGTCCCGCGCTGGATCGACACTGGCCGGGTGACCTTCAAGTACGGGCTGGGCGAGGAGTTTATCGGCGTGCTGAAGACGCTCCACAAACTCGGCCTGGACTCCACCGCCCCCGTCCAGGTGGGCGCGGCTGCCGTCTCGCCGCGGGATGTGGTCGCCGCATGCCTGCCCGACCCCGCCGGACTTGGCGACGCGATGTCGGGGCTCACCTGCGCCGGCACCTGGGTCACCGGAACGGGCAAGGACGGCTCGCCGCGCGAGGTCTACCTGTACCACGTCGTGGACAACGGCTGGTCGATGGCTGAATACGGCTCGCAGGCGGTGGTCTGGCAGACCGCGGTCAACCCCGTGGTGGCACTCGAGCTGCTCGACTCCGGCGCATGGTCCGGTACCGGCGTCCTCGGCCCGGAGGCGCTGCCGGCTGAGCCGTTCCTCGAAGTCCTCAACAGCCACGGTGCTCCCTGGGAGTGCGAGGAGCGCTAGTTGCCATGCTGGAGTCAAGCCACATCGTCGCGTTTGCCGCAGCGACCGACCTGCACCGGGCGCGGACGTTCTATGAGCAGGTACTGGGCCTCACCGTCGTTGAACATAACGACATCGCGTGCGTGCTCGACGCCAACGGCACCATGCTTCGCGTCACCGCGGTCCCTGAAGTCTGCCGGGCTGGCTACACCGTCCTGGGGTGGCGGGTCACTGATATCACGGCCGCCGTCCGGGGCCTGGCCGCCAGAGGCGTTGTCTTCCTGCGCTATGACGGAATGAACCAGGACAGCGACGGTGTCTGGACCGCTCCGGGCGGCGACAAGGTGGCCTGGTTTGCTGACCCTGACGGCAATGTCCTTTCGCTCACCCAGTTCCTTTAGATGGTGCGGCTCGCGGCTGCCCAGGCGGTGGCGGTGATGTCCACCGGGCCGGCGAGCGGCAGCAGGCGCTGGCACTGCTCGCGCAGCGCGGTCCGGTGACTGGGGCTCAGGGACGCCACGTAGGCGCCGGCCGGGCCGACGCCGAGGGTGAACCGCTCCCACCACTCGTCGAAGCTGGCGTGGCGGACCCGGACCGTCAGCGTGGTGACCGCGGCCCTGTCCAGGCCGGCCTGAGTGAACAGGCTGGCCAGGTGGCCTTCGCGGACGCCGGCCAGGCCTGACTCGTCGTCGGCGGCCGGATCCAGCTGGCGCACCGCGGACCAGAACGCGGCCAGCGGCCCGCGGTCGCCCGCGTGGTCCCACACGCAGGCAGCCACCATCCCGCCGGGACGGGTGACCCGGACCATCTCCCGCAAGCCCTGTACCGGGTCGGCCATGAAATGAACGACCAGCTGCGCCAGCGCGGCGTCGAAGGTGCGGTCAGCGAACGGCAGCCGCTCGGCTGCCGCCTGGCGCACCTCAACCCCTGGCAGCCGGTCGCGCACCGCCGCGGCGAACGAGGCCGACGGATCGGCCGCGCTGACCGCCGCCGCGCCGACCCGGCTCGCCAGCTCGGCCGTCAGCGCGCCCGGCCCGCAGCCCACGTCAAGAACCCGCTGGCCGTTCCCGATCCCGGCCAGGTCAGCGAACAGCGGCGCCAGCGGTTCAGAGTACTGCCCCATGAATCGCAGGTAGGCACCGGCGCTGACGTCGAAGCTCACCCTGGCAAACTTACCCGCGCACCGACCTTGATGGCTCCGCCGGTCCCCGTAGCCGCCATTGTGTGAAAGGACCACGCTCCGAGGCCGAACAGCACCGCGATGACAGCGGCCGACGCCAGGCCGGCCACCCATGGCCGGCCGGGAATCCGCGTCACCAGCCAGGCGCCCAGCAGCGAGATGGCGCCGAGCGCCGGCACGTAGAACCTGGCGAACTGCAACGTCGTGCCGAAGGGGTTGGCCGTCCAGTAGTACGCGGCGTACAGACCCCAGACCGCGAACCACGACGCCGCCAGGGCCAGGCCAACCCACAGGTCGCGGCGCACCGCGAACCCGGCTTCGCCAGAAGCCTGACCCAGCCGGATCCGGCGCACGATGATCCAGCCCAGCGATACCAGCCCGAGGACCAGCACGGGCATGGCCTGCAGCAGGTGCGCCGGCATGTACCGCAGGTTGGGCGCGATCGCGCCGAGGCCGAAGCTGATCTCACCCGGGCGGTAACCGGTCGTAAGCGGGCCGCCGTAGACGAGACCGTCGAAGACCGCCACGCCGACGCCGAAGACCGCGACCGAGCCTACCCACCAGGCCACCGCAGACAGCGGCAGCCGCGCCGCCCGCCGCCACCACACCACGACCACGGCGACCGCAGCGCAGCCGAGAACGACGATATCGGTGTAGCGGGTAAACGTCGCGGCCTCGAGCATCAGGAACCCGGCCAGTCCCGCCCAGGTGCGCCGGCGCGCGCTGGCTTCGGCGGCAAGCACCGCCCACAGCAGCGCCCCGGAGCCCGCGGCGATCAGGGAGGCGTCGGTGAACGTCGGCATGTAATCCCGCCAGGCGAACAACAGCGCAGCGCCGGACGAGCAGTACAGGCCGACGGCCGCCGCGCCGCCGAAGCGCCCGAGCCAGCGCCGGGCGGCGGCGAACAACCCCGCGCAGGCAAGCGCCCCGTAGAACAGCGATGCCCACCGGATGATGCCCATGGCCTGGAAAGGCGCGGCCAGGAACGGATAGCCGGGGTCCTTCTCGCTGATCCACCGGCCGTCCCCCAGCTGCACCCACTGGGGCACGACGCTGGGGCCGCCGAGAATCCGGCCGCCGGCAAAGCCGTGCGCGACCGGGCCGCCAAGCGCCTGGGCCAGCGCCTCCGCCTGCGCGCCGGACAAGGTCAGGAAATGGCCCTGAGTCATCGCCACGATCGAGGCCCGGTAGGCGAAGTCATCCGGCTCCACCAGCCGCGGCGTCACGCGCAGGACCAGCACGCACAGCACGGCGTACGCGGCGACGGCCAGCGCCGCCTCCAGCCAGTCCAGGCCCGTCCGTCGCCCGCCGGGCCGTCCACCGCGGCGAGCCGGCGCTGGCTCACCGTGCGCAGCGCCGGCGGTCACCGGATGTCCTTGGTGCGCCACTCGCCCTCGCCCCATCCCATGGTGGCGCACCAGCATCGCCGCCGGACCTTCGGGCCATCAGCAGATTACCTGTGAGTTCCGCGTGAGTCCCTGAGCGATCGAATGATCGGCGATGACGCCC
>Ga0335072_10012064_pt1 | contig 12342 bp, 8 predicted proteins | sample Lox_Sample_21_FD_206725 | JGI IMG/M metagenome (GOLD analysis project Ga0335072, IMG submission 206725) | Soil microbial communities from Loxahatchee National Wildlife Refuge, Florida, United States - Lox_Sample_2.1 | ecosystem: Environmental > Terrestrial > Soil > Wetlands | place: USA: Florida...
GTCCCGTGGTCTCCGCAAGCCCCCCGCTTCGCCCCCGCCTCGCTCCCCTGCCGTCCCGGCGCGCGATCCTGCGCACCGGCGTCGGCGGCGCCATCGCGTCGCTGGCCGCGGCGGGCTGTGGCAGCGCTCCGTGGACGGGAGGCGGGTTAACGACGTCGGCGACGCAGAGCGGGCCCTCGGTCCGTTCCTACTCATTCAACCGGGGCTGGCTGTTCGGCCGGTACGCCGAGGGCTGCACGGATCCCCGGTATGACGACAGCGGTTTCGCCGGCGTCACGCTGCCGCACACGGTCGTGCCGCTGTCGTGGAGCGAGTGGGACCCGCAGACGTGGGAAGCGGTCTGGATCTACCGCAAGCACTTCACCGTGCCCGGCATCGGCGGCGCGCGCGTGCTGGCTCACTTCGACGGCGCCATGGTGAACGCGACCATCGTGATCAACGGCACCGTCCTCGGCTCGCATGAGGGCGGCTACCTGCCGTGGACGGCCGAGCTCACCGGCCACCTTTCCGGCGGCGACGACGTCCTGGCCGTGATCGTGGACTCACGCTGGCTGGCGGTGCCGCCGGACGGTGACCCGGGCGGAGCGCGGGCCGTGGACTTTCTGCAGCCCGGCGGCATCTACCGCGACGTCACGCTGAGCGTTGTGCCCGAGGTCTTCCTGGCGGACGTGTTCGTCCGGCCCGAGGACGTGCTGTCACCGGGCCGGAGCGTTCGCGTGCAGGCGACGATCGACTCGGCGGTGGCGCGCCGCGGCACGGCCCGGATCACGGCCGACTTGCTGGACGGATCGGACGTGCTGGCGTCGGCGCAGGACGCGGTGGTGATCAGTGGCACGGGTCTCAGCACCGCGACCCTGTCGATCAGCGGCATCAGCGACATCACGCTGTGGTCGCCGGACACGCCGCGGCTGTACACGGTCCGGGTGACGCTGTCCCCCGACGACGGGCCGCCGCACACCGTCGAGGTCAGGACCGGATTCCGCGAGGCGGTGTTCCGGCCGGAGGGTTTCTACCTCAACGGCGAGCGGTTCGTGATCTTCGGCCTGAACCGGCACCAGCTCTTCCCTTATGTCGGCATGGCGGGCGCGGCCCGGCTGCAGCGGCGCGACGCGGAAATACTCAAGCACGAGCTGAACTGCAACATGGTCCGCTGCTCGCACTACCCGCAGTCGCCGGACTTCCTCGACGCCTGCGACGAGCTCGGGATCATGGTCTGGCAGGAGTCACCGGGCTGGCACTACGTGGGCGACACGGCGTGGCAGGACCTGGTGCTGCTGAACGTGCGGGACATGGTGGTCCGCGACCGGAGCCGGCCGTCGGTCATCGTGTGGGGCACCCGGCTGAACGAGACAACGGACTATCCCGATCTCTACGCGATGGCCCGCCAGATCGCGTACGAGCTGGACGGCAGCCGCCAGACCACCGGGGCGATGAGCTCGCACACGACCGACGGCTGGGCCGAGGACGTCTTCGGGTTCGACGACTACCAGCATTCCGACGACGGCGACGCCACGCTCCTGCCGCCGTTTACCGGTCTGCCGTACCTGGTCAGCGAGGCCGTCGGCGCGATCGACGGGCCGCCGCGCTATCGATGGATCGACAGCGAGGCCACGCTGGCGGTGCAGGCCCGCATGCACGCCCAGGTGCACAGCATCGCGCAGTCGCAGCCCGGTTACGCCGGGCTGATCGGCTGGGCCGGCTTCGACTACGCGTCCCTGCACGGCGGCGACCGCATCTGGCGGAACATGAAGACGCCGGGCGTCATGGACACGTTCCGGGTGCCCAAGCCGGGCGCCGCGGTCTACCGCTCGCAGGTGGACCCGCAAGCGCGCCCGGTGATCCTTCCGGTCTTCTTCTGGGACTTCGGCGAGGACTCGCCCGACGGCCCGGGCGGCAACGTCATGATCGCCACCAACTGCGACCGGCTGGAGATCTACGTCGGCGGCAGGCACCATGCGACCGGCACGCCGGCGCACCGCGACTTTCCCGGCCTGGCCCACCCGCCGGCCTTCGCCAGTCTCCTGGTCGACGCGTCCGGCCTGCCCGAGCTGCGTATCGACGGCTACCTCGGGACGCGGCTGGCGGCATCGATCCGGATGTCGGCCGACACCAGGCAGGACCGCCTTGTGCTGGCGGCGGACGACGTCTCGATCCAGGCCGACGGCAGCGACACCACCCGGCTCACGTTCCGCGCGGTGGACGCCTACGGCAACCAGCGCCGCTGCGTGTCCGGCCCGGTGGCCCTGGCGCTGACCGGCCCGGCCACGCTCATCGGCGACAACCCGTTCGACTTCGGAATCTACGGCGGCGCGGGCGGGGCGTTCGTGCGGTCCCGGCCGGGGCTCACCGGCAGGGTCGAGGTCACGGCGCAGCACCCGGCCCTCGGCCGGGCCACGGTCCGGATGACCGTGACCCCGCCGGTTCCGGGCGTCCGCCACCTGTGACGGGCCCCACCCGACCGCCCTGACGCGGCGCCCCGCCCGCCACCTCTCCTAGAGCGGCCGCAGGCCGGACAGGTCGACGCTCACGCTGTGGTTGCGGTCGGCGATCGTGCCCAGCATGTAGTGCGGATAGAGGGTGTAGTACTCGTGCCGGCTGCGCTGGCTCCAGGCCCGGGCCAGGTCGGTGCGGTTCTTGTAATAGCTCACCATGTAGCCGCCGGTGTACAGCCGCACCAGGGAGTAGCCGCCCGGGTATTCCTTGGTCGCGCCGACCTCGAGGAACTCGACCGACTGGATCGGCGACTGGGTGTCGTCGAGCAGGAACGTCCGCTTGTTGCGGTGGGTGTGGCCGGAGTGGTGGAAGAACACGCCGGGGGTTTTCTCGTAGAGCTTCTGCAGCGTGATCGCGGTCGGCCGGTCGATGTCGAACGCCGGCCCGGCCTCGGTGGTCGCCGCCGACTCGTAGGTGACCGGGTGGTGGCCGAACCGCCCCAGCAGTCGTAGTGCTGCGGTGAGGTGTTCGGCACAGCGGTGCAGGTGGCGTAGTCCGAGCCGACCATCGAGCGGTCGTGGTTGCCGCGCGTGACGAAGTAGTCCCGCTCGATCTGGCCCCAGCCATCGAGCATCTGCTTGACCTGCGCGGCCTGCGACTGCAGCGCCGAGGAGGTGAGGTCCCCGGCCACCAGCAGCCGGTCCGCGCCGCGGTCCGGCTGGCGCAGGTCGCCCAGCATGGCCTCGAGCATGACCACCGGGTAGGCAGGCAGGCCCGGGTCCTGCTCGAAGGCCGGCGGCCAGTTGTTCTCGATGATCCCGCTCTCGCCCTCGCCCATGTGCAGGTCATTGCCGAGCGCCAGGGTGAACAGGTACCGGCCGGGCGGCGTGGTGAGGGTTTCGAACGCGCCGGGGTAGTCGAGCGAGCCGCCGACCCCGACCGGGAACTGCATCGAGCTCTGCTGGGCGGTCTGGCCGTTGGACAGCGCCGCGTACGCGTACGCGGTGCCGGGTTCGAGGCCGTGCACCTCCGCGTAGTGGTAGGGCGTCTGGGTGTCGTCCTGCAGCACGGTCTTGAGCGTGCCGGGGACGACGCTCAGCGTGGACACGTCGAACTGCCCGAGCTGGAGCTCGGTGTCGGTGGCGAGCGGCTCGGGGAAGCCGTACTGGTCCACCTGGCTGGCCGAGCCGGTGAACCAGGTGATGACCACGCTGGTGTCGGTGACGGTCGCCACCTCGAGGTCGGTGACCAGGATGTCACTGGAAGAGCTGGGGGTGGTGGCGGCGGGCGTGGCCGCCGAGGCGGGCGATGCGGCGGCGCCCGCCACGAGCGGGGTGGCGGCGGCGAGACTGCCCCATAGCAGGGCCTGACGGCGAGAGGGTCGGCAGCATTCCATGGCCGTCAGCCTCTTCGCGTGCGGTAAACGGCGCGATACGCGCACCTTGCTCCGAAGGGTCTCCCGAATTGCTATTTGAAACGAATTGAGACGACATGCGACTTCTGCCGGGAAAAGGCGCAGACGGGGAGTCCCGTTCCCCGCCGTCCCCGTCCCCGCCGTCCCCGTCCCCGCCCGCGTCCCCGTTCCCCCGTTCCCCCCGTCCCCGTTCCCCCCGTCCTGTCCCCGTCCCGAGCGCCGCCCCCGGCCCCTCAATTGCTAGACGAAATTCGTCAGTATTATGCTGTCCTGGTAAGCCACCGGGTCCGGAGGAGCTGCGAATGACGGGGAGCGCTGGCGCCCCGGCAAACGCTGCGCTCGCCTCCGTGATCGTCACAGGGGTTGCGCAGCAGCAAGCGTGGCGGGCGCGTGAGTTCCCGCCGGTCGAGCAGGTCAGACCCGGGGTCTGGTCCGTGCCGGTCACGATCCCGGACAACCCGCTGCGCTACACGCTGTGTTACCTGCTGCTCGCCGACGCGGGCGTCCTGGTCGTGGACCCGGGCTGGGAGTCCGACACCGGCTGGGCCGACCTGCGGCGTGGGCTCGACACGGCCGGGGTGTCCGCCGACCGGATCACCGGCATCGTGGTCACCCACGTGCACCTCGACCATCACGGCCTCAGCCGGCGTCTCAGCGAGGCATCCGGAGCGTGGATCGCGATGCACGCCGAAGAGGTGCATGCCCTGCCCGCCCGCATCAGCGAGACGGTCGGGCCCGACGGTGGTCGTGCATGGCTGGCCCGGAGCGGCGCGCCCGCCGAGATGATGGCCGAGTTCAACGCGGACCTCGCGGACTCTCTCGGCTTCTTCCGCCTCGCCGACCCCGATGTGTTGCTACAGGACGGCGCGACTCTCGACCTGCCGGGCCGGCATATCCAGGTGGTGTGGACCCCGGGGCACACGCCCGGGCACATCTGCCTCCACGACGCGGACTACGACCTGCTGCTCACCGGAGACCACCTGCTGCCCCGGATCTCGCCCAACATCGGGATCTTTCCCGGCGGTATGCCGTCGCCGCTAACCAGCTACCTGCAATCGCTGCGCGCGATGCCTCGGTTTGACGACGCCGAGGCGCTGCCCGCTCACGAGTACCGCTTCCGCGGGATCGCCGGCCGGTCGCAGTTCCTGATCGACCATCACGATGTCCGCGCTCGCGAGGTGCTGGATGTCGTCGCCGCGGTCGGCCGGCCGACGCTCTGGGAGGTCGCCGAGCACCTGACCTGGTCCCGCAACTGGGCCGAGATCAACAGTTTCATGCGGCGGGCCGCCCTGTCCGAGACCGCCGCCCACGTCGAGTACCTGCAGCGGGAGGGGCGCCTGCTGATACACAGCGGCCCAGCGGGAGAACCTGACCGCCTCGAGATCCCGCCGGCCGGTAACCCGGACGCATGAGTGCCCGCCGCCGCCTGCGCGGCAATACTGGCGGGGTGAAGATCCTGCTGTCCGACGGGTCGGCTCTGGCCTCGCGCCAGGTTGCGGGCCAGCTCGCCGAGGCCGGCCACCGTGTGGAGGTCCTGTCGCCTGACCCGATCTGCCTGTGCCGGTTCACCCGCCACGTTCGCCGGGTGCACCGGGTTCCCGGCTATGGCGGCGACCCGCTCCGCTGGCTGGACGCCGCGCTGGCCGTCTACCGCTCGGGCGGGTTCGACGTGCTGTTTCCCACCCAGGAGCAGGTGGCGGTGCTGTCACATTCGGCCAGGCGCCTGGAGGCCGCTGGCGTCAGGACGGCGGTGCCGCCGTTCGAGGCGGTGCGGGCGGTGCAGGACAAGGTAACCGCGTCCGCCACCCTCGGCGCGCTCCGCATCCCGCAACCGCGGACAGCCTTTCTCGGCTCGGCGGGCGAATTGCGGGCGTGGAACTCGTTCCCGGTGTTCGTCAAGATCCCGATCGGCACCGCGACCACCGGCGTGCGACGCGCCGGTTCGCCTGCCGAGCTTGATGCTGTCGCCGCGGAACTCGAGGCAGGCGGGTTCTTCGCCGGTGGCACGGTCATTGCCCAGGAGCCGGCCGAAGGCCCGCTGGTGATGGCGCAGTCCGTGTTCGCGCAGGGGGAGATGGTGGCCGCCCACGCCAACCTCCGGGTCCGCGAGGGAACCGGGGGCGGGGCCAGTCACAAACGGAGCGTCGACGAGCCCGCCGCGGTCATGAAGCACGTCGAAACGCTCGGCCGTTCGCTCGGCTGGCACGGCGCGCTGTCGGCGGACGCGGTCATGACCGCCTCCGGGCCGGTGTTCATCGACGTCAACCCGCGCCTGGTCGAGCCGGGCAACGCACGGCGCTCCGGCGTAGACCTGACCGGGGCCATGCTGGAGGTGGCGTGCGGGCGCGTGCCCACCGTCCAGCCCGCAGGCCGGCCTGGCGTGTCCACCCACCAGTTGCTGCTGGCCGTTCTCGGAGCGGGCGCCGGCGGCCGCGGTCGCCGCGGCGTCGTGGCCGAAATCCTTGGCGCGCTCGCACATGCCGGGTCATACCGGGGGAGCGCCGAGGAACTCACACCGCTGCGAGCCGATCCGCTGGCCGCCGTGCCGGTTCTCGTGACGACGCTGGCCCTGCTGATCCGCCCGGCGCTGTGGCGCCGGCTATCCGCCGGTGCCGTCGCCGACTATGCGCTCACCCCGGCCGGGTGGCAGAGCCTGCTCGACACCGCGCCGGCCTGAGCGCCCCTCGCCCGGTCGGCGCCGTGGCGCCCTCCTCCGCCGCGACCTGGGTGGCCGTGATCAGGATCGCTTCGGCCGGCGGGTCAGCGGGAGCCGGTCGCGGGTTTCGTCGTCCGCCGCGCTGTAGGTGGCGATTCGCAGGCCCGGGACTGCCGTGACGTCCAGCTCGGTGCGCGTGAGGGTCATCGGCCCGGCCTGAGGATGCCGGAACCGCAGCGTGCGCGGAGCGGGCCCGGCCACCTCGTGGCGGGCCCACAGCTCGGCGAACTCCTGGCTGAGCACGGCGAGGCGGCGGATGTCCTCGTCCCACTCCGGTTCGCCGATGTGCTGCGCGTAACTGGCGCGCAGCCGGGCGACCATGTAAGGGACCTCCTCGTCGTAGTTCACGAACATCTCCCGGGCCCGCGGCTCGGTGAGAGCGCACCAGAGCAGGTTCTTGTGCACGCACGGCAGTGTGTGCCAGTTCCAGAACATCTCCTCATGCGCGTCGTTGGTCTCGAGGATGTCGAAGCGCTCGTTGATCAGCACCGCCGGGAGCGGGTCGAGCGATCGCAGCACATCGCCGACGGCTTCGGGAATCACCGTCGCCTTGGACCACGCCCGCAACGGCATGGCCTCGGCGAGCCGGTACAGATGCCAGCGCTCCGCCCCGTCGAGCTGCAGGCTTCCGGCCACCGCGTCCAGCACCTGCCAGCTTGCGTTGATCGGCCGTCCCTGCTCGAGCCAGGTGTACCAGCTCACGCCCACCCCGGCGAGCAGGGCAACCTCTTCGCGCCGCAGCCCCGGCGTCCGTCGCCGCGGTCCCGGCGCCAGCCCGACATCCTCGGGCCGCAGCTTCGCCCGCCGCGCCTTGAGGAAGCCTCCGAGCTCCGCCCGGCGCGACCGCTCCGCCCGGCCGGGGTCGGCTATCCGGCTGGTTGCCTCACTGGTCACTTGCCCATTGTCTCAGGCACCTCTGACAAACCTCGCCCGAGGAGCGACCGGCCAGCACGGATCGTAACGCCAGGTGCCTATAGCACACGCTGCCGACGTAACATGATGGCCCCGATCCCTTCTAGCCCAAGGGTTCGAGGCCATCATCCCGTCAGGCGGCCCCAAGATCACAGGCCACCACGCACCGAATTTTTCGGGCCGAAGAAGCAAGGCTTAAGATGTCGGCGGCTGCGGCCCGCATTGTGCAATTGCCGTGATGTAGAAATAGCCGAAGTTGTGCTCTAGATCGAGCGCCGCTCCCCCTTCATTGCCGTCAACGGTCCTGTAGGTCCCGCCGGTCCCGCCGGGCTGGGTACCGAGCCAGACACAATAGGCGGAGTTGTTCCGCAGCGATCCCGGGTTGTTGATGCCCAGGTTGCTCCACTTTTTCCAGGCCCCGCCCTGGTTGCCCGGCCACCACGTGTGCGGGGTGTTATCGAGGTCCTCGCCGTAGAAGCTGCACACCGCCTTTGCCGGGCAGGTGAAATCCGGCTCGGCGACGCTGCCGGCCGACACTGACGCTGCGTTGGCCGGTGCGGCCGAGCCGGCGGTCACGGCGACTACCGCGAAAGCCATTCCCGCTACGGCCAGGAGGACCGCGGCTGTGTTCTTGAACCTGCGGATCATAAACTTCCCTTCCTCGAGAGTGCGGATGGCCGACGCTGCCGCCAGCACACGCAGGCAGAGGGCATTGCGAGGCGGCAGGTAACGCACTCGCCGGCACGCCGTGTGGCTGATGCTTGGCTGCCGACGGGCTCGCAGCCACAGTGCAGGAAGCCGTTATATTGGGCGCTAATCGCTCGCTAACTACCCTGCGGTAACCGGTCCTAAGTTAGCCGCTGAAGGACGGGGCCCGGAGGGGAGCGGGTCGTGCGCCACCTGACCCGTTCGGCGTGGGCCAGCGCCTGCTCGGAGGGCGCTTGCGGGCTCGCCGGGAAGCTCGCCGACGAGGGTTATGGCGGCATTCTCGCCGAACCGGCCGCCTGCGAGGCCGAGCATGAGGACGGCGCCATCGCGTGTGAGTTCGATGTGCCCGGCCGCCCCGCCGTCCGGGACGGTATACCGGATGGCCTCGGTAAAGCCGAGGATCTCGGTAATCCAGCGTGCTGCTTCTCCGGGATCACGGTAGAGCATGTAGGGGACCGAAGCCGGATAGCCGCGCGCCGGCTTACTTGCGGGTACGGGTACGCCCAGGTCGCTGATGAGGGCTAGGTAGCCGAGACCCCGGAATGGTCGTCGGGCAAGGTCTCGAAGATCGAGAACGCGCGGGTGTCCGTCCTGCCGCGGGACGCGCGCAAGCTCTTAGAGGTCTACGGGATCACCGAAGGCCCGGAGCGCGACCTGTTGCTGTCGCTCGCTCGAGAATCGCGGCAACGTGGAGAAGTCGAGCTTCAGCAACGGCAGCGGCGGCAACTGCGTCGAGGCCGCGCGCAACCTCCCCGGCATCGTCGCCGTCCGCGACTCCAAGAACCCCGACGGGCCCGCGCTCGTCGTGGGGGACCAGGCGTGGTCGGAGTTTCTGCAGGGCATCAAGCACCGCGAGTTCGATCTCTAGCGATGCGATCCGGTCATCGTCCGGGTATTGGACATGGCTGCGGAAAGACCGATGGCGCCGAAACTCGTATCGCGTCCGTAACTAATCGTCCGGGCTGATCGCGCCGCCATGGAATCGGGCACGGTCGAACAAAACGGGCAGTCTCGCGCCCGTGTCTGCGGCGCTCAATAGCGTCGGCGGACCGCCACTGCTGCTGTATAGACAGCGGTGGCGCCATCCATGCGGTTGCCATGGCCGCGGCGGCCATGAGTGTACGAATGGGCACGCTGGAACGAGCCCAAACTTCCAACCATCTGGGGAACGGACGTTTCGCCTGACCGGTATGACTGGTATGCGAAGTTCGGGCGGGGCGAGCGGGCGCGCGGGAGGGGGCGGGCGGGCGGAGGCAGGCGGGAAGAGGCGGGCGGGCGGAGGCAGGCGGGAAGAGACGAGCGGGCGGAGGCAGGCGGGAAGAGGCGAGCGGGCGGAGGCAGGCGGGAAGGGGCGAGCGGACGAACCGGGAGCGAGCGGGCGCGAGCGGGAGGGGGCGGGGGCGCGGGAGGGGGCGAGGGGTGAGCGGGTGAGAGGGTGGGTGGCGGAGCGGAGTTGGGCGGTCACTTGGGGGCGACGGGGGCTAGTTCGGCTCCGGCCAGTTCGGCGTAGATGAGGAAGCGGAACGGGTCCTGCAGTTGGTGCCGCTCCATCAGCCGGTACAGAGCCTGCTGGCGGAGCTGGGGCAGCTCGATGGCTTCGGGATGTGCGGCGAGTCCGGCGTTGACGATCTCCAGCGCGAGCGCTGGGTCGCGCTGGGCCAGCAGGGTCCTGGCGGCCGAGGCGAACCGCTCCGGCCTGCCGTCGGCCAGCAGGTCAAGCGCTGCCGCCCGGTCCGATGGGTCGTACGGTTCCAGCCCCTGGCCGTCTGACTTCCAGTAGCCGGAGTGCTGGTGGTGCAGCCGCTGCACGAAGTGGTCGCGGGTGACGAGGTACGGGTTCACGGCTGCGGGATGCTCGCGCAGCACGTCCGGAAGGACGTTGGCCTTCAGCAGGGCAGTCAGGGCCAGGCCGCGGGCGATGCCCGCGAGCGTCTGGTCGCGAAGTTCGGTCAGTGCTGCTCGCAGGCCGGGGATGACGTCGGGCTTGAACAACTCGGTCAGCGTCGTATGACCGTGGACCAGCACGCGCGGATCGATCTCGGTGATGAGCGCGAGCGCCTCCAGGAGTCCGTCCGGTGAGCCTTCGGCGAAGAAGGGCGCGCCGAGGTAGGGCATCATGACGTCGCCGGCGAACAGGACGCCGCTGGCCGGGAGGTACACCATGAGGGCGTCGCTGGTCTCGCCGCCGGTCGCGGGGTAGAGGACAAACTCGGTTCCGCCGATGGACAGCTTGGTCTGCTCGGCGATCAGCACATTCACCGTTACGTGCGGGGGCAGGGCGTCCGCGACGGCTCCGGTGAAGTAGCGGAACGGGATCGGGTTCGCGTGCTGGCGGTCGAGTTCGGACGGGAAGCCAGCCTGGGCGATGACCTGCGTCTGTGAACCGGTCAGCGCGCCGGCGCCCCCGGCGTGATCGAAGTGGGCGTGGGTGAGGATCACGTGGCTGACGTCCTCGGCGCGCAGCCCGGCGGCGGTCAGGGCGGCGGCGACGCGGCGCTCGGACGTGCCGCTGTCGATCGCGACCACGCCGCTCGCGGTGCGGACGAACGCGAAGTCGCCGAAGTCGTAGCCCTGCGCCAGCGTCACGCCCGGCATCAGTTCGACCAGCCTGGGCGAGGTGAACCGGTAGCCGTCCGCCGGGTTCGCCCAGCCGCCGGCGAACTGCAGCCTCGCCTGCGCCGGAGCCGACGACAGACCGGAGTCCGCGGCGGCCTTCGCGGCCAGATCGTCCCGGCCGGTGGCGGTGTAGGCCGCTGCCAGCCCGTGATAGACCGCGCGGATCATGTTGCTCGGGAACTGGTCCCGCACGGCGAGCACGAATTCCAGGTCGGCGACCGCTTGCTCGGCGTGGCCGGCCTCGGCCGGGAGGCCAGCCAGGGCGAGACCCCGGTAATACTGCGCAGGCCCGAGATCCCGGGACGCCGCGTCGTTCAGCCGGGCCACCCCGGCCTCGACGTCCGCGCCGGCGCGGACCTGGAAGTACCCGGCGAGGGCCAGCGGCAGCGGCCGGTCCGGCTGGCGTGCTGCCAGGGCGTCAAAGAAAACGCGCCCTTCATCGTCGGCGCCGGTCGCCGCGAGCACCGTGGCCAGCGTGACGAGCGTGGTCCGGTCGGCCTCGGGCCAGCCGGCCGCGGTCTTGAGCGCATCGAGGTTGTGGTCACGCACGATCTGCTGCGACATGGGTCTGCTCCTTCTGCGTCGGCGTGGTGAGCTCGGCTGTTGCTGTGGGCGGCGTGGGCTGGGCGGGCAGGAACAGGGCAGCCAGGACTGCTCCGGCGGCCGCGACGGCGCCGGCGACGAGCGCGCCGACGGTGAGGCCGCGCAGGAACGCGTTGGTCGAGGCCTGGTGCAGCGCCTGGCCGAGTGCCGGGTGGCCGAATGCGGTGATCTTGCCGGCGGCCAGGTACGCGGCGCCGACGGACTGGTGCGCGATCGCCGCGACGCTGCCCGGCACTCTGGCCGGAATCGTTGCGGTCAGGCGCGACCCGTAGATGGACGCGTACACGCTGCCGATCACGGCGACGCCGAGCGTGCCGCCGACCAGCCTGGTCGAGTCGTTGACGGCCGAGCCGACGCCGGCCTTGCGCCGTGAGATCGCGCCCATGATGGACTCGGTGGCGGGCGCCGAGGTCAGGCCCATGCCGAGCCCGTAGATCACCATCTGGGCCGCGATGATGCCGTAGCTGAGCGTTGCGCTGGTCGTCGCGGCGACCCAGGCGTAGAACCCGGCCGTCGCGACGAGCCCGGTGGTGACGACGAGCTTGGTTCCGGCCCGGACGGCAAGCTGGGTACCGGCGACCGATCCGGCGCCGACCGAGAGTGCCACCGGGAGCAGGCGCACGCCGGTCGAGAGCGGGCCGTAGCCGCGGACGAACTGGAAGTACTGCGTGATCAGGAAGATGAAGCCGAACAGGGTGAAGAACGAGATCGTGACCGCGCCGCTGGCCGCGCTGAACCGCATGTTACGGAAGAGGCGCACGTCCAGCATGGGGTGCGCGGCCAGGCGCTCGCGGATGATGAACGCGGCGAGCAGGACGGCCGACCCGGCGAATCCGGCGATGGAGCGCGTCGACGCCCAGCCGTAGGTCGGGGCCTCGATGATCGTGAAGACCAGCAGCGCCATGGTGGCGGACGACAGGACCAGGCCGGGGATGTCCGG
>Ga0335072_10012066_pt1 | contig 12341 bp, 9 predicted proteins | sample Lox_Sample_21_FD_206725 | JGI IMG/M metagenome (GOLD analysis project Ga0335072, IMG submission 206725) | Soil microbial communities from Loxahatchee National Wildlife Refuge, Florida, United States - Lox_Sample_2.1 | ecosystem: Environmental > Terrestrial > Soil > Wetlands | place: USA: Florida...
CAATACCAACCTGATTTCGATTATCGGGAACTTGCAACTCAAGCTCGGTTACAACTGCGTGCCGCCGGCTAAGCTGAAAACGCTGCGCGAAACTTCAATGCTGGTCTATGAGTTGGCCAATATCACGCCGAATCCACGCCAGGCTTTCGTCGGACGCAGCGCCTTTGCCCATAAGGCGGGACTGCACGTCTCGGGGATTCAACGCAACGTCCACACCTACGAGCACGTCGACCCTGCGACGGTCGGCAACGATCGGCGAGTACTGCTGTCGGAGCTCTCCGGCCGCGCAAACATCCTATACAAGACGCGCGAGTTCGGCGTCGACAGCGAGTTGACCAAAGAGCAGACGGCGGCCCTGCTCGACGAGCTGAAGCGGCTTGAGGCGATGGGTTATGTTTTCGACGGCGCAGATGCCTCATTCGAGTTGCTGATGCTGCGGACGCTGGGCCGTGCGGAAGATCATTTCAAATTCGTCAGCTTTCGCGTCTTTGACGACAAGTGGCATGAAGATCAGGCGCCGTTTAGCGAAGCAGTGGTAGTAATCGACGGACCTGACGGCAAACGCTCACGCCATTCCGCGATCGGCAACGGTCCCGTGAACGCGCTCGATGCGGTCTTGCGCGGGGCACTGGTGCCTTACTATCCGAGCCTGGCGAGCATGCAACTCACCGACTATAAGGTGCGGGTGCTCGACAATGGCGCCGGAACCGCAGCGCGCGTGCGGGTGTTGATCGAATCGACGGATGGCAAGCGGCGATGGGGGACCGTCGGGCTGTCGAGTAACGTAGTCGAGGCGAGTTGGCAAGCGCTGGTCGATTCGGTCGAATTCAAGCTGCACAAGGACAATGTCAAGCCGCGTATGCGTCCACCGGCCGAGGCCAACGGTGCGGGGCGCACCCCCAGGGCTCGCAGGACTGCCGCAGGAAACGGAGTGATAGCGGCCCGCTCCTAGAGCCATCGGAGTAGCGAGGTTAGAGGTAGCGCGATGGGCTTTATCAGCAGGATTCGTGAGGACATAGAGGCCGTCTTTCACAACGATCCGGCGGCGCGGACCACGCTCGAGGTGGCCATGTGCTATCCGGGCCTGCATGCGATTTGGTTCCATCGCGGAGCTCACTGGCTTTGGCGACATGATCTGAAACTCGCCGGCCGGTTGTGGAGCGAGCTCGGGCGCTGGCTTACGGGAATCGAAATTCACCCGGGCGCGACGATCGGGCGGCGGCTGTTTATCGATCACGGCATGGGCGTAGTTATCGGCGAAACGGCTGAGATCGGCGACGACGTACTCATCTATCAGGGCGTAACGCTCGGCGGTACCAGCCTCAAGAAGGAGAAGCGTCATCCCACGCTCGAGGACCATGTGATGGTCAGTGCCGGGGCGTCGGTAATCGGCCCGGTGCGGATCGGTCGTGGCAGCCGTATCGGTGCGGGAGCGGTTGTAGTGTCGTCGGCACCGCCTTATTCAACTATCGTTGGGATTCCGGGCAAGGTGATCGAGGGTGAGAGCGCGCGCCACGACGTTGCGGAACTCGACCACGCGCGACTGCCCGATCCGGTCGCACGCGCGATGAGCGGGCTGGTCGAGAAGATCAATCAGTTGCAGGCGCGGCTCGGCGAAATCGAGCAGAGACAAGATTGCTTGGAAGATAAGTTTCCCGTGGGCGACCATCCACATGCCAACGGTATCGTCAAAGAATCCTGACAGCGGCTTCGTAGGGCGTCCACCCTGGTAGCAGGTTGCGCCGCTCACGCACGGCCGGTCTCCACTGGTCGGCTGTTCGGACGGTAGCCTGTCCTAATCGTGGCCGCTTTTGCGGGCAGGACGGGTAGGCTAACTTAAGATTCCTAAGTGGCGGCTAGTAAAACAACGATGCGGATTTACCTTGACCATAATGCTGGAGCGCCAATGCGGCGCCTGGCAGTCGCCGCGATAACGCGAGTCAGCGACGAGTGTCATGGGAATCCCGCGTCGGTCCATCGCTCCGGCCAGTATGCGCGCAAAATCCTTGAGGAAGCCCGGGCGCGGGTCGCCGCGCTTATCGGAGCACCCGCGCGCACCATCGTTTTCACGAGCGGAGGGACCGAGGCTAACAATCTGGCAATTTTTGGCGCCGCACGAGCAAGCGGCAGACGCCGCCGCATAATAACCTCCGCGATTGAGCATTCGTCAGTGCTCGCACCGGTCGCGGAACTCGAGGGGGTTGGTTTTAGCGTTCAGCGGCTGATACCGGATCGCGACGGACGGATTGCGCCTGAACAGATCAGCGACGCGCTGACCGATGATGTCGCTTTAGTCACGATTGGTCTCGCCAATGCCGAGGTCGGGACGATCCAGCGGGTCGCCGGACTTGCTGAGACGATCGGGCGCAGCGGAGCCATTTCCCACCTTGACGCGGCGCAGGCGCTTGGGCGGATTCCGCTCGACGCTGCGGAACTCGGATGCGACCTGATGACGCTCAGCGCGCATAAGATTGGCGGACCGCCCGGATGCGGCGCGCTCTACGTCAGACCGGGCGCTCGCATCCAGCCGGTCATGCTTGGCGGACCGCAGGAAGGTGGGCTAAGGGCGGGCACGCCGAATCTAATTGGAGCGGCCGGGTTTGGCGCGGCAGCTGAAGAGGTGATGACAGGTCTGGATGCCGAACGGGCACGGGTTGCCGAGTTAGCCTCTTTTCTTTTTGCGCGGCTCACGGTGGCGATTCGCCGGCTGTCGTTGAATGGGCCGCTCACGGGACGGCTGGCGCATACGCTCAACCTGACCTTCCCGGACGTGCTCGGCGAAAGCCTGTTGATCGCGCTCGACCTTGACGGAATCGAAGTCTCGATGGGTTCGGCTTGTGCAGCCGGTGCGGTCGAGCCGTCCCATGTGCTGCTCGCGATGGGCCGCACGCCCGCTGAGGCGCGTAGTTCTTTGCGGATCAGCTTGGGCTGGAATACCACCGCTGATGATATCGCGCGCGCCGCATCGATCATCCCGCGCGTATACGAGCGGGTTGCGGCGGCCGCAGGCGACTCCGAGGCCGCAGTGTCATGAGCAAGCGCGTGATCGTCGCGATGTCGGGTGGGGTTGACAGCTCGGTTGCTGCAGCGATCCTCCGCGAACAGGGATACGACGTTATCGGAATCGCGATGCGGCTCACGCCCGACGCTCCAGCCTCACCTGGAGTTGTGCGGCGGCGGGGCACCTGCTGCTCGCATGAGGACTTTGAGGACGCTCGGCGGGTCGCGGAACGCCTCAATTTTCCCTTCTATGTCGTCGACTTGCGTGAAGAGTTCGGTAGCCGCGTTATCGGCAACTTCGTCAGCGAATATTTGCATGGGCGGACGCCGAATCCCTGCGTGATGTGTAATCGCGAGATCAAGTTTGATCGGCTCTGGCAGCGTGCGCGCGCGCTCGGCGTCGAGACGATCGCGACCGGCCATTATGCCCGGATCGAACAGGATTCAAGTGGACGGCACCGGCTGCTGCGTGCCACTGACGAATCCAAGGATCAGTCCTACTTTTTGTTCACGCTGACTCAGCGCGAACTTGCGCGGACACTATTTCCGCTCGGCCGGATTTCCAAGGCCGAGGTCCGCATGCGCGCGCGGGAACTTGGCCTGGCCAATGCGGAGAAACCGGAGAGTCAGGAGATTTGTTTCGTCCCCGATAACGACTACGGCCGCCTGGTTGAGCAGATGGCGAAGCCAGATCAAGTTCGGCCAGGGCCGATCGTCGATAAGGCGGGGCATCAGCTCGGCAACCATCAAGGGATCCACCTTTTCACTGTCGGCCAGCGGCGCGGGCTTGGGATTGCCAGCACTGAGCCACTCTACGTTCGCGAAATCCGGCCCGCGACACGCGAAATTGTTGTCGGACGTCGTGCGGAAATCATGGCGCGAGGCCTGATCGCGCGCAGCGTCAGCCTAACCGGAGCAGGTCATGAGGCCCCTGTACAGGTAAATGACGAACCAATTGAAGTGAAGATCCGCTATCGTCATCCGGGAATTCCGGCAACGCTCCGCCTGACCAGTAACGATCGTGCTGAAGTGCGCTTCGTCGAAGGCGGTCCGGCCGTGACGCCGGGACAGGCCTGCGTGTTCTATCGCGGCAACGAAGTGCTCGGCGGCGGCTTTATCGAGCGGGCGATCGAGGCCTAAACGGATGCGTTTCGCGATCGCCACTCTTGGCTGCAAGGTGAATCAGTATGACTCCGCGATGATCGAGTCGCGGCTGGCAGCGCTCGGTATGGTCCGCGGCGACTTCAACGAACCCGCCGATGTCTACGTCGTGAACACCTGCACCGTCACCGACCGCGCCGACACCGAGAGCCTCCGCATGGCGCGGCGCGCCCGGCGGCTCAATCCTGAAGCCCGCGTGATCATGACCGGCTGCCTCGCACAGGCGAGTCCCGATGTGCTGGCGAAAGCGCATGAAGTCGACGCCGTAATCGGACTGGGGCGACCCGCCGATCTCGAACGCGCGGCGCTGGGTCCGATTGAGGAACGCGTGATGGTGACGAATCTGCGCAAGGAGCGCGCAGAAATCGAATTGGGCGCGGTCGCGCTCGATGGTCATACGCGAGCTTTCCTCAAGCTGCAGGAGGGCTGCGATCAGTTCTGCACCTACTGTATCGTGCCGTTCTCGCGAGGACGGTCCCGCAGCGTTGAGCCGCGCCGCGTAATCGACGCGATCGACGGCTTGCATGCGCGCGGCTTCAAGGAAGTGATCCTGTCGGGGGTCCATCTGGGCAGCTACGGCTGCGACATGGATCCGCCGATTCGGCTGGAAGCGCTGCTCGAAATGCTGGCGGAGCGTTCGCCGATTGGTCGAATCCGGCTGAGCTCTATTGATCCCGAGGAACTTAGCGATGACCTGATCTCGATCGTCGCCGATAGCGCTAAGTTCTGCCCTCATTTTCATCTGCCGTTGCAAGCCGGTGACGATGGGATCCTGACGCGGATGCGCCGGCGCTATACCACTGCAGATTATCGCGAGCGCGTCACGAGGATAATCGTGGCGATGCCGGACGCGGCGATCGGCACCGACGTGATCGCGGGCTTTCCCGGTGAGAGTGACGAAGAATTCGAGCGCGGCTTCAGTTATATCGAGAGCCTGCCGCTAGCCTATCTGCACGTGTTTCCTTACTCGGTTCGCGCGGGTACCACTGCAGCGAAGTTCGCCGATCGCGTTCCGCCAGCCGTGATCAAGCGGCGGGCTGCGGCGTTGCGCGAATTGGGCGAGATCAAGAAGCGGCGCTTTGCTGCTGCGGCGGCGGGGAAGCGCCTGAAAGTATTATTAGAAAAACAAGATGACGGACGGCTGGAAGGTTATAGTCGCAATTACGTCCGCGTGGCCACCGCCGGGCCTGCCGGGCTAGTGAACCATGAGGTAGAGGTGGAGGTTTCGTTTGTCCAGGGCGTCGCAGTTTCTGGCCAGATTATTCGGACGTTCAACTCGCCAAGCGCTTGATTTCTCCGCATCGCCGGAAAATGGCCACGCCGATCTCGAACGGACGCTGGGTTACAAGTTCAAGCAGTTGGAGTTGTTGGATACCGCTTTGACCCATCCGAGTGCCGTAACGGCCGGAGAGCCGCATTACGAACGGCTGGAATTTCTCGGCGATGCCGTGCTCGATCTGGCGATTGCGGACCTGCTGATGCGCCGCTTTCCCGACGCCAAAGAGGGCATGCTGTCGAAAGAGCGGGCGTCGATCGTCAACGGACGCACGCTCGCGGTCAAGGCGCTGATGATTGGCCTTGGTGACAAGCTGAAGCTCGGCAAGGGCGAGGAGAAGAGCGGAGGGCGCGACAAAACCTCGATTCTTGCGGCAGCGTTCGAGGCGGTGGTCGGAGCCATATATACTGATAGTGGTCTCGCGCCGGCGCAGCGGGTGGTCGAGGCGCTCTTTGCCGATGATATTGGCGGGCCGGCGGCCGAACGCGATTACAAGACCGAACTGCAGGAGGTCGCCTATCGCCATTTCAAGTCGCAGCCGGTCTATGAGCTAGTGGCAGCGCATGGCCCCGATCATGCCAAGCGTTTTACCACCAGGATTCGTATCGCGGGGCGCGAGTTAGGCGAGGGTGAAGGCGGCAGCAAAAAGCAGAGCGAGCAAGCCGCGGCGCGCGCGGCGCTCGACCGGCTAAGTCAGCACCGCAGCGAGACCGGCGCATAGCCAGTCGAAGTCAAAATAGGGAATCGCACGGTTTCATTTTGTATCACTGGAAAATACGAGCGCGGACGCCCGCCACGTTAAAGAAAATTGGGATCCTAGATAGTTAGTGGACGCAAGCAAAACTCATCGCGCCGGCTTTGTCACGCTGGTCGGACGCACCAATGTCGGCAAATCGACGCTGCTGAACCGTCTGGTCGGGCAAAAGGTAGCGATCGTGACCCCGCGTCCGCAGACTACGCGGCGGCGAATCGTCGGGATCGTCAATGAGCCGGATGCGCAGATTCTGCTCGTCGACACTCCTGGATTTCACGAGCCGCGCTCAAAGCTGAATGAGCGGATGGTCGAGACAGCGCGGCGCTCACTCACTGAGAGTGAAGTGGTGCTGGTCGTGATCGAGGCCGGGGCGCAATTGCTCGAGGGTGATCGTCTGCTGCTCGATGAGGTCACGCGCAGCGGTCATCCGCTGGTGATCGTGCTCAACAAAATTGACAAGATGCCGCGCGAGCATCTGATGGCCGTGGTAGCTGAGCTTGGTCAGGCATTGCCAACTGCGGAAATCGTGCCGATTAGTGCGCTCAAGCGCGAGAATCTGCCTGAGTTGCTGCGAGTGATCAAATCACTGCTGCCGGAAAGTCCTTCGCTGATGCCTGAGGACGAATATACCGACCAGACCGAACGCATGATCGCGGCGGAGGTCGTGCGGGAGAAGATTTTCCTCGCGATGCGCCAGGAGATTCCGTTTTCGACCGCCGTCGAAGTTGAACAATTTGTCGAGGTACCCGAGCGCGAACTGACGCGTATCAGTGCGGCGATAATCGTCGAACGCGACTCGCATAAGGGAATGGTGATCGGCGCGCGCGGACAGCAATTGAAGTTGATCGGGACCAAGGCGCGGCTTGAGCTCGAACGGATTCTCGGCCGCCATATTTTTCTTGAACTAAACGTCAGAGTCGAAAAAGGCTGGACTGACGATCCGCGGCGGCTGAAGGAGCTCGGTTTCTAGTGAAGCGCCACGAAGCCAACAGGGAAACTTTAGCGCCCAACTCGCTCGAGGCGGCGACTGCCGAGGGCCTCGCGACGGTTGTGCTTGTCGGCCGTGCCAATGCCGGCAAATCGACGCTGTTCAACCGCATCGTCCGTCGCGGACGCGCGATCGTAAGCCCGATCGCCGGTACTACTCGCGACCTGAATCTCGGCCGGGCGACGCATGAGGAGCGTGAATTCGTCATCGCCGACAGCGGTGGGCTCGAGCTCTACGCAAGTGAATCGGTTACCGAACACGCGGTTGAAGAGGCGTTTCGTGCAGTGGCGGCAGCGGACGTGGTAGTTTTCCTCGTCGATGGCCACGCGGGGATTTCCAGTGCTGACGAAGAGGCGCTCGCGCTGATTCGTGCAACCGGCAAACCCCTAATCGTCGCGGTCAACAAAGTCGACAATCCTGGACGCGAAACGGCTGCGACTGAAGCGTATCGGCTCGGCGTAACTGACGTGGTGTTCATCTCGGCGGCGCACGGACTCGGCGTCGGCGAGCTGCTCGATGCGGTCGTCGCCAAGCTGCCCGCGCGTGACGGTACGCCGGAACGGGCCGCGGACTTGAGAGTCGCATTAATTGGACGGCCTAACGCCGGCAAGTCGTCGATCCTGAATCGTTTGGCCGGATTCGATCGCTCGATCGTCGATGAGCATCCAGGGACGACGCGCGACCCGGTCGATGTGCGCATACGCGCGAGCGATCGCGAAGTTCTGCTGATCGATACCGCCGGGATGCGCCGGCCAACCAAGGTTGAGGGTGAACTGGAGCATCATTCGGTGGGACGCGCGATTGAGACGATCAAGCGGGCCGAAGTGTTGATTCTCGTAATCGACGCGACCGAGGGCATCACCGATCAGGACGTGCGGGTGGCGCGGCTGGTGGAAAGCAACGATCGCGCGATGATTATCGTTTGCAACAAGTGGGACGCGGCGTCAGCGGCTGGTAAGCGCTTGCCCGCGTTCGTGAGTAATGCCCATCGGCGCCATCCATTTCTCGAATTCGCCCCGATGATTTTTACCTCAGCGCTCACCGGCGATGGCATCGACGACATTATTCCGGTGGCCGCACGCGCAGGAAAAGGCTGGCATTCGACGTTCCAGACCGCGCAGTTGAACAAGATTTTGGCCGAAGTCACCACCGCGATGGATCCGCCGCTGATTGGCCGACGACGGCTCAAGCTGATGTACGTTACGCAGACCGGCAGTGCACCACCCCGCCTGACTTTCTTCGCCAACGTCCAGCACGATATCCCCGCGCACTATATTCGCTTTCTCGAAAATCAGTTCCGCACCGCGCTCAAACTCGACGGTGCGGGCACGCCGCTGCGTTTCGAGTTTCGCCGCACCGGGCGCTCGTGGATGGACGGACGGACCAAGAGCAGTGAATCCATCTCAGGCAAGCCCCGGCGCAAGATCGAGACTCTCCGATCGAAGGCCGCCCCACGCAAACGGCGAGCGATTGATTAGATCCCGCGACGCGCTGTTGATTGGATCAGATGGCGCCTTCTTCCCGTACTTCGCCGCTGATCAATGCTCGGCTATATTGATTGAGCAAGGCGATCCATCGTGATCCTGATTCTCGACTTCGGCAGCCAGTACACGCAGTTGATCGCGCGGCGCGTCCGCGAGGCCCAGGTCTATTGCGAGATTCATCCATATGACTTTCCGCTGGAGAAGATTCAGGTGCTCAAACCGCGCGGCATCATCTTGTCGGGCGGACCTGCCAGTCTTTATGAAAGCGGCGCGCCGGATATCGACGATGCGGTCCTGAAATTGGGATGCCCGGTACTTGGCATCTGTTACGGCATGTACGTGATCGCGCAGCATCGCGGGGCGGAGAGTGCGGGTGCGCATGCGCGCGAGTATGGCCCCGCCACGCTGATCGTTGATGAAGATGACGCGCTCTTCCAGAGCCTCAAGGCGAGCCAATTTCAGGTCTGGATGTCGCACGGCGATCGCATCGAAGCTATTCCACCGGATCTTTGCGCGATCGCACACACCGCCAATTCCCCGTATGCCGCAGTGCGCACACGCGATGGGCTCACGCGCGGAATCCAGTTCCATCCAGAGGTTGTGCATACCGAAGGTGGAGCGCAAATCCTCCGCAACTTCGTCTTGAGAATTTGCGGCGAGCCTGGCGACTGGACTATGAGCGGCTTCGTCGAAAGCCAGGTTGCCGCGATCAGCCAACGGGTGGGCGCGAACGATCGCGTGCTGATGGCATTATCGGGCGGGGTCGATTCATCAGTGGCGGCAGCTTTGATTCATCGCGCGATCGGCGACCGCCTGCGCTGCGTCTTCGTTGATACCGGCCTCGCACGCGCCGGCGAGCGCGAGCGGATGGAACGCACTTTCGCGGGCGAACTGGGTATTCCGCTGAATGTAGTTGATGCGACCGATCTTTTTCTTGAGCGCCTCGCCGAGGTAAACGACCCTGAGCGCAAGCGGCGGATCATCGGGCATGCGTTTATCGAAGTGTTCGAGACCGAGGCAAACGCGATTGGCGGTGCGCGTTTTCTTGGTCAGGGCACGCTCTATCCCGACGTTATCGAATCAGTTTCATTCAAGGGGCCGTCGGCGATGATCAAAAGCCATCACAATGTTGGCGGACTACCCGAACGGATGCGCATGGAATTGATTGAGCCGTTGCGCGAGTTGTTCAAGGATGAAGTGCGCCAGGTCGGCCGCGAACTAGGTTTAGGATCCGACGTGGTCGATCGCGAGCCATTTCCCGGCCCCGGTCTGGCGGTGCGAATCGTCGGTGAGGTAACGCGCGAGCGGCTTGAACTATTGCGCCGGGCCGACGCCGTCGTGATGGATGAAGTCGCGCGCGCCGGCCTTGGAACCCACATTTGGCAAGCCTTCGGCGTGCTTTTGCCACTCAAAACCGTCGGGGTGATGGGTGATGGGCGCAGTTATGAAAGCGTCATCGCAATTCGCGCCGTCGAGTCGCAGGACGGCATGACCGCCGATTGGGCGCGGCTCGATCCGGCATTCCTGGCGCGGCTTTCGAGCCGGATCACGAATGAAGTTAAGGGCGTCAACCGCGTGGTCTACGATATCACTTCGAAGCCGCCCGCCACGATTGAATGGGAGTAACGCTTTGACCGTTCGCACCCGCTACGCCCCGAGTCCAACTGGGGCACTGCATATCGGCAACGTCCGTTCGGGCCTCTTTGCTTATCTATTCGCTCGGCATAATAGCGGCGCCTTCATCCTTCGCATCGACGATACCGATCAGGGACGCTCCACCAAGGAATCGCTCGACGAAATTCTCGAAAGCCTGCGCTGGCTCGGCGTTGAATGGGACGAAGGTCCGCCCGATCAGAAGTACTTCCAATCGAACCGCTTCGATCGTTATCGCGAGGGTGCCCTGAAACTTCTCCGCGAGGGCAAGGCCTACCCCTGCTATTGCACCACCGAAGAACTTGATGCGATGCGCAAACAGGCCGAACGTGAGCATCGCAAGCCGGGCTACGATGGCCGCTGCCGTGATCGCACCCCTCTTGCTGATTTGGCTAAAATCGAATTGCCCGACAAAAAGGCCGGCCGCAACTATACAATTCGCTTCCGCTCGCCGCACGAAGGTCAGACCGTGGTCGAGGATTTAATCAAGGGCAATGCGGTCTTTGACAATGCCGAACTCGACGATCTGATAATCTTTCGCTCTGACGGTGTACCGACCTACAATTTCGCCACCGTATTAGACGATGCCGATTTCGGTATGACACACATCGTCCGTGGCGATGACCATCTGCCGAATACGCCGCGTCAGATGCAGATTTACCTCGCGCTCGGATTTAATCCGCCCGCCTTTGCGCATCTGCCGATGGTGATGGGTCCCGACGGGCAAAAGCTGTCGAAGCGTCACGGCGCCACTTCGGTCTTTGCCTATCGCGATATGGGTTATTTTCCCGAGGCATTGCTCAATTACCTCGTCCGTCTCGGATGGTCACATGGTGATCAGGAAATCTTCTCGGAAGAAGAAATGATTGAGTATTTCGATTTTGCCGGATGCGGCAAGTCAGCGGGCATCTTCAACGCGGAAAAGCTGCTTTGGCTTAATTTCCACTATATGAAAACCTTGCCTTTGTCGCGGCTGGCCCAGGACGTGAAACCGTTCATCGCTCAAAAAAGCTGGACGATTCCTGGCGATGACGCATGGCTTGAACGGATGATCGCGACGCTTCGCGAGCGAGCCAAGACATTGGTGGAACTGGTCGATTTCGCCAGCTTCTATCTCAATGACGGCATAACGATCGATGCGAAGGCGGCGGCAAAATTCCTCAAGCCGGAAATGGCGGAACCCTTGCAGACCCTTGCTTCTGCGTTGAATGGGATAGAAGGAACTTTTGACGAGACTTCAATCCAAAAATCTTTCGAGACTGTACTTGCGCAATTCAATCTGAAACTTGGGCAACTAGCTCAGCCCGTACGAGTCGCGCTCACTGGCGGCACCATCAGTCCGGGTATCTACGAAGTAATCGCAGTTCTTGGCCGCGAGCGTACTGTCACGCGTCTGCGTAATACGATTACTCATTGCATCGCTGTCAATTCCTAGTCAGTCACGCTATGCGCGAAACTGACATCGTTAGTCATTCAGCCCTTCGGTAATTGCAGGACGCGCTCGCCGATGATGTTGTGCTGAATCTGATTAGTCCCAGCATAAATCGTCGCGCCGCGTGCGGATAGCATCCGATTCGACCATTTGCCGTTATCGATCGCATGGTCAGCCCCGAACTCGAATTGACTATACGGCCCAAGCAGTTCCATCGCATAGTTGGCAATCCGCAATGCCAGCTCCGAACTGCATAACTTCATCATCGAACCCTCGGGTCCCGGCGGCAGCCCCTTTAGCTGGCGCGTCAACTGTCGATAGCTGGTATAGCGGATACTCTGCGCCTCCATCGCGAACCCCGCAATCTTTTGCCGCACGCTCCTCATTTCCCACGCGCTACGATCACCAACTTTAATGTGACGGGCGGCCTCAGCCAGATCGCGTACCTGCTTGAGCAACCCGCGATCGTGCGAGCCCGACCGTTCAAACATGAGCGTGGTGATAGCAACTTGCCATCCCTGATTCTTTTCCCCAACGAGATTCTTGCGCGGCACCCGCACGTCTTCAAAAAAGACCTGATTGAAGCCGCTCGC
>Ga0335072_10012067_pt1 | contig 12340 bp, 11 predicted proteins | sample Lox_Sample_21_FD_206725 | JGI IMG/M metagenome (GOLD analysis project Ga0335072, IMG submission 206725) | Soil microbial communities from Loxahatchee National Wildlife Refuge, Florida, United States - Lox_Sample_2.1 | ecosystem: Environmental > Terrestrial > Soil > Wetlands | place: USA...
GAGCGCCATCCGGACCCGCAATCACCACCGGATCGCCGCGCTGGAAGCTGCCTTCCACAGCACGGACGCCCGCGGGCAGCAATGAGCGGCCGGCGCGCAAGGCGCGGACCGCACCGGCATCCACGACCAGCGTGCCCAGCGGGGCCAGCGCACCGGCGATCCAGCTCTTGCGGGCGGTGCGGCCTTCCGGTGCGGGCAGGAACCACGTGCAGCGCGCGCCGTTCGCCAACGCCGTCAGCGGGCGGTCCATGTAACCGCGCGCGATAATCATGGCACACCCGGCTTGCGTGGCGATGCGTGCCGCCGCCAACTTGGTGCGCATACCGCCGGAGGAATATCCGGGCGGTGGCTCGCCGCCCATCGCCTCGATCTCCGGCGTGACGGCTTCAACCACCGGAATATGGTCGGCCGACGGATCGCGGCCGGGATCGCTGGTGTAGAGCCCATCGATATCGGACAGCAGGATCAGCGCATCCGCCTGCAGCATTTCCGCGACACGCGCGGCAAGACGGTCGTTATCGCCGAACCGGATCTCAGTGGTGGCGACGGTGTCGTTTTCGTTGATCACCGGGATGCAGCCGAGTTGCAGCAGCGTATTCAGCGTGGCGCGAGCATTGAGATAGCGGCGGCGGTCCTCGGTATCGTCGAGGGTTAGCAAAAGCTGCGCGGCGGTAAGGGTTTCCGCGGAAAGCGCCTCGGACCAGGCCTGGGCCAGCCGGATCTGGCCCACCGCCGCAGCCGCCTGCTTTTCCTCCAGCCGCAGCCGCTTTTGGTTCAGGTGAAGCGTCCGCCGCGCCAGCGCGATGGCACCCGAGGACACCACAATCACGTCAACACCCCTTCGATGCAGGTCGGCGACGTCGGCGGCCATGCCGGCGAGCCAAGCCGTACGCGGGGCAGCCTCATCCGCATCCACAACCAGCGCAGACCCGATCTTCACCACCAGGCGCCGGGCCCCGCCGATAATTCCCTCCCCCGCTTGCGGGGTAGGGTTAGGGTGAGGGTGCTGCATCCGGCACCGTCACCTCTCGTCGCTCCTCGTCCCGCCCCGACGCCCCATCGCGGGCGACCGATCCTCTGATCGTCTCCAAAGCCCGCAGCACGTCCGGCACCCCCTGCCCGGTGACTCCGGACAGCAGCATGACCGGCCTACCAGACGCCCTTCGTAGTGCCGCCACCCGCCCCGACGCCTCCCGCGGCGTCATCGCGTCGGCCTTGTTCAGCCCGATCACCTCTGGCTTTTCCGCCAGCCCCGCGCCGTACGCCGCCAATTCCTCACGAACCGTCCGCCAAGCCCGCACCACATCGCCCGCCGCGCCGTCCACCAAATGCAGCAGCACGGCGCACCGCTCGACATGCCCAAGGAACCGGTCGCCCAGGCCGGCACCTTCGTGCGCGCCCTGGATCAGGCCGGGGATGTCGGCAATCACGAATTCCTCCGCCGCGTTCAGCCGCACCACGCCAAGCTGCGGGTGGAGCGTGGTGAACGGGTAATCGGCGATTTTCGGCCGCGCCGCCGAGACCCGGGCCAGAAACGTGGATTTTCCCGCATTCGGCAGACCTACCAGCCCGACATCGGCGATCAGCTTTAGCCGCAGCCAGACCCAGCGTTCCTCGCCGGGCCAGCCCTTCGTCGCCTTGCGTGGCGCCCGGTTGGTGGACGACTTGAAATGCGCGTTGCCGAACCCGCCGTCGCCACCGCGCAACAGCACCACACGCTTCCCAGGTTCGTCGATGTCAGCAAGCAATGTTTCGCGATCCTCGGCCAGGATTTCCGTGCCGACCGGCACCTTGATCGCCAGGTCCTGGGCGCCGGCCCCGGTGCGGTCGCTGCCCGCGCCATTCCCGCCCTTCTTCGCGCGGAAATGCTGCGTGTAGCGGAAGTCGATCAGTGTATTCAGATCCTCGGCCGCCTGGACCACGATATCGCCGCCCTTGCCGCCGTCGCCGCCATCGGGACCACCGAACTCCAGGAACTTCTCGCGCCGGAACGCTACGACGCCGTCCCCGCCGTCGCCCGACCGCAGATAGATCTTCGCCTGGTCGAGGAACTTCATGACACCCACACGATGGCCTGCCTTACGACCGGCCATGGCCTTCCAAAACAAAAGCAACGGGGGCCGGCTGCGCTGCCGGCCCCCGTCATCAACCCACCGGTCCGGACGCGCTTATTCGGCGGCAGCCGGCAGCGGTCGCACCGAGACATGCACGCGGTCGTCCGAGCGGCGGCGGAACTCCACCTGCCCGTCGATCAACGCGAAAATCGTGTGGTCGCGGCCCAACCCGACATTGTCGCCCGGTCGCCACTTGGTGCCGCGTTGCCGCACCAGGATGTTGCCGGCCGCCACGGCCTCGCCGCCGAACTTCTTGATGCCAAGCCGCCGGCCTTCCGTGTCGCGGCCGTTGCGGGACGAGCCGCCCGCCTTTTTGTGTGCCATGGTCGGTTACTCCTGCCCTGGCGCAGCCGGGGCGGCTGGTTCGGATTGTTCGCCGGATTCCAGGGCCAACGAGTCGGCAACGTCCATCGCAGCCGGACCGGCAGCGACTTCGGCCGGCGGCTCGGCGGGGGGTTCAAAAGTAGTCGGTTGGAATTCAGAGGCAGACCCAGCCGGGACCGGCCCCTCATTGGCGAAAACGGCCGGGGTTGCGTGTTCGGATGGTTCCCCGGATTCCAACGCGAGCGATTCGGCCACGTCCTCCGCGGCCGGCCCAGGAGCGACTTCCGCGGGCGGCCCTGGGGCAGGCTCGAAGGCCGTGGGGTGGTCGGCCCCAATGTCCATCGCCTCAGGCTCGGCGAGCGCGGCCCCGTCCTTGGCGAAGCCGGCCACCCGCAGCACCGTCACATGCTGCCGGTGACCATTCCTCCGCCGACTGTTCTGCCGGCGCCGCTTCTTGAAGATGATGACCTTGTCCAGCCGGTCCTGGGCGAGCACCGTCGCAGTGACCTCGGCGCCGGCCACAACAGGGGCGCCGAGCGTCAGGCCATCCGCGGTGCCCAGGGCGAGCACGTCCGTGAACGTCACGGTGGCGCCCGGCTCGGCTTCCAGCTTTTCCACCTTCAGCACCGCATTGGGGGTGACGCGGTACTGCTTCCCGCCGGTGCGGATCACAGCGAACATCGGATCGGACTTTCCAAGACAATGCGGGCCGCGGGGAGCGCCCGGCGGCCGGAGAGTGCGGGTTATAGCGGGCGATGCCGCGGAGTCAACGCAGGCCGTTGACGCCAATCCGGCGGCAAGTTTGGCAGAGTTTCCTGTTGGCCCTGAAGAAATCAGTTTGCGGCCGATCAGCAGTGGGTGCTCGGCCAGGTCAAGGTAGCCGAGAAGTGCGATAAGATCGTCGCCATCCCTGAGCTGCTCGAAATCTCGGCGATCAATCGCCATCGCATCAGCAGGAGGCGCTGCCCTGCTACAAAGGCTTCAAGGCTCATCAGCGATATCAGCCATTCAACTGCTGGTGGGCAAAGCAGGGCACGATGCCATATTCAGAATTCCGCGACGGCAATGAGCGGGCAGGGTGCGAACCGCTTCGGATGCTGCAAGCTCCGTTGGATTACTTACCGGCAAGCGGAGGCACGTGCCGTTTGCTCAAAGGCGAACTTCACTCTTGATCCTGGCCAACGCGCGTCCTCTGTAACAAGGCAGAAAACGGCCCGGCCGCCGCCCCTCGATGCGGGCGGGCATTTACACCGTGGCGCGGCGGCGGGCCTTGCTGCTGCGACACAGCGTGTCATTGTGCCCGCCTGCCGCGACGGGTTAATCAGGCCGAGACACCCCACTTACGTCTGCCCCGGACCCAATCCGCGGTGTGTTGCCTGGCCCTGTTCCCGAACGACACCTTCAATCCGATGGCGGCCCGCCCTACCGAGACCGACAGTTCCTGGCGCAAAGTTTGCGGTGCCGCGCTTGTCGTCGTGCCGGCACTCGGCCTGATTGCCTTGACCTGGCTGGGCATGCGCAGCGCCATCCACGCCCAGAACCGGCAGGTGGAAGCCCGCATCGAGGCCCGTGTGACCAGCCAGGCCGTCAATTTTGAGCAAGATGTCCGCAGCGAATTGCTGGAAGGAGACCGGACGCTGCACATCCTCACGGCGGCCCGGCAGGCTGACCCGCAGCATTTCGAACTGAACGCCTGGCGTCGCCGCGCCGCCGTACTGTCCGATCTCGGCTACGACATGCTGCTGACGGACGAGAACGGCGTCGTTATCGAGTCCACGGTGCCGGAACTGATCGGCACCAATGTAGCCACGACGGACTATTTCCGCGGCGTGCGGCAACACGGCGGGGCGCAGCCGCAAATCTTCCTCGGAAGCACCGTACCGGTTGCGAGCAAATACCACTGGTGCATGGAGGAAGCGCGCCGGACGCAGCTTCCGGATGGCTCCTTTGCCGGCATTATCGCCGTTGCTTGGCGCGTCGCCGCGATCGATCGCATTTTCCGGCAGACCGACCTCGGGCCTGACGCGTTGATAGCGTTGGTCGGACTGAACGACGGAAACCTGCGGGCCATCGACGGCACCGCAAGGGGTGCGCAGGATCAGCCGATCGGCCAGTGGGCAATGTTCCAGGCCCTGACCGCAGCCCCCAACAATACCTGGGTTGGCCGTTCGGCGCCCGATGGCGTGTTGCGTTTCCACGCGTTTCGCCGGATCCCTGGTAGCGATCTCGCTGTCGTCGTGGGCATGGACTACGCCGATGCATTTGCTCCCGCATTTGCCTGGGCGAATCATGCGCATCTGTTCGCCGGCGGCATGTCCGCGCTGATCGCCGCGTTGGCGACGCTCCTTCTGATCGGACAGGCACGGCAGCGGAAGTGGGCGTTGGCCCATGAACAAGCCGCGCATACCGCGGCCAACGCCCGGTTCGAGTATGCCAAAGCGCAAGCTGAAGCCAGGACGGCGCAGCTTCAAACGACGTTGGACGGTACGCACGACGGCGTAGCAATGATGGACCCCGACCTTTGCCTGGTCGAGTGGAACGGGCGGTTTCCCGAAATTGCCGGCGTGCCGCCGAAAATGCTTCGGATGGGCCTGGCGATGGAAGACATCCTGCGCGCCCAGGCACGCAGCGGTCAGTTCGGGCCGGTGAATGTCGAGGCCGAGGTAGCCCGCCGCGTGGCCTTACTACGGGACTGGGGAACGTTCACGTCCACCGAACGGCGCCGCTTCGATAGCCGTACGATCGAGCTACGGTGCAGCCGGCTGCCGGACGACAGCTTCGTCCTGCTTTACAGCGATGTGACCGCACGCAGACAGGCCGACGACGCGCTACGCGAAGCGCGCACCGTTGCCGAGAGCGCGACGCAGGCGAAGTCCCGGTTCGTTGCCATTGTCAGTCACGAAATCCGCACGCCGCTGAGCGCGCTACTCTCCGCGCTGCCGCTGCTGAACGATGGCGGCCTGCCGCCGATGCAGCAGGCGGTGCTCGATCGGGCGCTGCAGTCGGGTGACGCTTTACTTGGACTGATCAATGACATCCTGGACATGTCGCGCCTGGAGGCGGGCCAGCTTCCTCTGCGTCCGGCTGTGTTCGGGGTGCGCAACCTGGTAGAGGAAGCGCTGCAAGTACTCCACGGCCAGGCTGCGGAACGGGGCATCACCTTGGCTCTGGTCGCCGCCCCCGACATGCCTGCCGAGCTTTACGCCGACCCTGACCGCCTGCGGCAGGTGTTGATAAATCTGCTGTCCAACGCGGTAAGGTTCGGCCATCGGGGCGTTGTCGGTCTCATGGTGCGGCGCGAGCAGGATGCGGAGGGGCAGCCGGTCCTGTGGCTGGCGGTGCGGGACCGCGGGCCGGTGATCGAACCCGAAGGCCGAGCGCGCTTGTTCTTGCCGTTCTCGCGGCTGGAGGGCGATGGCGAGGTGACAATGGCGCTCGGTTCCGGGCTCGGGTTGGCGATCTGCAAGCAGGTCGTCTCGCTGATGGGTGGCGATGCCGGATGCGATCCCTGGATGGCGGAGGATGGCCAGAGCGGGAACGAATTCTGGGTACGCGTGCCGATCACCCCGCTCCCGAAGTCCGAGCGGCGCCCGGCAGTGCCCGAGCCGCCCGCATTTCGCATCCTGCCACGCACGCGCATCCTGCTGATTGAGGATGTGCTGGCCAACCAGCTCGTCACGGCCGCATTGCTCCGGTGCGAGGGGCATGCGGTCGATGTTGCCCCAGATACCAAACAGGCGCTGGAGATGCTGGCGCGGTATCCGTACGACCTAGTGTTGATGGACGTCTTCATGGCCGGCATCAACGGCTACGATGCGGCGCGGAAGGTTCGCGGGTTGCTGCCGCCGGCCGGAACGGTGCCGATCGTCGCCTTGACGGCCGGCGTGGCCCCCGACGACCAGGCGCAGTGCCGTGAGGCCGGTATAAACCGCTCGGTCAGCAAGCCGGTAGTGCTGCCCGAACTGGTGCAGGCCATCGCCGATCTTGCCTGGCGCGGTCTACCTGCGCGCGATGCGACGCAGCGTGCATCCGGGCTCGCGGAGGTAGAGACCTCGGTGCTTTCGCCCGAGCGCATTACTGAGCTTCGTAACAGCGTGCCGGGCGATATGCTCGGGGGAATGGTGGCGGAGTGTCTGATTGACCTGCGCACCCGGCTGCCCCGGTTGCGACGAGCGTTGGAGGCGGGGGACACCAGCGCGTTGGCTTCGCAGGCCCACGCCATGGTGGGGATGGCGGCGGGCTACGGCATGTCAGCGCTGGAGGGCCGGCTGCGCGCACTGACGCTTGCCGCGTCCGAGGCGGATGTCGCCCGCGCTGCGACAGTCGTTGCGGCGCTCGATACCGAGGTGGCGATGGCGGCCGACGCTCTGCGCGAGGCGTTGGCGATCGAGATTGTGTGATTCTAACCCTGTTTTCCGCTGATCGGGGATTGTGATCCTGAATCAGCCATTAACCCACCACGCGGAACCCGCGACGCCGCGCCCGCGGTGAAGCCGCGGCGGGGAATTCAAGCGGTAGCAGCGGTGCGCGGTCGCGAGCGCCGTGGCCTACCGTATCTGCGGCTTCTTCTTCCGCCTCGGGAATATCGCGGCGACCGAGGTAGTTCGCGGCCAGGTGGCGGAACACGTAATCGAGCAACGAAGTGGCATGATGCACCGCCGGGTCGCCCTCCACAGCACCGGCCGGACCGAAGCGGGTAAAGGTGAACGCCTCGACGAAGGTCTCCAGCGGCACGCCATGTTGGAGCCCCAGGCTGACCGCGACAGCGAAATTGTCCATCAGACCCCGGAATGCCGCGCCTTCCTTGTGCAGCGCCAGGAAGACCTCGCCCAGTGTCCCGTCAGAGTATTCGCCGGTGCGGACATAAAGCTTGTGCCCTCCGACGGCGGCTTTCTGTGTGTAGCCGACGCGACGGGACGGCAGGTCGCGCCGGTGGACGACCTGTGGCCCCTGCCGCATCTCCGAGGGCCGCGGCGGCATCGCATGAAGATAGGGAGCGACCGCATCGTGCATCGCGGCATGTGCAGCCGCGGTGACGGCAGGGACAGGCACCGCGCCCGCCAGCGCCCGGGCCAGTACTTCCTCCGGCGTCAGCCCGCTCGCGGCCAGCCAGGCGCGCGTTGCCCTGGTCAACCCGCGCGAGGGGCACAGCGGCGAGAAGGCTGCCGCGATGCCGCCGGTCTCTACACCCAGCAGGGCCTCGGCAGGGCCGGGCGGGGCAATCGCCGTGGTCGCGATGTGGCGTGGCGGGCCGGCGTTGATTGCGGCATCACGCGCGGCATGCGCTGCCCCTGTGAGACCGGGAACGGGGGTCCTGGAGGGTGGCGTCGGCCAGTGCAGCGAGGCGGATTGTGGCGAGAGCGACCCACTCGGCCCCGGTCCGCGCGCGGACGCGGCGTCGGCATGACCGCGGAGGATTACCGCCAAGGTGCGGGCGATATCGCGAGCGGTATCCGAGGCATACGGCACGCCCAAACCTGCCAGGAGCCCAAACAGATCGGCCATGCCGACCGCGATCCGCCGCGCACCCGGCATGGCCAGGGTCAACGCCAGGACCGCGGTCTCTATGGCCGCGGCGAAACCGATGGCATCGAAGCCGTCGGTCGGATGCAGGAACGCCGGCAGGTTTAGCGTGAAAGACGGTGCGGGATCGGGAACGCCCTGCCAGATTGCGGCGCATGGGGCACCGCGGCGCGACTGCAGCAGTCGGTGCAGGCGGTCGGCGAGCGGCAATGTCAGCCCAAGCGCGGCGGCGCGAGCGGCGAGCGGACCGATCCAGGCGTCGGCCGCCGTGGCGAGCGCGAGCGCGCCATTTCCCGGTGCCAGTTCCGCCAAGGCGGCGGCGGCGGACTCCTCCCAGGCGGCGGGCAGGGTGATGGACCTGGCCGGCTCATCCGGATCGGCCCCACAGGAGGTCCGTCGCATCCGAACGCCTCGCCATGCCGGGGGAGCAGGGTGCTTGTTGCGCATACCGCTACGCTACAACCGACGATGGGGCACGGAAAGAGTTATTTTGTGTTACAGCCTATTATCAGCCCACCAGATGCTGATTTTGGGTTCATCGGGCGCTTCTGTCAGGAAAGGGGTACAACCCGCGGATGCGCTGGCATCCCCCCGACCCGTTGCAGTGCCGGGCGCTGTTTGCAAGTACGCTGTCTGCAAATACCGAGACAGGGCGACCAGGCGCCAAGGCAGCGGCGGTTCAGCCCGTATCCCATCTACCCATGCTGCGAAAGGTAACGGAATAGCGCAGAGTGGTGAGCGGCGGGATGCCGTGCTCCCAAATTGACCGCGCCGCGCCGCGTAAGATGTAGGCCGAACGTGGTTCGAGTATTACGGCATGGCGTTACCACTTCCCGCCACTCTGGCGCCGCAGCAGAAACCGGCAGTGGGACGCCAGCGAAACGCCCACCACGTCACCATATTCATTGCGATCGCGATGCCAGCCGATCCCCGCTTCCGGCTTGTATTCCGTCACCAGCGCCTGCCTCAGCGCATCGGGAGTGAGGCCGGCAAAGCCGGCGGCAGCAGCGCGAAGCGGCAACAGGAAATCGGGGATGTCGGGTGCGGCGACCAGTCGGCTCGCGGCGCAGTCGTAACGGAAGCCGAAGGAAACCACCCGGCGCTTGCCCTCGAATCCGTGGAACTCGAACGGCCGGAATGGCAGGTCCTGGAAAACCAAAAGCAACGCCGCTTCATGCTGGAGGGAGATCAGGTCGGCGCGACAGGCAAATCCCTCCGGCGCGACGGATGGCAGGCCGGGTAGCTCCAATTGGTCCGGTGCCATGTTGAATTCTGCGCCTCCCTTTTCGCCCGGTAGACCAAACCGCAATGACTGCGTATATGGCCCGCATGAACATCGTGACCTGGCTGTTCACCAAGCTGCACGGGCGTCAGGTGGGCACCGACGCGGCCGGCAACATCTACTATACCGAGCACCGGCTTCGGCCCGGCACCCTGCGGGCTCGGCGTTGGGTAGTTTATGCCGGTGCGCCGGAAGCCTCTGACGTGCCCCCGGAATGGCACGCCTGGTTGCACTATACCACCGACGCGCCGCTGCCCGTGGATAGCCGGCGTCCCTGGCAGAAGCCGCATCTGCCGAATTTGACCGGCACGCCGCTTTCCTATCGCCCGCCCGGCAGCGACTATGAGGGCGGGCGCCGTGAACGGGCTACCGGCGATTACGAAGCCTGGACGCCCGGCAGCTAGCGAGCTCAACGCACCATGCCGCGTCGCAATTTCGCCGAGGTGCTGGTCGGCGCCGTGGTGTTGCTGGTTGCCGCTGGGTTCCTGGCCTACGCGGTCTATCATTCCGGGCGCGCGCCAAGCGGCGGATATCAGCTTTATGCGAAGTTCGACCATATCGGCGCACTGACGGTGGGCAGTGACGTGCGCATGGCCGGGGTGAAGGTGGGCAGCGTAGACAGCACCATGCTCGATCCCAAAACCTATCAGGCGGTGGTGGGCTTCACCGTGGCGAGTGACGTGGTATTGCCGAAGGACAGCAGCGCCACGATCGCTGCCGAGGGCTTGCTCGGCGGTGACTATCTTTCCTTGTCGCCGGGCGGGGACGAGGCGATGTTGCGGCCGGGCCAGACGATCACCATTACCCAAGGGGCGATCAACATCGAGGAACTCCTGGGCAAGTTCATCTTCAGCGCGAGCAATCTGGCCAGCAGCGTTCAGGGCGGTGCGGGGCAGGGCAGCAATGCAGGCAATGCGGGCGCAGGGGCAGGCAGCGCCGGACAGGGCAGCGGGCCATCAGGCGGTGGGCTGCCGCCGCGGGGCGCGAAGTCGCCATGATCCCGGTTGCCCCGAAGCAGTGGCCCGGGCTGGACGGCAACGCCGTAGGCTGCCGCGAGAAGCTTCGGGTGCTGACCGAGAATTACGCCGAGCTGGCGCAGGTGATGCAGGACGCGTTCGAGGACGCGGTGCTGATGGGTGTCGATGAGCAAGGGATGCGGCAGGTGCTGACGGATATGGTGGCGGGTTTGGAGTCGCCGAAGCGCGCGCGATGAGGCGTATTGCTCTTGCGGGGCTGATGCTGGCTTTGCCGCTGCTGGCTGAGGCGCAGGAACCGCCGCAAGCACCGATCGTGGCGACGCCGCTGACGCCTCCGAGCGTGCAATATCCCACGGCGGGTGGCGGCCAGGGACAGGCCGGACAGGGCGGCGCTGGGGTACAGCAGCAGATCCAGCCGGGCCCTGGCGGGCCGAATCCGTATCCGGGGCAGCAGACGTACCCAGCCCAGCAGCCCTATCAGCAGCAAGCACCGTACCAAGTCCAACCGTCTTATCAGGGCCAGCCAGGATACCCGACTCAGCCGTCTTATCAGGGGCAATTGCCGAGTCAGGTGCAATCGCCCTATCCGGCGCAACAGCCCTACCGGGGACAGCCAAGCGATCAGGGGCAGCCGGGCGCAACAGGGCAGACCGGGACCGCTCCGATGCCGTCGCAGGGGCCGGCGCAGCACCCGCTGGGGTACCAGCGGGCGCCCAACCAGCCGGCGGTAGGGCAGGCGCCGGCGACCGGGACGATTGTGCCGGGACAGTCTGGGCAACCCTCAGCCCAAGGACAGCAGCCCTCCGTCCCCGCGCCTCCCTCGCCGAACCCATGGTTGCCGCAGGGAGGGGCGATCCTACAGGCGCTCGACAAGGTGAATGCCGTTACCAAGGCATTGACGGTAAAGGACGGGCAGACCGTCACCTTTGGCTCGTTGAGCATCACCGTGCAGTCCTGCCTGATCCGCCCCCCCGACATGCCGCAGGACGCGGCTGCCTTCCTCTCGATCACCGACAGCCATGCGGACCAGCCGGGGTTCAAGGGATGGATGATCAAGTCGGACCCGTCGCTGTCGGTTCTGGAGCACCCGTTGTACGATGTCAGGGTCGAAGGCTGCACCAAGTGAGCCTGGATATGCTGCCTTCGTTCGACGAGACGGCGCTGTTGCTGGACCTGGACGGCACATTGCTGGATCTGGCGGCTCGGCCGGACGCGGTCGTGGTACCGCCGGAGCTACCGGCTACGCTGCAGTTGCTGCGACAGCGGCTGAACGACGCGTTGGCTGTGATCACCGGCCGCCCGGTCGAGTTCGTGGACTCTTTGCTCGGTGACGCAGTGTATGCGGTGGCTGGCGAGCATGGCGGGGCTGTGCGTCGGGCGCCGGGCGGGCCGCTGGAGCGTCCGCTTTTGCCCGCGGTGCCGGGCGGGTGGCTGGCCGCGGCGGAGCGGCTCGCCTTGTCGCATCCAGGGCTGTTGCTGGAACAGAAGGCGCGCGGGTTTGCAGTGCATTTTCGGGCAGCTCCCGAGATCGGTGTGGCGGTGCACGATGCGCTCGCTGCTTTGCTGGTAGGGCAGGCGGCGTTCGAGCTGCTGCCGGCGCATATGCTGTGGGAAGTGCGCCCGCGTGGCACCGACAAGGGAAAGGCGGTCGGAGCACTAATGGCCGAGTTCCCATTCCGAGGGCGCCGCCCTCTCTTCATTGGCGACGATGTGACGGACGAGGATGCAATCCGGGCGGCGCGCGCCTTGGGCGGGTCGGGGTTTCAGGTGGATGCGGCGTTCGGTTCGCCCTCGGCGGTACGGACGTGGCTGCGGGCGTCGGCGGCAGCGGAGGCGTGGGTTGCGTTGCCGCGGGCCGGTTGATCGGCGGCGACTGTGGGACGTTACGGCATCCGCGTTGCTACGGATTGCCGGCAGCGGCCGCGAGAGACAAACAATGCCATTGCTACGCGAGTGCGCATTGAACGCGGATGGCCACGGTTCGTGGGGAGAACCGACTAGTGCCCTGAGTCGCTCATAACGCTGGGTAGAGCCGCTTCAGCTTGACGCGAGCGTCGGCAGTTGTGAACTGCCAGTCCGCCTTGGTGTGGTTGGTGTTGCGGCCGTTCTCCCAGGCTGCA
>Ga0335072_10012069_pt1 | contig 12339 bp, 14 predicted proteins | sample Lox_Sample_21_FD_206725 | JGI IMG/M metagenome (GOLD analysis project Ga0335072, IMG submission 206725) | Soil microbial communities from Loxahatchee National Wildlife Refuge, Florida, United States - Lox_Sample_2.1 | ecosystem: Environmental > Terrestrial > Soil > Wetlands | place: USA...
GATATCATACGCATGCCATTCATCGTATAGTGAGTATCACATTGACCACTAGGTACGCCTTGATCAACTTCGGTGCAAAACACACAACATATCTTTGTCCATTTTGATATGGTTTCGTTTCTGATTATCGATCGAGCACTACCAGGCAGTGACCCAGTAGTTTATCAAATTCTTCTTTTTTGAACTGCTTTCCCATGCCATCATACTTTGCCTTTAGTGCATCTCGCCGCATCTCGCCACACCTCGCAGTCTCTTGCATTCTCTAAGGTCGATGCAAAACCATAATATGTGGCATTATAACCCAAAGTCTTCAGTGCTTAGCGCAAGGCTAAAAACTCGACGGTCCAATAGACGTCCTAGAAATTATCGGAAGAGCTCACAATAGATACCCGTATGGCTGAGTCGAGGGATTAATATTTTCATTGGAACTTCTCGGTGGCATTGTCGGCGATCAATGTTGGTGACAACAAAACGAAGGTCGTGAAAGCGATAAGTATTCATCACAACAGAGCGGATTATCTATTATAACTACTTGCTGGAAGGGGTTGGTTCTGTAATTACTAAGGGGAGAGAAGCTCTTCTTCAATTAGTCTTATATATGGTAACGGAACCTCTCAGGTTTGGCGTCTATCGTCTATTCCCTTTTCAAACACCTGCCTGGAGCGGGTAAAGACAAAAATGCGTTTTTAGATTGCTAGTACGTGTATATATATGCACAAGCTGATGCTTGCTCGTACTAGTTAAGTTAGTAGAGAGTGAGGCTGTGAGTACGTATATGAGAGTATATACGTACAGAGCAGCATAACTATTAGCATTATTTAAATCTGCAGAAGCTAATCACGACTCTATCTATAGGCATAATTAGAATTGGTGTGCCAAGTAGTCCTCGGAACTTCATGCTTGTGCTTAATGCAAGCTACCAATCATTATACTTCGTTCCGCTTTGAGACTGGCCTTGCATACAAACAGCTGACACTCGAGAGGCCCTCATTTCCATGGGGCCTTGAGGCACATTGTTCTGTCACATGGAGCAATACCACAAATATCTAACTAGCCTATGCAGCTTGCTGTGAGGAGGTCGCATCGGGCTAGCAATGTTCCTCTACAATCTTAGAGTGTCTGGAATACTGTCTGCTCCGTGCAGGCACGGAGCCGGAAAAAAGACGCCTAGGCACATGGCTCTCTACTGTAAACATTAAGTATTTTAAGACTATTTAAACGCATTTAAAAGAACAGTTTTAGATCGAAATCACTAAACAACACGTACAATAGGATTAAGTTCAAGAAATCACGCTTTAGCGAAAAATGGTTGATCTTTGACTGTGATTCCAAATTCGAACAAAACTCCCACAATATCTGCCTGAATTACACAATAGTGATCGCCTCTTCCTTGCAGCCCTGAGCAAACCAATACATGAGTATATCGTATGCGATTCCAACTCTTTGATATTCATTGCCCCGTTTCCCGGTTTTCCTCAATGCCAGGCCAATGCCATGATGTAGATAGGTTTTCTGCTTTTGCTCTCTAGTGACATATTGAAGGAGAGCAATCTCGATTACATTTTCGACATTCGCATTTTCTGATTTGACGTCAAGCCAAACCGCTCCAACCTCTTGTTCAGTGGATAAGTCCGTCAAAATTCCACTGTTGTGCTTTCTCGAATAATGTTTCCCTATTGGTTGGGATACTCTCGAGAATGTGTACCGAGCAGATTTTATATGGCAAGCCAGGCTGATATATCCGGATGCAAGACGTCCCCTCGGGTCTAAGCCCACAGGCTCGGCCTTGATGTTCAAAAGTCTAGGTGTCCGTGAGCTGAAGCTGAGTTCATACTTTTGGTCATAACCTTTGTAAAAGTCGATGAAAGTGATTCTACCCTCAACGGAAGCCCATGACCATGTAGGGGCGCGATATTTCACGCTTCTTTTCCCTTGAAAAGGCCCACGCCATAGCAAGCACATGAAGATGTTCCCCTTCCAAAGACCAGCAAAGTACGTATCGCCTGTTAGCTGCTCGATCTCTCCAGCTATACCGGACAAAGCTGGTAACAAATCAAGCGACTCGGTAAATTCTCGTCCCGTCACATCATTTACAAGAGAAAACCAGCGCGAAGACACAAGTTCTGGGCGAGATTCTGTCCGGAGGTCATCGAAGATTCTATACGATTTGGTCATTTGTGGGTCGGCCAACAACCCATTTGGAAGCTGCTCTGATGCACTAAAACAACAACATTGCCAATAGACCTCTTCTTCAGTGTAATACAGAATCCGAGTTGATAGATGTTGTTCCTGTAAAGCCCAACCTCGGCTACTGAGTGGATTTCTCCATAATGGCTTGTCCCAATCAGAGTTCATGGCGTAAAAGGCTAAACTCTCCCCATTCGAACCTGATGTTCTACTATTCGCATGTGTTTCCCTGGATGGTAGCTGAAAATGCGCCAACTTTGCAACTTCCCGGGCTATCTTTGCGGTGTCAGATGCACCAATTGAAACTGCAAAACATCTTCCCAATGTGCGCGGATGCAGAATGCCTCCATTAGAATGTGATGCAGAAGAAGCAGCGATTGTGCAATGGGCGTTAGCGTAAATATGTCCCATCTGCGCAGACTCTCTTTCCCAGTCCTCGACAGAGTCTTGAAGAATACATAAAGCATCGATCCATATGTATCGCATTCCTAGCTGTCGAACAACAACGAAAGCATCGCGAATAGTAGCTGGTAGATCTGTCATTGCTATGCCCGTCATATAGCTGGATAAATTTTGAGAAGTGATAACGTGAGAATTTCGCAGACAAGGACCGCCGCCGTAAACCTTGCCATTAGACGTATTTTCTCTCACATAATCGTCCGCTTTCTTGCCCCAGCAGTAACTCAAAGCCAGATATCGGTATTCAGCAGGCGCCGTTGCAAGATTTACCTCTTTCGTGACGATAACTCGAACCTCATCTTTCAGCAATCCAGCTCCAACATCGACCAATCGCGTTGGTAAAAACCCAGACGAGACTCTGGTCTTGCATGCATCATGCGAGGCTATACACTCTGTGATCCACAGCCTACTTTGCGCAAAGCTTTCTTCGCAATCCTGTTTCAACGACTTTGTGACTGTACGCTGCTCTTCAAGCACTTCTGTAGCAAGGGAGATCGCCGAGGGGCTACTGCTACCTCCACTGCGATCTAAAGTTTGCTCTTTGTCGATATTCCACGCTATGGTTTTCTCAAAACTCTGGTGTTCCGAACAGAAATAGTATTTGAGCAAACGCGGTCTAATACGCTTGAACCACCAGGTCCCGTGGGCAGTCGATAGCTGGGAGTCGCTATGGCCTGAAAGTGTAAGAAGCCCATGCAGAAAACAGCATATCGAACAGCCTTGTTGTGCAGAAAGGGCTAAGTCGTGAAAAGACTTGTGATGGGAATGCCCTTGGTTCTGGGCACTTGGATCAAAAGGACTTGACGGTCTGCTAGGCACAACTGCATTTACTCTTACCACAAGATTGGGAAGAACCGCAATGCATGTTTTGCACAACATGCCAACAGTGTGGCATGTCAACTGCGCTCATATGCTTGGATGTAGGAGAGAAAGCGGGTAAGTGGCATAAGTTCTGGTCCGTGCGTGAAATCACGTGGAACATCTGTTCCTCTCCATTGAATCGTGGCGTGAGATATCTAAACTACTGCTGTCACTATGTTCTTCAAATATTTTTTTTCAATGCAAAGAATTTGTCTAGAACATGGATTAAAAAATTGATATTGCAACGCTTGATTACTTCTAATTCAAATCTCAAAGCTTTAACTAACGAATAATAGCTTTAACCGTTTATTTTCCAAGAGTTCCATCATTAAACTGTTACGTAATCACCTGCCAATTGGACTTTGTCCCTTTGACCAATGAGTAACTTTTTAGCGTGAACTTCTTCAGGCCTTGGGTACTAGTCGGTAAATTCTAGAGCGCATTCTTTGCTAAAAATATTTTGAATGCCAAGACGCTAAAGTGGCCTCCATCAGTGAAAGGTTTAAGATCATACACAGGAGGCTGGGTCAGCAGGCCATCTAATGCGGCTTGTTCTTCAGCTCTCTTAATGAGGGTGTCAAGGATGCCATCAGCCATTAGAAGGTATTCCAGAGGCTTCAAAAAGCCCCGAAATATGCTTCATCATTATCAGCAGGTTTTCATCTACAATTACCACAATACTACTATTTAGCACTCAGTGAGTAGAGTAGTTCTTTTCTCAGTTGCTTTTCCTCCCCTTTCCTCTTCTTCCCCTCCGAGAACACGGCAGTTTTCAATTCTCGACTGACCAAGCCTACGCAGGTATGGGTCAGACTTCATCGACCGAATGGGAGAACGAAATCAACTGCGAACGCCTATGCTCATACCCGGACGTCCGAGCATTTATTGCCTCACAAAGGTGCAACAAGAATTATATGAGCGCAGAAGAGTTCCTTGAACATTATGACACCGTCGTCATGGGTGGAGTCTTCGGACTGCCTGGCGGAATCTCGAGCCTCGGTGCAGATCTTGGACACGCCCTAGCAGCGCGGTTACACATAAAAACTGGCAAGGAACGCGAAGTGACGATCCAACGCCCTTGCGGGAAGGTTCTTGTCGCCATCCTGTCTCACTTGGTGCGCGAGAACATTGAGCTAGATTCTACTGAGCAGTTTAGCGAAGCGTGCTTGTTAACTTGTACTATCCCGTCTTCGATAAGCACTTACAAGGGCGATTTAAAAATTGGCGTTGGTAGGAGGGGAAGTAGCACGGTTGTTGTGGCATCTGCTACGTTTTCAGGCCAAATGTTTGACTGGGGAAGGGCTAATCGAATTCTTAACGATCTATTTCAAGCAGCTCGTAATGGTGTTAGGATATAATCCACATATGGCCTTTTAATATGATTAGCTAGCCTCGATATGGCTGGAGCCTTTGAGAATGTCTCGCACCTAGGACTACTACATATACCCCAGATACTAGATTGCATAATGAATTGTGGGCTGAGCATCTTTGTATCAAACTTGCACTGGTGAAAAATTAATTTGATACCGAACAAGGAAAAATGATCTTGGCTGGTTTTAAAAGCTCTGACCGCCACAGCGGGAATCCCTAAAGGGGACCTATCACTGCTACCTATACTTGTATCAATATCGAGCCCTTTTAAGTGGAGAGAAAATACCACAAGTGAGAAAGGCGCCTCAACAACTGCGCTCAACCTACCTCCTAATGGGCGTAATCTTCACCATCAACGGCTCCTTCGCCCAAAGCTGATAAATCTTCAACCTCTCCGCCCAGTCCCGACTCTCCTCGCACAGCTCCAAATCAAAATTCCACAACACCCTCGCCATAATAACCCGCATCTCTGTGTATGCAAGATTCATCCCAATGCAGTTCCTGGGGCCCATACTGAACGGATGCACCACCCCACGTTTGTCGTTCTCGTACTTTGGATCGCCCAGCCAGCGCTCCGGCACGAATTTATCCGGGTCAAGGAAATTTTTGGGTGAGTGGTACGCGCTCCATTGGTGGACGGCGACGATGGTTCGGCCGGGGACAAAGCGGCCGGCGATCGTGTGGCCTTGTCGTGGACTGAACCGTTGTTGGCCAGAAGGAGCAGGAGGGAAGATTCTTAGGCCTTCGTCCAGGACGGCTAGGAGATATTTGAGACGGCTGGCTCTCGTCATCGTGATTTGGTCATCACTTTGGAATGCTTGTCGAATCTCGGTGACCAACTTCTGGTACACGGTGGGGTTCTTTAGTAGATGATAAGTAATAGCAGAGAGGAGTGTTGCGGTAGTTTCGGATCCCCCAACAATCAAGACGAGAGCGGTCTCTCTGAGTTCATAAATATTCATGCCTTTTGGCGTATTCAAGTGTTCACGAGCGTACGACATGCTATAAACAATTTAGCGATCGAACAACAGATCCTCATTCTCACGTACAAGTCCAGTCTTGGGTCATCTGACTCAAGTCTCTTCTCGAGTTTGTTATTAAGCAAATTACGAGCATAAGTTCTCAAGGCTCTTTGTTTCTTAGGCGCCATCCAGAAGAGTATTTTATCTAGTGGTGTGAATCTCTGCATTACTCTTATAACCACATGGGCTTTGAAGTAGTGTAAGATAAGTGCTACGAAACGCTGGTGGAGTCTCAATGAGCGAATGGATCAATACCCTTAGATATGTCACCTACATGCATCTCGGTGTTCTCTAGACAGCCGAATGGCTCGCCAAATGTGAGGTCACCAATGATATCAAATGTTGTGAAGTTGTACCAATTGACAAAATTGATAGGCTTCGCACAATTTTCGCGTAGTCGCTTGATTAGAAGATCAAAATATTTGGTCATAATTGGCTCTAGATCTTGCAATGCTTTCTCCGAGAAAGCATAAGAGAAGTTACGCCTACTCGACGTCAACCTTGAATCTCAGCATGTTAGACTTGGAATTACAACCTCATACGTGCATGGTCCTCTTCGCTTTTAGTCGTGAAGAGCCCATGAATGCCTTTCGGAGGATTTTGTACAACAGCCACAGGATTCTTCTCAAGGACGCCTATTCCTGGTTGTTTTGGAAAGATATCACCCCAGGCATCTTCAGTAATATATGAAAGCTCATTTGGAGTTATGCGTACTACCGGTCCATATTTCGCATGAAGCTCAGCGATCTTATAAGCTAAAATACCACGCAATAAGTATACATCATATGGAATTTTGGTCATTGCCCATAGTTTTGGTCCTGGATATTTGGAAAGAGGGTGAATAAACGCTCTGTATAGTGGACGAACCGCGGCGTAGATGAGATACTGAAAGACTGTCAGAAATATATGGGGATGACAGTGGTGATTAGAGCGAGAGTGTTGAAAGAGCTCGGCGATCTTCTGAGTATATAGAACTCTGAAAGAATTATACTCCTTGCACTTGGCCAAGAGGAGCCGAATGTTTCACGTGGTTTGACGGATTCCCGCATACTTACGAGCTTCAAGAGAGTATACAACCACGCCCAGCCTTGCAGATATCCAACTATGACGTCCTTGGTCAATACCATTTTGATCAATGGTTGAAAAAAAAGTCGTGCGAAAATAGTTACGAATTGGGAATCAAGTCAACTACGAATATGTGGCTTACACATCGATATACGTAATATTGAACACCGAGAGCCGAGGCAGCGAATTCCAATAGATATCCCAACTTTCAAGGCGCAACCGAAGGAGGATCATGCGGAAGCCAAAGTGGATGAATACCTGCCGGAAAGGCCAGTCCCGTCAGCCAAGACGGTACACCAAATGTACTAGAAGCTTCTCATTCGGCTGCTGGGACCGGAGATGCGGGGGAAGGAGCCGGACCCTACAGCAAAACATCATGACGAGGCACGACGTAGCAGTCAAAGTGTTGTGCGAGGGCTCGATAGCGTGTATTTCTTACCGATTAGTTTTGGAGGACCTGCTAGGAAAGTTCCGAGCGAAATAGTTACCGAGTACCAACGGGCGCTCTCCGGACAACCAGGTTTCGGGGAAAAAACCTGGCTGTCCGGAGGGTGCCCGCTTTTCCAAGCGCAAGATTTTTACTCTAAACAAATTAACATTTAGTTATACTATTTCTAGACTTTTTGTTAGGCGATACCTCGCTTCAAACCAGTTAAGAACTATTATTAGATAATTAGTATAGCAACTACTACAATGAGATTTACAGAAAAACAGTAAGTCCCTCTGTTGCAGATTCTTGGCACTCTTAGGCTCTCTAGGCTGCTGTAGGCAGCAGTAGGGAGTAGTGAGTCAGCCTTTCGCTGCCTTAATGAGTCAACACCACTATTACGTGTATTTAATCCTTTAAAACCACTATCTTAATTCGATAGAGTGATTGGCACCTCCCAGTTTGTGCAACAGCCTCAACACCGAGGCAGAAGCACGTGCAAGCTCGCTTAAGTCCTGCTTATTGTCGGAGCGGACCTCCTTCAGAGCCCAAAAAGGGCCTCACAGTTGTTGAATAGTAAACCTGCGTATTCTAGCCAATGATCAGCCCCATCCGCTTAAATAAGCCGAAAGTAGTCTAATGGTAGAATTGGTGGAATACTAAGAATAGGCTCTGATTAGGATATTACCTAGATTTACGCGCGTGGTCTTGGATGTGTGTGCATCTATGACCTGGGTTGCACGTGAGCTTGGGTTAAATACTAGTACCGTAAGTATATCTCCAAGCACTCATGCCCTGGGTTGTGCCGCGTGCATGGATCGTATGTGTACCTAGGTTAGATAGAATCATGCATTCACTCAACCTAGGCAACAAACATTTTATTTACCCAGGCCGTACGTAGCCCAATTTTAAGGCACGGTTAAGATTGAACCTACTATATGATTACGTAGCTCGGACATCACGCTCGTGAGGCCTTGACAGACGTAGAACAGTTAATAGTGGATTTTCTTGAGAGTGAAACCAATTTGTCCGCTTCCAGCCAGGCAATATTCGCTCCTGAAAGCTATTCCAGCTATCCCATCGTCCGGCACAATGGTTACCACACTGGGGAAATACAGGGGTTCATTGGCACGCCACCAATGCAATTACTACTACGAATTGTGCCTAATTAACATTATTCGAATGAAAGTCTCCCCAACATGACCCCTCCTGACAGATTCCAGCATTGCAAAACCCACAACGGTAGTCTTTGCCCTAACACGCGCTGTCGATTTAGGTACAAGTCCCTGTAGTCTATCCCTTTGCAATTTGTATAAACACCACTTACAGGTACTCCGTGCAGGTAGTCGTACCCAAAAATGAAGGTGTGGTAGGTCAGATCCAAAGGTACGCTGCCCTGGCAGGCTCATTCGTAGTCGTATTTGCTGTAAAAGTATTGAATATTGTAATAGCTTACAATATAGCTCCGTACGGAATTGTGAGTGGTTAAGCAGTGTCTTAAGGTCATACTCCTTACTATGTAAAACATATAGTCTATATGCATTTACACAGACAGCATCAATAAGCCAATAAAACAGTGGCCACTAAGTATGTAAGGTTGTTCTATGTACCTCGTACGACTCTCGGAATTGGTTAGCAAGGTCTATACCACCCATATGATGATTATAATTATCAATAAAGCTTGGAATAGGTAGAGTCTTTGATACTTAGTTCTTAAAGACCTTTCGTACAAAGTGTACCATTTGTTGATGACTTTGCAGGCTGCTTGCGTACTCGATTACGCCAATCCTTAGCTGTGTGAACTGTGTGGATATTGCTAAGAGCAAGTACAATATTATTATCCTGCCAAGCTAAACATAAGGTATTCTGAACAACCTTAGCAATAAAAGTGTTCCAGTCTAGCTTTTTTGAGAAGCGCTCCTTTAATTCCTTCATTCCAAATGGAATTCTGCATGTGGTCGTGTAGTCCTAACAGCACCAAATTTACAAGCTTGAAGCTCCTCAAATAGAGGTACTGATGTGAAGTAATTGTCCATATAAATTGTAATACGACGTCGTGGGAGAGTAAGAGCAAGGCTTCGTACAAGACAGCCTGTATTTATAAGCTTAGGACGAAGGAGAACATCTTGCAATCCCTTTGCTTTAGAACTCCATAGAAATGCATACAAATACCTGTGATCTGCAATTCCAAATAGCTTATATCCTTGTTGAATTGGCTTATTAGGCATTTTGTATGTATGAATAGATCGACCAAAGCATCGTACTATAAGCTTATCAATGCTCACTTTAGAGCTTGGAGTGTAGAATCGCATAAAAGAACTTTGTAGGCTTGATACAAGAGGTTCAAGCTTATACCACCATTTGCCTACACAGTCTCTTCCTTGTCGAATATCATCTTCAGCATTAGAGATGTGAAGGAATCGCCTGAGTTGCTCGAATCGACGAAGAGACATATGGAAGGCAACTGTATGTAAAGGACCTGATTGGATACTGGTATTCCAATAGTCTTCGATTTGTGGTTCCTTGTGTACTCCCATATATATTATCATTCCTACAAATACGCGTAGCTCTTCTAGTATCAAATCCTTCCATTCTCAGTGTGTAAAGGTACTTGTAGTACTCGTACGATGCTGGAAAGCAGCGTATTGATTCGTATTTGTAGTGATTGTCTTCCAAAGGTCATCTGTAAGGTACAGGTTTAAGTAGTCGATTGGATGTGGCTGTGATAAGAAGGAGTGAGGTAGGTTAGCGCGTGCCATTGTAGGAGCTGTAAATGAGGACGATGATAACTTCCTTGATTCCCCGTTTAAGTGGGACATGCGGCCCCCTATATATACTATTCGACAGGCATAACCCCCGAGGAGTTCCGTGTTAATGGGAACGGTCCTCCGAGGAACTGTTCATACAAGAGATTCGCATCCGCCCTCCGTAGAACTGCCCCCAAGGACTGATCTCCGTGGAGACGTAGTCTCCTATCCTTGTCTGGCATTGACCGTACGTACCAACAGGAGCTTCAGGCAGGAATGGGTCGAATTGTACTTGATCTGGAGCTCCAAATTCATTAAGTATATCTTCAAGCGTACGAGGTAGTGCCTTTGCCTTTGCCTTCGCATTTGGTGCAGTCCCTGGATCCATAGTGTAGCCATGAGCCTATATACGCGTCTGTATGTGAGCGCGTCCGAATTGATGATAATTGTCATTAAAATGCCTAAATTTAGGTGTGTTTTTGGCCTGTGCGCATGTGGTGTGCATTTGAACTAATAGTACATACATACCGCATAAACTGACGTATAACATCCTGCTTTTGGTGAACACCCCCCGGCGTAATACACCAGTTTTCTTATTGGATATTGGTGGTATAGGTGTAACTTGCATACAACACCCCCTTAAATAATAGTATTTTACTAATAAAATTGAGATAATATTATGATTAAATAGCTTTTATATAAATGCGAAACCAAAAAAGATATGAAATTACTTAATGCCACTGTTATCGCTCTCATCGTCGCCCTCGTTGTCGCCTTATAAATCCTGTCTGAGATCTGCTTGTTCGACCTTAATTGCCTCAGCCTCTACCTCATTAACTGATCGATTGCTAATTACAGTATCTAGCTACAACTGTACTAGTTGATTTGATAGTTGTATACAGCCTTTAGTAGGTTTCCAGCTCTTCTAATCACTAACTTGTATGCCTAGTAAATCTTTAATCTTAATCTTATAATTCAAGATCCATCTACAGGCAGTAACAGCTTAAGATCTATAAACGTTTGTTGAATAAGCTTACTATCATATTTGTAAAAGTCCTCCTATGCTTGTACCACCTATAAGACTAGTATAACTCGTTGCTAGCTAACTATATATTTGTTTTTAATCTACTACTCTTTATAGGCATTGTAGTAGAGCTTTACTTGCTTTATAATCTAGTTCTTAAGCACTTTATTGATTCTAATATTGCAAGCTTAAATAAAGCTTGTTGTGCCACTTAGAATAAAGCTGCAGGTACAATTGATACCTTTAAATGCAGCAAGGACTTTATTGTTGAATTGTCCTTTAAACACATCTAATAAAAGCATTTGAGGCTTATAATGTTATTCCCAGCTTTAAAATGGGAATGTAAATGCGTAGCTGAATTGCATCTTAATCTATTAAAGCATTAAATCTGTATTAGCATATACTTTTATATTAAAAGCAACTACCACTTAAAAGTCGTATTGCTTGTATTCTACAAGTAGTCTTCAATCAACTAGTTTGCCTTTATAATTGCCTTTTCCATAGAATATTAAAAGTGGTTTGCATTGTAAAACTCTATTAGCATAAAGTACAATCTGCAATATAGCTTGCCGTTTATCCTAGCTACTTCGAGCAGTCTTCACCTAAACTGTCTTGCTTCCTTTACTTTTATATGTTTAATAATCAAGGAATTCGAAGGAGATTAGTGTTTGATTTATATTAGAAATCTTAGAGAGTTTGAAATTCTAGCGGTTTTGCATGCAACAATTAAATTGTAGCTAGTTCTAACACTTCTCTCTGTAATCTTAAAGTATAATTTGAGCCTTTTTGGTAGGAGCCTATATAAATAAAAGTTAGCTATGCTTTTAAAAAAGGAATTATAATAGCTTACCTGTGGAAAAAACGCACACAACACAAAACCTACTTTGAAATCACCCAAATACCTCTTACATTATGCCTCTGGCTTCTGAAGCCAGTGGCTCGGCGGGTAATAGCCAGCGCAGCGCAGGCAGCGCTGGTGGCAGCGATTGCGACCGCGACGACGCGATGCCAGACGCGCCCACCCAACCAGACACAGCAACAACCACACTAGCAGAGTGCACACTGCCTACTATACTCATAGATTACGAACAAATTGATGCCTACTTGACAGAGATAGGGGCCCCAGACGAGATAGTGGAGGCGCTAGATAGGATTGCCTGTCTCGCGCAACACGCT
>Ga0335072_10012072_pt1 | contig 12338 bp, 8 predicted proteins | sample Lox_Sample_21_FD_206725 | JGI IMG/M metagenome (GOLD analysis project Ga0335072, IMG submission 206725) | Soil microbial communities from Loxahatchee National Wildlife Refuge, Florida, United States - Lox_Sample_2.1 | ecosystem: Environmental > Terrestrial > Soil > Wetlands | place: USA: Florida...
CGCGGCCCCGGTTTTGCCTAAGCCGGCCGCTGCTGCGGCGGTGGCACAGAAGCGCAGAAAATCTCTGCGGTTGTAGCCTTTTTGCTGCATTGACTGCCAAATGGACTGACCCATGCGTACCTCGCTGGTTGAGACTTGGGAATGAGCGTTGTGATTTGGATTGCTCGAACTCGATGTGAAATTTCACTCCGAGTGAGCGTAATCACATTTCCCAATTGTCAGTTTGGAAATTACCCATTTGAAAACACGACTCGCTGTGCGCTTCGTCACACATGCGCGGTTAGTGTTGAGTTTTTTGTGATGCGGGAGTCAGGGGCGGGAGATTTCGAGGGCTCCGGTAAGGCTTGCAACTCGTTCCACCGAGTGGCTTTTGCACCAGGATTCGAGGCCTTTGGCGAGGCGCTCGACGGCACGGGGATCGGCGTAGCTGGCCGTGCCAACTTGTATAGCAGTTGCGCCGGCCAGCAGATATTCGACCGCGTCTTCAGCGGTGATGATGCCGCCCAGACCGATGATGGGAATCTTGACCGACTTTGCAGTCTCGTAGACCATGCGCAGCGCGATGGGCTTGATAGCCGGGCCGGAGAGACCGCCGGTGATGTTCGAGAGTCGGGGGCGGCGGGTCTCGGGGTCGACGGCCATGCCGAGGAAGGTGTTTACCAGGCTGACGGCGTCGGCACCTGCATTGGCGGCAATCTGCGCCATGTGCGCCACCGAGGTAACGTTGGGCGAGAGCTTGACGATGAGGGGGCGCCTGGCGGCGGACTTGGCGCGATGGACGAGGTATTCGAGCGAGCCGGCATCGGTGCCGAAGATCATTCCGCCGGCATGGACGTTGGGGCAGGAGACGTTGAGCTCGTAGGCGGCGATGCCTTCGGCGTCGTTGAGACGCGAGATAACCTCGATGTAGTCGCCGACCGTGTAGCCGAAGACGTTGACGATGACCTTGCAGGCGGGGTAGCGCTTCATTGGCGGCAGTTTTTTCTCGATGTACTCGACGACGCCGACGTTCTGCAGGCCGATGGCGTTGAGCATTCCGGCCGCGGTTTGGATGATGCGCGGCGGCGCGTTTCCGGCCATGGGCTCGAGCGAGATGCCCTTGGTGACAAAGGCTCCGATGCGCTCAAGGGAGACGATTTCTTCAAATTCGATGCCGTAGCCAAAGGTGCCGCTGGCGGCGATGACCGGGTTGACCAGCTCAATGCCGGCCAACGAAACTCTCATGTCGGGTTTCACGTAGCGGCGCTCTTCCGGGGGCGCAAGAATGCCCTAGAACATTTTAATTGGGCGGGAGGACCGGCGGCGTTTCGAGCGAGACGCGACAGTATAGCGGTTGAAAAACAGCTCTCTAATCGGCGCCGCAACCTCGATAATCAATTCGATATGGACAGCAAAACGGTCAATAAGCTGATTCGCTCGGAGATTTGGCCAATTCTGCGCCGGTTTGGATTCACGCATTTCGAGCCGAGAAACGCATATGCATACCGTGGTTCGTTCATTAATGTCGTCAACTTTCAATCGTTCAATTCCTACCTCGCTGGCGGGTTGGGGTGTACGACTTTTTCATTCGCTGTGAATTTGGGAGTCTATATTCCGGGACAACCCGGCGCCCATTGGGTGCGCCGCGACAAGACTGGCCACTTGTTGCCTTGCGAGCCGCAATGCGGATTTCGTTCCCAGTTGCGCAAAAGCAACCCAGTCGATGGCTTTTCGCGCGACGACATCTTCTTTATTGACCCCGATGGACGGACCACCGGCCCGTGTTTCAGAGAGCTCAGCGATTTGGCGAGCAATTCCCTTCCGCACTGGTTTGACGAGTATAGCGACGTGGGCACGATTATCCGAAGAATGGAGACGGCCGAACATTCCGAGAGTGGGTCCCGGCTCGATACGCTCGCAAATCCCGGTTCCTATTCATGGATGACGCTCAAGAGTGTTCTCCTGCTTTTGAAACATGCGGAAGAACAAACTGCGGATTCGGCGGCGAAGGTGTTGGAGTCGCTCAATGGATCGATTGGCGCGATTCTGGATTTCTCGACCATTCAGAGTGGCCGCGCTGGCGAGGAACGGTATGCAGCAGAAGTGCGCGAATTATGGGACCGGCTTGGGCAGTTTCGACCAACTGTGTCGTGTGCGGAAGATTTCTCTGTCGAGAATACTGGCTTGGAGAGCGCGGTGTGGGCACCGGCACAATCGCTATCGGACGCCGGGAACGCGCCTGCAGTACGACGCGGTGTAGTCTCGGCGCGAAAGGAGCTTTGGCCCCTTTTGAAGCAGGCGGGCTTTTCGGAGTTTGCGGACCGTCTGGCGCACCGTGTTTCGGATCAGTGTGTTGAGGTTGTTGAATTCCTTCCCATGGATCCCTACGAACGCAAGCACTGCAACCTTCCGGATGGGCTTTTTCGCATTGGCCTCGGAATCTTCTGGCCTATGCTTCGGGATGAGGGATTGTTTAGAAGGAACCGAAACGGACGACCCAGGCCAGTTGCGAATGAGTGCCATATCTCCAACTGGCTCATTCCGCGTGAGCGGACGAGCCACCTGGCAAGGACTGCATTTGACTCAGTAGAGGATGCGAGACAGGTACTTAAGCGCAATGGCCTTGGCTGGCTTGAAATGCTCCGGAATACAAGTCAGGCACTCATTCAATTACAGCGGCACGACTGGGAACTCTTTTCGTGTTATCCCATGATGCGCGGATACGGCGCGGGCCGTTCTAGCAGGCGCCTGGTTTACCTTGCGTTGCTTTGCAGGATGATTGATCGGATGGGCGAATCTGGAAGCTATCTTCAACAAGCTGAGTCGGCGATCGATGCCTCGTACATGAAGCATTTGAGACCGCGCTATCGTGAATGGATTCGGCTAATTCGGGAGCGTTTCGCCGGAGGGAACGAAGCTACCTAATTGCTCCTTATCTCTCGGCTCTTTGCCGTTGAGTCTGAAGTGAGGCCTTTGCAGGAAAAGGAACGAAAAGCGACTGCAGATCCTTCGACTCCTCGCTCCGGCGACTCGCTCAGGATGACACCGCCAAGGTGAGGATCGAGATATCACAGGTCCGAAAATCCGGACCTGGGCCACCATGTTCGGGCGTAATCAAGTTCACGTAGAGGCTTGCGCCCTACTGCTCCCCGTTGATGCCGGGCTTGAGGGCTTCGACCAGCACGTGGCCCACTGCCGCGGAGGGGCGATTGACGCCGGCGAGCGATGCAAAGGTCACAGCGATATCGACTGGCTGGACGAGTTGATGGTATTCGCCGGGCTTGAACGGAGTTCCGTAGAAAGCCAGCGGCACGTGACGATCGTAGTTCCACGGTGTGAAGTGGTTGGTTCCCGCAAGCGGGCTGACGCCGGCCATCTGGTATGCGTCGAGAATCATCATCACAAACCAGTTGCCGTGATCGGCGTAGCTGTGGGCCAGCAGCGTGCCCCACTCGCTGGGCGGGAGTTGGCCGCCGGCGAGTTGCAGGCGCGTGTAAACGTACTGAATGCGAGGGCCCGGGTCGAGGCGATGGCCGGAAGGCTGAACGATGGTGGGCGGATTGTCCTTTATGAACGGGAGCGGGTTGGAGTCCTGACTGGCTACGGCTTCGGGCAGCAGCGCGGCGACAGCTTCTTCAGCGGTCTTTTCGTCGACACCGGCTTTTTTGAAGGCGCGCTGGTCGAGATAGACATAGGGCAGGTCGGGATTGGGCAGCAGGTAAGTTTGTTTTTCGCCGGCCTTCGAGAATCGTTTGTTCAGCTCCGCATTCAGCTTGTCGTAGACCTTGTCCATATTTACAACGGCGCCATGCACTCCCAGCTTGGCGGCGTCGCCGGGGATGGGCGCGATGCCGTGATCGGCGGTGAGCGCGAGCCAGACGTTCTTGAGGCCGATTGAACCGTCGAGCCAGGTGAAGAAATTGTCGAGGTCGTGGTCGAGCGAGACGATCATCTGCTCTTCGAATTCGGAGTCGGGGCCGAACTGGTGGCCCTGGATGTCGTTGGCCGAGAGCGAAACGACGACAAGGTCGGTGACGCCGTGCTGGCCGAGGTGCTCGCCTTCAATGAGCGCCTTGGTGAAATCGAGTTCGTAGCTGTTGGCAGCAGGAGTGCGGCCGACGAGCTCGTAGAACTCGGTGGTTGCGGTGTCGACGTTGGCGTCGCGCTCGGCCTGCTGAATGCGGCCGCTGGCGTTGAAGGTCTTGGCCCAGTCGGGCAAATGCTGCATGTAATAGGTGGAAGTTGTGAACTGGCCGCTGATGGGGTCGATCCAGAAGGCGCCGTTGGCGGCCTGGCCGGCGGGCAGAATGGCGGCGCGATCTTTGAGCGAGACGCCGTAGACGCGGGCGCGGCCTTGCGTGGCGAGGCGCAGTTCGTCGCCGAGCGTGGTGGCACGGAGGTTCAAAGGCGACGCGCCGATGACGAATTTTGGCGCGGTCGAGGGCGCGCCGGGCTGGTTGGCGGGGATGGAATCGTGGGGCAGATCGACCAACTCGTAGCGTTCATCCTCGACCGAGCTGACCTGGTGGTCGTAGCTGCGCGCCGGGTCCCACCACTCGTTGGACTCGATGCCGTGGCCGTCAGTGTAGGCGCCGGTGCCGATGGTGGAGTGGCCGGGCGCGGTCTTGGTATTGGCGTAGTCGTAGTAGCAGTCGGTGAACCAGGCGCCTTCTTTCATGAAGAGGTTGAAGCCGCGGCCTTTGAATTCGGCGGCATCGCGATTGAGGTAGTCGCCCCGGAACTGGTCGATGACCACGATGACGATGAGCTTGGGATTGCCGACGTAAGCCTGCGCAGAGGCGACGAGCGGCGCGAGCAGAAATGCGATGGCGGCGAGGAATGCGGAAAAGGCGAGAGCGGGGATTCTAAGGTAGCGGGAAGGAAAGGACATGGCTCGATTGTATGAAGCCGGGGGCTACATTGGGTTAAAGAAACAGGCAGCGAAGGGCGTAAAACCCCACGCCGCCTTCAGTTGCAAATTCAAACGGCAACAGGTTCCTCAGCGTGCGCGGGTTGGGGATGGACATCGAAGGGAACGCGATCGTGTTTGCAGATGGTCTTGATGGCGGGGCGCGCGGTCATGAGGCCTGAGGGCAATCCGCCGCCGGGCATGACCCACTGGCCCACCATGATGAAGCGGTCGAGCCCGGGAAGCGTGTTGGGCAGCGGACGGAAACCCGATCCGGGCTCGGGCAGCCAGCCCTCCATGGTGCCCTGCCAGTTGCCGGTGTAGCGATAGACCGAGGCAGGTGTGGAGACGTCGACGGCCTCGATGGCTGCGCGCACGCCGGGAATCCGTTTGTCGAGCAGTTCGATGACCGTGTCTGCGATGCGTTTCTTCTCGCGGTGATACGCGACAAGATTGTTGGCGCGCAGATCGGCCCAGTACTTGAAATTGCGCGTGGGAAGAAGGCAGGTGACGGCAGTCTTTCCCAAAGGGGCAAAGGTGGGGTCGAAATTGAAGATGCGGAATGAGAGGTTGTAGTGGTCGGTTTCAGGATCGACGGTGATCGGCGTCTCGAGAATCCGGCTCAGCACTGGGGGCTGATCGTGAAGATCGAGCGCCACGCCGAGAGAGATTTGCAGATACGAGGCGAAGAGCGGCTTCTCGTCGTACCTTTTGCGGGTTGCGTCGTCGAGATACTTGCCGCCCAGAAGATCGAAGATGGTTGCGTGACCGTCGGCCGCGGAGATGACCCAATCGGCGAGGATCGTTTCCCCGTTGGTCAGCTCGACTCCAATTGCGTGGTTGTTTTCGACGAGAATGCGCGCGGCTTTGGCCTTGAAGCGGATTTTTCCGCCAAGGCTGGCGATTTTATCTTCGATCAGACGGATGAGAGCCTGGGCTCCGCCGATGCAGTAGCCGGCGTTGCCGTTGTTCATCCAGGCGAGTGACAGTACGATGGCGAGCGCCGGCATTTTTCCAATGTCGCCGGTGGAGAAGAAGCTCTTGAGCAGCGGATCGGCGAAGTGTTTGGAGTATTCTTTGCCGCTGATATTCGAGAGCCTGCTAAGGACGGGAAATACGGGCAGATCGCGCAGCATGTTAAGCCAATTGCCTGAGAAGCCAGCCGAGGGATCGAGCACCCTGAACCTGGCGAGAACGTGCATGGAGTGGATCAGATCGCGGATGGCCGGTGCATCATGGGGAGTGCGGCGCAGCAATTCGGCCTCAAGACGATCGATATTGGTAAACACAGTAAGACTGTCGCCGGCTTCGGTTTCAATGCGGACAAACTCTTGTGGATCGATGAAGCAGAGCTTGTCGATGTCGCAGACTTCCTGCCACTGTGCGTGGAAATCGGCGCCTGGCTTTGAGCCGACGAGCCAATGGAGGCAAGTTTCGAAGGTGTACGCGCCGCGGCGCCAGCTCATGGCTAGTCCGCCGGCCATGTCGTGCATCTCGAGCACTTCGACCTCGTAGCCGCATTTAAGCGCGTAGACAGCGGCGCAGAGTCCGGCGATGCCGCCGCCAACGATCACGATCTTGCGTCCATGTTGGTTCATAAGAAGACAATCCCCCTATTCGCAGGAGCCGCGGGACCGGGTGCAGTTACGGAGAGAAGAACGATTACAGCAGAGGCCTGAGATATGCACACGGAGAGGACAGATACAAGAGTCAGGCCGTGAAAAGGGGCCCGCGGTTACGCGATGATGATGGCGCGCGGAGGCGGGGAAAAGCCGTGACCAGAGTCACGGGAGTGGAGTGGCCTGGGTGGGCTTGGCTGCGCCAGGGTCGATCAGCAGGCGCAGGTGTGCGCAATTTCTTCAATGCTGCTTTTCGGCGGCGCGATGGGGAAAGATGAGTACGCAGAGGACGATGGCGGCGGCCAGGACACCTGAAGCGGTATAGCGGCTGATAGCGAATCCTCCCTGGGCGATGGGCTTGTCAAAGAGGTCGCCGGAGACAGCGCCAAGCGGACGCGTAAGAATGAAGGCCGCCCAGAAGAGTGTGGTTTTGTTGATCCTGGTAAAGAGGTGGAGCAGGAGCACGATGACCAGCGCGCCGCCGAAGAGCGCTACTCCGCCGAGGTAGCCGATGCCGAGGTCGTCGGCAGCCCAGTCGCCGAGTGCAGTACCGAGGGTCTGCGAAAACATGATGGTGACCCAGTAAAAGATTTCGGGCTTGGCGGAGCTGACGCTGCCCACCGAAACGGTGCCCATGGTCCAGTACCAGACGGCCAGTGAGGCCATCAAAAGGCCGAAAAGCAGAGCACTGCCCCAGGCGTAGCCCAACCCTTCAGACCGGTCGGTGAGGTCGGCCAGGGTGGTGCCTACGGTGGTGGTGGCCACGATGGTGAGCCAGTAGAGAAACGGATGGAACTTGCCGGTCTTGACCTGGGCGAGCACCACTACAAGAAAAACAACCGCCAGAATTGCCGTTCCGACAGCGTAAGCCGTGTCCTGGCTCATATGAAAAGCCGAGGGGAGAAACGACATGGTGACCGCATCGCCGCCGGTTTCGCCCAGAGTGGTGCACAGAATCTTGATGATCCAGAAGGAGAAGGTGACAGCGGCAACTTTGCTCAGGCCGTTGGAGGATTGCGGTGCGGCGGTGATCTCGGACAAAGCAGAGTCCTCGGATATGCGAAATTGGCGTGCTGTCCCACCCAAGCCAGGCTTGGATGGGGCACTCATTTTCGTGCCTGTTTGACACTGGGGAGCCGGGGTTCGTGCTGTCCCACCCTGACCGCAAAAAACGCGGTCAGGATGGGGCACCCATTTTCGTGACTGGTCGAGATGATGTTCGGCTACGCGGTTACGGGCTCGCTGGAGTCCACCTTGACGGGCGTAAGCCAGCCGAAGCGGTCGGGCTTGAGGCCATTGGCGATGCCGAAGAACTCATCCGAGATGCGCCTGGTGATCTCGCCCGCCTTGCCGTCACCGATGACGATGCGATCGATGGAGCGGATGGGCGAAACTTCGGCCGCGGTGCCGGTGAAGAAGACCTCGTCGGCGATGTAGAGCAGTTCGCGCGGAATGGGCTGCTCAGTGACGGTGAGGCCCAGGTGACGGGAGATGGTGAGCACGCTGTCACGGGTGATGCCGGAGAGCGCGGAGTTGGCCAGGGGCGGCGTAAACAGCACGCCATTGCGGACGATGAAGATGTTTTCGCCCGAGCCCTCGCTCACCAGGCCGTTCACGTCAAGACCGATGCCCTCGTGATAGCCGTTCACCTCGGCTTCCATCTTGATGAGCTGCGAGTTCATGTAGTTGGCGCCCGCTTTGGCCAGCGCCGGCATGGTGTTGGGCGCGAGGCGGTTCCAGCTTGAGACACAGACATCGGCGCCGCCATGGCCGGCTATGTATTTGCCCCACGGGTAATTGGCGATATAGACCTCGATGGGCGAACGGAGCGGGTTGACGCCCATCTCGCCGTAGCCGCGAAAGACGATGGGGCGGATATAGCAGGGTGCAACGCCATTGGCTTCGATGGTGTCAACGACCGCGGCGCAAAGCTCTTCGAGCGAGAAAGGGATGTCCATGCGGTAGATTCGGGCCGAGTCGATGAGCCGTTGCATGTGCTCGGGGAGGCGGAAGACCGCCGAGCCCTGCGGCTGACCATAGCAACGAATGCCTTCAAAGACGCTGGAGCCATAGTGGATGACGTGGCTCATGACGTGGATATTGGCCTGGTCCCAGGGGATAAGGGTGCCATTGTGCCAGATTTTGTCGGTAGCTTGGATGGGCATTGTGGGTCGAAAAACTCCTTGGTGCGCGCAGCACGCACACATAGTTAGGGTATCGCGAATTGGAGTTGGCTGTCACGGATGGTTCGAACGGGTGGCCGGGGGGGTCCCGGATAGACACTTCCTGCAAGCGGATTTCGCCAGCCGTTGGCCGCCGGCAACACGAAATCTCACCGAAAGTGTCAGAGACCGCCAAATATTGCCGCCTGTTCTCAATCGAGAATTTCGCCCGCTCGATTTCAGCCCCTTACTGAACCTCGCATAAGAGAGTGACGACTGGCGCGTTTCGCGGTAAGCGGAGAGCATGACCCGAGTAAGTGTGGAAGGTCGGGACTTTGCTGCCATGCAACAACGTGGCCGGACAGCGGCACGGCTGTTTGCCGCCGATCGCCTGTGGCAGGCAGAGATCGCGCGAGAACTGCACGTCAGCCGACAGAGTGTGAGTCGGTGGTACGAAGCATGGCGGACAGATAAGCCACGCTGGATTGATGCTTCTGGCCACGTTGATCCGGCATTGCTCCCACGTTTCAGTCGTCATCCACGTGTATGCCGTAGCTACACAGGCAACGAACCGACTCCTGCGGCAGGACTCTCACCTGCAAGATACTGAGCAGCTTTTCAGTCCACTCAGAAAGGTATGTCTTCGTCCGTGATCTCGGCGCTCTGCGCAAATTCGTCGGTGCCGGCAGGCGGGCGCTGGTCGTATGATGCGGCCTGCTGAGTCGAGCGGTTGTAGGGCCCTGAGCCCTCTTCGCGGCCCGAGAGCAACGACAAATCGTTGATGATGATCTCGGTGCGGTAGCGCTTGGCGCCGGTCTCTTTGTCGTCCCAGCTACGGGTCTGGATTTTGCCCTCGATGTAGAGCTTTGAGCCCTTTTTCACATAATCGCGAATAATCTCGGCGGTGCGGCCGAAGCCCACCAGGTTGTGCCACTCGGTCTTGTCCTGCCAGTTGCCCTGGGGGTCTTTCTGGCGGTCGCTGGTTGCCAGGGTCAGATTGGCCACCATGGTGCCGCCGCCGGTGGAACGAATTTCAGGGTCCTTGCCTACATTGCCCAGAAGGATGACTTTGTTGACGCTCTTTGCCATTTTTCGTGCTCCAGTAAGCAGAAAGAATAGCAGAATAGCGAGCGCCCTCACAGTTTCACAGGGAGGGGGTGGGGGTATTTTCCAGCTATTAGCTCTTAGCTGCCGGCTTCGCCGGCGCCGGTAAACCCGCTGTGCTTGTTTCTCAGTGACCATTACTTACAACGATATTTGGGGGGACAAGAGAACAACCAAATTCTGCTTTTTCACGACCCCCATAACCCGCCACCAAAGCCAGAAAAGTTATGAATATTGCGAAAACCCCGATAGCAACACCATGCACTAGGCGTATCTGTGTCAACCATTTTATTGCCTTTCTATCTTATTGATTCATAATGCTTTCCGATCCGTTAAGGAAATCCTCCACCAGCCCCTTGAAAAATCTTCTCTTCTCTGGCTAACTAATACTTTAGTTGTCGCGTCTATGGGATTGTAGGGCCTGACGGGACACGGAAAGAAGGCGGATCGGACAAGGAAACCGTCCCTCAGGGGCTAAAGCCCCGACGTTTAGGGGAGTTTTGCGGCACGAGTAAACTCGTGCCCTTGTTACAAAACTCCAATCCAGGACCTTTTCGCTAAGCTGTGAATTCGTGCCCTTTCAAAACGGACCGAGAGAAGCATGCCTCCACGCAAATCCAACACGCTGACTGAAGCCGAGTTGAGGCTGATGAAGATTCTGTGGCGGCGCGGCGAATCGGCTGTAACCGATCTACAAAGAAACTCACGACCTCACTCTACTCGATGCGCTTCGCCCGTTTCATCCATTGCGGGTCGGCGAAGCCGGTGGTGCCCTTTCAAAACGGACCGAGAGAAACATGCCTCCACGCAAATCAAACACGCTGACTGAAGCCGAGCTGAGGCTGATGAAGATTCTGTGGCGGCGCGGCGAATCGGCTGTAACCGATCTGGTGGCAGCCCTGCCCGATAGCGAACCGCTGGCCTACAACTCCGTACTGACGACCATAAGGATCCTGGAACAAAAAGGTTACGTGGAGCACCGGCAGGAGGGCCGCGCCTTCGTCTACCGGCCAAGCGTGGCCGAGGACGAGGCTAGCCGCTCTGAAGTGAAGCACGTGCTGAGCCGGTTCTTCGGCAACTCGCGCGAGCGGCTGCTGCTCTCGCTGCTGGACGACCACGAAATCTCCCGCGAAGAACTCGAGCGGCTGAAGGCGGCAATCCAGAGCGCCGGTCCGGATGCAATCGAAGAAAGTGGTACTGGCATCAAATTACCTGGAGGCAAAGAATAGCTCATGCCGACTTTGCCGCTGGTTTCATCGGTTCTCTCCCACTTTGACAGCGCGGCATTGTGGACTGCGCCTGCCGAAGTGTTTCACAGCTTCGCCCATTGGGCCGCGCCGGCCGCCGTCACTGCGTTGTGGCAAGGCGCAATGGTTGCGGCGGGGCTTGCCCTTTGCGTGCGCCTGGTTCCTCGCGTTGCGGCAGCTCACCGCTTTGCGGCGTGGGCAGCCGGGTTCGGCGTCCTTGTTGCGCTGCCGTTTGCAGCGGCTGCTGCGCATCTATTCGCATTGCGACCGGGATCGGAATTCGGTTTCGACAGCGCGGCTTCCCTACCCTCAACTTCGCATCCCTGGCTTTCGCATCCCTCACTGGCCCATCCCTTGCTCAACTTGAGCGATCGCTGGAGTCTGGCGATTGCAGCTTTGTGGGTGGTGGTTGCGCTGGTGCGGGCCGTCGATCTCCTGGTCCATACGGTCCGGCTGCGCCGGCTGTGGAAGTCGGCAACCCCGGTCGCAATGCCCCAAAACCTGGCTGCCGCGCTATGCGCGAGCCTGGACTCTGAAACCGGCAAACGGCGGACAAAATTCGAGCTCTGCACCACGCGCGAGCTCGACCGCCCCAGCGTCATCGGATTCTTTGCGCCGCGCATTCTCATTCCCGATTGGCTCTTCGAAAAGCTCACGCGGCAGGAACTGGAGCAGGTTGTTCTGCATGAGTCTGAGCACCTGCGGCGGCGCGACGACTGGACCAACCTGCTGCAGAAGCTGTGCCTGGTGGTTTTCCCGCTTAACCCGGCGCTGGCGTTTGTCGAGCGGCGGTTGTGCCGCGAGCGCGAGATGGCGTGCGACGAGGGTGTAGTGCGGCGGACGCAGGCTCCCCGCGCCTACGCGGCCTGCCTCGCGGGCCTGGCCGAGCGGCACATCCAGCACCGCGCCGAGGCCTTGTCGCTGGGTGCGCGCGCCAAAGCGCTGACTCTTAGTGCTTATGAGCGGCGGCCGGAGCTGGCGCGCCGCGTGCACAGCATCCTGGTGCGGCGCAGCGCGATGCATCCGCTGGCAGGCCGTGCCCTGCTTGGCGCCGTCGGCTGTGTGCTGGCCATCGGCGCCGTCGAGCTGGCACGCTGCCCGCAACTGGTGGCATTTGTGCCGTCCGCTCCCAAAGTTACCGCCGAAACCGCGCAGATGGTTCCCGAGCAATTGCGCGGCGACAAGGTCTTCTTGCCCACTGACGCGACGCCGGCAGGCTCGCATTTCCGGGCCATCAACACAATGGCCATCCTGCCGCAGACGGTGCGGCAGCGCATTGCCTCCGGCGAGGCTCCCAACCGCGTTTCCAACCAGCGCG
>Ga0335072_10012073_pt1 | contig 12338 bp, 11 predicted proteins | sample Lox_Sample_21_FD_206725 | JGI IMG/M metagenome (GOLD analysis project Ga0335072, IMG submission 206725) | Soil microbial communities from Loxahatchee National Wildlife Refuge, Florida, United States - Lox_Sample_2.1 | ecosystem: Environmental > Terrestrial > Soil > Wetlands | place: USA...
CAAATTCCTGGGAGTCATCTATCACACCCTCAAAAACAACTGGGTCTTTGAGGACTTCCCCAACTTCGTCCTGGCCTCCTGAAAACAGGCCACAACCAATCAATGAGTAGACAACTATTCATGGGAGGGCGGTATGAAACGTGAGCGCGCTTTGCAGATCGTCTTGGTCTTGGTGGGCCTGTTTTATACCTTTTGGGGTTACATCTTGTTCGATGCTCTGTGGCGTTACAGATGGCTTAATCGGAATGACGACGTTGGGCCGATGTTCGTCAGCCTTAACTTTGTGCTTGGGCTCTTTCTGTTGCTGGCCGTTAAGCAACCGGCCAGGCATCGCTCGCTGATCGCCTATGGGGCTTGGTCAAGCCTTGTCCATGCGTTCACGATGACGATCCAATCGGCGGAGGCCTGGGCGCACGGGATTCACAGGAAAGATAGTCCCCAGGACATTGTGATCATTGGCGTGGTTGGAGTCGCGCTCCTTGCACTCCTTCCGGCAAAACAATCAGCACCGGCCGATCCCGTTCCTATCAGTGAGCCGCGTCTTGCCTAACGCTAGAGGACCTGGTCCACCGCCGCGCTTGTATCGAGATGCAAGAACTCCTCAGCGGAGCGCGACGGTTCGCTTCGTTGAATATGCCTGACCTTGCCGCTGCGTTACTTCTGCCTTGTCGCTAGCCTACATCGGAAACGCCTCGGCCATGACGCGAGTTGAAGGCGAGGTGTTGATCCAAGGCGTTTTCGATTAGGAGGCAAGGAGGAAGCCGCAGGCGCTTGCCGCGGATGAGATGAGTCTATGGGGATTGAATCAAATCACGTCTGTAATTAGCTATTTAGCTAGCGAAGCCATTACCAAAGCGAACCAGCATTCTTAGAATGCTCTAATATGTCACACCACTCCATTGAGGTGAAGGCTACTCATGGCATGCTGACGACCCTGGCGTATGGTGATACCGCGCTCCAGCAATAAGTCGCGAATCTGGTTAATCAGCGACGTGCGGCGCCGTACCCAGCGGTCACGCACGCGATGGAATGACTGCAGATCCAGCTGCTCCTCGCTTTTGATCGGCACAAAGCGCATCCTCGGCCGCCCCACCGCTTCGGCGATGGCCTCCGCATCGATGTAGTCGTTCTTGTTCGTCTTTACGTATGGCTTGATGTATTGGGCTGGCATCCACGTCGTGTCCCTGATCGCGCAGCGCGCGGCCCAGGAAGTGCGCGCCTCCGCAGGCCTCCATGCCGATCAGTCTCACCCGCAGGTTGGCTGTCAAGTGCAGCAACTGACTGCGCGTGAATTTCTTCCTGATCACAATCTCGCCTTTCTTGTCGAGACCCACCAAGTGAAACACCGTCTTGCCAAGGTCGATGCCGATCGTGTCGATTTCCATAAGCGCCTCCTCCTGTGTACACCTCTTATAACTCCCGAGCTTGGTGTGTACTCAAAAAAGCGGCAGACCATTCCATTACTGCCCCAGAGAAGAATCACGGACTGTCCGGACCTCTCACGTCGGGGCAGTCCCGTTAGGGCTCTAACGTTTTTGATTACTAATCGGCCTTTCGATCCGCAAGAATGGCTGCCCTCCTTCGCGAACCGACGTATAATGATCCAACTCTGGAGAGTCTGGCCACAAATACCCTGAGATCGGCGTTGCATCTGAGTCCTCCTCTCGCATCGCTCGACCTCGCCAATTTTGACGGTTGACGGTCGTCCAATGAAGGCTTGCCCGAATTGCCAAGCGAGCTATCCGGTGAACTACACCCATTGTCCGCGCGATGGCAGCGCCCTCATAGTGGCCGGCAGTTGGCAGGAAGGCACAACCGTCCGCAGCAAATACCGCATTCTGAGCAAACTAGGAGAAGGCGGCATGGCGGTCGTCTACAAAGCCATGCACATGCGCTTCGAAGAGCTACGGGCGCTCAAAGTGATGAACGCGGAGCTGGCCAGCGACCACGCTTTCGTAAGAAGGTTCGTGCAGGAGGCAGTGCTCACCCGCAAGATTCAGCATCCTAATGCGGTCCGCGTAGAGGATATCGACGAAGCCGAGGACTGCCGGCCATTCATGGTGATGGAATATCTCGACGGACGCGGCCTGAAAGACGTGATTGAAACCGATGCTCCCATGCCGCCAGCACGCGTCAGCATGATCGCCAGGCAGATTGCCGGCGCGCTCAATGCCGCACATAGCCAGGGTGTGGTTCATCGTGATGTCAAGCCGGCGAACATCATTTTAGTCGGCCAGGGCTCGCATTCGGGCTTTGTGGCTAGTGGGGAGCAGGTAAAGGTCCTCGATTTCGGCATCGCCAAGGCTAAAGAGGCTCGCCTCGACGAAAGCATCCAGGAGCATGCGACGCTCACGCGCACGGGCAGCGTCATCGGTACGCCGACCTACATGTCGCCCGAGCAGGCTAGGGGCATGCGGGGTGCCGATCTAGATGGCCGCTCAGATCTTTACTCTCTCGGCATCGTCATGTACCAGATGTTGGCCGGCGGTCTGCCCTTCAAGGCTGATACCAGCATGGAGTGGATACTGGCCCATCTGCAGGGGACTCCGACGCCATTCCGCGAGTTCCGTTCGGATTTGCAGATTCCGCCGGCCTTGGCCGACGTGGTGATGCGCTGCCTGGAGAAGAATCCCGCCCGCCGACCTCCGACTGCGGCGGCTCTTATTTAGGAGCTTGAGCAGGCCGAATCGGCAATGCCGTATGCGTACGCATCGCTGGGGTTTTCAATGGGGACCGGAAGAACGTGGGCGCAGCCATCTGACTTTCCGGCAGCTCGCAGGGGCCCTTCGCCGGAAGGGCCTTCTGCGTCATCCAAACCGGGAGCGGAGCGCGCTCTCGACGATTCCGTCTCAAAGCCTTCACGTCGCTGGATTGCCTGGTCAGCCTGAGCGCTTGCCTTCCTCCTGGTTGTCGGCGCAATCGTGATTTGGAGCGTGCAACATTCGATATGGGCGACGACCGGTTCTTCGCATGTCACTGCGCACGACCAGAATACGGCTGCTGCGCCGCCAACCACCGGCCAGCCAGGCACGACGGGTGGCAGCGCCGTTACGCCTTCACAGGCCAGCAAGCGAGCAGGCGCCGCAATCGACACCCGCAGCATCTCCGCTAGCCGGAGCGCAACCTGTGTCCGAGCCGAACTCGACCGGCACGACACCTGGCGCCCTACCCCCGGTGCAGCAAAAGTCCGCAGTGCCCAAGCCTCCAGGCTTTGCCGTTGCGGTCTTGCGTGCGAAGGACGACGAGAGCCAGGGCCGCTTCGAAGATGCCTTGCGAGAATATGAGAAGGCGTCCGCGCTCGACCCTTCGGATGCAACCGTAAAGCACCATATCGCAATCCTTCGCGACCGAATTTCCAAGGAAAATGATTTGATTCATTGATCGATTTTTGCTAACGGTTGCGGATGGCGCTGCACCATATTGTGGAGGAACTCCGATGCGTCTCTTCCTCGTGCGATCTGCCGATATAGCCCGCCGCGGACGGCCGATATGTCGCGCATTGGCCTTGTGTGCGGTCGTTGAGGTGTTTTGCTTGTGCGCGGTATTCCTCGCCGCATCGCAGGAGCCGCCGAAAGGTCTTTCCAAAGACCAGGTTATCCGACTGCTCAAAGAAGATCCGGCGCCCAGGGTGCAATATCTCGTCAACAAATATGGAATCGCGTTTTTCCTCACGCCGGATACGGAAAGCGAACTTCGCGATGCCGGAGCCACCCCGGACCTGCTGGATCTGGTTCGAAAATTGGCTCCGCAAAAGCCCGTGGAAGTAAAACCGCCTCCCCCTCCCACTCTCATCATCAATGCCAAGCCCGGGGAGGCGGAAGTCTATGTGGATGACGAGCGCCGTGGGCAAACAGGCACCGACGGCACACTAAAGCTGGGCGGCCTGGCGTCGGGCTCGCACAAGCTGCGCATCTCACTGGCGGGATTCCAAAGCTACGAGGTCAACGTGGAACTCACTTCCGGCCAAACCAATACGGTTATGGCTGAACTGCAGCCAGTTCCGCCGCCACCAGCTCCAAAGAAGGAGGAAGCGCCAGCGAAAGAGAACGGCAATCCCGCGCCGGCAGGGGCCGAAAAGCCGCGCGGCAATCGCGACGACCCTCTTACGCCACACGCGCCGGGTATCTACTATCTCGACCAAACTGCGACCGCGCATCATTTGATCGAATTGGAGGAAGCTCCGCCCGCCTCCCGCGCGCCACAATCTGGCAGAGGCTCGGCTTTCGGAAGTTTTGGGAGCTTTGGAGGTCCGAAATGGAGGACGTTGATCTTTGGCAACAAAGCGCATCTTCGCGTTGCTCCCGGCCGGCCGGTCTTCTACTTCTTCTTTCCGACCGTCGAGGCAGACGTAAGCACATACGGCCTTTCGAACGACGCCTTCCGGCATACCTCCTCTCCCAATGGATTCGTTCTCGTACATCTCCAAAGCCAGAAAAACACACGCGAAATCCCCGCCAAAGGCAGCGTCACGGCCACCGTCGATGAGAAGAACACCGTGCCCTTCGACTTTGAGAGAACAGCCACAGGCATCTACAAGGTGCAGACCAAAGGAGATCTGGAGCCCGGTGAATACGGCTTTCTCTACGGGGGGTGCTCCAAGCGATGGGGCAAACCTGGCTCTTCGACTTCGGAGTGGATAAATCCAAATGAACGGACTGAGCACGCGTGGGTCTTAGACCAGACAAGCTTTATCGGCTTTAAAGAGACGATTGGGCCCTATGTTTTGAATCAGGGCACGGTTTGATCGGGTGTCCCGGATTTGGAGCGCTTTAGGAAATGCTGTGTCAGGTCTATTCGCCGCAGAAACGCTGCCGACCTGCTCCGGGGCGGAATACCAGGTAAGGGCGCTGCTATGCTCCGCTGGGCCCAGTCAAACTTGAAGAGAATCCTGATAGACGCCCATGTCCGCTCAAAGGCTTTCTGGACTGACGCGAAATCACCAACGCGCTCATCGAAAACCTGAGGAGTCCTCGGCAAGTTGGCCGCAAGGGCACTCAGGGATTACATTGAGCAGGGGCGATCCTGACCCGAGGTGTTGTTGTGGACATTGCGGATTACGCGCGGCAATTCGCCTACGACGAGTGGGCCAATCGCGAGGTCGTGGGAACGATGCAGTCCACCGGCGCGGACGAGCGCTCGCTCGCGCTTCTGGCGCATATCCTTTCTGCGGAGCGCCTGTGGCTGGAACGCATCAAGCAGCAAACGCAGAGCTCGCCGGTGTGGCCCAAAGCGAGCCTAGAAAACTGCGCTGCGCAAATCGAAGAGATGGGCCGGCTCTGGCGCGAATACCTATCAGGTATCGCAGAGGAAGAACTCGGGCATGCGATTTCTTATCGAAACAGCAAAGGCGAGCTCTGGACAAGTAGTGTCAGCGACATTCTTACTCATATTATCCTGCATTCCACGTATCATCGCGGACAGATTGCCAGCCACATGCGGGTCGGCGGGAATACGCCGGCCTATACAGACTTCATTCACGCTATGCGCCAGGGATTTGTGAAGTAGGTCGCCGCAGAGTTCCCGATGGAAGGGCGAAACTGTACATCTTTACATTAAGAACAGAATGCTTCTCTTAGTCACGCCGTTTGCGTTTGGTGCATCGCTTCGGTGCCTGATGCCTCGGTGCCTTGTAAGGGGAGCGGCAACTGGTGACGAACTTTGGCATCGAACACGATCGACGTCTCGATTCCTACGATACAGGTTGACTGGTAAAGCGATCAAACGTTAGAAGCTGCTAGGACGTGAGTTCGCAAATCTTATTACCGGACACATGCCCGTAATCCATCCGAAAAGCCCCAAACTGAAGCTGGATCAGCGCATTGCCTGTTAGCACCAAGTGACACAATCAGCACTTGTCCAATTTAGCGCCAATGAGCATCTGGCGATGGGCAATCATCCGTTCAGAGGTCTTGCATAGGTTGCACTGACACTGCACGCAGTACGGGCAGATTCGCCAATATGGCTGCGAGCATAAGAATTGATCCCACGGCGGGAACGGACGAGTATATCTATGGCACCCACGCCATAGAGTAGGCTTTGCATCCCGCGCCCTACGAGACAGCCCACATTTCATTTGAGCGCTCAGCCACGGAAAAGGTCATGACACCGTAGATGTCCACGGTTGACACTGGACGTCTGCTCCAAACTCCTCCGCGAGGGTGCTGCAGGGCGCGATCCGCTTGAATTCCAGCTCGCGATGCTAAGTGGCAAGCAAATCCCCTGGTCTTCAGGTGAACATGACGCCGTGGGGATCACGAACCGACGGGACAATCAGTTCTTATCCCGGAACGATACAAAGGGGTCTTGGAGCTAGTCGCAGAAAAGTCAGGCTGGGCGAACCGGACGAAAGCACCTGGCCGGGGAATGGGAATAGCCGCATAGTTTTGCCACCTGGGGTACTTCGCCGAGGTTGCCGACGTCAGCGTAGACGCCCGTGCAGTGTGAGCTTCCGGCCTAGGTGCCGAAAGAACGTTACTCGTACCGCAGCGCTACCATCGGATCCACGCGCATCGCACGCCGCGCCGGAAAATAGCATGCTGCCAGCGCCACCATCGTCAACAGAATTGCCATGCCGACAAACGTAACTGGATCGGTTGCACTTACGTTGAAGAGCAACCCGCTCATCAGATGAGTCAGGCTCAGCGCGCCAACCACGCCTGCAGCAATACCGATCAGCGCCAGTCCCATCCCCTGCTGCATCACCAGCGACAGGATCCTTCCCCTCTGCGCACCCAGCACCATACGTATCGCAATATCGCTTGTTCCCTGAGTCACCAGGAACGACATGACGCCGTAAATACCAATAGCCGCCAGGATCATCGCAAACCCAGCGAAGGCCCCCAGCATCGTCATCGCAAAGCGTTGCCTCGCCACCGAATCATGCACGCGCTCCTGCATCGTGGCAGTGTCGAACACCGGAATATCGCTATCGAGAGTGTGCACTTCCGCGATAATCGAATTCGCCAGTGCCGCCGGATCACCCGTCGTCCGCGCCGTCACAAACATCTCGCCGTTCATCCATGTAGCGTACGGGAAATATGTAACCATTTTTGTATCAATATCCAATCCGTACTGCTTCACCACTCCCACCACCCCGACAATTGTCAGCCACGGCTCTTTGTCTCCTTGCCGTATGCGCTTGCCAACCGCATCTCCCTTCGGCCAGAACCGATCTGCCATCTTCTGATCGATCAGCACCACCGGCTGTGATTTGTCTGTGTCTGCTGGAGTAAAGAACCGGCCTGCGATCAGCGGAATCTCCATCGTGCGGAAGTAGTCCGGCGTAGCCGAGCGCTTGTCCACCTGCAGCTCGGGCGCATCCTTTGGCGGCACGTATCCCTCGACCTGCATGCCTCCCCATCCGACCGAAGGCGTTAGCGGAAGGACCGACACCGCTCCAAATCCGGCCACGCCCGGCAGGCTGCGCACCCTGTTCTCAAGCTCGTTGTAGAACTGAAGCCTCTGCGTATGGTCTTTGTATTTAGGCCCGGTCGCCGCAACCTGCATCGAGATCACTTTGTCCGGATTGAATCCCGGCGGCACATTCACCAGGCGCACAAAGCTGCGGATCAGCAACCCAGCGCCTGCAAGCAGCGTGAGTGAAATCGCCAGCTCGGCAATCACCAGCGCCCCACGAAGCTTGTCGCGTCTCACACGTAGCCCGCCGCTCGTCGAGCTCCGTCCACCCGCCTTCAATGCCGTGTTTAGATCCACGCGAGAAGCGCGCAGCGCCGGCGCCAGTCCAAAAAGAACACCGGTGAGAATCGAAATCCCGAACGTGAACAGCAACACCCCGTAATCCATTCCTAGTTCATCGAGCCGCGGAATATTCCCCGGATGAATCTTCTCCACCACATACAAGCTAACTGCCGACACCGCCAGCCCCGCCACTCCGCCCAGCAGGCTCAGCAGAACGCTCTCCGTGAGCAGCTGAATTACCAGCCGCGCCCTCCCGGCGCCCAGAGCCGTCCGCATGGCAATCTCCTTCTGGCGTCCTGTCGCTCGCGCCAGCAGCAGGTTCGCCACGTTGGTGCATGCGATCAGCAGCACCAGCGCCACCGCGCCGAGCAATATCAGCACAGAAGTTCGCACATTGCCCACCACTTGCTCAGTCAGCGGCACCACGCTAATCGTAAACGTGCGGTCACGATGCTTCTCCTCGCGCAGTCGCGCCGCTATGATGCTGATGTCCGCCTGCGCCTGCTCCATCATTATGCCGGGTTTCAGCCGCGCCAGAATGTTGTAGTCCTCGGGCCCGTAATTCAGCTCTTCCTTCGCATCCATCGGCAGGGGCAGGAAAATCTGCACCTTGTCGATTCCCCCGATCACCGGAATCACCTCATGACTTAGCCTGAATTTCCGGGGGAGCACCCCGACCACAGTTCGCGGCTTGCCATCCAGCGTGATGTTCCGGCCCACGAGCCCTGGGTCGCCGCCGAATGTATCCTTCCACAGCCCATAAGTCAGCACTGCCGTATCCGGCTTGCCCGGATGGTCTTCATCCGCGGCAAAGATGCGTCCCAGCATCGGCTTCACTCCGAGCATCGGCAGCAGACTCGACGAGGCTTCGATCCCATCCACCTTGATTGCCTTCGAGGTTCCGCTCAGGGTGTAACCGCCGCCAATCGCAATCGCGGTCTCGTCGAAGACGTGGTTCTGCGTCCTGATGTCGTGGTATTGTCCCGGCGAAGGCCAGTCCTGAGGAATCCCGATTCCTGGGGAGCGCAGCCACAGTATCGCCAGCCGTTCGGGATGCCCATAGGGGAGCGGCTTCAGCAGCAGTGTATTGGTCACGCTGAAAAGCGCCGTGTTCGCACCAATACCGATCGCCAGCGAAAGCACAATCACTACAGTTACCCCTGGATTCTTCATCAGCATTCGCGCGCTGTATCGCAGGTCCTGAATGAGCATCTGCATCATTGTTCCTCTCAGCCAGGATTTCCATTTTGGCATCCTGAGTACCCAACACAATACACCCAATCGTTTCCGTCCGCGCCCTGCATTCTGCTCGCGATTCCCACTGCAGTGACAGAAGTGCATTTAGAAGTAACGCATTGAAAAGATGAGAACCGATGGCTAACAAGATCACTCAAAAATACTAGAAACACCGGTAGGAGTTCCTTAAGCCTCGACTTCCCTGCCGCAACCCGTGCCGTACAACGGCACAGCTCTTCTCGATCTGTAAGGGCATTCTTAATCTCTAAACTGAAACGTCCGGCTAGTCGGTAAACCGGTTCACTGGCAAAATGCGTACAGTCTGCCTTTCTCAATCAGTGCATTGGCCTCCTGTAGTGAACAGCTTGCACAACTCAGCGAGAGTTCTTCAGTGAAAACCGAGACTATTTGCGGTGTTCCAATTCCGTTCCTGCTAGATTACTGGCATGAATGTCACCTTTGATCCTCGTCATACGGCTGTCCTCGCTCTGGACTGCCAGACCGGCGTCGTTTCCGTGTACGCGAAGCCACAAGAGGATTTCATAGCGCGCGCTGCGGATGTCCTGAATGCAGCCCGAGCTGTCGTGATGCCGGTCATTCAGGTTCTAGTGGGGTTCCGACCGGATCTGCCCGAGGTGAGCGATCGCAACAAGCTCATCGGGACCATTAAAGCCTCCAAGCCACACCAGGATTTTTTTCAAGGCTCGTCAGGTACAATTCACCCCGCACTCGGACCCAAGCCCGACGACATCCTTATCGTCAAACATCGGATCAGCGCATTTGCCGGGACTGACCTCGACATGATCCTTCGCGCAAAAGAGATTCACACGATTGTGTTGTTCGGAATTGCGACGAGCGGAGTGGTACTCTCGACCCTGCTACATGCTAGTGATTTCGACTATCGCATCGTCGTAATTGAAGACTGTTGCGCAGACCTGGATCTGGACCTTCATTCTGCACTGATCAAGCGATTCTTTCCTACGCGAGCCGATGTAGTGAGTGCAGAGGGCTTTGTTGCCGCGCTCCAGAATCTCAGTTGATGCCAAATCGCCAAAGCACTCATCGAGGAATGCGGACACAAGACTTCCAGATTTCTGGGTTCTGGCGGATTTACGGGCAACCCAGAGGCAATCCGTTTCAAAACAGTGCCTCTCTGCCTATCGTGACTAGCTCTCTTTTATCTGGGTTAGCACACCATCCCACAGTCTCAGCCGTGCACGAAGCGCTTCCTCAGCAGCTTGGGAGGCTTCCTCCCAAAGCACTGGGTTCTCACCGCATAGGTCGGCCACCATTTTCAGCGAAAGCGGTCCATGACCGTCGCCGTCAACCTCGATATGCCTTTCCAGATACCAAACAAACTTGTCGAGTTCGCCACACATCTCCTGGTTTAGCTGACGCACCAGAGATCGGAACATGTCCGGAATCGCATCTTCGCGGCCAAATGCGAACGCCGCAGCCTGTGCAGCCGACGAGCCCTCGTAAACCAATCGAAAGGTAGCCTCGACGAACTCTTTCGCCGCTGCCGGAACTTCTTCGAGACTCAACCTGCCAACGCCAAGTGGTGCGCAGCTTACTATGTGGCGAATCACGCGGGTATCTGCCTTCACCTGCTCCATCGCTTCGAGATACATCTCGAAATGGCTGATCGGGCGCCCCTGATATTCGTCACTCTCCTCGGCCAGGACGATCTCGTTAATGAAGCGTCGGCTCACAGGGAGGGGTGTAGGTACCCAAGGTAGAGCCACACAAGTCAGCTCACGCTGTAGCACTTTAAGCAGACTCATAAAGTCCCATACCGCGAAGACATGCGACTCCATGAAAAGGCGGACGTGACCGAGCGTACGAATCCGTTGATAGAGTGGATGCACAGCCAGCCGCTCACGTAACGGCGTCAGGCGCAATTCGATTGCTTCAACTGAATTGACAACTCCGATATTGGTCACGTCTCTTATTATCTCCTCCTGGATGGCGGTCATTGTGCAAGCGCAGCTTCACTTGCGGGTCGCCGACTACACACGCTGAATTTGGGAACATGCGATCAAGATCGCATCCTCAGTGAGTGCGTTGCCGTGAAGTCGTCAATCCAGACGGAGTAGCCAGATCGCCCTTCAGCCCCGCAAGATCATCTACGAAAGGCGCAACTCGCTCGTCCACACAGAGCGGATTGGGGTGACCTGCCCTGCGTGAAGCTTTGTTGCTCACCTGGTTTCTAACGTGCGCAGCACGATATCCATTAGAGGAGCATCCGAAGCAGGATTTTGGCCCGTGATCAACTCGCGATCCTGAATCGCGTGCGGCTGCCAGGCCTCCGGAGCTCTATACATACTCTATCCATCCCGCACATTGCCCCCGGCGAAGCTGCGGGCATTTATTGATTTCGTGCAGGCAGTGGCAGGACGTACCCACTAATTTCGCAGGACTTCCAGGTACCATTCTTTTTATAGCCGTCAGCAATCGGAGATTCGGCACAGCGGCACCAACAGGATTTGATGAGTGCATTGGTGATGCACTCACCGAGATCCGCTGATATCAGATGGCCGAGAAGCCGCCGTCGACATTCAACTCCACCCCATTCACGAAGCTCGAATCATCGGAAGCAAGAAACAGCGCGACCGTTGCGATTTCGTCCGGTTGACCCATCTTTCCCCGTGGGATCAGGGATTCAAACATCTCCTTCGCTTCCTTGGTGATAGCTTCGTCCTGCATCGGCGTAGCGATTGGCCCCGGCCCCAACACGTTCACCCGGATGTTCCGCCCCTTCAGTTCGTTGAGCCACGTGCGTGCGAAGGAGCGCAATGCTGCCTTGCTCGCCGCATATACGCCGAAACCGGGAAATCCCTTTATCGAAGCAACGGACCCGGTCATGATGATCGAGCCACCCTCGTTGAACAGCGGCAACGCCTTCTGGACTGTAAAGAGCGTTCCGCGCGCATTCAGGCCGAAGATCTTATCAAAGTGCTGCTCAGTAACCGCGCCCAACGGTGCGGCCTCGCCCCAGCCTGCGCTTGCATACAGGACGTCGATCTTGCCCTTTTCCCGCTTGACCGTATCGAACAGGCGGTCGAGGTCGTCGAGATTGGCCGCGTCACCGCGCACGCCGGTCACGTTCCGGCCAATCGACTTGACGGCCTCATCGAGCTGCTCCTGCCTCCTGCCCGTGATGAAAACGTAGGCGCCTTCTTCAACGAACCGCTTGGCGCTCGCCAGCGCCAGGCCGCTCGATCCACCCGTGACAACTGCAACTTTACCTTCAAGCTTTCCCATAACTGCTCCCTTCTGTGATGTAAAGCATCTGTTACTAACGAGTAGATTGCTCCAGCTGTGGACGAGAACTGTTTATACGTCCTAATCTTCTGTCTATTCGTCCAAAATGTGAGGCCATGTTGGACCCGATAACCGACATC
>Ga0335072_10012074_pt1 | contig 12338 bp, 9 predicted proteins | sample Lox_Sample_21_FD_206725 | JGI IMG/M metagenome (GOLD analysis project Ga0335072, IMG submission 206725) | Soil microbial communities from Loxahatchee National Wildlife Refuge, Florida, United States - Lox_Sample_2.1 | ecosystem: Environmental > Terrestrial > Soil > Wetlands | place: USA: Florida...
GCACGCGCTTTGGAACCGTGCTGGTGCAGACGCACGGCAAGCAGGACACGCTGTGATCGAGCGGCGCGGCGTCAACCGCGCCGTCCCCTACAGCTTCAGGCCCTTCAGATATTCGCGAAATTCTTTTTCCAGGTCCTCGCGCTTGAGCGCGAACTCGACCGTGGCTTTCAGGAATCCCAGCTTGTCGCCCACGTCGTGGCGCTTGCCTTCGAAGACATAGCCGTAGATCTTCTCCTTTTGCAACAGGCCCTTCATGCCATCGGTGAGTTGCAGTTCGCCCAGAGCGCCGGGCTTGATTGACGCCAGCGCCTGGAAAATTCCAGGGGTAAGAATGTAGCGGCCGATGATCGCCAGGTTGGAAGGGGCATCCTCCAGCTTCGGCTTTTCGACCAGGTCGCGAACTTCAAACAGCCGATCCTTCCACTTGCCTTCAACCGGCTTTGCGTCGAGCACTCCATAGGCTGAGATAGCTTTGCCCTCGACCACTTGGGTAGCGATGACAGAAGCGCCAGTCTCGTTGTAAACCTCGATCATCTGTTTTGTGCAGGGGACCGTGGCGTCGATAATGTCATCCGGCAGGAGCACGGCGAACGGCTCATCGCCGACCAGTTCACGCGCCATGAACACGGCGTGACCGAGTCCTTTGGCCTCGCTCTGCCGCGCATAGGAAATTTTGGCCATCTCGCCGATCTGCCGGACCATCGCCAGCAATTCTTTTTTGCCGCGCGCCTCCAGCGTTTTCTCCAGCTCGAAGCTGATGTCGAAGTGGTCTTCCATCGGGCTCTTGCCCCGGCTGGTGACGATGATGATCTGGTCGCAGCCTGAGCCCAGCGCCTCTTCGACGCCATACTGGATGACGGGCTTGTCGACGAGCGGGAGCATCTCCTTGGGGATGGCCTTCGATGCCGGCAGAAAGCGCGTGCCCAAACCGGCAGCGGGGAAAACTGCTTTACGAACCTGCTTGTGTGCCATGGTGCCCTTTCCTCGCGCTGGTTGAGCGGGACCCTCGCCCGGGTTGCTGATCGCTGGACTTTCTGGCGGCGTAACGATTGATTCCTGGTGCCTCACTTAGGTTGGCGGGGTCTGCTGAGCGTCGTCTTCGGCGATCGGTTCGTCGCTGTGGCGATTCATCTCGTCAAAGATGTCGGTCATGACGTCGTCCTTGCGATCGCCGTCGTGCATGCGCGCCTTCATCTCCTGCAAGGCCACGTTCAGAACGTGATAGTGATGGAGTTCGCGATACTTCGGATCGCTGGTGACTTCTTTCCAAAGCCCGTGGAGCAGGTCCACATCTTCCTGACGCATGCGTGGAGTGTGAGGTCCGAGCATGTACAGGTGCCGATTCTCGTCAGGTTCGTAGACCACGAGTCGCAAGCGCGGACGCGGCTCCGGCAGCCGCTCCCAGGCGTCGCCGGTGAGCTTGCCCTGCTCGTCGGCGGTCAGCTTGTTGGACTTGCCGCAGACGATGACAGAGGAATGTAACCGCTGCGCGGTCACCACAATGCTCTCGAAAATGTCATTGGTCGGCACCACCACCAGCGAGACGTGCTTGCCCAGCTTCTCGGCGACGTTCACCACGGCGGTGAACAACTCCTGCTCGTATTTGCGGAAGACTTCGGCCGTTTCCACCTGCTCCCCCGCGCCGAAGGAGGGCTCACGGTGATAAATGCGTGAGGTCATGACCACCACGTCGGTTTTGGTGGTGTCGGTCTTCTCCAGCACTTTTTGCAGGTAATAAAGGTTATGAGGATCCCGGACCGCGACCAGGATATTGCCGGGCCGGACATCGATGGCCTCGCCGCTCAGCTCGCGGTCGGCAGCGACATTGAACTGTTCCAGTTCAGAGGCGCCGCTGGCATGCTCGTGTGCGGTCTTACGCTCGGAGACGGTCAAGACGGCGAAGAAGACCAGGCTGAAGCTCACGCCGGCGATGGTCGCCAGTTCCTTGGTGAAAAGGTTGACCACGGCGGTGGAAAACAGAATCAAGGCGATGATGCCAAGTCCGATGGGAATCTCGACTCCGCCGATCCGGATATTCCCCGGCACCTTCCACTCGCGCTTTTGCGGACTGGTGTAGCGCAGCACGATCACGGCCAGCGACATGAAGGAGAAGCTCCAGATCACGCCAAAGGCATACAGGGCGGCGAGCAGGTAAACGTCGCCGCGACTGGCGACGATGGTCAGCACCTGCAGCACCACGATCATGTTGATGACGCGATAGCTGGTACCGAAGCGGCGGTGCGGCCGCTTGAACCAGGTGGTGAGCACGCCGTCCTCAACCATGCGATTCAGCACGCCGTTGGCGCCGACGATCGCCGTGTTCACCGCGCCGGAAAGGATCAGCGCGCCCACAATCACCACGAATGCCTGAAAGAGCAGGCGCAGGGTGTAGGGCCCGACCACGTTCATGGCCAGGCCACTGATCAGGTTGGCAAAGTAGTCGGGCCGGATGTGGTCGGGGATAATCATCACCGCGAAGAACGAGACCAGGGAGGTGAACAGCAGGCTGTAGAGGAAGATCACCAGCCCGGTTTTCTCCAGGTTCTTCAGCTTGGGATGCTCGATTTCGCGGTTGACCTGGGCCAGAGTCTCCTCGCCGCTCATGGCCAGGACCGAATGGCCGAAACCCACCAGCAACATGACTAATGGAATGCGCGCAGCCCAGGTGTGGAAGAGCCAGCCGAGCGAGTCTTTACTGTGGTGCATGCTGGCCGGCGAGGGCAGCGGCGGCAGCGGCGACGGATGCTTCACCAGCGTAATCAGGCACCACACGATGAGCGTGATCACCATCACCGTGGTGATCTTCATGATCTGCATGGCGCGTTCGCTGGACTCGTGGATGCCCTGAATGTTCTGCCACCAGAAATACAGCGTCACCAGGATCGCGAAAAACGCGGCGAAGGCATTGTCGGGGATATGGATGTGATAGCCCAGATGCTGGAAGGTGTCGTCGATCAGGCCGGCGGCATATTGCCCGGCTGCGACCGAACTGATGGGCCCGGTCAGAATGTAATCGAACAGCAGAGCAGAAACCGAGAGCTTGGCCAGGGTACCGCCCATGGCCTGCTTGACCACACGGTAGACGCCGCCGCGGACGAACATGGCGCTGGATTCGATATAGACTGCGCGCACGGCGTAGCTGAACAGCATGACCGCCAGCACGAACCAGGGAGCACTCTTGCCGATGACCTTCTCAGCGTCGCCGCCGACGTAATAGGCCGAAGAGGCAAGATCCGACAGGACGATGGCCGCCGCCCGCCAGAAGGAGATGAACGTCAGCATGACTGACGTGGCGACGAAGACTTTTACCGCCGGTCGCTGCAGATTCTCGAGCTGAGAAGACATAAGGTAGAGCGGAGCGCAACGGCAGAGGAACTCGGGTTCATCACCCTCCTGAGCGATTGTGCGTGTCCGCTGGTAGTACGGGGCGCCAAGGCCCCAGTTAGGAATTTATCAAATTACCCGAAGATACGATGCGGCCAGGACGAAAACAGCTGAGATGGGTCGTCGATTGGGGCAAACACGACGTTCGGCCGTCCGGGCAGGTTCGGTCGCAGCGAAGCCTGAAGCCACTCTAATCTTCTGCGGCGTTCCGATTGCGAGGTATGGGTGCGATAGCGCCGTTGCCACCGTGCTTTTCAAGGTTGGGCTGTTGCGGGGCAGTGGCTTGGGAGGAGACATGTCAATTGCGGGCACCACGAATTCTATGCAGCTCTCCAGCTTGCAGACCAGTTTTCAGCAACTGCGCACCGATTTCTCGCAGTTGGGCCAGGATTTGTCGGCGGGGAATCTAACCCAGGCGCAGACCGATTTTGTGACCCTGTCGCAGGCCGCGTCGAGCCAGTTTGGCAGCAACAGTGCGATCAGCAAGACGCTCAGTACGATCGGACAAGCGCTGCAGTCAGGCGATCTGAGTTCAGCACAGCAGGCATTTTCAACCTTGCCGGCGGGATTAGTCGGTCCCAACGCGGTGTCACACCACTCGCACGCGCATCACGCGGGCGCCGGTCTCAGCCAGATGCTGAACCAACTGGGGCAGGCGCTGCAGTCGGGCAATCTGAGCGCGGCGCAGCAGGCCTTCGCTACTCTGGAGCAGAGCTTCCAGGCCATGGGTTCGGCGGAGACAACGCCCAGTACGCCCTCTCCGGCCACGACGAGCAGTTTAAGCGCAATCGCGTAAGCAGCGAGCGGGCAAAGGTCTTTCGTGTTTTGTTCCCCGAGGGCGGCGCCATCCCGCCCCTCAGGCCGCATCTGCCGGCCCGCCGCCCAGCCGGGGATACTCACAGAAAAATCGCCTCCAGCGCGAGTTCAAGGTTGCGATTTCCACAGTCCTCGTTTTAGGATAGTTGTTGTTGGGGAGGGTTCCTCGTCCGTTCCCAATTAGCCTGTTTCTGCAGTTCCACGTTCGACAGTCAGTAATCCCTCATGCACAAGATGCCTCAACGTGTGTGCGAGTACTCCCAGGAGAGACTAAGATGGCGTGGTACGCGTATTGCATTACCGAGCAGCAGGGCCTTCAGAATGGCATCCGGTCCCGCCGCCCTTTTGCGCTAGAAAACCTTCGGGGTGTGAACGGTGCTCCGATACTGGCCTACCCCAGCGGGGAATTCGCCGTCGTAGTCAGCGACCACTCTCCCGCACATACCCTCACCCAGCAATCCATCGTGGAACACGCCCGAGTCGTTAGCGAATGCTTCCGGACGTTGACGGTGCTGCCCTTCCGCTTTGGAACCATCTTCGATTCCGACGAGGCGTTGCGCCGAGCGGTTCGCGCCAACCGCAAGACCTTTCTGGAGACGGTGGCTCGCCTGCGCGGCAAGGCCGAAATGCATTTCAAACTCCTGGTGAAGGATGGCGCGCTGGAAGAGGCGGTATCCGAGTTGCCCAACGGCGTTGGAGGCGAGTATCTCCGCAAGCTACGGGAACAGGCCTCGCGCGAGAGGGAACGGCAGACCAAGGCGCGTGCCATCTCCATGCAGGTGCACAAGCTTTTCTCCCCGCTGGAAGAAGATATCATCTGCAAGCGCACGGATTCGGGTGGCATGCTCATCGACTTTGCCCACCTGATCGACTCGACTTCCGTCGCCAAATATCAGAACCGTTACGACACAGCCACGCGGCACTTCAAGGACTGCCATGTGACGATCACAGGTCCTTGGCCGCCGTATCACTTCATGCCCGGGAAGCTGCGAACAGTCTCCGGCGGAAACTAACCAGTCCCAGCGGGCCGGCGGTCCCCAGTGGGCCGCCTTTTCCTTTTGCCTGTTGGTTTCCGGCCACAAAATCTCCTCCGATTTAGCTCCAAACCGCTCGCCGGCGAGTTAGAATCAGCCAACGTTCCAGTGCAATTACTGCCCGGCGGAGACGCTCGTGGGGAGCTGCCGGTTTCCGGTGCGGGTACAACCCGGATGTTGGTATCCGGATTCTCACATTGGAGCGGTGTTTTCCCTGTATGGGGCGGGAAATACCCTCGCGGCTGCGCTGAACACCAGGAGTGGAGAGTGATTCCAACGCAAAAGTTGCGTGTACTCGTCGTCGACCGCGATCATGCTGAGGGACGAGCGCTCGCTGCTCAAATGCTGCGCCGGGGATTTGATGTGAGCAACGCCAGTAGCGGAGAGGAGGCTCTCCGGTTGCTTCGCCACTCCACCCCGGGATTGCTGCTGTTGGATATCGCGACTCCAGGTGCGGCCGATGTGCTGGCTCGGGTCAAGCAAACCAAGCCCGGAACGCTGGTGGTAGCGCTCTCTGCGCGCCAGGATACCGACACCATTTTCAATGCCTCCAAACTCGGCGCCGACGATTTCCTGGCCAAACCGTTTGAGGCGAGGGATCTCGAGGTTCGCATCAGCCGCGCTTTGGAGAAGCAGCGCAACAATGGCGAGCTCCCGGAGTTGCGCGATCAAGTGCGGCGCAATCACGATTTCGCCGCATTGTTCGGCACCAGTCCTCGCATGGAAGAGGTGAAGAACACCATCGAGCAGGTGGCCGACACCACGGCCACGGTGCTGGTTCGCGGCGAGAGTGGTACCGGCAAGGAAGTTGTCGCGCGCATGATCTACGCCCATTCCAGCCGCATGGATAAGCCGTTCGTGAAGGTAAACTGCGCGGCGATTCCGCACGAACTGTTGGAGAGTGAGCTTTTCGGTTACGAGCCGGGAGCATTCACCGGCGCCAATAAGCAGAAACTGGGTAAATTCGACCTGGCGAACACGGGCACACTCTTCCTGGATGAAGTCAGCGAGATGCATCCCGCGCTGCAAGCCAAGCTGCTGCATGTATTGCAGGACGGTGAGTTCTCTCGCCTGGGCGGCAAGCGCGACATCTCGGTCGACGTACGAGTTTTGGCTGCGACCAACAAGCCACTCGAGCATGCGGTGCAGGAGGGGACCTTCCGCGAAGATCTCTTCTACCGGCTGAACGTCATCACCATCCACATCCCACCCCTGCGCGAGCGCCGGGAGGAGATCGCGGTTTTTCTCGACTTTTTTCTGCGGAAGTACAGCGAGTTCTACGGCAAGCAACCACCTCCGTTCAGCGACTATGCGATGGCTCGAATGTTGGAATACACCTGGCCGGGCAATATCCGCGAATTGGAGAATCTGGTGAAGCGCTACGTGATTGTGGGGAACGAGGCGCAGATTACGCGAGAGCTCTCTACCCACAAGCCGATTGTGAGTTCGTTCAGTGGGCTTGCCCCTTCGCCGGTCAAGGATGAGAAAGCGGCGGCCGAACGTTCGCCGAGTACCGCGATTCCAATTACCACCGGCAAAGCCGGCTCCGATGGCGAATCGCCTTCATTGCTGGAGATTGGCCGACGTGCGGCGATGGTGGCCGAGCGCGAGGCGATCGAGCGCGTGCTGACCCAGACACGCTGGAACCGGCGGCAGGCGGCAAAGATCCTCAAGATCAGCTACAAGGCGCTGCTGAATAAACTCAAGATCATCGAAGAGCAGAACGCAAGCCAGAATAAGAACCTCAGCGCCTAAGGTTTGTACCGCAATACCACAGTCTCACGTTGTCTCCGCCTGCCAGCGAACAGGAAATCGCAATCCCTTCCAGAATATCTATAAATTATTCAGCAACTTGTGAGTAGTTAAGGAACGGTAACAGTTTTTGGAAGTTCGAGTGCAATACCATTAGCCAATCAAAGAGGCACATAACCTTGAAGTCGACCCTCTTCCGTCTGTCTCGACATCTCTATGGTTGTCCCGCAACGTGGGGCAGCGCCTTGCATCGCCTTCCCTGATTAAGATCCCTTCCTGTTCGCCTCTTTCGAAAAGCGGCCCTCGGGCCGCTTTTTTGTAAGGAAGTGATTTTCCGCCGGAGAGCCAGCGAGCATGTTTCTGGCATCCAAACTGCTCTAGGGCGGGTTGACGAGCCTTCCGCCGGACGCATATCATTCCCGTTCACCCCCTGCAATGTGAACGTGGGCTGGAGTTTCCACAATGGTCAAGGGATCAGGGACAGTAGCTATGGAAAAGAAGAAACTCGAGGTATTCAAGAAGCGGTTGGAGGAGCGCCAGCGGGAATTGCGAAACGCTATGGCCCGGTCCGCGCAGGACGGACGGGATGCCGACCTGGAGTCGGCGCAGGATGTTGCCGACCGCGCCGCCAATTCGTACAACAAGGAATTTCTCTTTCACCAGAGCAATACCGATCGCCAGCTGTTGCAGATGGTCGATGCGGCTCTTGAACGCATTCGGGAGGGAAGTTTCGGCGAGTGCATCTCCTGTGGAAATGAAATCAACCCCAAGCGCCTGGAAGCTGTGCCCTGGACACGCCACTGCATCGAATGCCAGGAAAAGCTGGAAAAGGGAATGCTCGAGCACAGCAGCACGTAAGACACTTCCCAATTGCAACCGCCAAAGCCGCCTGCGTGAGACGGCTTTTTTTATTGGTGAAGGTTCAGATTTTATTGGTGAAGGTTCAGACGCAATGCAGTCCAATCGAATCAATCGTCCGTGCGTGGTTTCATGTGGCCGGTGCGCAGATAGCGATTGTGCCAGCCGAGCGCTTCACCCAGCAGATGGGGCGTGTGTCGCCCATACGACAGGCGCTCGGAACGGTTCAGATAGTCCAGCAACGCGCCTTTGTATTCGGGGGCGGCGCACTTCTCGATGATCAACTGTGCCCGCTGCTTCGGCGACAAGCCACGCAAATCGGCCAATCCCCGTTCGGTCACGATGACCGAAACGTCGTGCTCGGTGTGGTCGATGTGCGAGGCCATGGGAACAATCGTCGATATGCTGCCCTTTTGCGCAGTGGAGGGGGCCATGAAGATAGACAGATACCCATTGCGTGCGAAGTCGCCCGAGCCGCCGATGCCGTTCTGGATGCGCGAGCCCATGACGTGCGTCGAGTTCACGTTGCCATAGATATCGGCCTCGATCATGCCGTTCATTGCGATCACGCCGAGACGGCGAATGATCTCCGGGTGATTCGAGATTTCCTGTGGCCGCAGCACGATCTTCTGACGATAGCTCGCCATTTCGGCATTGACTTCGGTCAGCATTTCCGGACTCAGAGAAAACGCTGTTGCCGACGCCGCAGTTAGCTTGCCGGACTTCAACAGGCGAATCATGCCGTCCTGAATGACTTCGGTGTACGAAGTCAATCCCTCGAACGGGCCCTCTTCCAAGCCGAACAGCACCGCGTTGGCGATATTACCGACGCCGGATTGCAGCGGCAGGAGGGTCGAAGGCATGCGGCCTTTCTTCACCTCCCAGGCAAGGAATTCGAGGATGTGTCCGGCGATGCGCCGCGAGTTCTCGTCCGGAGCCTTGAACGGGCTGTTGCGGTCGGGTGAATCGGTGAGCACGACGGCGACCACCTTTTCCGGCGGTACCTCGAGATACGGGCTGCCGATGCGCTGACCGGTATGGGTCAGCGGAATCGGTCCGCGATTGGGCGGCGGCTGGAGCCCGTAGAAAATATCGTGCATGCCTTCGAGTTCGGACGGCTGCCAGGCATTCACCTCGATGATGACCCGCTCGGCCTGCTCAATCCATGTCTTGTTGTTGCCGAGCGAGGAGCTCGGCACGATGCGCCCGTCTTCCAGCACGGCGGTTACTTCAATGAGCGCCAGATCGAGCTTGCCGAGGAAACCGTACTCGACGAACTGGGCGACGTGGCTGAGATGGATGTCCATGTATTCCATCTCACCGGCGTTAATGCGTTTGCGCGTCTCGGGATCGGATTGATAAGGCAGCCGCAAATGAATGCCACCAGCCATAGCCAGGGCGCCATCGAGTTCCGGACCCGTGGAGGCGCCGGTGAAGATGCTCACCTGGAATTTCTGTCCGCGAAGCGTCGCGTCGGCGATGCGCCGGGCCAGCGCCATGGGCACGGCCTTGGGATAGCCCGAGCCGGTAAAGCCGCTCATCCCGATCTGGTTTCCGTGCTGAATGAGCGCAGCGGCGTCTTCAGCGCTCATGATGCGATTGACGAGGTTGGAGTTGAGGACGCGAGATGGGGCGGAGACGGTGGAACTGGCCATGCGAAATACCTTCCGGTTAAGAGAGCCGCCAGGCGGCCTGACTCTCAACATATTTCGAGAAATGCAGAGGGTCTGTGAGAAAGGTCACAAAATAGGAAAGGATCGGCGCAGATTGCTGGCGGCCGTAAGCAAAAGAAGACCCGGAGCGCTCCCACTCCGGGTCTTCCAAGCGCGTGATGTAGCGGGTCTTTATAGCTACGACCACGGTCTCCGGGCCATCGGAGAAACTGCTTCCCGCTGTTCTCTGAACCTGCCAAGTTTCAGATTGCCAATCCGCACCAGGTTTGGCCAGCAGCGAATACAAACTACGTAGCACGAAAGTTGCCATACTCACTGGTGGTTTCGGATGTAAGAGTACACTTGCACTTGCAACAAGATACGAATTGTTAACATTCGAAAAAATCGAGACTTACATCCCGCTGACTATCCGAATTGTTAGGGGGTACTATCCTTTCGGTTTGTCGTTTGCCGGGAGCGGGGATGGTGGGGTTAGCTGGACGTCATCGCGGGTTTCGCATTACTCTCAGTCACGCGGTTGCTGGATGGGAGGGCGAGCTTGGATTCCAGGCTGGTAGTGGTGTCGGGGCCATCGAAGGGTAGTGTCGTTCGCCTGAAAGGCGAACAGCTTTCCGTGGGGCGAGATTCGGCCAATCATCTCTGCCTGCGCGATCGCGCGGTCTCGCGTCGTCATTTCACCATCAGCAAAACCGACGTCGCCTTCCATCTCGTCGACCTGGAGAGTCATAACGGCACATTTGTCAATGGAATCCCGGTTCGTCGCAAACTCCTGTCACACGGCGATACGATTCGCGTGGGACGCTGCGAACTGGTCTTTCTGATCACCGAGGACGAAGAGCAGGTACACGAGCCGCTCCAGTTCCGCGACGAGCAAAGCGTGGACCTGTTGACCACGACCAACGTGCGGGCGTATCGCCCCGCGCCTCATCAGGGAACCGATGTTGGCCGCATGGCTCGCGACCTGAACGCGCTTTTCAAGATCGCCAACTCCATCAACTCCATTCGCGAAATGGCGCCCCTGCAGCATCGGCTGCTGGAACTGATCGGCGAGGTCATTCCCGCCGATTCCGGCGCGATCGTTATGCTGCGGCATGCCGACGAGGAGCCGACCTCGAGTTGCGTGTGGCACCGGCGGCAGAACGAGAAGGCACAGATTCAAATTCGCCGCGAGCTGATCCAGCAGGTCTTGTGGGAGCGTACGCCGCTACTTACCCAGGGCGGCGGCAAAAATGGTGAAGGCATTCTTTGTGTTCCCCTGGTGGGCGTAGAGCGCGCCCTCGGTGTGCTGTACATGATCTGCAATGGCACGGATTCGTCGCGCAGCTTCGAAGACGATCACGTGCATTTTCTGACGTCGGTGGCGGGAATTGCTGCGGTTACGCTGGAAAATGTTCTCGCGACCGAGGCCTTGCGCAATGAGAACCGCCGCCTCCAGGCCGAGCTCGATCTGGAAGGCGTCATCATCGGCGAAAGCAAGGCAATGCGGCATGTGCAGAACTTCATCGCACGCGTATCGAAGAGCGACTCCACGGTGCTGATTCGCGGCGAAAGCGGCACCGGCAAGGAGTTGGTCGCGCGCGCGATTCATCGCAACAGCGAGCGCGCCGACAAACCGTTTGTCGCGATCAACTGCGCCGCCATTCCCGAAGCATTATTGGAAAGCGAGCTTTTCGGCCACGAGAAAGGCGCGTTTACCGGAGCGGTCGCCCTAAAAAAAGGCAAGCTGGAGGTTGCCGAGGGAGGGACTGTGTTCCTTGATGAAATTGGGGAACTCGCTCCGATGCTCCAGGCAAAACTGCTGCGCGCTTTGCAGGAGCATGAATTCGAGCGCGTGGGCGCAACCCGCACCTTGAAGCTGAACGCGCGAGTGATCGCTGCCACCAACAAGCACCTGGAGGATGCCATCAAGGCGGGACAGTTTCGCCAGGACCTGTACTATCGGCTGAATGTCGTGTCGGTGACGGTGCCTCCGCTGCGCGACCGTCCCGATGATATTGCCCTGCTGGCGATGTACTTTTCGTCCAAGTATTCGGAGCGCTGCAAGCACCCGCTGAAGGGAATTTCCTCCGAGGCGCGAGCGCTATTGCTGAACTACAGCTGGCCGGGCAACGTGCGCGAACTGGAAAATGCCATCGAGCGGGCGATCGTACTGGGCATCGGCGATGAAATCGTGCTCGAGGATCTGCCGGACGCGCTGCTGGAGGTGCAGCCGCCCGAGGGCGCCGGAATTAAATATCACGACCGCATTAATCAGCTGAAGAAGAAGATGATTGCCGATGCCGTGAAACAGACCAAGGGAAGCTACACCGAAGCCGCCAAGATTCTCGGGGTTCATCCCAACTATCTTCACCGCCTCATTCGCAACTTGAACATTAAGTCGGAGCTTAAGAAGGAAAACGAGGAGTAACCGCCGGAGCAATTGCGTCGCCGCGGCCAACCAGGGTACTCCTTGACAGCTTCTTCTATCGTGGCTACTGTTTGTTCGTTTGAGGAACGGAGAAAACGCGTGAGTGCAGGCCGCTGGACAGTCGTGGTTACGATGGTGCCTCTTCTGTTGCTGGCGGGGTGTCATCGTCATGCCGAAAGCTTCGAACCGCAATATGTGATGCTCACCTTCAACAACGGCGCATGCCAGCAAAACGGCACCAGCGGCGTGGTGGAGGTGACGGCCGACCAACCGGTAATTTTCCAGGGAGCCACCGGCGACCTCTCGCAGTTTCAGATTGATTTCTCCAGTTGTCCGTTTGCCTCCTGCCCGGTAAACAGCCCGGCCGGAGATTCGGCCAACGTCGGCAAGCCGACTCCGGCGTCGGCCGGTGCG
>Ga0335072_10012075_pt1 | contig 12338 bp, 16 predicted proteins | sample Lox_Sample_21_FD_206725 | JGI IMG/M metagenome (GOLD analysis project Ga0335072, IMG submission 206725) | Soil microbial communities from Loxahatchee National Wildlife Refuge, Florida, United States - Lox_Sample_2.1 | ecosystem: Environmental > Terrestrial > Soil > Wetlands | place: USA...
CCGCGGGGTTTGACGCTGTTTACCAGACACGAGACCACGGCTCTGGGGGACTCCAGCTATCCAGGATCTCGCGCCCTCGACCCGGATCCTGGGCCAGGTCCAGCGCCACGAATAGCGGGCGAGTCACGGGCCAGTGCTCACTGTTCCCGTTGCCGGGAAAATCCACTGGGTCTTGCCGGTGCATGCAGACCAACGGCGTGGGTGCAACACGCAAAACGGCTGTGGGCGTGGTGTGCTCGGGCGCGGGTGCGAGCAGTTTGGCTGCGCGGCGCATCACCTGCTGGTCGGGAACGTAGAGCACCGGTGGATGGTTTGATCTGATCGCGATCGGCGCGCCGTATACGGCGGCCGCGCGCGAATCGCTGAGCGCCCATCCCGGCGCGTCGAAGTCGTCGAGGTTCGCCCGCAGTGCATTAAGCAGGCCGCCGTCTCGAGGCTCATTTGCGACGCCGAGTTCGGTGGGCTTCCACCGTGACGCTAACTCCCAGAAGAGCTCTGGTGTTCTGGGGTGCCCGGCCGGAGTGATCAGGTTGGCGTCGCGGAACGCGGCAATCGTGTCGGATACCGAGCTGGGGGCGCGGCCGATCTGCATCGCCAGGGGACGAATCGAGACCACGCGATCAGGGGTGAGCAGCATGGCTGACGCTAATTCGATGCCAACTTGACCGGCGAAAGGTTCGCGCCGGCGTAGCGCGTGCATGGCAGCTGGCACGTTCGCGTCTACCAGCAGTCCGTTGGCGGCGAGCCGTAAGTGGCCGCGAGTGTCCAACCAGCCCCAGCCTGCAGCGCGGAGCTCTTCGCGCGCATCAGCGGTAATGCGGTTGGCTACTACCACGCCGACGGTGTTCGAGCGCAGTTGGTGACTCCACAGTTGCAGCTGATCCCGCAAGCCCTTTGCGGTGATCAGTGACGAGGTTTTGACCTCGACGAGCAATCGACGGTTGTCGGGCAAGACGAGGACGCCGTCCGCGTGCGGATCGTTGGTTTCGTCCGCGCGCACGAACTTGAGACCCACCGCGGCCACGGCGTCGGCGAGCTCGTCGACGGCGTCCATTTCGGTGCGAGGCGATCCTCTCATGGGTAGATCATCGCATGGTTTCGGTGTTCGGTCTATACCGAACACCGAACGCCGTCTGTTTGCGGTGTGGGCGCTTGTCGGTTGCCGGCTGCTGAGAAAGCGTCGACGGCCCCGCGCTGCGGCAGCGTTGCTCTTTGGCGGTCGCTCCGTCCCTGGCCTTGGCGTGGATCGGTGCTCCGGCTTCACCGACAAACGGCGGCGGGGCTCCTGTCGTCGTCGTTGGCGCCGCGGACGATCCATCCGTCCAGCAGCGTCGCCAACAGTGCCATCTCGACGCCCGCGCCTATGCACGCCACCGTCGTTATCCCGCGACGCGAATCAGCGATGGAACCGTGTCTTAGGGTGCCTCGGAAAATGAAGTGACGCCGGAGCGGCATATGTCTACCCTCGGAGGAATTATGACCGGTTCGCCCCGTGAGACCTTGTTCGATGACGTCGAACGGACTGATTCATCTCCAATGCGCTACGGCGAGAACATTTTTGACTTTTATAACCGGATTGATCGACCAGATTGGGCCCATGTCCGCGACGAGCTGGAAAGCTGGTATCGCTGTCACCCCGATTCCGGCGGTCAACTGCGGGGTCACTTCCAGGGCAAGCGTCACGATCAACATGTCGGCGCCTGGTGGGAGTTGTACGTCTACGCCTTTTTCCGGAAGCTCGGCTACGAGATCACCGTGCATCCCGAGCTGCCGAACGGCAGACCGGACAGGCCCGACTTCCTGATAAGCCGCGATGGGTCAGCGGCGTACGTCGAATGCAAGGCAGTGATCGACCGGTCGAGGACCGCGGTGGAAAACGCGATTCTGGACGCCACCAACACGGCGAGCCATCCCGACTTCGTTCTCGAGCTCGACATCGAATCCGAAGGAAGCCAGGAACCCAGTGCCGCCAAAATCCGCGCGGCGATCCAGAACTGGCTGCAGGGGCTGAACGCCGACGACGAGATCGCCGCGCGCGACGCCGGCAAACCGGAGCAGACTCTCCGATTCCCGATCGGCGAGTGGGAGCTCTTGTACACCGCGCACCCGGTGCCGCCCGACCAGCGCGGCACCTACGGACGTCTGCTCGGCCTGCACTCGCAGCGCGTCGTGATGTACGACAATCCTGGTCTAATCAAGCGAGCGTTGAAAGGAAAAGGCAAGAAGTACACCGGCGTCGAGACGCCGTTGGATCACCCGTTGATCGTGGCGCTCAACACAACAACGGTGTTTATCGACGATGACGAGGTCGACCGGGCGTTGTTCGGAGCGGCTTCCGTCCTGTTCAACCCTGACGGCGAACCTAGGTTCACCCGGTTGCCTCGGGCCCGCAATGGTTATTGGTGTGCCGATCCGCCAGCGGGCACTCGGGTATCAGCCGTCATGCTTGGCAGCAACATCCAGCCTTACGGTGTAGCCCAGGACATGCCGCGTATGTGGATCAACCCGTGGGCACCAGTGCCGGTGACGGAGACATACGGCCTTGAAACAAACATCCTCTTGGACAGTGACGAGGTCCGTCGAACCCAAGGCACCGCAGTAGCCTCGGACGTCTTCGGGTTACCCCCGAATTGGCCGCGCGGATAGATGAGGTGTGGCTGAAGCGACGTGTACCAGCGGGGTTTTCTGGGCGGCGGACAACCCCAGCGTGCGGGTTGCTGGCGAACTCATCATCGAGGTCGGCAAGGGCGCCCTGGCGAGCCTGACCAACAACCTGCGCCCAGACCCGCGGGTCACACTCTTCAACGAGCCTGACGGCAGAATCAGCGGCTTCGCCGTGGCGATTTAGTCACGATCACATCGCTTCAGCAAATGATAATTAATCTGTCTAATGCAGTTCAGCACCAGATTTTCTATCTATTCAGCTAACTTTTTGTGTCCGAGGGGGGACTTGAACCCCCACGCCCATTAGTAGGGCACTAGCACCTCAAGCTAGCGCGTCTGCCATTCCGCCACTCGGACAGCGTGCAATTGGCAGCTAAGGCTATCGGATTGGCTGCTTGCGCCCAAACCTGATCGGCCGCGTCGCGAGGATTGCCGCACCGGCTTGCGGGGAAGCCGACCATGAGCGCCGCGCGGCCGCGCCGGTGCCAATGGTAGGAAAGGTGACTGTGACGGTGCCCGCCGAGACTCCCCTCGACGATGTCGTCGACGTCGTCAGCCGGCTGATCCGGTTCGACACCACCAACACCGGTGACCTCGAAACCACCAAGGGCGAGGCCGAATGCGCCCAGTGGGTCGCCGCCCAGTTGGAGGATGCCGGCTACCAGGTGGAGTACCTGGAGTCCGGCGCACCGGGTCGGGGCAACGTGTTCGCCCGGCTGAAGGGCGCCGACAGCTCCCGCGGCGCGCTGTTGATCCACGGTCACCTCGACGTGGTGCCCGCCGAACCGGCCGAGTGGAGCGTGCATCCGTTCTCCGGCGCGATCGAGGACGGCTATGTCTGGGGCCGCGGCGCGGTCGACATGAAGGACATGGTCGGCATGATGATCGTGATCGCGCGACAGTTCCGCCGGGCCGGCGTCGTGCCGCCGCGCGACCTGGTGTTCGCGTTCCTCGCCGATGAGGAGAACGGCGGCAAATACGGGTCGCACTGGCTGGTCGACAACCGCCCCGACCTGTTCGACGGCATCACCGAGGCGATCGGTGAAGTCGGCGGGTTCTCGCTGACGGTGCCGCGCCGCGACGGCGGCGAGCGCCGACTGTACCTGATCGAGACCGCGGAAAAGGGGCTGCACTGGATGCGGCTGACGGCGCGCGGCCGGCCGGGTCATGGCTCAATGACCCACGACCACAACGCCGTTACCGTCCTCGCCGAGGCGGTCGCACGCCTGGGCCGGCATCGGTTCCCGCTGGTCCCAACCGACGCCGTCACGGCCTTCCTGACGGCGGTCGGCGAAGAAACGGGATTCACCTTCGACACCGATTCGCCGGACCTGGAAGGCACCGTCGAGAAACTCGGGCCGATCGCCCGCATCGTCAAGGCCACGCTGCGCGACACCGCCAATCCGACCATGCTCAAGGCGGGCTACAAATCCAACGTGGTGCCGGCGACCGCGGAGGCCGTGATCGACTGCCGGGTGCTGCCCGGGCGCCTCGCTGCGTTCGAGGCCGAGGTCGACGAGTTGATCGGCCCCGACGTCACCCGCGAATGGATCACCGATTTGCCGTCGTATGAGACCACGTTCGACGGCGACTTGGTCGACGTGATGAACGCGGCACTGCTGTCCGTCGACCCCGACGCCAGGACGGTGCCCTACATGCTGTCCGGCGGAACGGACGCAAAAGCCTTCGCGCGGTTAGGTATTCGCTGCTTCGGCTTCGCTCCGCTGCGGCTGCCGCCGGACTTGGATTTCTCCGCGCTGTTCCACGGTATCGACGAGCGGGTACCCGTCGACGCGCTGAGATTCGGCACCGAGGTGCTGGCCCATTTTCTGACGCACTGCTGAGCTTGGCCGACCACACGAGAGGATCGACATGACCACATCACCCGACCCGTACGCCGCGCTACCGAAATTGCCGTCGTTCCATTTGGAGTCGGCGTCGATCACCGACGGGCAACCGTTGGCGACGCCGCAAGTCAGCGGGATCATGGGCGCCGGCGGCGAGGACGTCAGCCCGCAGCTGTCCTGGTCCGGATTTCCCGCCGAGACAAAGAGTTTCGCGGTAACCGTCTATGACCCGGACGCCCCGACGCTGTCGGGCTTTTGGCATTGGGCGGTGGCCAACCTGCCTGCCTCGGTCACCGAGCTGCCCGCCGGCGCGGGTGACGGCAGCGACTTGCCTGGAAACGCGTTGACGTTGGTCAACGACGCCGGGATGCGCCGCTACATCGGCGCGGCGCCGCCGCCGGGCCACGGGCCGCACCGCTACTACGTCGCCGTGCATGCGGTCGACGTCGAGAAGCTCGACCTGGCCGAGGATGCCAGCCCGGCGTTCCTGGGCTTCAACCTGTTTCAGCACGCGATCGCCCGGGCCGTGATCCACGCAACCTACGAACAGCACTGATCGTCAGCGGGTCGCGGACCCGACCGCCTCGGTCAGCGAAGCAAACCCGCCGTCACGCAGCCGCAGCGCGAGGCCGTCGTGAATGTGCTTGGCCCACAAGCCTCCGCCGTAGATGAAGCCGGTGTAGCCCTGCAGCAGCGACGCCCCCGCGGTGATCCGGTCCCAGGCGTCGTCGACGGTCTCGATGCCACCGACGCTGATCAGTGCCAGCCGGTCACCGACCCGGCCGTAGAGCCGTCGCAACACCTCACCGGACCGGCGCGCCAGCGGCGGCCCCGAGATGCCGCCGCTGCCTAGCCGCTCGACACCGGGGGTATGCAGCCCGTCGCGCGACACCGTGGTGTTGGTGGCGACGATGCCTGCCAAGCCGAGTTCGACGGCCAGGTCGGCGATGTCGTCGACGTCGGCGTCGGCGAGGTCGGGCGCGATTTTCACCAACACCGGCGTCGAGGTCGCGGCAAGCACGGCGGACAGGATTTGTCGCAGTGAGTCGATCGCCTGCAGATCGCGCAGCCCAGGGGTGTTCGGCGAGCTGACATTGACCACCAGGTATGCGGCGCGCGGCCCGACCAGCCGGGCGCTGGCCCGGTAGTCGTCGGCGGCGTCCTCGGGCGCAACGGCTTTCGTCTTGCCGATGTTGACGCCGATCGGCACGTCGGCCCGGTGGTCGGCCAACCGGTGCGCGAGCTCGGCGGCGCCGTGATTGTTGAAACCCATCCGGTTGAGCAGGGCGCGGTCCGCGGGCAGCCGGAACAGCCGCGGAGCCGGGTTGCCCGGCTGCGCCTGCGCGGTAACGGTGCCGACCTCGGCGTAGCCGAAACCCAGTGCGCCCCAAGCGGTCAGCCCGGTGCCGTCCTTGTCGAAGCCCGCGGCCAAGCCCAGCGGGCCGGGGAAGCGCACCCCGAAGACCGTACTGGCCAGCAGCGGGTCGATCGGCGCCAGCCGACGGCTCAGCCGCCGCCGGACCGGCCCCGCGGCGGTCGCGCCCCGCAGCCCCGCGAACACCACCCCGTGAATGCGTTCGGCCGGCACCAAAAACAGCAACCGGCGAAGCACTGCATACATTGCGGGACGGTCGTCAGGTCGGCTCACCGTCACGGTTCCGGCTGGTCAGGCCGGGCACTGTCGAAGCCGTTGATACGAGACTTCTTGCGGCGCAATAACACCCGCCTACTGCCGTCGGTGTACAGCCGTACCCGGGTCAGCTCCCAGCCGCGGTACTCCGCTTCGATGGACAGCCGGGTCGACGCGCTGAGCCTGGTCACTTCGGGCGGAAGACGCAACGGCGCCCATTCGTAGTCATCGGACATCTCGGTGTCCCATTCCGGCGGCAAAGCGCCGCGCCGCGCCGCGGTCAATGCGGGTCCGCCGCGTGCTCGATGACTTGCAGGCCCCCATCGGCACTGGACAGCACGTACAACGTGCCCGCGGCATCGTCGAAGGCCAGCGTGTTAGGTTGCCGCACGGTTGGGTACCGTACCTTTTCCAGTGGTATTCCGGTTGACAGATCGTAACCAATGACGATGTTCGCCGCTGTTTGCGACACCCAGGTCAGCCCGCGCGATCCGACGAGGCCGTACGGCGACTGCGGCACCGGGTAGGCCTGACGCAGGATCAGCGGGTCGACGCCGAACGCCAGCAACTCACCGCCGCGGGTGTCGGTCACCAGGAGTCGGCCCGCCGGATCGGCCGCCATCGTGGTGGCGCCCTGACCGGCCCGAAGCGACTGCCCGATCTTTCCGTCGGCGTCGATGGTCGTCACCGAGGTCTGCCCCCGGTCCAACACGGCAACCGTATTGCCTTGTGCTACAAGTGCATCGACGTGAGCGAATACCTTCGTCCGGCTTGCCGACGGCGCGCCCGGCTTGAGCGTGTACACCTCGCCGTCGGCGGTGCCCAACGCCAGCGTCCCGTCGACGCGGCGGGCGATCGCGGTGAAATCAACCTTCTGCGCGTCGTCGACGGGTACTTGTCTGGCCCGGGCGGCGGACAGATCGACCACGAGATAGCCGCCGCGGCAAGACAAGTAGGCGGTGCCGTTGCCGTCGTCGGTCAGCGCTGTCATCGGGCCGGGCAAGTCAACGACGCGCGGCGATGTTTGCTGAGAACCCAGCAGTGTGAGCGAGGCCGCGGCCCGGGTTGGCCCCTGGCCCAGGATCACCAGCTGCCCGGTGCGGCCGTCGAAAACCGCGGCCTGCGGTTGGTTGTCCAACGGACGAACCGCGCCGGCCGGATCCGCCGACAGCGCTGGCGATTCGGCCGGCTGCGCCGGCGCAACGGTGGGTGGAGTTTGCTCAAGGGTTTTGCCGGAACACGCCACCAGGCATAGCAGTAGAAACAGCAGGCCAATGGCCCGGCGGCAAGGCGAGGGTGCGCCGCGTTTGCGGAGTGCTGGCACAGGGTAACTCTCGGGTGTTCAGGGGGCTAGCCGCTAGCAAAGGGGTGGTCGGATTGGAGTTCGATACTAGGGAACTTTGTCGGGGTATGGCTCGGGTCCGCCGCGGTTGCCCGAAATTTGCGGCGAGGTAAAGTCGCCCCATGAGCGTTGCCGAAGAGGGCCAACTCTCTGATCGAGAGTTTGGAATCGAAGACATGTGGCACGGTGTCTTCTCGACCAAGGTCTTGGCCAGCGGTTTCGGTCGAGTGGGCGACGGGCGCAGCTTTGCATTCTGCATCGAAGGCCAATGGTTATTGGTCGAGGTGTACCGGCCCCGACTGAACGGTCCGGTTCCGCAGCCCGAAGACGTCGTGGCGACGGCGCGGCGCAGCGTCCTCGAGGTCGACATCACCGACGAGCGCAGCCTGGCCGCGGCCGTGCGCGACGCGGTCGCCAACGCGCAGGCCGCCAGATAGACCCAACCGCAGGGCGGTAGCTCCGGAGCCCACCCGGTACGGTCGTCGTCGTGCATGCGGTGCCGGCGATGTCGTGGTTGCAGGTTGTCGTGCTGGCGGTGGTGCAGGGTCTCACCGAATTCCTGCCGGTGTCGTCGTCCGGCCACCTGGCGATCGTGTCGAGGGTCTGCTTTTCCGGCGACGCGGGCGCGTCGTTCACCGCCGTCACGCAATTGGGCACCGAGCTTGCCGTGCTGGTCTACTTCGCCCGCGACATCGCCCGGATCCTCAAAGCCTGGTTCAACGGACTGTTCGTCGCAGCGCATCGCGATGCGGATTACCGCCTGGGTTGGTATGTGATCATCGGCACCATCCCGATCTGCGTTCTCGGCCTGTTTTTCAAAGACGAGATCCGCTCGGGCGTGCGGAACCTGTGGGTGATTGCGACCGCACTGGTGTTGTTTTCGGCGGTGATCGCGCTGGCCGAGCGCCTGGGTCGGCAAAATCGTGGCGTGAACAAGCTCACCTGGCGTGACGCGATCGTCGTCGGCGTCGCCCAGACGCTCGCGCTGGTGCCCGGGGTGTCCCGGTCGGGATCCACCATCAGCGCCGGGCTCTTTCTGGGTCTCGAACGGGAATTGGCCGCCCGGTTCGGTTTTCTGCTGGCCATTCCGGCGGTGTTCGCGTCCGGGCTGTTCTCGCTGCCGGACGCCTTCCACCCGGTGCTCGAGGGCATGAGCGCGACAGGTCCGCAACTGCTGGTGGCCACCGTGATCGCGTTCGTCGTCGGCCTCGCCGCGATCACCTGGTTTCTGCGATTCCTGGTGCGACACAGCATGTATTGGTTCGTCGGCTACCGGGTGCTCGCCGGGTCGGCGGTGCTGATCCTGTTGGTAACCGGGGTGGTGAGCGCGACATGACCGTCATCTTGTTGCGGCATGGCCGGTCGACGTCGAACACCGCGCACGTGTTGGCCGGCCGGTCCGAGGGCGTCGAACTCGACGACAAGGGCCGCCAGCAAGCCGCGGATCTGGTCGAGCGGATCGGTGAGCTGCCCATCCGCGCGGTGGTGTGCTCGCCGCAGCTGAGGTGCCGCAGCACCGTGGCGCCGCTCGCCGAGGCGCTGGGTGTCGAACCGCTCGTCGACGACCGACTCGCCGAGGTCGACTACGGCGACTGGACCGGACGCAAGCTCGGCGACCTGCTCAAGGAGCCGTTGTGGGCCGTGGTCCAGGCCCATCCCAGCGCCGCGGTGTTCCCCGGCGGCGAAGGCCTGGCGCAGGTGCAGACCCGGGCGGTCGCCGCGGTTCGCGAGCACGACGCGCGGCTGTCCGAGCAACACGGAGGCGACGCGCTGTGGGTGGCTTGCACTCACGGCGATGTGATCAAGGCGCTCGTCGCCGACGCGCTTGCCATCCACCTGGACGGCTTCCAGCGGATTTCCGCCGACCCGGCATCGCTCAGTGTGATCCGCTACACGAAGCTTCGGCCGTTCGTGCTGCACGTCAACCACACCGGCGCGCGGCTGACGTCCGCGTTGACCGCCGCTCCGCCATCCGACAGCGAGACACCGCCCGACGAAGCGGTCGTCGGCGGCTCCACGGACTGAGTCGTTGTCCGCGCGAGTCGGCCGGTAGAAGTTACGACGCGGACGCAACAGCCGGTATTTTGGAATTGCCATGTCTCGCGCGATTCACGTTTTCCGCTCACCCGACCGATTCGTCGCCGGGACCGTTGGGCAGCCCGGAAATCGCACCTTTTACCTGCAGGCGGTGCACGACGCCCGGGTGGTGTCCGTGGTGCTGGAAAAGCAGCAAGTCGCGGTGCTCGCCGAGCGCATCGGGGCGCTGCTGATCGAGGTCAACCGACGGTTCGGCACGCCGGTTCCACCGGAATCCAACGAGGTTGAAGACCTCAGCCCGTTGATCACACCCGTCGACGCCGAATTTCGGGTCGGGACCATGGGTCTGGGTTGGGATTCCGAGGCGCAGACCGTGGTCGTCGAACTGCTGGCCGTCAGCGACACCGAGTTCGACGCCTCCGTCGTACTCGACGACACCGAGGAGGGCCCGGACGCCGTGCGGGTGTTCCTGACGCCGGAGTCGGCGCGCGAGTTCGCCACCCGGTCCAACCGCGTCATCTCGGCGGGACGGCCGCCGTGCCCGTTGTGCGATGAACCGCTGGATCCCGAGGGCCACATCTGCGCGCGGACGAACGGCTACCGGCGCAGCGCGCTGCTCGGGCCGGACGATGACGCAGAGGCCTGACGATCGCGAGGTCCTGCGACGCGGTGAGCTGACCGTCCTGGGACGCATTCGCTCGGCGAGCAACGCCACCTTCCTGTGCGAGTCGACGCTCGATGAGCACACCGTGCACTGCGTCTACAAACCCGTCGCCGGCGAGCAGCCGCTGTGGGACTTCCCGGACGGCACCCTGGCGGGCCGCGAACTCGGCGCCTACCTGGTGTCCAAGCAGCTGGGCTGGAACATCGTGCCGTACACCATCATTCGGCACGGGCCCGCCGGCCCGGGCATGCTGCAGCTGTGGGTGGACCAACCCGGCGACACACCCGATTCGGACCCGGGACCCGAACTGGACCTCGTCGACCTGGTCCCCGCCGACCGGTTGCCGCCCGGCTATCTGCCGGTGCTGCGGGCGTATGACTATGCCGGCGAACCGGTTTCGCTCGTGCACGCCGACGACATTCGGTTGCGGCGCATGGCGGTGTTCGATGTGTTGATCAACAACGCCGACCGCAAGGGTGGCCACGTGCTACGCAGCCTCAGCGGCGACGTCTACGGCGTCGACCACGGGGTGTGCCTGCACGTCGAGGACAAGTTGCGCACCGTGCTGTGGGGATGGGCGGGCAAGCCGCTCGACGACTCAACCGTGAACAAGGTGGGTTGTCTGGTCGACGCGCTGGCCGACTCGCTCGGCGACGCGCTGGCCGAACACATCACCAGCGCCGAGATCGCGGCGCTGCGCCTGCGGGCCCGCGGCCTGCTGGACAATCCCGTGATGCCCAGCCCGGACCGGCACCGCCCGATTCCCTGGCCGGCGTTCTAGCCGTGGCGCGCGCCTTCGACCTGTCGCTCGATGCCCCGGTCAGCGTCGGCGACATTCTGTCGGCATTCGCCGACGACGAGTACTGGCGGGCCAGGCTCGCCGCTTTCGACGGCGGCACCGCGACGCTCAATGCGTTGACCGTCGACCCGGACGGGACGGTGACCGTCGAACTCGCCGTCAGCCTCTTGGCCGACCGGTTGCCGACGGCCATCACCAAGTTGGCCGGCGGCGACCTGAGCATGCTGCGGACCGAGCGATGGAGCTGGGCCGGCGACGAACGAGCCTGCGGCGCAATCGAAGTAGACGTTCCGAGGGCACCGGTGACCGCAGGCGGCGACGTGCAGATCGTTCCGCTGCCGAGCGGTTCGCGGCTGCGATTCACCACCAGGGTCGAAGTGCGGGTTCCGCTGGTCGGCGGTTGGATCGAAAACTTCATCATCGGCCGCCTCGACCACGACATCGGCGCAGTTCAGCGGTTCACCAACGAATGGATCGCGGCCAACCGCTGACCGGTTGCGCCGCTTGGCCGGTGCTGCTCGGCAATACTGGACCCGATGAACCACGACGCGACCGACGCCGCGCTGGCGGCCGACCTGGCCGAAGAGGCGGGCAAGCTGCTGCTGACGGTGCGCGATCGGGTCGGGTTCGACCACCCGTGGCTGCTCGGCGATGAGGGTGACAGCCAAGCCAATTCGCTACTGCTGAAACGGCTGCACGCCGAGCGCCCGGGCGACGCGGTGCTCAGCGAAGAGGCCTACGACGACCTGATCCGGCTGCGGGCCGACCGGGTCTGGATCGTCGACCCGCTGGACGGGACGCGCGAATTCTCCTGGGAGGGACGCGACGACTGGGCCGTGCACGTCGCGTTGTGGCAACGTCACGGCGGCCCGAGCGGCGCGATCACCGACGCCGCGGTCTCGCTGCCGGCGATGGGGGAGCTGTACCGCAGCGACACGGTCCGCGCGCCGGCGGCGGCACATTCCGGTCCGATACGGATCACCGCCAGCTCCAACCGGCCGCCTGCCGTGCTGTATCACCTGGCCCGGCAGCTCGACGTCGAATTCATCCGGATCGGTTCGGCCGGAGCCAAGGCGATGTCGGTGGTGCGGGGCGACGCCGATGCCTACATCCACGCCGGCGGGCAATGGGAGTGGGATTCGGCGGCGCCCGCGGGGGTAATCCTGGCCGCGGGGATGCACGCGTCACGGCTGGACGGCTCGGAGCTGGTGTACAACCGTCCCGACCCGTACCTGCCCGACTTCCTGATGTGCCGCGCCGAACTCGCGGACCTGCTGCTGGGCGCCATCCGGTTGGCCAGCTGAGCCGAGGCTCTACGCTCGACGGTATGCAGTCGTGGGCGGCGGCCCCCGGAA